>UMJR01029030.1_pt1 | contig 10862 bp, 8 predicted proteins | sample 1966121 | NCBI WGS metagenome assembly UMJR01 (sample SAMEA4836155, study PRJEB28245) | human gut metagenome | biome: gut microbiome; material: fecal sample | place: Denmark | collected 2008
GTGCCCGCCCGTCTGCGCAGCACCGTGGAAGCCCTGCTGGCGGAGGTGGAAGCCGATGCTTGAAGCCTGGTCCCGCACGCGGGACGGCACCCGGAAGCTGAGCGCAAACTTCACCGTGGCCGAGTTTGCCTGCAAAGATGGCTCGGACCCTGTGTTCGTGGACAGCAGCCTTGCCGCCCTGCTGCAGAAGATCCGCGACCACTTCGGCCGCCCCGTAGTCATCACCAGCGGCTACCGCACCGCCGCCCACAACAAATCCGTGGGCGGGGCCGCCTACAGCCAGCATCTGTATGGGCGCGCTGCCGACATCCGGGTGCAGGGCATCCCGGTGGAGCAGCTGGCCGCCTATGCAGAGACCTGCCTGCCCGGCACCGGCGGCATCGGCCGGTACCCGCCCCGGGCCGGACGGGCTGTGGGCTGGGTCCATGTGGACACCCGCCCCGCCAAAAGCCGCTGGACAGGTTAAGAAGGAGGTGAACCCAATGGAAAGCATCCTGTCCGCCCTGATCGCCGGTGCCGTGACCCTGATCGGGGTGCTGATCGCCAACAGCCGCAGTCAGGCCGTGACCGACACAAAGCTCGAAGAGCTGACCCGCGAGGTGCGCGAGCACAACAATTTCGCCCGCCGCGTGCCCATTCTGGAAGAGCAGATGAAGGTGGCCAACCACCGCATCGCCGACCTTGAGAACCACGAACGAATGAAAGAGAGGAACTGATTTATGGAACTGAGCAACAAGATTTCCGCCGCTACCCTGGCCCGCACCGCTGTGCTCCTGCTGGCCCTGACCAATCAGGTGCTGAGCGCAATGGGCAAGCCCGTGCTGCCCATCGAGAGCACCACTGTGGAGCAGCTGGTCACCGCCGGCATCACCACCGTGGCCGCCCTCATCAGCTGGTGGAAGAACAACAGCTTCACCGCTGCCGCCGTGGCCGCCGACAGCTACCTGGCCCAGCTGAAGCAGAAGCAGTGATCGCCGACTGCCCTATATAAGGTAAGAGGGCAAGGCCCCCGGAGACGCAGGTTTCCGGGGGCCTTTTTTCGTCTGCAGCAGGGCGGCAGGAGAAATTCCAGCCGGTTCTTTGCCAGAAATTCCGTCCCTCAAAAAGTGGTTTTCCGCAACAATCCGCACACTCTGCACCAGTACCGCAACCGCATCATTTCACGTCCGCAACAGTTTCTCTTTTTTCTGCAACAAATTCTTGTGATTTGTGCAAAATATCCAATTCAGGCTTTGGAATATTTTCACAAATCATGCGTTTCTACATATTTTTTCTTGACAACCTGCACTAGAAAATGGTATAAAGGAAGCAGGATAGTAAACCTCGAAACATGTCCATTATATGGGACAGTCGTAATGCGTAAAAGACTTGACACCATTTGAAAGGAGCCATCAATCATGACGAACAAAAAGCTGAAACTCGCTGCCATGTCCGTAGCCCTGACCGCCTGTGTCGCTGCACAGCCCATGGCTGCCCATGCTGTGGAAGGCCCCGACCCTGCCGAGGATAACGCTGCCCCGCAGGCCGAGCCCGCCCCTGTGGAAGGTAAGACCGCAGAAGGCGAGGTCGAGGGCGAAGAGGAAAAGCAGGAAGAGTTTGTTCCCCCGGTGAACGATGAGGCCAAGAAAGATGATCAGGCTCCCGCGTTCGGCCCCGGCACCAAGACCGATGATATCATCATCGACTACAAGCCCGCTGAGAAGCCGGAAGAGCCCGGCAAATCCGGTGAGGACGGCGAAACCGACAGCTCTGAGGGCTCCGGCGAGACGGACGAGACTGAGAACCCCGACGGCACCTATGTGAAGGGTGACGTGATCGACAACAGCAAGAAGGACGAAGCCACCGGCAAGGACGGCAAGATCGGCGAGGCCACCAAGGAAGAGACCCCCGACAGCTCTTCCAGCACCACCGTCGTGGACCCCGACGCCGAGGTGAAGAAGGGCGACCCCGTGGTGGGCAAGGACGAGGACGGCAACCCCACCATCACCACCCCCACCGAGACCACCGGCACCCAGACCACTACCACCACCGGCACCGGCAAGGCCGATTCCTCCACCACCATCATCACCGACACCAAGAAGGGCGAAGAGATCGACCTGAACAAGGAGCTCAAGAACAAGGACGGCAAGGTCAAGAAGCCGACCTGGGAAACCAAGGCCGAAGACAAACTGGGCGATTACACCGTGAAAGAGGTCAAAGCCACCGAGGGCGACCCTAACTCCAAGACCCTGACCCTGAAAAAGACCAGCGATCCCGAAACGAAGGAAATGTCCGCTGAGGACGTTGCCAAGCTGCTGGACGTCCCCAAGGACGGCGTGGAGAAAAAGACCGACGACGAGGGCAAGACCACCTATATCCTGAAAAAGGAAGAGACCTCCACCGACGAGAACGGCAACACCGTCACCCGCGTCACCTACTACAAGATCACCGACAATACGGTCGAGACCACCACTGAGACCACGCTGGTGCTCAAGGTGGAAAAGGGCACCGTGGATGTTGATAATGAGGATCTGACTACTGAGATCAAACTGCCAAGCATCACTGCCAAGAACACCGACGAGACCAAGACGGATGTTATTGAGATCTCTTCGGAGAAGCTGGGCAAAATGCTTGATGATAAGAACTATAACAAAGATACCGGCGAGTATGTCTATACGGAAACCGTAGACGGCAAAGAATATACCTATAAAGTCAAGAAAACGGAAAACACCAAGCCGCTCACCCCTGCGCAGTTGGCCGAACGTCTGGGCGAGGGCTTCACCGCCGATGACAACGGCGTTTACTACAAGGGCGAAAAGCTGAACTTTGACCAGATGAAAGCCGTCCGCAAGACTTTGAGTTACACCGTGGAGGTCACTGAGGTCACCAAGACCCCCGGCCAGGTCGAAGGCGGTCAGGAAAGCATCGAGAGTGCCAAGGAAACTGCCAAGCTGGAAGCCATCAAGGCCGCTCTGACGGATGCCGCCCGGAACGCCGGCATTAATGTGGAGACCGATGATTTCAAGAACCAGCTGAATACGATCGATCCCACCGGCAAAGGCCAGCTCAATCTCAGTTATACTGATGCAGACGGCAATGTTCATACTGTCACCCTCCGCTATAATGGGGCAACGGTTTCTGCGCCTCAGCCGGGCACTCCCGATTCGAGCAAGGACACCGAGACCCGTAAGGATGTTACGGACAACGTCATCACCGGCACCGCTTATGTGACCGGCTCGAATACGTGGACCGAAAGCGGTTCCCTCAACGGCACCTACGTCAAGCCCGGCAGCGGTGAACTTCCCTCTCTCGATGGTTGGACGATCGCCAGCAAAGACCCGGAGAAGGGCACCACGACCTACAAAAAGGAAGACACCGTGACCTCGCCCGACGGCACCAGCACCAAGATCACCCGTACCTGCACAATCACGGAATCGTCCGCTTCCCTCAGCGATACGGAGAAGGAAGAGATTGCCTGGGCGGAGTTGCTGAACCAGCACCCCGAATATAAGAACAAAGATGAGTTGAAAGCTGCAGGTTATAACATCAATATCAGCAGCATGGACTTCTCCGGCATCAAGCGCGTAGAATGGACGATCGATGAACTTTCTGAATCCACAAAGACGGACGCCAAGGATCTTAACGACAAGCTGGTGATCCCCGGCGGCAAGAACTGGTCGATCGACGAAAAGGCCGGCACCATTACGGTGGACGGAAAGACCTACGACAAGGTGACCAAAACCAATGACGGCTACACCTGCACGGTCGAGGACAAAAACGGCGTAAAGACCACCTACACCTTCACCAAACAGGCCGGTGCTCCGCTGACCCCTGAAGAGATCCAGACCGCGCTGGCAGGCCAATACAGTGTTCCCGCTGACAGCATCCGACTGAACGCCGACGGCAAGACCGCGACCTTCACGAAGGGTAACGAAACCATCACCGTGGATTACAGCACCCTGAGCGAGACCCTCACCGTCCGGAAGGATGTGCACACCTCCTCCAGTGTCACCGACATCATCAAGGACAATAAGGATCTTGAGAAGGCATACGACGAGCTGTGGAAGCAGATTCAGGAGATCCAGAGCAAACTTCTGCCCGGCGAGGAACTCTGGATCGGCAATCTGGAGGTTACGGACAAGACCGAGAAGACGGACATCATCAAGTATTTCACCACGGCCATCTCGCCCGAAAATATGAGCAAGGATGAGCTGATCAAGGCTCTGCAGGAGCAGGAACGGATCGCCAAGAGCTCCACTTACGTTGCCAACAAGGGTTCTGATTACGAAGAGACCAAGAAGAACTACTACTCCGGTGAAAAGACGGATGAATTCAAATCCTTCAGCAAGGCACCGGATGGTTCCAAAATTGAGGTCTATTGGAAATGGACTCGGTGGGGCGGCTATTATTACTATACAGACGCTAACGGCCAGGAAGTTCGTGTTCATAGTAACACTGTGCACTACGAAGAGCAGCGCGACGACATCGGCCACCTCGATCTTGCTTCCGGCTCCAAGCTGGATCTGCTGCCGGACAAGGACGGTAATGTCGATCAGACCGACTGTGTGCTGGTGAGCAAAAAGCTGGAGTGGAACTACGATGCTGGAAACCTGGTCAACGGTAAGGGCAACCAGCCGGTCGGCCTGGACAGCAAGATCAGCTGGGATGACGAGGGCGGCGAGGGCGACGGCCACTACGAGTATGACCGCGGCAACCCCAACAACTGCCCCGACAAGAGCGCCTACTACAAGCTGACCGGCACTGTCGCCTATGATCCCATCAAGGAGAACGGAAACATCAAGCTGTATCAGGGTGGCTTTGACGATTATTGGTACTGGGTCAGTGCGGAAGATCAGGCCATCAATGCCTACCTGAAGGCAACCGGCAGCAGCAAGACGGCCGCCAGCCTCACGAAAAAAGAGCGTGATGCCATCGTCGGCACCTACGTTGTGAAGATTGGAACCACCGGCACCAACAGCACCGGTGAGAGCGGCTATCAGGTCTATCTCAAGACCTCTGAGCTGACCGCCTACGGCTATATGACCCGCGATGCCAACACCTGCATCAACAGCACCTACAAGCGCCAGGACGGCACCTGGGGTTACGTCGGCGGCTATGACCTGATGATCTCCAAGCTGACCCAGGTGAGCGAGGGCAAGGTCGTCGGCCAGACGGAATCCACCATCAAGACCATCACCGCCCCGCTGAGCATCCGTAGCTCTCAGGACTTCGCCAACCGCCTTCTGGAGCTGAACAAGCAGACCACCACACATAAAACCAGTGAGCGTGCTACGGCTTACGGCGAAAATACTTCCGGCGGCTTCGACGGTGCTTATACGCAGGATAAGAGCGAAACGGTTACCGGATCCGGTACCGGCAAAGGCCACTACACCACCTTTACCGAGGTGCTGAAGAAGCTGTTCTCCGGCAAGGGCGAGACCAGCTACGACACCGGCAGCGTCAGCTACAGCTACCGCACCACGGACAAGGTGAACACCACGCCAGTGTCCAAGGAGACCGTGACCACCACCGACGCCCATGTGGACTACAACTATACCTCCATTGAGACCCGCACGGTCACCGTGAACGGCGAAGAGACGGTCATCGTCCCGCCCGTCACCCCGCCGGAAACGCCCGTGGAGGATGAGACCCCGGACGAAGTCGTGACCCCGGAGACCCCCGAGCTGCCTGCTGTGCAGGATGCTGCCCCGGATGAGGTCGTCCTCCCGGCTGAGCCCGAGCTGCCCGCCGTGCAGGATGCAACCGCACTGCCGCAGACCGGCGTGAACTGGATGGCCGCTCTGGGCATGGCATTCAGCGGCATGCTGCTGACCATCGCAGGCGCATTCGCCAGCCTCAAGTACAAGGAAAAGCACTGATGCTTTCCCCTTCCAACGTGATCCACGTCAAGTCGTAAACGCATAGAAAGGGCCTCCCCATTCCGGGGAGGCCCTTTCGTGTTGTGTTCGGCTTATGCTTCCGCATCCAGGTACGAGTGCTTGTGCACCAGATTCCCCACGCTCATGTACTCCTTGCGGAAGGAGTAATCCTGATAAAACGGCTTGTTGCGGCCATGCTGACCGGCCACATAGGAGCACATGTTGGCACTGCCCGCAGGCCGGAACTTCCGGTGCCTGCGGGGCGGCTTTTTGCATTTATGAAACGGAGGAAAACGCTCAGAGGTCTGCGCCGTTGGAGCGGATGACCCTCTGATACCAGTAGAAGGAATCTTTCTTGCTGCGGGCCAGCGTACCGGTGCCGTCGTCCTGCTTGTCCACATAGACGAAGCCGTACCGCTTGCTCATCTCGCCGGTAGAGGCAGACACATGGGCGGCATCCGCAAACTCCCGGATGCGCATATAGCACACCTTGTCCGCGTTCCGCACAACATACTTATAAACTTCCAGCTCCAGATCATTCAGGCTGCAGATCATCTCTTCGCTGAACATCGGCCGCCCCTCCCTCGTGGTGGTTTTTGTTCCAGTATACTGTATTTTTTGCCGCGTTACAATTCCCCTGCTCAGAAAAAAGCCGCCGCATGGTGACAGGCCGTGCGGCGGCAGAAATATGCTTTGGGGAACCGATCAGATCAGGCTCAGGGCCTCTTCGTCGCCCACGAGGGTGAAGTCGGGGTGCATCTGCAGGATGCTGGCGGGCACCTCCGGGGTGACCGGGCCGAAGAAGGCTTTCTTCACGATCTCAGCCTTGCCGGTGCCGTTGACCACCATCAGCACCTTGCGGGCCTGCATAATGGTCTTGATGCCCATGGTGTAGGCCTGCTTGGGCACCAGGTCTACGTTGCCGTCAAAGAAGCGCTTGTTGGCCTCGATGGTCTCCTGGGTCAGGTCCACACAGTGGGTCTCCAGCTCAAAGGCCTCGCCCGGCTCGTTGAAGCCGATGTGGCCGTCGTGGCCGATGCCCAGCAGCTGCAGGTCGATGCCGCCCACGCTATGGATGATCTGGTTGTACTGGGCGCAGGCTGCGTCCGCATCGGGGTTGGTGCCGTCCGGCAGGTTGATGCGGGCGGGGTTGATGTTGACGTGGTCAAACAGGTGGCGGTGCATGAAGCTCCAGTAGCTTTCCGGGTGGTCCTTGGGCAGGCCGCGGTACTCGTCCAGGTTCACGGTGGTGACCTCCGAGAAATCAATGTCGCCCTTGTTGTACCACTCCACCAGCTGCTGGTAGGCCCCCACCGGGGTGCCGCCGGTGGCCAGACCCAGCACGCAATTGGGCTTCATGATGACCTGTGCGGAAATAATGTTTGCCGCCTTGCGGGACATGTCTGCGTAATCCTTTGCACGAATGATCTTCATCACAAACGACCTCTTTCATCTTTCATCTTTGCTGCGTTCACCGCGCAGCATCGGTTTTGCGCTTCCACGCATTCTATTGCAATTCTACCACAATTCACAGGATGCTGTCCAGCATTCTAGCGCATTCTGACCGAATTTTGCTGTTTTTCAGCCGATTCGTCCAAAATCCGCCGGGCAGAACGCAAAGGGCCCCGCCGAAGTGGAGCCCTCACACTGGTTGGCAGCGGTTGCACCTCCCCACAAAAAGCCTTCCTGCATTTTCATACAGACATCCTCACTTTCTTCTTATCATGGGCCGTGCCCATTGGAATTCCTGCGCCTCTAGTATAGCGGAAAAATCACAAAAGGAAAAGAGGATTTTTGGGCTTCTTTGTGCCAAAAAGACAAAACAGCGTCCCCTGCGCCGTCCGAGACGGTTCAGGGGGCGCTGTCATTGCAGTTCAGGGAATGCTGCGGGGATCAGTCTGCAGACAGATAGTGCATGGCCTTGCGCAGGCGCGCCTCATTTTCTGCGGTGGGCTCCATGAAGGGGCTGTGGAACAGATCCTGGAACAGGTTCTCCATCTTGGGGGAGTTCGGGTCGATGCCGATGTCCTCCAGGGTCAGGGGCATGTTCATGCTCCGCATAAAGGCACGGAAGGGTGCCACCTGCTCCGGATGGCCGTTGAAGGCCAGCTGCAGGCAGTCGCCGATGGCCACGATCTCACCGTGCAGGTAGGGCTTTGCCTCCTGGGTGAAGTGAGTGCGCACCAGCTCGTAGGTCTCGTGGCCCAGAGCGGTCTGGCCAAAGCCCTTGCTCACGCCGCTGACGATACCGGCCACGGCAACGTTCAGGTAAGCGATATCCTCCACGGCCTTGGTCAGCTTACCCTCGGCAATGTCATGGCAGGCCTGATGGGCCTCCTTCTCGTAAACATGGTAAGCCATCTCTGCGATGGTGTAAGCGGTGAACAGACCGATGCTCACATCGTCCAGCAGGATCTCGCTGCGGCCGTTCTGGATCTCGATCATCTTGGCCATGCCGTCCATGATGCCGCTGGCTGCGTAGCGCGGGGGCTCCTTGCAGATCACGTCCATATCCATGACGATGGCGTTGACCTCGTGGTCATAGCGCAGGCTGCCCAGGGAGGCACCCTCGGCGGTGTACATGACGCTCAGCGGGGCAAATGCCGCGCAGGTGGCAATGGAGGTAGGCACCTCCACGATGGGCAGGTCGCCTGCAAAGTGTGCCGTAGCCTTGGCCTGATCCATGATGCGGCCGCCGCCGATGCCCACGATGACCTGGCAGCCGGTGGTCAGGGCCTGCAGAGCGTGCTCCTTGGCGCGCTCGTAGGTGTTCTGATCCGGGTACAGGGAGAGTTCAAACTCCACACCGGCATCCTTCAGGCTCTTTCCTGCCTTGCCTTCGGTGGCTGCCCAGGCGCGGGGGCCGGCAATGACCAGGGCCTTTTTGCCCAGACGTGCCACCTCGCCGCCCAGCAGGTTCAGGGCCCCTGCTTCCTGCAGGTAACGGCCAGCGCCGAACTTATAGGCGTTATCCAGTTTGATATCGGCCAGACTTCTTGCTTCTGCCATAGTTTTTACACTCCTTACTCCATGTAAGCACCCTTCATGGCACTGACTGCGTGCTGACTATACAGCTTCAGCAGGCCATGGGTGTATTTGCTTGTAAAACCCTTCCAGTTGGCTTTGCGTTCTGCCAGAATGGCGTCCATTTCTTCGGGGGTCTTGTGCTCGCCCTTCACACCGGTGATCTCCAGGCGGCGGGCCTCCACGTCCAGTTCAATGATATCGCCCTCTTCCACCAGTGCGATGGGGCCGCCTGCGGCGGCTTCCGGGCTGACATGGCCGATGACGGGGCCGCGGCTGGCGCCGGAGAAGCGGCCGTCGGTGATCAGGGCCACGCTGGAGGCCAGGGTCGGGTCGGAGCAGATGGCCTCGCCGGTGTAGAACATCTCCGGCATACCGCTGCCGCGGGGGCCTTCGTAGCGGATGAACACGGCATCGCCCGGGTGGATGCGGCCGTGGAGGATGGCGTCGATGGCGTCCTCTTCACAGTCGAAGGGGCGGGCGGTCAAGGTCGCCTTGAACATGGCCTTGGGGCAGGCGGTGTGCTTGATGACACAGCCTTCCGGGGCCAGGTTGCCGCGCAGGATGGCGATGGAACCGTTGGTGCCGATGGGCTCGTCGAAGCTGCGGATGATGTCGGTGCGCTTGATCTCGCGGCCGATCTTCTTGCTCTTCTCGGCCAGCAGGGCATCGCAGTGCTCGTAGAAGCCGTTCTTCTTCAGCTCCTCCAGGTTCTCGCCCAGGGTCTTGCCGGTAACGGTCTTGGCATCCAGATGCAGCATGGACTTGATCTCTTCCATGATGCGGGGCACGCCGCCTGCATAGTAGAAATACTGTGCAGGCCAGTCGCCTGCGGGACGGATGTTCAGCAGGTAGTGTGCGCCGCGGTGCATCCGGTCAAAGGTGTCGGCGTCGATCTCAAAGCCGAACTCGTGGGCAATGGCGGGGATGTGCATCAGGGCATTGGTGGAGCCGGAAATGGCCGCATGGACCATGATGGCGTTCTCAAAGCTGCGCATATCCACGATATCGCCTGCGGTGACACCGGCTTCCACCAGCTTCATCAGCTGTGCACCGGCGTCGTAGGCAGCCTGCTTCAGCTCGGGGGCAGTGGCCGGCATCAAAGCGGTGCCGGGCAGCATCAGGCCCAGAGCCTCGGCCATGACCTGCATGGTGGAGGCAGTGCCCATAAAGGAGCAGGCACCGCAGCTGGGGCAGGCGTGCTGCTTGTAGTAGGTCAGCTGCTCGGCCGGGATCTCGCCGCGCTCGTACTGTGCGCTGAACTTGCCGATCTGCTCCAGGGTGAGCAGCTCGTTGATGGCACAGCCGGGGTCGTTCTCGGTGTACTTGGCGGGCAGGTCGTATGCCTCCATGACACCGCCGGTGACCACGATGGCTGCCATCATGTCCTTCATGCGGCCGATGCTCATGAGCATGGCGGGCATGGCCTTGTCGCAGCTGGAAATGAACACACCGCCGTCAAAGGTGGTGGCGTTGGCCTGTGCTTCCACCAGGTTGGTGATGGCTTCGCGGTGGGCCAGCGAGTAGTTGATGCCGTCATGGCCCTGGGCCATGCCGTCGCACATGTCAGTGGCAAAATACCGGGCAGCCTTGCCGCCGTGGTCGTTCACGCCGCGGACAGCCTCTTCCACAAAGATATTCAGGTGGCCGGAGCCCGGATGGCTGTTGCCGTAGGTGCTCTCCACCATAATCTGGGGCTTGCTCAGGTCATCGACCGTCCAGCCCATGCCCATGCGCAGAGGGTCCATCTCAGGGGACAGGGAACGGACCTGCTGACTTTTCAGAATCATATTCAACTCCTTATAAAACTCTCAGATACTCTCTCACAGGGTCAGGCGGCGGTCACGCGCAGCGACCTTCCACCAGCCTGTGACCTTGCCGTTTTCCACCACCGGGACCGCCGGGTACAGGGCGCTGGTGGGGCAGACGTGAGTCGGGATGGCAAACAGCTCGGTCCCGATGGGCGGGATGTCGGCGATG
>UMJR01030416.1_pt1 | contig 10826 bp, 10 predicted proteins | sample 1966121 | NCBI WGS metagenome assembly UMJR01 (sample SAMEA4836155, study PRJEB28245) | human gut metagenome | biome: gut microbiome; material: fecal sample | place: Denmark | collected 2008
GCTTAGGATTCACTGTCTGTGCAACCTCCTTATTATCTCCCTGAATATGGAGGTTTTGCGGATTGGCCTGAAATACGGCATAAGATGAGAACGTGACGAAATTATTTCCCGATCGCTTCAATAGAAAAAGCTCATTCATGACCTTTTTACTGCCAGTATACATATCCTGCTGATTTATTTGGTTTCCGCCCATACTGATACTTCTGTCTTTCCAATCCAGAGATACTTGGAATCGTTCCGTCAGATTATAGGCAGGTTTATTCATTTCGGTAGTAACAGTGCCCGAGAATGATTTTTTAATATAGTCGGATTTCTCTTGTTCGTCCAAACTCCACTCTTCATTTTGCCCTTCGTAATAAATGCTTTCAACTTCTTTGGCACTTTCCTCTTTATGCCGCTGGCAGACAAGGTTCACTTTTATATCCTGTCCGTTATTCAGTTTAAACAGATGATGGGTCGTAACCTGATAGGTTCGGTTCAAAAGTTCGCGATTCCGGCTCAACCCCATAGAAAAGGGAGGTTCCGTCTCTATATAATCGGCAAGCAACCTGCCCTGATTCTTCAACGCATTCAGGTTGAATGAATTGAGTTCCTTAGATATATCCTGACCTATGTTGTTCGTTTTGAATGTATTCATGCTTTGCCTCTTTTTATTAAAACGCATAAATACACCTTGTACATCCCACAGTCCTTCATCCGGACTACAGCCCGCATATGATTTTAGTGTACCTACCCACCGATGTTTGGCTCCCTCCTTTAACTTCAAGTTGATTGCCGCTTGTTCTGAAAAAGCAATACCCTCCAAGGCTTTTACAGGCTGATGGTTTTGCAGGATTTCCACACTACCCACCTCTTTGTTAGAAATATTGTTAGTCGCCAGTCCATATTGTCCCTCCAACATATCACTGTTTTCAATGTAGAACCGATTAATAGGTGTTCCATTATAGCTTACCTGTCCGTTCTCATTCGTTTTGATACCGGGCATTCTTCTAAGCACATCACCAATGGAGCGGTCTCCTTCTTTGGAAAATAAACGGACATCATAAGTGATTGTATCTCCTTGTACCCTGACTTTCGGAGCCTTGACAATTATTTCTTTGATTGTCATTTCCTTTTGAGAAAGATAAATATCCCACCTTTTTTCATGATCAATGTTCTTTCGTAGTGTCTCATACCCCATAAAAGAAAACTGGAGATAACCTTTTCCTGTCAAGCTATCGGGTATCATCATTCTGAATGAACCTTCTGTTGTTGTCGTGGTAAACTTCAGGAGCTTTTTCTCCTTGCCGACATATAGAAGTACATTCACACCCTCTAGTCTTTCTCTGTTGGTTTTGTCGGATACAGTTCCTGCCACTCTATAATTCTGAGCAACGGTCATGTAGTGCATCATCGCAAAGAGCAGAAATAGAATTAGTTGTTTGCTCATATTGAAAAATATTACCGATAATCTTTTTCCATAAAGTCACAGGCTATCGTTTGTCCTTGCGCATTTTTAGTTTTAGGAGTCATTTTGTCCAAATTCAATACTTTCTTTATCTCAGGATCTACACCTTTATGAGTTCTGGAGGCCGACATCTTCAAATATTTAATGCGATCTATCTTTTCGTAATTGGGACGGAAATTGTAATAGCAGACTGGTTCTGTGCCCTCCTGTTGCATTCCTATCAAAGTGAAATGATAATGGTCTTGCGTATCATAAACCTCTAAAATCAGTCCGGGCAGTCCGTTGAATTTCCAAGGTCCTTCATTCAAGGGAATTTCCGGAGCGAACCATGCATGGTAGTTTCTTCCGCGGAAGTGGCATTCTGCCAACCGGCATTGATAGCCATGGATTATTTTGGTACTGTCTGCCAGTTTCCAGTCTTGCGAGATATATTCTTCCTCCATCAGGCACTCTGTAGTGCCCAATAAGGCCAAGGTGGTAATTTTTCCTTCGGGATAATTCTTGTAATAGTAATTACTTGTTATCTTAGACGTTGGCATGGATGCATAATTTCTGCTTCGGATGGCCTGTACCATCATTTGCCCCCAAAGCCTTCTTCCTGTGGGATCATTGAACATGGAATCACAATAAAAGGAAAGATAAGCATAGAACTGGCTTATCTTTTTCCCGATGCGCAAAATCATTGTTTCGCAGTTTTTGTCCGTACCTAGTGTATCCACCTTTTTTACACATTCATATTGGCATACCAAAACACTCGGCTCCAGCACATGTGTGTATTGCTCGATTTGCGCTTGAAGGCAAACAGGAATAATCAAAAGATACATTAAAAAAATTGTTTTCATCTTCATTATTGTTTAATGGTAATCTCGTTCCAAAAAATCATAAGCCATGGTTTGTCCTCTCCTCTTTTTTCTCTTTTGAATCAGTTTATATTGCTCGCGACTCCCTTTCAGGTATTCTATCCGACTTACGTTCTCCATATCATCCCGATCTGTCCTGTAAAAACAAACCGGTTTTATATTTTCGCGCCTCATGCCAATCAAAGTAAAATGATAATGATCCCATATATCAGCTATTTCGACTATCAGCCCAGGCAATCCGTGAAATTTCCAAGGACCTTCTTCTATCTCTATCTCCGTAGTATACCAGGCTTTATATGTTCTTCCACGAAACTGGCACACAGCCAATTTACATGGATAGCCCGATATATTTCTTGTACTATCCAACAATTGCCATTGCTGTTTTTCATATTTTTCAGTAATCATCCTCGGGGTTTTTAATTCTATATAGGTCGTGATTGAATTTGTAGGATAATTCTTATAATGATATTCTTTTGTCATTTTAGGGGCTGGAAGAGGCTTGGAATCTTTCATCGCAGCAAGCATTTGCTTCATCAATATTTCACTACCCTGAGGGCTACATACAAGAGAGTCCAGATAAAAGGTAGAACAAGCATAAAACTGACTGATATTTTTCCCTATACGGAGTATCATTGTGTCAGTCACCGAAGTTACTCCTAATGTGTCAAGCTTTTGAATGCATTGATATCGGCATTCTAAAACCGCAGGTTCCAGTACTTTTGATATTTTTTCTATTTGTGCATTCAAATCAGCAGCTACTACTGCAAGGATACAGATGAAAATAAGTGTTTTCATATCGTTTTCTTTTTTAAAGGCTAGCTTTTTAATTGTTGAAAAAGCTAGCCTTTAAGTTAAGAATAAAAAAGAATGGCTACCAACAATGGGTATCCCAAGCTTCAGCCCATTCATCCCATTTTTCATTACTCCAACCTTGTGCTTCTTCCCCTCTTGTCATTTGCTGAAGATGTTCACAGTACTGGCTTCCACCCTCAATCTGGTTCATCTGTTTTTTATCCAGACTGAATGCTTTCAAATCTTTCAGTGTGTTCATAATCATAAGATTTTGAAGGTCCATATTCTTATTGCGATATGCTCTGCCCTTATCGCTTGGCTTTGATACAAAGATATGGGAATATGCAATCCGTTGCATCTCTAAAACCGTTACAAAAACAGGGAAAAGCGTTACAATAGTACATTTATAACGAATATTTTTCCCATAAATACCTCAACGGACCGAGCAAGCGGGCCGTAAAACTTCTTTCATCGGTTAAAACCTCGGCACTGCCGGACAGTTCCCCTTGAAATTCCAATATATGGTTGTAGGAAGTTTGCAATGTATCCGGTAATTCTACTGTCACAGTATAGCTGTCTTCATTTGATAATAATGAAATGGAAGAAACCTTTCCCGTCAGAAAACCATATTCCATATAGGGGTATCCTGTCAGTCGGATATTTACCCGTTGTCCAGACTTTACTTTGCCCGAGTTGGAAACAGGCAACTTTGCCTTGCCGATGACAGCCCCCGAATTTTCCGCCACAACAGAAAATACTTTATCCCCTGCCGTAATGTTCTGATTCTTCTGCCACACTTCATTATAAGACAGGATTCCATCTGTAGGTGCGGTGAACAAGTATGCCAGTTTCCAATTGTTGATACTGACATAGGCTAAGCACCCGGCGCCTTGCCATTTGTTACAATGGTAGGTTTCCAAGCACTCGCCTCCGAACCGTGCATACAGGTCTCCCCGTACACGGCTCTCCACCTTATCATTCAGTTTAACTTTCCCGAATGTATTTTGTGATGACATATTGAACATACTGCTAATGTTTTACGGTTACGAGAAATCATTTTTATTTCCCAATCAATTTTACCTTTCAAGTTTTTGAGTTTGCGAACATGGTGCATTTCAAGATTATCGGTTGCACCGCAGTTTTCACATACACGTGCATTTAGTCTTGTAATTAATCCATTTCTGCCACCCGTTATAGCGACTGTGTTAGGTAATCTGTCATCCAAAGTACGGTTCGGTAGTTCCTTGCGTTTGAAACCTTTGTCATAAAACTCACGTCTGACCTCATACCCTTTCTTGTTTGTGTATGGTATGGAGAATACACCGTTTTTCTTGTACTTCGCAATAATCTTCTTTTTGGAAGTTGTGTATTTTGCGGCGTATGTCTTGTACATACTATACTCCATAATGTTGTAGAAAGAGTCAATAACGGGGCTGTTGTTTGCTATCGAGTAATAGTTGTAGAACCCCATGATTTCAGAGTTATATTGACTTATAATCTCCAAATCATCAAGACATCTCATATATGAACGACCTTTTGGTTTCCAAACTTCTTTCCCGTTCTGCTCGGTAATTTTAACAGCATCATATTCAAGAAGTTTCTTTCGCATTATTTCGGTAGTCACATATAGTACTATCTTGTGGTCTAACGACCTTGTCAAATGACCGTTCTTATCTCTGCGTGTATCATTGGATTTTCGCACAAAGACATCATAACCAAGAAATTTAGCGTGTTTTCTTGCATTGGTAATCAGAGTTTTTTCGTCAGATAGTTCTAACTTCAATTTATCATCCATAAATTGCTTTATGTCCTCTTTGATTTGGATACAATCTTGCTTGCTACCGATTACTCCAATTAGAAAATCATCTGCATATCTTATGTATTTCAGTCGTTTGATACTGTCATCCATTTCATCACCGGCAGGATATTTCAGTCGCTCTTTGACTATTTCTCTAATTTTTGCAAACAATTGTTTACGTTTCGTTTCATCAACAGTGTTTCGTAGTTTTTCAACTAACTTGGCTTTACGATGTCCGAGTCGTTTTGCAATCGGATTATCCTTGCGTCTTTTTCCCTTGTCGAATTTTGTGATGTACTCCTTGATATACTTATCGAATTTGTCAAGGTATATGTTCGCCAATATAGGGCTTATAATACCACCTTGCGGAGTTCCACTGTATGATTTGTGGAATACCCAGTCTTCAACATATCCCGCATTCAGGAATTTTCTGATAAGTCGGATAAACCTGTTATCGGAAATCCTTTCTGAGAGAATGGCTATCAATACTTCATGGTCTATGTTGTCGAAGAAGCCTTTAATGTCTCCCTCGATAAACCACTTAGTGCCATTGAACGACTTTTGAATACTTGAGAGTGCAGTTTGAGGACTTCGTTGTGGTCTGAAACCATGTGAGGTGTTTTCAAAACTGCCCTCATATATAGCTTCCAAAATCATTCTGATAACCTCTTGCAGAAGTTTATCCATAAATGACGGAATACCCAGCGGTCTCATCTTTCCGTTTTTCTTCGGAATGTAAACTCGCTGTGAGGGTTTAGGCTGATACGTCTCGTTTTTGAGCGTATCAATCAACTGCTCAATATGGGATATACTGAAGCCGTCAACGGTTTTTCCGTCAACTCCTTTAGTCATATTACCTTGTTTGGCATATATGCGCTGGTAGGCTATGTAGTACATCTGTTCATTAAACAGTATCCGATACAAACGTTCGAACTTGTACTCCAAGTCGGAACTATGTTGTGTTAGACTGTTTAATATCTTTTCTGGATTTCTTTTCATGTCTCTCACATTTTCCAAAATTAACATTAAACGATAATGGCTGCTTCCCTTCGCCATGTACAAAGCTTTCCCTTGCTCGGACTACTACGGAAGCTCTGTTGCCATATGGGTTACCCCACTTAGGCAATCCCCATTTAGACATATAATAACTTTTTGGCTTGATAGATTGTCGGATACGACTTTCGTCCTTTACTATTTATGTAGTTGCTCTGTGATAAGTTCTTTTGCCCAATCGACCTACAAGGAGAAGTTGGGTATCACAGCATAACGTTTGTAACTGTCTTCCGTTAAGGCTTAACCATCGAGCCGCTCGGACTATCGTTCAACCAGTATAGGTTTTATCCTCATATCTATCGTTTCACCTCGCCACTCGGTCAAGACTTGACAGTTAGTCCACTGGTGGCTTTACCGACATGCTACACTCCCCATCGTCTTTCGTTGAATGGATAAGTCGGCTGGTGATAGGTTATTATTTCAAAGAACACGAACCTAATAGCTTGCCAAAGCTATATTTATTATATGCCCTTATGGGCGCACTTGTAACTGATCGTATGCTGTCTGCAATGCCACTTGCAGGCTGTTTGCTTTCTGATTTTGTTCCAACTGTATCTCTACAATTGTTTGATGCAATTTGGCTTCCTGTATACGTGCAGAAGAAAGTGTGGTCTGCATTTGTTCCGTACCTCGTTTACTTGCCAGATAGGCTTGTTGTTCCTTTTCATAATCGGATGCAGAAACCAATCCTTTTTTGTATAGTATTTCTTCCCTGCTGTAGGAAGACAAGGCGAGTTTAAGCTCTTCCTTGTTCAGATTCACTTCATTGTGTAAATGGGAAATATAGATTTGATATTCGTTTAATTCTCTACGAGCCGCTTCTTCTTTTTCTTTGTACAGATCCAACTTCAGGAAGTCCCGGTATTCCGTGAGGCTTTTAATAAAACCCGTGTATGCCGATTGAATTTCACCTAAGGTCAATCGCCCGGTGAAATGGCCTTGACATATCATACTGTCATTTATTTGGAAAGCTTCCAATTCCTTCTTCAGTAAGAGCACCTCCCGGGTATCTGCCGGATTGTTGACAACGCCTATCAGTTCTCCTGCCTTTACTTTTTGCTTGTCTTTCAAGAAGACTTCCTTTAATTTTCCTGTACTCCGCGCTACAATCCATGCCGGGGGATTTTCTGTAGTGATCGTTATTCCTGCTTCTACAGTGTCAGGATACGAAAAGAAACATCCGCCTATAAACAGAAAAGAAATGACCATAAAGAATACAGTAATTCCCCATCGTATCAGTGCATGAGGCGGACGCGACAGGATTTCCTGTATCTCCTCACTTTTCAGTTCTATATCTTTATCTTCTATATCCATGATATGTACTTATAGTTCCAATTGGTTTTTAACCAAACGATAATAAATGCCTTTTTTCGCTATCAGCTCTTCGTGTGTGCCGGTTTCGGCTATTATCCCTTTTTCAATCACAACTATATTGTCGGCATGGCGGACTGTACTCAGGCGGTGTGCCACAATAATGGAGGTCTTCCCCTGCAAGAATTTCTCCAGTTTAGACATGATAGTACGTTCATTGTTTGCATCCAAAGCATTGGTGGCTTCATCAAAGAAAATATAATGAGGTTCCTTGTATACAGCCCTGGCTATAAGGATACGTTGCTTCTGCCCTTGACTCAACCCATGCCCTTCCTGGCCTATTTTTGTGTTATACCCCATAGGAAGTGATTTTATGTATTCTTCGATATTGGCTATACGGGCGGCATACCTTAATAATTCAGTATCTATATGTTCTACTCCGGGAGCGATATTTCCGGCAATAGAGTCAGAAAAAATAAATCCGTCCTGCATTACTATGCCACATTTTTTTCTCCATTGGCGTATATTGTAATTATTCAAATTGATACCGCCCAATGTTATTTCTCCTTTAGCAGGAGGATAAAAACCCAATAACATCTTCACAAGAGTGGTTTTTCCACTTCCGCTCATTCCCACTATGGCCGTTTGTTTTCCGGCAGGAATAGTCAGGTTAATATGATTGAGCGTCGGCGTTTCATTTAGTGGGTCATAACTGAATGAAAGGTTCTTTATTTCTATATCTTTGCTAGGGGGAATATTCCTTATCCGCCCTCTGTTGTTATCTTCTTCATCTTTTTTATTCCTTATCTCGCCCAACCGGTTTACACTGAGGCGCGCATCCTGCATATCTCTGATAAATGTAATCAACTGGTCTATAGGGCTGTTCAGTTGCCCTATAATGTATTGCACGGAAAGCATCATGCCCAGTGTCATTTTCCCTTCTATCACCAATGCCGCTACCAGTGCGGTAATGATTACATTCTTCGTCTGATTTATGAATATAGCTCCCGAATCCTGATACTGGGCGAGGGCAAGACTTTTGATATTCAGACGGAAAAGTTTTGCCTGTATACGTTCCCACTCCCAGCGTTTTTGTTGCTCACAGGCACTGAGTTTTATTTCCTGCATACCGGTAACCAATTGTACCACGCTACTCTGATTGGCAGATTGCTGAGCAAAACGCTTGTGGTCCAGTTCCGCCCGTTTCTTCAGGAATAACCATACATAGATAATATAGACAAGACTGCCTATGATGAAAATCAAGAAGATAGTACCGCTATAAAGAGCCAGTACAATCCCAAATATCAATATGTTGAACATAGAGAAGAGAATGTTCAGGCTGCTACCTGTCAAAAAGCTTTGAATACGGGCATGGTCATTGATGCGCTGAAGAATATCCCCTGTCATTTTAGTATCGAAATACCCCATGGGCAGTTTCATCAGTTTGCTCAGAAAGTCGGAGATGAGGGAAATGTTGATTCGTGTTCCCAAGTGCAGCAAAATCCAGCCACGGATAAAGTTTACGGTAGAGCTGCTGAAAGTCAGCATCAGTTGTGCCAATAAAACCAGATATACGTAATTTAGGTTTTGGTTACTGATGCCAAAGTCCACTATGGATTGAGTAAGGAAAGGCAGTAATAGCTGGATAAGGCTACCCAGCAACAGACCAAGTAACAATTGCCCCAATAATTGTTTGTATGGGCGCAGATAAGAGAACAGAAATCCCAATCCCTGATAATCTATCGTGTCTTCTTCTTCCACCGCATAGAAATCCGGTGTGGGTTCCAGCAATAAAGCAATACCTGTCGCCTTTCCTTCTTTTTTATTGCTCTGCCAGCAATTACAAAATTCCTCTTGGGTATATTTCACTTTTCCGGCTCCCGGATCGGCCACCCACACTTGTCCTTTCGCCATGCGATACACCACCACAAAGTGTTGCTGGTTCCAATGTACAATGCAAGGCAAGGGTGCATCCTCCAGCAATTGTTGAAAGGATATTTGCACACCCATGGTACGGAAACCTATCTTTTCGGCTGCTTCACTGATACCCAGCATGGATACTCCCAGACGGGTAATGAATGACTTTTCCCTCAGCCTTTCCAAAGAATAATGCTTACCATAGAAAGCGGCTATCATGCGGAGGCAGGTAGGGCCGCAGTCCATCTGGTCATGCTGCTGGTAATGAGGAAAACGTTTCATTATTTTGTTTCTGATATTGGGCTTTAATTTTATAGGTTCTTATATATTTAATTTCCGGATAATGACGCTTTATATCAGAAAACCGTTTATAAACCGTATGTAATACTCCTCCTCCATTCTTACTATAAAAACTATTATTGTAATAGAAAGCCATGTGTATCAAAGCCTTATTCTTATCATAACACACGATAAGACTCTTATTCTGTAAAGAATCGGGAAGTCCGATTCCTAAGGAAGTATACGGATCACAGAATTTATTTAATAATAAGTCTGCACTACTATTGTCCGTAATAAGCGTAAATTGGCAACATAATGGAGCTGATTTTATTCCGTTAGATTCAAATAGATTTTCAAAAGCGTATGAAATACAGTTTTGATTGTCCTCCTCTGTACTGCGTTCCTCATTACTGACAGAATACAGGATTGTGTCTCCTAAAATAGATACCTTTAAATCTATGGTCACCTTATCAATAGATACAGTATCTACCTTGCCTAAGAAAAAAGAGCTAATACTATCTTTCATCTTAATGCATGTATAGTCTGGTTTTCCAATCTTGTAGTCTTTAATTCCTACACGCTTGTTTAAAAATAAAGTTGCTCTTCGGTTTATAGAAGAGGCGGAAGCACCCTGTCCAAAACAGCAGATACTTGATAATAAGAGAATTATTATGAAATTTATTTTTCTCATTCTTTTTGTTTTATATTATCAAAAGAAGCATACTCATACCGAGTTGCTTCTTTTGAATAATTAATAAAATCCGTTTGCAATAAAATTTTGTAATTGATAAACTTTGGTACTTTAGGCTTAACAGTGAGCTTGCATCATATCCAAAGCTATTTCTTGCACTTCTTTGGACCATTTAGTGTGATTGTTATTGTAGTTTGTAATTAAGTCGGTACAATAACTACCACCTCCAACTTGCTTCATCTGTTTCTTTTTCAGACTGAATGCCTTCAGATTGTCCAATGTCTTCATAATGATAAGATTTTAGATCATAAATAATTTTGTTGCGATATGTACAGCCCTTATCGCTTGGCTTTTGTTTGCAAACAATATCTTTATAGCACATAGTGCAAATCTTCTATAGTGTAGATTCCGGGCATTTTCCTTTCGTTGATAGTAATAAATGGAGTATGCTGCAAATGAATCTTGTTACAATAAGCCCGTTGTGCCTCTAATACCTGTTCTGCTTGCGGTACAAGTGGATAGTGTATTATCAGTCCGGTATCATGTTTGTCAAACCATTCTCCAAGCAAATCCATGGCTTGCCGAAATCCGTGTCTGATGTAACAGGAAATAACTGCCAACGCAACTTCTTTATCCTGTCTGTTCCGATCGGAGACAGAAAAAAGCAGACTGACAGAA
>UMJR01015069.1_pt1 | contig 10805 bp, 12 predicted proteins | sample 1966121 | NCBI WGS metagenome assembly UMJR01 (sample SAMEA4836155, study PRJEB28245) | human gut metagenome | biome: gut microbiome; material: fecal sample | place: Denmark | collected 2008
ATCGGGAAGATGGCGGGCATGATGAAGGTCATGACAAAGGTCGCTCCGATCGTTGCCGTCCCCACCACGTCCGGCACGGGCAGCGAGGTCACAATGGGCGCTGTGATCTCCGATCATGACGAGCGCCACAAGTACGCGATCATGGATCCCAACCTCGTCCCCAAATATGCCGTTCTCGACCCGAAGCTGACGGTGTCCATGCCGAAATTCGTCACCGTGACGACGGGTATCGACGCGCTGACCCATGCGGTAGAGAGCTATGTCACGTGGGCGTATAACAACAACGCCAGCAACCGCAATGCGGAGGAAGCGGTGGTAAAGATATTCAGAAATCTCAAGCGCGCCTATGAGGACGGGAATGATCTGGAGGCCCGCGAGGCCATGCTCATCGCCTCCTATAAGGCAGGGCTTGCCTTCAACCACACCGGCGTCGGGTATGTTCACGCGATTGCCCACGCAATGGGCGGCATCTATAACACCGCGCACGGGCTCGCGAACGCGGTCATCATGCCGATTGTTCTGGAGGACTACGGCACGGCAGTCCATCCCCAGCTTGCGCATCTTGCGGAGATTACCGGCGTGAAGACGACCGGCAGCGACGCGGAGAAGGCAAACGCCTTTATTGCTGCGATCCGTCAGATGAACAGGGAGATGGGCCTACCCACGGGCTTTGACTTCATCGAGCAGAAGGACTTCCCGCAGATCATCAAGTGGGCGCTGGCAGAGGGCAACGGAACCTATCCCGTGCCGGTAATCTACAATGAGGCGCGCATGAGGCATGTCCTCAACCGCATCGTTCTGGAAGCCTGAACATGCACGAGCTGGGTCTGATCATAGACGTCGTCGAGAAGGTTGACCGGATCGCCGAAGAACAGAACCTTAAGAAAATTGATAAGGTGGTTCTTCAGGTGGGCGAAGCGTTTTCCGTTGTCCCGCAGATGATGAAAGCTGTGTACAGGCGTTCCATACCGGGGACCCGGCTGGAAGGCTCCGCGCTGGAGCTTGAAATCATAGAAGCCTCAGCAAAGTGCCGGAACTGCGGAAGCGTCTTTAATCCCTTCACCTGCGACGCACAGTGCCCCTGTTGTCAGGAGAGCGAATATACCGTGCTCTCCGGGAAAGAGTTCTTAATTAAAGAGATACTGGCTTGTTAGCCGAAGCTCCCCGGGCAGGCTGCTCGGGGAGCTTTGCAAAAAGGAGGACAAGATTGTTATGGAAAATTATCGAGTGATAGAGATCAAGCAGAGCGTATTTGCGGACAATGATCAGGACGCAAACAGGCTCAGGCAGGAGCTGAAGGAGAACAAGACCTTCCTGCTGAATTTGATGTCATCCCCAGGCAGCGGCAAGACAACAACATTGAAGCAAACGATTTCCCGCATGAAGAATAAGTACCGTATGGCGGTTATGGAGGCGGATATCGACTCGGACGTGGACGCTGCGGCTATTGCGGATACGGGGATCAGGACGATTCAGCTCCACACCGGCGGCATGTGTCACCTTGACGCCGACATGACCCGGCAGGGATTGAGAAGCATGGGAATCCGGAATGTGGATATTGCTATCCTTGAAAATGTGGGAAATCTTGTGTGCCCCGCGGAATTTGATACGGGCGCGGTAAAGACCGCCATGATCCTTCCCGTGCCTGGGGGGCATGACAAGCCGCTGAAATACCCGCTTATTTTTCAGGTCTGCGACGCACTTATCATCAACAAAATTGACGTTCTGCCATATTTTGATTTTGATTTGGAAAAGGTTATTTCTTATGCGCATATGAGAAATCCGGAGTTAAAGATATTTCCCATTTCCGCAAAGACCGGCGAAGGGGTCGACACATGGTGCGAGTGGCTCAGTCAAGAAGTGAATCTATGGAAAAGTAAATAGGAAACGAATTGATTTCTGCACTTGCTCAGTTTTGAACAAGTGCATTTTTTATTCAAGTGCAAATGCCTATTGAATCGGTTTATACTAGACACTCGTAAAAAGGTTTAATTATAAACCTTTGGAATACTGGCAGATCTGCGATGTAATTGGAATTCGGTTTACCCGTGTGGTCAAGACAGCTTTCTGGATTAAAAGACTTAGAAACACCGATTACCCAACTGTAATTGTGCTTGATTTTTTGAAGTGTTCTCAAATCTTCTCGCCCAGATTTCATAATCTTATATTCAAGGGAACCATCCTTAGGCAAGTAGGCATCTTGCCCCAAACGCTTGTCTCTGACCAGCTCAGCAAACATCCGTTTTTCCGCTTCAACCATATAGTCTTGTATAACGCCGACGGTCAAGTTCTCAAGTTTGGTACCTGGAGATGGACGGTAAACCAATCGAATCATAACTATACTTATATGTGTGGTAACTTCATTCTACCAGAGCCTGCAAGCTATGTCTTCATTCTGCCCGTTTCCAAGGGCGGCGCTCACGCAAGAGAGAATCTCATGAGCCTGTGCCAGTCCTGCCACACCAAGATACACCGCGACCTTGGCGACAGATAAAAAGAGGCCATCCCCGAAATGCGGGGACAACCTCCTGTGACTATATTACGGCTGAATATCGAACATCGCCATAAGCCTTTTGAATGTGTCCTGTCCATCCAGACAAGTATCTGTCAGATAGCCTTTTTCCGTTTCCCATTCGGAGAGTCCACGGTAATAGAACATCTTTTTAGAATCCTCGATGATAAAAGGAACGATACCGAAGCGCAGGCATTCTTTCAACGCAATCAGTCGACCGACTCTGCCGTTGCCATCCTGGAATGGATGGATGCGTTCGAATTCATAGTGGAAACGGATGATGTCATTGATCGTGACTGCGTCTAAGGATTCATATTCAGAAAGCAGCGCTTTCATGCGAACAGGAACATCCTTTGGCTTTGCGGTTTCTCGACCGCCGACAACATTTGCACGCTTTTTGTAATCACCGACCGCGAACCAGGAAAGCGTCGAGTCTTTCGTGCTCTGCTTCAGGATGCGATGCAGCCCCTTGATATGTTCCTCGGTCAGCGGTTCTTCCGCATGGTCGATCACATAGTCGATGGCACGGAAATGATTGACGGTCTCGATGATGTCATCAACAGGAATTCCTTCTCCGACATCAACAGTATTCGTTTCAAAAATCAGTCGGGTCTGATCCTCACTGAGCTTGCTGCCCTCAATGTGGTTGGAATTGTAGGTCATGCGCACCTGCAGTTCATGGTACAGACCGCCCGGCATACGGATGCTTTTCTCATCCCGCAGTGTTTGCAACAAGGTGTTTTCCGTAATGCTTCTGTATAGTTCTTCCGGCTTGCAGTCCAGAAATACAGCAATTTTGGAAAGCACTCGGTCGGCAATCTTTTCCCCACGACCGATTTTAGCAACCGTCCGTGAAGAAATCCCCAATTCCTCTGTAAGAGCAGTTTTGGTCAGCCCTTTATCATTTAGTTTCTGAAGAAGTCCTTCATAGGAAATCATCATCCCACCTCGTTCCTTTACTTATTATAACCGATTTGCTCAGAAAAGTAAAGATGAATCAGAGGAAAAGTAAAGGTAGGGGCGGTCAAATCTCTACGACCCTCCCGGTCGGGCAACGGCCCGGGGTCACACGCACGAAAATCGCAAAAAAGACTCGGGGATAGGCGGCAGCTACAAATCTGCAGCAGGTAGCGCCTCGGGCTATATGACCGGGAACTATGGTCTGCTGAGTCTGTCTGAGGGAAGCAGTATCAACGTGAAGAACGGCGGGTCCCTGTACGCATGGGGCTTTGTGGTCGGCAGTGGTTCTGTAACGGCGGAATCCGGCGGTACTGTCTGGGAGTGGTTCCAGATCGACGATTTCCGTGGCGGCACAGCTTCTGGCGCGATGGGCAATGGAGTATTCCCGTTCTCGCAGTATTGCATTTAGAACATTGAGGCTCCGCTGACCATTCAGGCTGGAGCCAAGGAAAACGTTTATACCGGTGTGAACGCCGGCAGTAAGATCAACAACGCCTCCATTGAGTTTATCGGCGATGGCGGTGTGTTTAAGCTGAACAGCGGCAGCATTACCCGTACCTATCCTTGCTCGATAACATTTCATGATTTCTTTTGAAGTAGACTATGGCATAGGAAGGCAGAATAGCTGGCAGCATTTTGACGATTCTTACTCCAACTGAGAACGAGAACAAATCGATGCGCCGCGAGGAAACTGACGAGTTCAATGGAAAACCTACCTATGCAGAAGCAAGCGTCACCCCTGAAATATAGGGATGGCGCTTGCTTTCACGGCAGTTTTACTTGCCCGCTATTATGTTCAACAAAAGTGAATTCATCTGGAAATTTTGTAGTCCACAGCCTTGCTACATCCAGCTTATGCCGGTCAAGCACACTTCGGCAATTGGTGAGTGAACAAAAGTCGCTCTTGAAGTTGCTGGAGCTTTTACTTCCGGTTAGCTCTGCAATACGCTTAATATCTGTGCAGCGTACCAACTCGTCCTCCAGATTTATCACCTGTGGAAGGTAGAGGATTTTCACTCTAGTGCAATATCGATCTATTAGCTCAATGTTCTTTTTCAGCGTATCGGTAATTGGAACATCGGTGTCGAATACAAACACAACAGTGGAATTAGCCTGAATTGCAATGAGCTGAGGAACGAGGGATCAAATTTGCTACAACATTGAAGACCCGAATCCGACCTGCGAGAATCCGTGGCGGGTACTCCTTCAATGCGGAGATTAGAGTTCACACTTGCCTTCCACAAAGTAAACACAGTTATTCCGCATTATCCCACCCCTTTTCCAGCGTATCTAAGAGAGAATCGTCCGGCAGGGAGGAGAAAACATCATTCTCTGCTGCGCACCGAATAGAATCCGTGTTGCGTTTCAAAATGTCAGAAGCATATAGAACGGAGATCTGTCGAGTATCTGCAGCGCTTCTGCGCAAAAAGGCAAACGAGTGATTTGGCAGATTTAGGTCTAGCATATCTGTACTATGGGTCGTAAAAATCAGCTGCTCATTCGCGCTCAGGTGATCCAGCATGATGGCAAAGATGCGTTTTTCAATATTGGTCTGAATATAAGAGAAATGCTCATCACAGTAATAAAACCCGTTAGAACTGGAGATAATGGCGGCGAGGAAGATGGCGATATCTACACCTCCCGCTGTGCCGCTGGAGAGAACCTCGCGGTTTAACAGCTTGCCATCCTGTATAATGATTTCTGTACCTTTTCTGCGGAGAATAAAGGAATTTCGCAGATCCTTCGACAGCGATACATCCGCCAGTGTAGGATCCAGCGTTCCAATTACTGCACGGAGCGTTTTGAGCAGGACTTCATTTTTCATCCCAGACAGGCGAAGAGAAGGCTCAATCTCCGGGTATGCAAAACGACAGTTCAGGCGACCAAATTTCTTTTTCAGTTGCTTTGGCTCAATCGCTAGAGGTGTCATATCTGTCAGTCTTGCTGCACATTTCTCATAAGTGTCGCGTTCACCAATTTCTGTGTTAGAATAATCTGTTGTTATCGTTTCTGTAGCATTGTCAATTGTGCCACGCACCCGATGCAGCATAAATCCCGTATTCACAAAGTCCATCTGAAAGCTACCTATCTCGTCTTGCGCTACCAGATCATGTAGAAGTGCAGAGTTGCCGGACTCCAAAAACGAAAAAATGCGGGATAGAACTTTCCCCAGGCTCGTCTTTCCGGTTGCGTTTGCGCCCATCAAGATAACAGCCTTCTTGTAGCGGAACGAGGGCCTTTCCCAAAGATGTTCGTTCTCGATTGTGGAGTTGACAATTTTCTTGGGGTAAGAAAAATTTATTGCAAAGTCTGTAAAGCCCAAAATGTTGTCGGCAGTCAGGTTCATAACGACCATAATAGTGCCTCCTGCTTGTTCTGAATTCACGAACTAATCACACCATGTTGAAGTCCCGTTTTCAAGAGAATTTTAGTCGAATTTGATGATAGCCATACGCGGCTCAAAGTTTTGGCATTATTTTTGATGTCACCATTTAACGATTCTCTATGATTTAACGATTTGGCAATAAAATTGCATTATATCAAACATATAAGCCTTTGCCAAATAAGAGCCGTGATTTTGAGGCTCTATGTCAATAGTTGGGGTAGAGACAAAAACAAATAATCACAAGTCGTGTCGGAGAGGAATCTCCGGCACGATTTTTAAGTATGGGAGAAGAGAATTCTGTTTCTGAAATTGCGCAACTTATTGTACCTTATCTTTTTATATACGCCGTTAGTACACAAATCCCGGAACCTTTTTGCATTGAAATGGTTCCGGGATTTTCTTTTATGTGGATTAAGTTATTATCGCAGTTCGATATATTTCAAGACTTTAGGTTGCAGTATCTTTATATACTCCTCGTAATAAACAATCAGTGGTATCGGATAGATGTCGGAAAGCACACCGGTCAGCTCTGCTACTTGTGCCTTCGTCACTTTGCAGAAGCGATTCATTACCTGAATATAACTTGATCGTAGTTCGTCGGCATCCATATTCAGGTGAGATGCCGCACTTTGCAAGCACAGTTCGGCATCGCTCTCGAATGGATGCTGCGAGAAGTGCCGGAGCATTCTCCGCAGTTGTTCTGTCCCGGCATCGGTGTTATATAGGCAAAGCTTAATGACGAAATCCGTTACATCAAACGCCTCGTCCCAATCGTAGGCGAAGCCCTTGGCGGGAGAGTACGCAAACTGCGGCGTGTCTGCGATCCGGCAGAACATTGCATACAGAGCCATACTGCCCCAATACTGCTGCCGCAGTGCCGGGGACTCTTCTATGCTGCCATAATCGACCGCAGAAAAATCCTCTACCCATTCAGTTCCAACAATAAACGGGTGCATAGGAAACAATCTGCGGGTTTCATCGCTTGTGCTCATGAGATAGGCTTTCGGCGTATAGACATCGCACAGTTCGGCAAGCCGACTGCACATAAAGGTGTTGCAGGCGGACTGTATGTTTTCGTGCTTGACAAGAAGCCTTGAGTACCCTATCCTTTTCGGTGTGGCAATATATTTACATACGCCGCCAAACCCCTCGTGGCTCAAAGTTTTATAGTTATAATTGACCGTGTTGAGAGTGTAGCTGTCCATATCGCCCTCCATTGCTGTAACAATCAATTCTTGATCCGCTTTTGAATGTCTTCAACGGAAGGAAGCTGCTTGCTCAATGCTTCTGGCAGGCGACTGGTGATTTTGTACTCACTGACGCCGATGGGTTTAGACATATCCTTCAATGCGTACTCGGCAACAAGGTCGTTCTTGCTCTTACAGAGCAACAGCCCGATAGAGGGATTGTCCTCCGGGTGCTTGATGATGCCATCCACCGCAGACAGGTAGAAATTGAGCTGTCCGGCATACTCCGGCTTAAACTCGCCAGTTTTCAGCTCGATCACCACATAGCAACGCAGGTTGAGGTTGTAGAACAGGAGGTCGATATAAAAGTCATCGCCGCCCACATTGAGATGATACTGATTGCCAAGGAAAGCAAAGCCGGTGCCAAGTTCTAGTAGCAACTTAGTAACATCCTTGACCAAGGCGTTTTCTATATCACGCTCGACCATATCTTCTCTGAACGGAATAAAATCGAAGATATACGGGTCTTTCATAGCCTGTACTGCCAGTTCACTTTGCGGTGAGGCAAGACGAGTCTCAAAATTTGAAATCTTTTCCGCAAGCGCTTGACGCTCATACAAGCCACTTTCGATTTGATGAATGAGGACATTGTGCGACCAGCCATTTTCAGCAGTCTTTTTGATGTACCAAACCCGCTGTTCGGCGTCTTTGACCTTATCTAAAATAGCCGTATTGTGCGACCACGGAATTTGTGCAGACACCGTCTGCACAAATTCTTCGTCAGGGTAGGTTTCTGCAAATTTCGCCATATATTTAAGATTTCGCACGGAATAGCCTTTGACATTCGGGAAAGCAATGCGAATATCTGCGGCAAGATTTTCAATAAACTTGCTGCCCCAAGTCTTATGCTCGTTTATTACCGTACCGATATGGTAGTAAAGCATAATCAATTCACGGTTCACGCTGAGTGCAGCCTTATACTGCGCTCCCCTAATCTCACCTTTTATGGTTTCTATAATTTCGATGTACTCATTGTTGTTCATCAACATTGTAGCACCCTCCGTTTTCCTATTTCAAAAATCTGTTTTTATACTCCTGATGGTGCAGGCAATAACCCTGAGCAATCAGCGCATCCGTTTTCAGCGCAACAAGATTTGTGTCCGAGTGCATTGCACTGGCAATCTGCTGTATATCATAGCCGTAACGGATATATTCGAGGATTTCCTCATCGTCCAAGGATACCTGAGAAGCAAACACATTCGCCTCATATTCCATCCGGCTTTCCTGCATATTGAAGATGTTGAACTCTTTGAAACCGCCCGCTTTCACGGCTTCCTTGCGGTGCAGAACATCGTGTCCGATCTCGTGGAGCATAACGATGCTTTCCATCACCGGATGCAAATCATTTTTAATGAAGATAAATCGGTTACGCATCAGAACCTTATAGGCTCCACGCTGCCGCTTGAAATCTACGGGGACAACTTCGATGCCAAGCTCACGGGCGATCCTGTGCGGATCTCTCGTGCCGAGCGTATCGACCAGCCTATTTGCCGTCTGTACGATCTCCAAAGTCTGAATATCCAAGAGCGAACACCCCCTTCTGCCTATTTCGGCGATTTCGGCAATTCTATTCTAACATAAGATATGTCCCATTAAACGGACACTATGAAATCAATCCTTGCGGTATTTCTTGGGCGTGAACTTCTTATTCTTCTCTTTGGCGATCCAATACGCATCCTGTAAAGCCTTCATCATCACATCCAAATCCTCATCGGCAATATTACCGCCGGCAAAAAGACCGCTTACCTCATCTACCAGCGCTTGCGCCTGCTTTGCGCCCTTTGCACCGTACTTCTCTGCGGCAGAAAGGAGGAACTCCTCGTCCTCATTTAGAAAGTAGTTTTCTTCGGTATGAAACAACTCCGCCAGCTTGTGGTAGATGTCCCGTTTCCTCGGATAGCACTCGCCGGATTCATAGTTGGTGATCGTTCTGAGGGAGACTCCAAGAGCCTTCGCCAGTTCTTCCTGCTTCAAGCCTGCTTTTGTGCGGGCTTCTTTTAATTTCTCGCAAAACCTCATTGTACCGTCCTCCGTAGTGTTCAAAATATGTTAGAAATTAAATTACCGCTATCTGTTGACAAACGCAGATAAACTGCGTATAATATAAACACGCAATTAGACTGCGTATTTATATTACTCGAACTTGCGTGCCTTGTCAAGGGGTTTCGGAAAGATACTGCAATTTTTAGGTGTCGAATATACACAATCGTGATTAGTGTGCCCGTTCATACGGAAAAGGAGCAGCAATGGGGAGAAACAATACAAAAGCAGTAAAAAATATTGCAAAGATGTACGAGCAGTTGGGCTTGGCGCAGGACGACATATTCCATAAAACAAAGCTGCTTTTGAGCATTTACCGTGATGTGGTTTGGGCGACGCTTTCAGACTGTAACTGCGTAAATGAGGAAATCTATTACTACGGCGACGATTTGACGGATGCCTTGGTCTATTTAGAGGAGTTTGCTCCCGATATAGAGCGCAGCGAGTTTGAGCGCCGTGTGTGCAACCTGTTTGAAAACAAGTGGATGATCGACCTCATCGACAAGGCAATGAGTAAGGTTTATGACTATTACAATAACGGACGACTTTACCATGAGATACTCTCCAAGAGTTATCTGACCGCTTTCCGCTATACCGAAAGCGAGCTGCTGGAGATACTTAATTTAGAACGCAGCACCTTTTATGACCGAAAGAAGGAGGCTGTTATGCTGCTTGGGATAGCGTTATGGGGTTATGCGATCCCCGTATTTCGTGGCATTTTTGATGCAGAGGGAGATGAGAGCGAGATCCCCGAATTCTTTACCAATACGGGAAGGTCCGACCTTTGTCCGACGAAAGTCCGATGAAAATCCGACCGATTTCCTACTGAAAGTCCGACTTTGCCTCTGCTATACTGTCTATGCTGCCGGATTGTATCCGCATTTCGGATGTTGCAAAAAACGAATAGGTCATACGAAGCAGTTACAGCCTCTAAGGTTTGTAGCTGCTTTTTTATTGCCTATTTGCCGACAGCAGCTGTGAAAGATCTCTTGAAACGCGATTGCAGCTTCCACCAATTTATAAGCAGCTTAGGCGAAGCAAATTGAATAGGACGAGCTGATAGAAGAAGCCGTTGTAGCCATCAAGTATTGACTTGAAAGCTACAGCGGCTTTTTTGTGCCCTTTTCGCTTTCTCCTGAGCAGGAAGGAGAAAGTTATGTCCCCGTTCCGGTGGCAAAGCGCCATTTCCCGCTATCCGTGATCTCCGAATTTTGAACCTGAACACCAAATTCAAAATTCAAAGGAGATTACGGTAATGAGAAAAATGTACCTTGTCAAAAAGAACCCCGAACAGCCCGCTGACGGCAATAACTGGATCGTAATGAATACATCCCAATGATCTTAGACAGCGGAATGCGCTCAAAGATGTCCTTGAAACGACGGCCGGTAAACCATTGGTATTCTGCAACCGCCCAACCAGCCCAGTATTCAGGGGAGCAATCCTCTGCGTTGGTTGGCGCAGGCAGCTTCTTGGGACCGTATGCCTTTGTGATGACTGCACGGGCCAGCTCAACACCGGACATCCCTGCAACATAGGCGGGGTTGCCTCGTTCAAACTGTTCGGCGTAGCCGGTATTGATGAAGAGTGCTGTGATCCAATCCGGTTTTAGCTTGCAGTCGTTGATCGCATAGTCGAAGAAAGAGGAAAGACGATCCTTGG
>UMJR01013029.1_pt1 | contig 10737 bp, 9 predicted proteins | sample 1966121 | NCBI WGS metagenome assembly UMJR01 (sample SAMEA4836155, study PRJEB28245) | human gut metagenome | biome: gut microbiome; material: fecal sample | place: Denmark | collected 2008
CAGCAGCTCCATGCCGGGGCAGCACTTTTGTAATTGATCAAACAACTGGTCAAATTGATCCATTGTGACCTCCAAATTCCTTGCGGATTTCAAATATAACAAGTGGAATTATGCGGCCGCTGCCGCGAGAACAAGCTGATTTGCAGTTTATTCAGCAGACATTATATTATAGCAAATTTCACCGTCAAATAAAATAGCACACCCGCAACTTTACCCAATATAAATTCCCCCGGCCGGAGCGCTTCCTCTGGCCGGGGGAATCCCATTTGGTTCACGCGGAAAGATCAGAACATATTGCACAGCATGGCGGCGCCCACCACGCCCGCGTCGTTGCCCAGGCTGGCCCGCTCGATGCGGGGCAGGTGGTCCTTATCGAAGCTGCCCCGGTGGACCAGCTCACGCAGGGGGTTGAGCAGCAGATCGTCGTCGGCGTTGCTGATACCGCCGCCCAGACAGACGATCTCGGGGAAGAGCACGTTTACCAGGTTAATAAGGCCCATGGACAGGCCCTCCAGGTAGCGGTCCAGCGCCTTGCGGGCCGCGGCGTCCTCCTGGCGCACCGCCTGGAAGGTGGTGCGGCCCTCCAGCTTGCGGGTGTCCCCGTCGCACAGCTGCCACAGCAGGCTGTCCCGGTTGTACTCCATCTCCTCCCGGGTCAGACGGACCAGAGCGGTGGCGGAACCGTACTGCTCCCAGCAGCCCAGATTTCCGCAGCCGCAGCGCACACCGTTGGGTTGGATGATCATGTGGCCTGCTTCCATGCCGGCGCCGCCGTGGCCGATGTAGAGCTTGCCGCCCCGAACCATGCCGCTGCCGATGCCGGTACCCAAAGTGATGACCAGAGCAGGGTCAAAGCCCTTGGCAGAGCCCGCCCAGTACTCACCCACCGCGGCGCAGTCGGCATCGTTGCCCAGATAGACAGGGATCTTCAGATCCTCCTGGAAGATCTCCCGGAAGGGGGTGTTGTAGAAGGGCATATTGGTGGTCTTGATCACCATGCCTGTCTTATTGCTCACCAGACCGGGCAGGCCCACGCCCGCCGCCTGGATCTCAGAGAGCGGACAGTCGGCCTCTTTGGCCGCCTGGAGAGACAGCTTGGCCAGCTGGCGGGTCAGTTCCTCCGCCGTCATGCTCTTATCCACCGGGCAGGACGCCTTGTGCAGGATCTTACCGTTCTCATCTACCAGTCCGGCCACCAGGTTGGTGCCGCCTACGTCAATTCCGATATACATGGTTTACCGCCCTCCCTCTTCCATGAGTTTTTTAAAGTGTTCATCCATTTTCCGGGTCAGCTCCAGAGCCGCGTTATGGCCCATCTTCCGGTTACGGTTGTTGATGGCCGCCACCTCCACGATGCTGGCCAGATTCCGTCCGGGCTTGACCGGGATGGTCAGACAGGGCACCGAGACGCCCAGGATCTGAGTCACCGCTCCCTCCAGGCCCAGGCGGTCATAGACCGCGCTGTCGTCCCAGGGCTCCAGCTTGATGACCATATCGATCTCCTGCTCCGTCTTGATGGCGCTCATACCAAACAGCCGCCGCACGTCCACCACGCCAATGCCGCGAAGCTCCATATAGTGGCGGATGAGCTCAGGGGCCGTGGCCATAAGGGTACCGTGGTTGGTCTCCTTGATCTCCACCGCGTCGTCGGCGATGATACGGTGGCCTCGCTGAATGAGCTCAATGGCCACCTCGCTCTTACCTACGCCCGACTCGCCCTGGATGAGTACGCCCTCGCCGTAGATCTCCATCATCACGCCGGAGCGGGTGATCTGGGGGGCCAGGTGGTTAAACAGACTGCCGATGAGGCGGCTCATAAAGGCAGAAGTATGTTCTTGTGTGCGCAGCACGGTGCGCTCATGCTTGATGGCCATCTCCATACACTCGGGGAAGGGCTCCAGCTCCCGGGTGATGATCAGCGCGGGCACCGGATGGGCCAGCAGCCGGTCAAAGCTCTCCCGGCGGGCCTGAGGCTCCATGCCCGAGAGATAGGTGTGCTCAGTCAGGCCGATGACCAGCAGGCGGCGGGCATCAAAATGCTCAAAAAAACCGCTCAGGGGCAGGCCGGGCCGGTTCACGTCCAAAGTGGTCAGAGGCATATCCTCGTAATTGGGACCTTTATTTAAAATCTCCAGTTGGAATTCCCGGATGATCTCTCCCAGTTTTACGCTTTTTCCACGCTCTGCCATAGCGTCTCCTCCTTGCGTTCCAGGCTGTCATGCCGATTTGGTTTTAGTATAGCTTATTTGTCTTTCCGGCGCAAGCACAGGGTTTAATTTCTTCCTTCCGTTTCACACTTTTTTCCATTTAGAACCCTCTCAGAAAAAAATTCAAGTTTTTTTAAAAACCTCTTGCATTCCCGAAAATTATCTGGTAAAATACCAGTCGATGCTTCATCGAAAGCGTACTCTCATAGCGAGGAGGTAAGCAACATGGCCAAATGTGAATTCTGCGACAAGGGCGTCACCTTCGGTATCAAGGTCTCCCACTCCCACCGCCGCTCCAACCGCACCTGGAAGCCCAACGTGAAGCGCGTGAAGGCGATTGTGAATGGGACTCCCACTCACGTGTACGTCTGCACCAGATGCCTCCGTTCCGGTAAGGTCACCCGCGCTGTGTAATTGGTATATGGCAAGATAAAATGTCCTGCGTCGCTTGGCGCAGGGCATTTTCTTTTTTCCCAAAATCCGCCATATGCCCCTTCTTTTGTCCCAAGACATTCCCTTTTTCCCCATTTTATGATATGATATCCTTAAAAAGGCGGCGCTAAGCGGCCCGTTCCCTTTCGCAGCCCAACAGGAGGCCCGTTATGTTTGTCAAAAATCCGGAATACTTTTTGGCCATCGTCAAGGAGCGCAGCATCTCCAAGGCGGCGGACCGTCTCTATCTCTCCCAGCCCTACCTCAGCCAGTATCTCGCTAAGCTGGAGGCCAATCTGGGCGTCACCCTGCTGGACCGCTCCCACACCCCTCTGCGTCTGACCGCCGCTGGAGAGCTTTTCCACGCCTATCTGGAACGCCAGGGCTATCTGGACCGGCAGCTGGAGAGCGACCTGCAGCAGCTGCAGGAGAAGAAACATCAGCAGCTGCACATCGGCGTGTCCACCTGGCGCGGCTCCACCCTGCTGCCCGATATCCTGCCCCGCTTTGCCGCCAAGTACCCCGACGTACAGGTGGTCCTCCACGAGGCGCCGGTGCCCCAGCTGGGCAATCTGGCCGCCAGCAGCGTCACAGACTTCTGTCTGATGCACACACCGGGCAATCTCACCGACCTGAGCTATGAGCTGGTGATGCACGAGCGCATCCTCCTCATCTCCCACAAGGACCACCCCCTGGTCCAGGGCCTGGACAGCCCCTGCTCTGCTCCCCTCCCCTTCGGGGACCTGCGGCAGCTGGAGCACGAGCGGCTGATGATGCTCCCCGAGGATTGGCGTCTGTCCCGCCTGCTCTATAACACCTTCAACGTTCAGAACGTGGAGCCGGTGAATATCCTCACCACCACCAACAACACTACCGCCATCAATCTGGTGGCAGAGAACATGGGCTTCACCTTCCTGCCGGAGAGCGGCATCCACCGCACCCCCTATATGGACCGTCTGTCCTTCTTCACCGTGGGCGATCCCCCTCTCACTTGTCCGATGGCAGTGGTTTATAAGAAAAACAGTTTTCTCTCCCCCGCCACCCGGGCCTTCATCGCCCTCATCAAGGACTTTTACCGGCAGTTTGACCGGGGCTCTGCCCTTTCGGACACTTGACGTGCCGAAAGAGGTGTGATACACTCACTACATAAGCTATACAACTGACGGAAGTGGAGTACCACATGAAGTATAGCGGACGCGTTCAGCGTCTTAATGCCGACCGTCTGGGCGCACGGAGTAAAAAACCGGTGCGCCCTTTTTTTGTGAAAAGGGCGCGGACAAAGGAGAAATTGTGTTATGTTGACCGATATTGAAATTGCGCAGAGCACCCCTATGAAGCCCATTGGCGACATCGCCAAGACTGCCGGCGTGGCTGAGGAGTACCTGGAGTACTACGGCCGCTGCAAGGCTAAGATCGACTACCGCCTGCTCAATGAGACGCAGGCTCCCAACGGTAAGCTGATCCTGGTCACCGCCATTAACCCCACCCCCGCCGGCGAGGGTAAGACCACCACCACGGTGGGTCTGGCCGACGCTCTGCGCCGCATGGGCAAGAACGCTCTGGTGGCCCTGCGCGAGCCCTCTCTGGGCCCGGTCTTCGGCGTCAAGGGCGGCGCTGCCGGCGGCGGATACGCCCAGGTGGTGCCCATGGAGGATATCAACCTCCACTTTACCGGCGACTTCCATGCCATCGGTGCGGCCAACAACCTGCTGGCCGCTATGCTGGACAACCACATCCAGCAGGGCAACGCCCTGGGGATTGACGTCAAGCGCATCACCTGGAAGCGGTGCGTGGATATGAACGACCGCCAGCTGCGCAACGTGGTGGACGGCCTGGGCGGACGGATGCAGGGCGTTCCCCGCGAGGACGGCTTTGACATCACCGTAGCCAGCGAGGTCATGGCAGTTCTGTGTCTGGCCACCTCCATCACCGATCTGAAGGAGCGCCTGAGCCGCATTATCGTGGGCTACACCTACGACGAGAAGCCGGTCACCGCCGGCGATCTGAAGGCCGCCGGTGCCATGGCCGCTCTTCTGAAGGACGCCCTCAAGCCCAACCTGGTCCAGACCCTGGAGGGTACTCCCGCCTTTATCCATGGCGGTCCTTTCGCCAACATCGCTCACGGCTGCAACTCCATTATGGCCACCCGTATGGCTCTGAAGCTGGGCGACTACGCCATCACTGAGGCCGGTTTCGGCGCCGACCTGGGTGCGGAGAAGTTCCTGGACATCAAGTGCCGCATGGCGGGCCTCACCCCCGATGCGGTGGTTGTGGTAGCCACGGTCCGCGCCCTGAAGCACCACGGCGGCGTGGCCAAGGCCGACCTGAACACCGAGAATCTGGAGGCTCTGGAGCGCGGCCTGCCCAACCTGCTGCGCCACGTGGAAAACATCACCAAGGTCTACGGTCTGCCCTGTGTGGTGGCCATCAACCGCTTCCCCACCGACACGGAAGCCGAGCTGAAGCTGGTGGAGGACAAGTGCCGGGCTCTGGGTGTCAACGTGGCCCTCAGCGAGGTCTGGGGCAAGGGCGGCGAGGGCGGCCTGGCCCTGGCCGAGGAAGTGGTGCGTCTGTGCGAGCAGCCCAACGACTTCCGCTTTGCCTACGACGTTGAGGCCTCCATTGAGGAAAAGCTCAACGCCATTGTCACCAAGGTGTACCACGGCGACGGCGTGGTCCTCACCCCCAACGCCCGCAAGCAGATGGTCCAGCTCACCGACCTGGGCTACGGCAACCTCCCCATCTGCATGGCCAAGACCCAGTACTCCTTCTCCGACGACCAGAAGCTGCTGGGCGCCCCCGACGGCTTCACCGTCACCGTGCGCAACATCAAGGTGTCCGCCGGCGCCGGCTTCCTGGTGGCCCTGACGGGCGACATCATGACCATGCCCGGTCTGCCCAAGGTTCCCGCCGCCGAGAAAATCGATGTGGACGAGAACGGCAAAATCACCGGTCTGTTCTGATTGTAAACATAGAAGAAGGGTCTGTTGCAGAATGCAGTTTTCAGGCCCAAACGGAAAATTTATTTATTAAAAAAGTTATCGAGAACCACAACTTTGACGGTTCTTGCTAACTTTTTCGGTGACATAATTTTTGAAAATTCTATTTTGCAACAGGCCCTTTTATTTGTTATTCTTCTTTGGATTCCGGTTTTACAGGCTCTTTCTTTCGCAGCCGCCGCACCACATCCTGTTTCAGCAGGGCATACAGCACCGAGGCCACCGGCACGCTGAGCAGCACACCCAGCAGTCCGAACAAACCGCCGCCCACCGTCACCGCCGTCAGCACCCAGATGCCCGGCAGTCCGATGGAGGTACCCACTACACGGGGATAGATCACATTGCCCTCGATCTGCTGGAGAATGGACAAAAAGATCAGGAAGATGATGGCCCGCACCGGGGACACCATCACCAGCAGGAAAGCAGAAAGGATCGCCCCGATATAGGCACCCGCCACCGGGATCAGGGCGGACACGCCCACAATAACGCCAATGAGAGCGGCGTAGTCAGGTTGGATAAAGAAGGTACCCAACGCACACAGTCCGCCCAGAATACAGGCCTCAATGGCCTGACCGGAGACAAAGTTGGTAAAGGTCTCGGCAGTAAGGCGGATCACATCGCTGACCCAGGTCACATGCCGGTCGGGCAGATAGGCCCGCAGCAGTCTGCGGCCCTGGTCCAGCAGCTTTTCCCGTCCGGCCAGCATGTAGATAGAGAACACGATGGCCAGTACCAGGGTAACGAACATGGACAAAATACTGCTGGTGACCACCATCACCTGGGAGGCAGCCGTGGTGACACTGGAGAGCACCCCCTCCAAGAAGCTGCGCAGATAGCTGCTCAGGGAGCTCAGGTCCAGAGAAGACAGATCCAGATACTCAGCGATCTTATTGATAATGGCCTGCAGATTGACCATATAGCCGCTGACACTGGCAGCAAACAGCTGAATACTGTCCACCACCTGAGGCAGTACAAAGGAAAACAGAGCCACAATGATCGCAATCATGGCCACATAGGAGGTAAGCACCGCCAACGGACGGCCCAGCTTCTTGAACCGCTCCCCCAGATTGCGTTCATAGTGGCGGCAGAAGAAGGCACAGGGCCGGTTCAGTATAAACGCAATAGCAAAGCCCAGAAACAGCGGCCGGCAGCTGGTCAGGACCTGTCCTGCCAGATCCAGGATCACATCAAATTTGATCACCGCCAGCACCAGAAATACCGCATAGGTAATAATCAGCATCACGCTGCGCATCCATTTAATTGGCATAGAAAACCCCTTTCCCCGGGATCATACCCAGGCACATGCAAAACGCGATACCACTATACCATGCCCGCCCTTTGCCGTCAACATACCCTTCCGGTTCTATCCAGGCAAAAAAATCCCCAGCCGCGTGTATGCCCACGGCTGGGGGTTCCCCAAGGGTGATGCCTGTCCCTTTGGGTATTCTGGTGGCCAGAGAGATCTGAGAAGCCTGAGTGTGGGGAAGAAAGCAGGGAGGTGTGAGGAGGGGAGGCTTTTGTTCTCTCGTCTCTAACCACCCATAGATTAGCATATGCTAACCATTTTGTCAACACTTTTTTAATCTGGCCAAACAGGCATATAAAAAGGGCCCGTCTCCACCTGGAGCGGGCCCCAATGATTGCTTATTTTTTGCTCAGCCGGTTCAGCGCCGCCTTGGCGGCCATCTGCTCGGCACCTCCCGGAAAAGCAGGGCTTTTCCGGGAGCCCTGTTGTTTTCAATCCTCGGGCGGAATCAATCCGCCCTCCGGCAAGAAAATTCCCGGCAAACGGCCGGGAATTTTGCTTGGACGCGCCTAAGGCGCGGCTCACTTTCGTTCGCAAGAGGCCCCGCTGTCACGCCTTCGGCTTTGACAGCTTCGCCATGGCCGCCTTAGCGGCCATCTGCTCAGCCTCTTTCTTGCTGTGTCCCTCGCCGGAGCCCACAGGCTCTCCGTTCAGGTCCACGTCCACGAAGAAGCGCTTGGCGTGGTCGGGCCCCTGAGAGCCCACCAGCCGATACTTGAGCACCTGTCCGCTCTCCCGCTGGACCAGCTCCTGCAGGGCGGTCTTGTAGTCCCGGGGACTGGTGATACCCTCGATCTCCCGGCAGAGGATATATTTCTGGATGATCTTCCGGGCCGAGCCAATCCCCCCGTCCAGATAGACCGCCGCCAGCACGGCCTCCACCGCGTCCGCCTGAATGGAGGGACGGGTACGGCCGCCGCCGGCCTCCTCCCCCTTGCCCAACAGCAGGTAGGAACCCAGATCCAGGGCCTGCGCCACCTCTACCAGGCTCTCTTCACACACCAGGGCGGCCCGCACCCGGGTCAGCTCTCCCTCGGGCAGATCGGGATGGCCCCGGTACAGGTGGTCGGCCACCACCATGCCCAGGATGGAGTCTCCCAAAAATTCCAGCCGCTCATTGCTCTGCAGCTTGCCCCGGCTCTCATTGGCGCAGGAGCTGTGGGTCAGAGCGTTTTCCAGCAGCTCCCGGTTTTGAAACTGGTAGCCCAGCTTTTCTTCTAAGGTGGTCATTGGTCGTTCCTCACTTTTTTCAAGGTAAGATAAGCAAAACTCCGCCCCAAGGCGGAGTTTCTGCTTATAATGTCTGGGAAATTAGTCGATCTTATTCTGCAGGAAGCGGACCAGATCGCCCACGGTCTTGATGGCAGAAGCTTCTTCCTCAGACATCTCGTCGATATCAAATTCCTCTTCCAGAGCCATAGACAAGTCCACAATATCCACAGAGTCCGCGTTCAGATCATCTTCAAAGGAGGTTTCCATGGTGATGGAATCCGCATCCACATTGAACTGCTCCGCGATCAGTGCGCATACCTTTTCAAAAATCATAGTAGCCTGCTCCTTTTGCTGTGCCCCAGGCACGTTTTTCTTTCCTTACTATATGCACATTCCCTCTGCCTGTCAATAGGGAATTGGCAATTTTTATGCAGGTGGGCAAAAGTGCCCAAGCGAGCATGTCTCCCTTACAGCTGAGTGACCTCCAGACGCATCACGTCCACATTGTCGGTAATACTCTCGATAATGCCGGAGGAGGCAAACTGTTTGGCCTGCCGCACGGCGTTCTTGATGGCGTAGGCATCGGAGGAGCCGTGGGCCTTGATCACCGGCTTGGAGATACCCAGCAGCGCGGTGCCGCCCACCTCGCTGGAGTCCATCATCTTCTTGAACTGCTTGAGTCCGCCGGAGACCATCACAGCGGCCAGCTTGGTCAGCAGGTTCTTCATAAACATCTTCTTGATTTCCCGGGCCAGGAACAGTCCGGTGCCCTCCATGGTTTTCAGGAAAATGTTGCCCGAATAGCCGTCACTGACGATCACGTCCACCGAGCCCTCAACCGCTTCCCGGGCCTCCACATTGCCCACAAAGTTGATGCGGCCGGCCTTGGCGGCCTCCTGGAGCATGGGGTAGACGGTAGTCTGAAGGGTGGTACCCTTGGAGGGCTCCGCGCCGATGTTCAGCAGACCCACCTTAGGCTCGGGACGGCCCAGCACGTGCTCGGCGTAGTAGGAGCCCATGTAGGCAAACTGCAGCAGATACTCCGGGGGACACTCGGCGTTGGCGCCGCAGTCGATGAGCACCGCGCCCCCGTTGCCCGTAGGCACCACAGGAGCCAGCGCAGCCCGGCGGATGCCCTTGATGCGCTTGACCAGCAGAGTGGCCGCAGAGAGCAGAGCTCCGGTAGAACCGGCGGAGACAAAGGCATCCCCGGCTCCGGATTTGAGCAGGTTCAGTCCCACCGTCAGAGAGGAGTCCTTCTTCTCCCGGAAGGCATTGGCAGGATTGTCGCAGATCTCCACCACCTCAGAGGCGTGGGCGATCTCCACCCCGGAGGGCAGCTCCTGGATGCCGTTGCTCTCCAGCACCTTGAGGATCTCCTCCCCCCGGCCTACCAGCACGATGTCCACACCGTACTCCTTGTTGGCTTGGATAGCTCCCATTACAGGAGCCTGAGGGGCATTGTCCCCTCCCATGGCGTCAACGATGATCTTCATAAAACATCCTTCTTTCTTCCTCAGAGAGTCTCAGGCTCGTCTGTCTCAGCAGCGGTCACAGTTGCTGAGGATGCAGTTAAATGAGATCCAGCCCGTCCAGTGCTTCCAGCGCTCGTTTGGACAGCTCCGCATTTTTGTTCCGCTTTCCCTTCACCCGGTAGCCCAGAGAGGGGATCAGGCCGAAGTTAATGTTCATCGGTTGAAAGTGTACCACAGATTCGTCGCTGATGTAAAGAGCCAGCGCACCCATGGCAGTCTCCCGGGGAAAGTTGATGGGCTCCTTACCCTCCAGCTCCCGGGCCAGCTCCATGGCGGCCAGGCAGCCCGAGGCGGTGGACTCCACATACCCTTCCACGCCGGTGACCTGCCCGGCAAAGCGGACCCGGGGCTCGGTGCGCACCCGGTAGTACCGGTCCAGCAGCCGGGGCGAATCCAGGAAAGTGTTGCGGTGCATCACCCCGTAGCGGACAAACTCCGCGTTTTTCAGGGCGGGGATCATAGAAAATACTCGCTTCTGCTCCGGCCATTTCAGGTGGGTCTGGAAGCCCACGATGTTGTAGATGGAGCCCTGGGCGTTGTCCTTGCGCAGCTGCACCACAGCAAAGGGCTCCTTGCCCGTCTTGGGGTCCCGGAGTCCCACCGGCTTGAGGGGACCATAGCACAGGGTATCCCGGCCACGGCGGGCCATCACCTCCACCGGCATACAGCCCTCAAACACCCCTGCGTCCTCAAAGCCGTGGACCTCCGCCTCCTGGGCGGTGGTGAGCTCCTTCCAGAAGGCGTCGTACTCCTCCTGGGTCATGGGACAGTTGATATAGTCCGGAGTGCCCCGATCGTACCGGGAGGCAAACCAGGCGCTGTCCATGTCCACACTCTCAAAGGTCACCAGGGGGGCGGCGGCGTCAAAGAAGTGAAGGTATCCGTTCTGGGGGTAGCGGCGGCCAATGGCCTCGGCCAGGGGTTCGGCGGTCAAGGGACCGGAGGCCACGATGACCTGCCCCTCCTCGGGGATGTCCAGCACTTCTCCCTCCACCACAGTGATGTTGGGGTGGGTCTTGATCTTCTCGGTAATAGCGGCGGAGAAG
>UMJR01007659.1_pt1 | contig 10720 bp, 9 predicted proteins | sample 1966121 | NCBI WGS metagenome assembly UMJR01 (sample SAMEA4836155, study PRJEB28245) | human gut metagenome | biome: gut microbiome; material: fecal sample | place: Denmark | collected 2008
CATGTTTTGCTCTCATATGTCTCCCTCTTTTTTTACTCTTCCTTGTTTACCGCTCTCGCCAAAGATCTCTCAATAATTCCGACGCAGTCTTCCAGCGGCATCGGATGGATATCGCTGTCATGTAGAACCTGTGTCACCTCGTAAGAGTTCCTCGCATATTCCTCTGCACGCTCCGGTGTAATTCCCCACTGTGTATAGTCAATACGTGCCAGCCCTACCTGTTCCAGGAGATCTTCCAAAAATTCCACAAAGCTTTCCGGCGTCTTAGGGTATCCCACCGCCTCAGCCATATCTGCAAGCAGCTGTGGCACATACCTCGCGTAGTATTTGAAACATTCTACACAGACTAGGCACAGCGCCATCCCATGAGGCGTAGAAGTATGCATAGCGCCCAGAGAATGGCCTATCGCATGTTCTGACGTGGATGCGGACGTAGACTCTACAATTCCTGCATAAAGGTTTGCCAGACACATCCCTTCCCGTGCCTCTAAATCAGAGCCATCCTTTACCGCCCTAGGAAGATATCGGGCTACCAGCTTAATACTCTCTAACGCATACAAATTACTGATAGGTGTTGCACAGTTGGCAATATAGCCTTCGGCAGAATGAAACAGCACATCCATTCCCTGACATGCTGTCAAAGCTGCCGGTACTGTCATCTGAAGAGTAGGGTCGATGATTGAGATTGCAGGGTAGACAGCCTCGCTACTCAAATCTATTTTTTCACAGGTCTCTTCTTTCGTAATCACAGCGAATGGATTCACCTCCGTACCTGTCCCAGATGTGGTGGAAATAGCTACCACCGGCAATGCTCTCTTAACCGGCTTTAATTTCCCAGTCATTCCCCCCATATATTCCCATACATCTCCACCATTCGCCATCACCACTGCGGCTGCCTTCGCGGTATCTACACTAGAGCCCCCTCCTAAGCCGATCAGAAAGTCTACTCCATTTTCCTGGGCCAAAGCTACCGCCTTCATTACTCCCGTACTGTTCGGATTCGGCTGCACTTGATCAAAAATCACAGTGGACACCCCATTTTGTTCCAACAATTCTACAATTTTTCCCACATACTGCCTCACCCCCTCTGTCATACAGATCATCGCTTTTTTCCCTGGTAAATCCATAGTCGCAAGTTTTTCAAGACTCCCATTTCCAAAATATACTTTTGTCGGAACATAGTACTGAAAATCGCTCATTTTCCAATCTCCTTTCCATTTTTATCCAGTTTTCGTATTATATGTTATCACATATCTGATATGTTGTGTTGTAATCAAAATACTATATACTTCTTATATTTGTCAAGACAATTAAGTTTTATTTTCATATGTTTACTATAAATATTAATATTTTCTGTAATATGTGCCAAAAAATATTCTACTATTTTATCTATTTTTTCCAGATACCTCTCACTTTTTCTCACTAACTACGCTCCCATCCTTTTGCTCTGTCCACTGCCTGTTTCCACCTTCCCAAGAGAGCCTCTCTGTTTTGCCGACTCATCTGAGGTTCGTATCTCCTATACCGCTTCCATCTCTTTTCAATTTCTTCTCTTCTGGTGAAAGTCCCAAGTCCCACTGCCGCCATATAAGCCGCTCCAAGTGCAGTTGTCTCCCTAATTACTGGAACATCTACGGCGATGTCTAAGATATCCGCCTGAAACTGCATGAAAAAGCTATTGCCACTCATCCCGCCATCAGCTCTTATCACCTGAATTTCTCTCTGTAAGTCCTGCCTCATCACCTGAATATTCTCGGAGACTTGATAGGCAATACTTTCCAACGCTGCTCTCACAATATGCTCCTTTTGAGTTCCTCCGGTAAGTCCGACTAAGGTTCCTCTGGCATACTGATCCCAGTGAGGCGCTCCCAAACCTGAAAAAGCCGGCACAAAAAATACTCCCCCCGTATCAGCCACGCTTTTAGCCATCTGCTCTGTCTCTTCCGGCTGTTCAAATAAACGCAGTTCATCCTGCAACCAAGAAATAGCTGTTCCCGCAGTGTATACACCACCATCCAGAGCATAGGTCGTCCTATAATCCGGAAGTTTCCACGCAACGGTAGGCAATAAACCGCCCTTCGAAAATACTCTCTTGTCTCCCGTATTCATCAACAAAAAGCATCCCGTTCCATAAGTGGCTTTCACATCTCCTGGTTGAAAACAGCATTGACCAAACAAAGCTGCCTGCTGGTCTACCAAAATTGCTCCTACTGGAATTCGTTCTCCCAAAAAACAGTCTGGATCTGTATATGCATATACCCCGGCACTCGGTATAAGCTCCGGCAGGATTCCTCTTGGAATACCCAGCAAATTCAGCATTCCTTCATCCCATTGTTCTGTCTCTAAATTCAGCAGCATAGTTCTAGATGCTGTGGAAAGGTCGGTAACATGGTGTCTTCTCCCTGTCATATTCCAGATTAGCCAGCTGTCCATCGTCCCCGCCAGGACTCTGCCGCTTCTCAATCTTTCAGCCATTCCCGGCACCTGTTCTAATATCCATTGTATCTTCGTCCCGCTAAAATAGGCATCTGCCTTCAACCCTGTCGTATTCTCTATGTAGTCTCCATAGTTTTTTCTTAGCTCATCTGCCTGTCTTGAAGTCCTCCTATCCTGCCAAAGTATTGCCGGATAAACCGGTTCACCTGTGATACGGTCCCAGACAACCACCGACTCTCCCTGATGATCTAATCCAATTCCTCTGATCTCGCCGGGTCTTATTCCTGCCTTTCTCACTGCCTCCTCCACGCTTTGTTTTGCATCCTTCCACAGCTCAACTGCATCTTGTTCTACCCAGCCTGGCTTGGGATAATACTGACGATGTCTCCGGTACCCCTTTGCAACAACCTTCCAGGACTTATCCAGCAAAAGAGCCATAGTCCCCGTCGTCCCCTGATCGATTCCAAGATAATATTCCGCCATAGCTTTCCTCCTAAAATTTTCGCCTTACCGCATAGCAGATATCAGATAACTTATTCAAATTATACTCAATTATATGACGAATTCCTAGAGGTGAGTTCCGATTTGTTCTATAATCTCCTTCTATTTTTCGATAATATCAGGTTATCAGATATATGATAATTAAATTCATTTTAGGAGGGAATGTGATGAAAAAGCAAAAATTATTCAGCCCGGGACCTGTCATGGTGGAAGACAATGTACGAAAAGCTCTGCTGCATCCCGATATATGCCACAGAAGCTCTGAATTTGAAGAACTATTCCAAAAGCTTCAAAAAAAGATCTGCACACTCTTCGGTGCAGACGACAGCTATTATTCTCTCGTGATTTCTGGTTCAGGCACTGCTGCCAATGAAACCGTATTATCTTCTCTTTTCGCTTCTTCCCACGACAAGGTCCTTTTAATCAGTAACGGCGTCTTTGGGGAACGCTTAGAGGAAATTATCCAGAAATATCAAATTCCTATGCTAAAAATTGATACTCCATGGGCAACGCCACCAGATCTGAAAGATGTGGAACAAGTTTTGCGAGAAAATCCTGATATTAAAGTAATCGCAATGGTATTCCACGAGACTTCCACCGGAATGATTAATCCTGTCCATGAAGTGGGGGAGCTTTCACAAAAATATGGAAAAATTTTCTTCGTAGATTCTGTCTCCGCAGCAGCCGGACAGAACATTGACGTAGCAGAAAACCACATTGACATTACCACTTCTGTGGGCGGAAAATGTCTCGGCGCCTTCCCTGGCTCCGCCTACATCTGTGCCAAAGAAAGCATATTGCAGTCTTTGAGTCCGGACCAATGTAAGAATGTATACCTAAACCTCTACAAACACTACAGCGCCGCCAAAGAAAACAGTCAAACCCCAAACACACCAAACGTAACTCTGTTTTGGGCCTTGGATGCTGCTCTTGACAATATTTTGAATGAAGGAGTAGAAAACCGCGTTCAGCGTTACGCGAAAAATGCTGAAATCTTAAGAAACGGACTCAAAGAATTGGGATTAGAACTCTTAATTCAGGAGCATTTATCCAACACTGTGACTTCCGTTTTTCTCCCTAAACATTTAGACTTACACAAATTCCTCTCGCAAATGGAAATGGATGGCTACACGTTATATCCAGGAAAAGGCAAATATCTAGAGATGGGAATGTTCCAGGTTGCAAACATGGGGGCAATCTCTGAAGAAGATTGTTATGAATTTCTAGATTGTCTCAAAAGAAATCTCCTCTCCTGAGAACTCCTCCCCCTCTCGATACCGTAGTCAACTCACTAGGAACGTAGTTCCTTAAAATCATCCCCTGTGGGGGGGACGGAATGTAACGGTCTCAAACGCGAAAAAGCAGCCTGCTTTCACAGACTGCTTTTCGCAGTATCCATTATTCAGTTCAAAATTCACTTGGAGAATAGCGAACTGTCACCACAATCACCATTTTCTTTGCTTCATCAATCCGAAAAACGGCGGTGTAGTTCTCCACAAAGAGATGCCGGTATCCCCGGTTAGCATAACCCCCTCGTTTCCGTTCCGGGCAGCGGTAGGGCATCGTCGTATTTATCCAAAATGCCTCCTCTTTAAAGAAACCAACGCCTCCCTTGCGTCATAGAGCTGCCCATCCCGTTCATATTCGGCCTCTGCTTCTGAAATTGCGGTGTCCATCGCTGCGTTTTCCACCATTGCTTCGTAGGTTTCGATACTCATCACCACCAGATCGCCATAGCCGTTTTTCGTGATAAATACCGGCTCCCGTTTGGCATGGCAGATGTCTGAGATCTCGTTGGTATTACGAAGGTCAGTAATCGGTCTGATCTGCGGCATATCGCCACCTCCTTTTTGTACAGTTTTATAACATAATTACGTGCAAAAATACAGAAAATCTGAAAAAAGTTCACAAAGATTTTTTGTCAGGCCGCGCCGGCCCTTTGAGCGCAAAAATCGGCAGCAGAAACCTAGGTTTCTGCTGCCAATATATTTATATATTCTCTTCTACTATCAAGCTTTGTCAACGGAGCCAAACAGTTCCATTTTTTCTTTCACCGTGGCTTTGATAGCCTCGAATCCAGGAGCCAACAGCTTACGCGGGTCATAGCCTTTGCCCTGCTGATCTTTTCCCTCTTCCACATATTTGCGGGTCGCCTCAGCGAATGCCAGCTGGCACTCTGTATTCACGTTAATCTTAGCAACACCCAGAGTGATGGCTTTCTTAATCATATCTGCCGGAATTCCTGTACCTCCGTGAAGTACCAGAGGAAGCTCACCTGTCAGCTGCTGAATGCCGTCCAAAGTCTCGAAAGAAAGTCCCTGCCAGTTCTCCGGATATTTTCCATGGATATTTCCAATACCTGCTGCCAGGAAGTCAACGCCTAAATCTGCAATCGCCTTACACTCTTTCGGGTCAGCACACTCACCCATTCCGATAACTCCGTCTTCTTCTCCGCCGATGGAACCCACCTCAGCTTCTATGGAGACACCTCTCTTGTGAGCCTCTCCCACCAATTCCTTTGTCTTTGCCACATTCTCTTCAATCGGATAGTGAGAACCGTCAAACATAACAGAAGAAAATCCTGCGTCCATACATTTGTAGCAGTGTTCATAAGAACCGTGATCCAAATGAAGAGCAACTGGAACAGTAATTTTAAGTTCTTCCAGCATACCATTCACCATACCCACAATAGCCTTATAGCCACCCATGTATTTACCTGCACCCTCAGACACTCCCAAGATCACCGGTGAATGATTCTCCTGCGCGGTTAAGAGAATCGCCTTTGTCCATTCCAGGTTATTGATGTTGAACTGTCCTACCGCATAGTGACCAACTTTCGCCTTTTTCAGCATTTCTGTAGCAGATACTAACATATTGTTTACCTCCGTATTCTTTCAATATCTCGCTTCTCTTATTATACCCTAAAATCTGTAAACTGCAAAGACTTTTGTTTATCTGCCGTCTCAAAAGCTACCCTCGAACCATAGTACCATAGACCGGACAGCTTTTCGTCATTTTTACTATTTTTTCCAGTTATCGCTTGTTCATATATACAAAAATAATTCACATAAGTAAATACTTATATAATTACTTCCTCAGGCTGCTCCTCTAACACAATCTTCATAAACTCTTCCATGCTCCTGGTCAGATATCTATTTCTGCGGTAAAACAGATAGACATCCCGCACCGCCGCCAGGTCATCCAATTTGTAATAGAGCACCGTATCATTTGAGGGAAAGCATTTGACAATCGTGTCACTGACAAAAGAAGCTCCCAGTTCGAACTTTAAGAGATGATACACCGTCATCAACTGATTCAGTTTCAGTGTCACATTCAGAGAAATGTTTGCACGCTTACAGATCGCCTCCACTCGGTCCCTGGTATCGTTATTCTGTCTCATGACCATAAAGGGCTCATCTTGAAATTTTTTCAGCGGAACCGCTGGAAAAGAAGGATTCAGATGCACATCATTAATAATATCATTCACCGTCAGCTGGTAAGTCGAGGCACGGCGGTTACTGGAAAAAGACGCCGGGACAGCCAAAAGCAGCCGCTCCTTCATCATAGATATTCTGTCATATACCTTTTCGTCCAACAGATAGTTGTCCACAACAAAGTCCAACTCCCCATTGGCCAACTTTTTCTCCAAAAGATTACTGTTTCCTTCAAACAAACTCACCTTTACATCCGGGTAAGACGCTTTAAATTTCTTGATATATTTCGGTAGTACAAAAGAAGAAAACAGGTATGTACTTCCCACCGTAAGACGCCCCGTCTTTAATTCATCTAATTTGCCCACATAGTAGGCAAACTCGTCCTCCAAGCTCATAATTTTCTCGGCGGTTTTAATATATTTCTTTCCACATTCCGTCAACTGAATCGGCGTCGTGCTTCGGTCAAACAGAGGCATTCCAATATTTTTCTCAATCTTCTTAATCATTCCACTCAGAGCAGGCTGGGAAATGTAGAGATTTCGCGCCGCATTGGAGAAACTTCTCTCTTTATATACCTCGTAGACATACTTCATACCGTTAAACATAGGCACCCTCCTTTTATAAGCAAATACTTATAACTTTTATAGTTTTATAAATATTTGCTATTGTCCTGGTATATTTCTATAATAAACTCATCAAATGCGGAGGAAAAATATAACATTTCAACAATTTTCAAAAAAGCAGTTCTTTTTACAGAATTAACAATAACACAAAACAGAACGCATGTCGAATAAAAAATGATCTGAAAATCACCTCGACTCCCCCCAACATACGCCCCGTTGACTTCACTGTACCAGGTGGTTTTTAAGATAGAAGACTCTGCCCTGCGTGGGCGGTGTCTTCAATACCAAAAAAGAAAGGAGGATACAATGACCCCCATTAACAATTACACACAAGAAGAACTTACCAAAGAACTCCAAAAAGCAAAAGAGGAATATGCTTCTTACCAAAGACAAAATTTGAATCTGAACCTGACCCGCGGAAAACCTAGCCCTTCACAGTTGGATTTGAGCAACGATCTGTTAAAGGAGATGGACGGCTACCTTCTGGAAGATGGGACAGATGCCAGAAACTACGGCATCCTGGACGGAATTCCTGAATGCAAAAGACTGTTCGCCCAGCTCTTGGGGCTAAAAGAAGAAGCTCTGATTATCGGCGGCAATTCCAGCCTGAATCTGATGTTTGATACCTTATCCAGTCTCTGCCTATTTGGCACAGGAGGCGAAAAACCTTGGATATACTATTCTTTAAACGGTACTCCCGTCAAGTTTCTCTGTCCGGTTCCAGGATATGACCGACATTTTACCTGTTGTGAAGAGTTAGGAATCGAGATGATTCCTGTCCCACTGCTGGATGACGGCCCGGACATGGAGCAAGTCAAGAAGCTGGTCAAAGCCGACCCACTGATCAAAGGCATCTGGTGCGTGCCTCTTCACTCAAACCCCAGCGGTGTCTGCTATAGTGACGAAGTAGTGTCCATGCTTGCTTCCATGGAGACCGCAGCCCCTGATTTCCGAATTTTCTGGGACAACGCCTATGGAGTACACCACGTATATGAAGAGGTCTCTCTGAAGAACATTTTTGAAGAATGTCAGGTCGCAGGTTACCCAGAACGGGTATATTACTTCTTCTCCACATCCAAAATAACATTTCCAGGAGCAGGCGTAGCCCTTGTGGCATCCGGATCGTCCAATATTGCTGAATTGAAAAAACACATGTCTGCGCAAACCATTGGTCACGATAAGGTCAACCAACTGCGTCATGTAAAATATTTTAAGACACCAGAAAACATACGTCTGCACATGGGAGAACTGGCCAAGCAGCTCCGTCCTAAATTCGATCTAGTAGAAACCTGGCTCGATCGGGAGCTTCGCGGTACCGGCTTAGCCGATTGGACTTCTCCGAAAGGAGGATATTTCGTGTCCGTCAATACACTCCCCCACTGTGCAAGACGTACCGTACAGCTGGCCAAGGAAGCCGGCGTAGTTCTCACCAAAGCCGGTGCTACTTATCCTTATGGAAAAGACGAAGCCGATTCCAACATCCGAATCGCGCCTTCTTACCCAAATCTGGACGAGCTAGAAACTGCAATGAAAATTTTTACCCTCTGTGTAAAAATAGCTGGCGTGGAGAACATTTTAGAGACAAAGTACAATCACTGATCGAGGAGGGGTATCAATGAAGAAAAAAAGACTGTCGCTGCCGCATTTTATTCTCATAAGTATGATCTTGGGAATCATCGTCGGCATTCTGATGCAGAAACACGCGGACATCGCCAACACTTATATCAAACCTTTCGGCACTATTTTCCTGAATCTCATCAAGATGATCGTCGTGCCTGTGGTTCTAAGTTCCATCATATCCGGCGTCATCTCTATGCAAGATATCAAGAAAGTAGGAAAAGCCGGTGTCAAAACGATCGTATTTTTCATGGCGACCACCGTCTTTGCTGTCACCTTAGGTCTGATTTTCGCAAATCTTTTGAATGTAGGAAGTGGTTATCAACTGTCTGGTGAGTCGCTTACTTACGAGGCAGTAGAGGCACCTTCTATGGGTGAAACCTTTATGAACGTCTTTCCATCAAACGCATTTGAGCCGCTCGCCAGTGCTGATATGCTACAGGTCATCGTCATCGCGTTGTTTTTCGGAGCCGGTATCCTGATGGCTGGTGAAAAAGGGAAAACGTTCGGAGACTTCGTGGACAGTGCCACAGAAGTATGTATGAAAGTAATGGAAGTCATCATCAGACTGTCTCCGATCGGTGTATTCGCTCTGCTGGTACCGGTTATCGCAGAGAACGGACCGGATGTTCTGCTTCCTTTGCTAAGACTCATTTTAGTCTGCTACTTTGTGTATGTCCTGCACATGGTACTCACCTATTCCACACTCACGAAATTTTTCGCAAAAATACCAATTTTGCGTTTCTTTAAAATTGCAATGCCTGCAACAGTTATGGCTTTCTCCACTTCCAGCAGTATGGGAGCTCTGCCAATGGCTCTAGATTGTTCTGAGAAAATGGGAAGCCGGCGAGACATTTCTAGTTTCGTCATACCACTGGGAACCACCATCAACATGGATGGAACCGCAATTTATCAAGGTGTATGTGCCATCTTTATCGCACAGATTTTCGGGCAAGACTTAAATCTGGCCCAGCAGATCACCGTTGTCGCAACTGCCGTTCTGTCATCTATCGGAACAGCTGGAGTCCCAGGTTCCGGTATGATTATGCTTTCCATGGTTCTCCAGTCTGTAGGCCTGCCTTTGGAGGGCATCGCATTGGTCGCTGGTATCGACCGTATCTTAGACATGGGAAGAACCGCAGTAAATACCACTGGAAATATGGCTTGTGCAGCCTGCATCTCCTTTATGGAGGACCGAAAAGAAGGCAAACTTCCGCCTAGCTCCAAGCAAGCTGCTCAATAGCTCCCTTAATTTATAGCCGAGGAAGATGATAAATGCGAAAGACAATTGGAATTCTAGGAGGAATGGGGCCGCTGGCCACCTGTGACTTATTCAGCAAAATTATACAAATCACCGACGCCAGTTGCGATCAAGAGCATGTTCGAATCTGTATCGACAACAACACTGAGATTTCCGACAGAACCAACGCGATCATCCGCCATGGCAAAGACCCGGTTCCCGAGATGGTAAAAAGCGCTGTTCGGCTACAAAGTTTCGGAGCCGACGTCCTGATTATGCCATGCAACACGGCTCACTATTTTTATGACAGGATTCTGCCTTTCGTGGACATCCCTTTTTTAAGCATGATTGATGAGACGGCCAAAGTCATTTCCGACAGAGGGCTAAGGAAAGTAGGGCTTCTGGCCACAGACGGAACGCTTCAGACCGCTGTCTACGAAAAGGCATTTAAAAAGCGGGGCATCTCTATCATGGTGCCCCCTCCTGAAAACCAGGTACATATTATGGATTTAATCTACAACGGCGTCAAAGCTGGAAACAAAGAGATTGACACAAAACCAACTAAAAAAACTATCGAAGACCTTTTCCGAAAAGGCGCACAGACCTTGGTCCTAGGCTGCACGGAGCTTCCCGTCGCCTTCGATCTATATGGGTTTGATTACCCCAAAACAGACCCCACCTTAATTCTAGCATCAAGAGCCGTGCAATTCGTAGGGGCCAAGGTCAAAAAAGAATATCTATAGCAAAACCACTTATTCTCTCTTTTAGAAGAGGGGTACCGCACACCCATAGCGGTACCCCTCATTTCTTATATAAAATCTTATATAAAATAGGAAAGACCTTGTCACGCTAATGCGTGAAAGCTCCTT
>UMJR01024989.1_pt1 | contig 10622 bp, 10 predicted proteins | sample 1966121 | NCBI WGS metagenome assembly UMJR01 (sample SAMEA4836155, study PRJEB28245) | human gut metagenome | biome: gut microbiome; material: fecal sample | place: Denmark | collected 2008
GTGGCCAGCGCCCGTTTCTGCTCCATATGGCACCAGCCTGTCAGGGCCGGGGCCAGCACCATACCGCCGCCCCCGCCGAACAGGCCGTTCACCGCCCCGGCGGCAGCGCCGGACAGGATATATTTCAGACGGTTTGTCATGGCCCTCCCTCCTTCCTATGTAGCCGCCCGGCGCACCGGGCGGTGTGCCGTTACAGCTTGCGGTAGCTCTGGCAGTCGGTACACTGGTCCATGGTGGGGTTGGCCTCGTGGGTGCCTACCTGAATACTGGTGAGGCCGCAGTGATCCACATCCTGACAGTGGTGGGCGCAGTTGGTGACACTGCATTTGATGGCGGAGTTGGGGGTGCAGTTGCAGCCGTCGTTGGTACAGTTCTTGCTCATGATACGTTCCTCCAGAAAAATAGAGTCAGGCGCAAAGCCTGACTCTATTTTGTCTTGAAACGGATTTTTTATGCGTCTATATGCCCAGCAGCCACGAAGCGAAGCGGAAATAGATCAGCAGACTGGTGGCATCCACGATGGTGGTGATGAAAGGACTGGCCATCACCGCCGGGTCCAAGCCGATCTTCTCCGCCAGCAGCGGCAGCGAGCAGCCCACACACTTGGCAAATACCACCACGAACATGATGGTCAGGCACACCACCAGACACACCACGGGGGTCACGGCGGCATTGCCCAACAGCAGACGGTCCACCAGCTGCATTTTCACGAAATTGGCCGCCGCCAGACACGAGCCGCACAGCAGCGACACCCGCAGCTCCTTCCACAGGACCTTCAGGATATCGGAGAAATCCACCTCGTCCAGACTTAAGGCACGGATGACCGCCACGCTGGCCTGCGTACCGGAGTTACCGCCGGTGCCGGAGAGCATGGGGATATAGGAGTTCAGCACCAGACACGCCGCCAGAGCGCTCTCATAGTGGTTGAGGATCATGCCGGTGAAGGTGGCCGACAGCATGAGGATCATCAGCCACGGCAGACGGGCTCGCCACGTGGCGAAGATGCCGGCCTTCAGATAGGGCTTGTCGGAGGGCAGCATAGCGGCCATCTTCTCGAAGTCCTCGGTGGTCTCCTCCTCGATAACGTCCATAGCGTCGTCCACGGTGACGATGCCCACCAGGCGGTTCTCCAGATCCACCACGGGCATGGCCAGAAAGCCGTATTTGCTCAGGGCCTGTGCGGCGTCCTCCTTGTCGTCCATGGTGCTGACCCAGACCACGTTGGGATCCATGATGTCCTCGATGAGGTCATCCTCCTCCGCCAGCAGCAGGTCACGCACCGACAGCACCCCCAGCAGGCGGCGGGTAGGATCGGTGACGTACAGGATGTTGATGGTCTCCAGCTCGCCGCCAATGCGGCGGATGCGCTTGAAGGCGTCCTCCACCGTCATGTCCTTTTTCAGGGACAGGAACTCCATGTTCATGATGGAGCCGGTGGAGTCCTCCGGGTACTTCAAAATCTCGTTAATGGATTTTCGCATTTCTGGCGTTGCCTTATCCAGAATTCGGATCACCACACTGGCGGGCATCTCCTCCACGATGTCCACGGCATCGTCCAGATACAGCTCGTCCAGCACCTCCTTCAGCTCGGTGTTGGAAAAGCCGTTGATGAGCATCTCCTGGGAGTCGGACTCCAGCTCCACGAACACCTCCGCCGCCAGCTCCTTGGGCAGCAGCCGGTACAGCAGGGGCATCAGCTCCCCGCCGGACTCCTCCAGCAGCAGGGCGATATCGGCGGGCTCCATGGGGAGAAAGAGGTCCCTCAGGCGGGCGTACTGTTTACTTCGGGCCAGCTCCTTGATCTCATCCAGATATCGGTCCAGCTCTTCCTCGTAGTCTACCATATCGGCTCCTCCTTCCCCGCATCATAAAAAATCCCGCAGCCGGCGTTTGCCTGCTGCGGTCGCATTGCGATCGGGTCACCGCCGTGACCTGAGCACCGTAACAAGCTTTAGCATCGTGGGGCGGTGAAGCTGCATTAGATGATACCTTGGTTTCGATATCGCCTGTTCAAACCCTCTCATGGTGTCTCCACCACTCTGCGGCAGCAGCCCATATCCCTACGGTAGCCTTACCTACCGGGAAATATATCATGCAATATAAATGTATCGTAAAGCAAAAATCACCAGATGTCAACCCTAAGATACAGAACATTCCGTGCATTTGTTCCATCAAATCCTTCGGTTAACCTTGCAATTCTCGGCGTGAGCCGTTATAATAGTCTGTATATACAACCTGTATGGGTCTGTAAATCCTGAGAAAGTAGGTGGCGGCATGGAAAATTCTCCTCAGTATGTGATCGAAATGCTTCACATCACCAAGGAGTTTCCCGGCATCAAGGCCAATGACGACATCACCCTTCAGCTGCGGAAGGGCGAGATCCACGCCCTTCTGGGGGAAAATGGCGCCGGTAAATCCACGCTGATGTCCGTCCTGTTCGGGCTGTACCAGCCGGAAGAAGGCGAGATTCGAAAAAATGGACAGACAGTAAAGATCAATGACCCCAACGACGCAACAGCGCTGGGGATCGGCATGGTGCATCAGCACTTCCAGCTGGTGGACGTGTTCACGGTGCTGGACAATATCATTCTGGGTGCCGAGACCACGAAGATGGGCTTCCTGCAGAAGAAGGAGGCCCGGAAAAAGGTACAGGAGCTGTCGGAGCGGTACGGTCTGGCGGTAGATCTGGACGCCAAGGTGGAGGACATCACTGTCGGTATGCAGCAGCGTGTGGAGATCCTGAAGATGCTCTACCGGGACAACGAGATCCTCATCTTTGACGAGCCCACCGCCGTGCTGACGCCTCAGGAAATCGATGAGCTGCTGCTCATCATGAAGAATCTCACCAGGGAGGGCAAGTCCATCCTCTTCATCTCCCACAAGCTCAACGAGATCATGTCGGTGGCCGACCGGGTCACGGTGCTGCGCAAGGGCAAGTACATCGGCACTGTCAACACCAAGGACACCAACAAGCAGGAGCTGTCCAACATGATGGTGGGCCGCCCCGTACAGCTGCAGGTCAACAAGGACGAGGCCCATCCCGGCGATGTGGTGCTCAGTGTGAAGAACTTCACCGTCCCCTCCCACCTGCACAAGAAGGATGCCGTACATAATGTCAGCTTCGACGTGCGGGCCGGCGAGATCGTCTGCATCGCCGGTATCGACGGCAACGGCCAGACGGAGTTCATCCACGGTCTGACGGGCCTTGACAAGAGCTCCGGCGGCAGCATCACCGTCTGCGGCCACGACATCTCCCACTATTCCATCCACCACCGGGGCGAGTATATCAGCCACATCCCGGAGGACCGCCACAAGCACGGTCTGGTGCTGGATTTCACGCTGGAGCAGAATCTGGTGCTCCAGCGGTACAAGGAGCCCCAGTTCGAGAAGGGGGGCTTCATCAAGCGGGACGCCGTCCGCAGCTACGCCCAGCAGCTGATCGAGAAATTCGACGTCCGCAGCGGTCAGGGCCCCATCACCGTGGTTCGCAGTATGTCCGGCGGCAACCAGCAGAAGGCCATCATCGCCCGTGAGCTGGACCGGGATAAGCCTCTGATCGTGGCCGTCCAGCCCACCCGTGGTCTGGACGTGGGCGCCATCGAGTATATTCACAGCCAGCTGGTGGCCGAGCGGGATCGTGGCAAGGCGGTGCTGCTGGTGTCTCTGGAGCTGGATGAGGTCATGAGCCTCTCCGACCGCATCCTCGTCATGTACGAGGGGGAGATCGTGGGCCAGTTGGACCCCAAAAAGACCACCGTATCCGAGCTGGGCCTGTATATGTCCGGTGCAAAGCGTGACAACAAAGGAGGCGATGAGGCGTGAAGCATTCCGCAGCCACTCTGTACCAAAAGGAAGGCACCAAAAAGGTGCTGGCGTCCCTGATCTCCATTTTGGTGGGTCTGCTGGTGGGCGGCATCGCCGTCATTCTGGTGGGCTGCTTCAATGAAAAGATCTCCCTCTCCGGCGCATGGGACGGCTTCCGCATCATCTTCGCCGGCATCTTCAGCACCGGCCGCAATGCCGCCGGTGAGCTGACCTGGGGCTTCAACGCCGTCAACACCGGCGATATGCTGTTCCGGGCCACGCCCCTGATCATGACGGGTCTCTCCGTGGCCGTGGCCTTCAAGACGGGCCTGTTCAACATCGGCGCTCCCGGTCAGTACCTGATCTCCACCATGGCGACGCTGATGATCGCCCTGAGCATCCCCTCTTCCTCCGTCCCCACCTGGATCATCTGGATCCTGGCCTTTTTGGGCGGCTGTCTGGCGGGCGCTCTGTGGGGCGCTCTGCCGGGTCTGGCCAAGGCGTGTCTCAACATCAATGAGGTGCTGGCCTGCATCATGACCAACTGGGTGGCCGCCAACCTTGTGACGTGGATGTTCGACATCAGCAACTTCAAGAACACCGTGGAGAACACCAAGTCCGGCTACATCTATAAGACCAGCTTCAACGGCGTGGCTACCCCCAAGCTGGGGCTGGATAAGCTGTTCCCCGGCTCTCAGGTCAACGCCGGTATTCTGGTGGCCATTCTGCTGGCCATCGCCATGTACATCCTCATGACCAAGACCACGCTGGGCTACGAGCTGCAGGCCTGCGGCGCCAACCGCCATGCCGCCCGCTACGCCGGCATCAAGGATAAGCGCAACATCGTGCTGTCCATGGCCATCGCCGGTGCGCTGGCCGGAGCCGGTGCGGCACTGTACTACCTGTCCGGCAACACGGAGTTCTACTGGTCCACCTATCAGTATCTGCCCGCCGTGGGCTTTAACGGCATCCCCGTGGCGCTGCTGGCGCTGAATAACCCCATCGCCGTCATCTTCGCCGGCGTCTTCATGGCCATGCTGAAGATCGTTGGCCAGCAGCTGACCAACCTCACCGCCTACAACGAGTACATCACCGACGTCATCATCGCCGTCATCGTGTATCTAAGCGCTTTCTCTCTGGTGATCCGCATGATGCTCAGCGGCCGGAAGAAGAAAAAGATCGCTGTGGCAGACACGGCTCCCATCCCTCGGGGCGCCGCCGTGGAGGATCAGACCTCCCTGCTGCCGGAGGAGGAGAAAGCACCCGTAGAGGCCGCTGTCACAGACAGCGATAACGCAGAAGGAGGCGATCAGGCATGACATTTCTGGTACAGCAGACCCTGATCTATGCAGTACCCCTGATGATCGTGGCGCTGGCCGGTGTGTTTGCCGAGCGCAGCGGTATCATCAACCTGGCGCTGGAAGGTATCATGATCTTCGGTGCTTTCATCGGCGTGCTGTTCGTGCGCCTGATGCAGGGCAGCGCCGCCGTGCTGGCCGCTCAACAGACCGGGAACTGGGTGGCTATGCAGGGGCTGGAGCTTCTGGCTATGCTGGTGGCGGCAGCCATGGGCGCCGTGTTCTCCCTGCTGCTGAGCTTCGCCTCCATCAACCTGCGGGCCGACCAGACCATCGGCGGTACGGCCCTGAACCTGATGGCTCCGGCTCTGGTGCTGTTTCTGGTGCGTATCATCGCCAACCAGAACACCCTGCAGCTGGCTACCGGCGACTCCGCTACGTGGTTCATGATCCGAAAGTCCACCTTCGGCATCGACAAAAACACCGATCTTGGCTTCTTCGGCGAGACGTTTCTGGTGAAGGTCTATCTGGCTACCTACGTCTGCATCATCCTGTTCGTCATCCTGTCCATCATTCTCTATAAGACCCGCTTCGGCCTGCGGCTGCGGGCCTGCGGTGAGAATCCTCAGGCGGCGGACTCTCTGGGCATCAATGTCTACAAGATGCGCTATATCGGCACCACCATCTCCGGTGCGCTGGCGGGTATGGGCGGCTTTGTGTACGCCCTGACCACCGCCAACTGCTCCTCCAACGGCGACGTGGCGGGCTTCGGCTTTCTGGCGCTGGCCGTGATGATTTTCGGTAACTGGCGGCCTCTGAACATCGCCGGGGCCTCCCTCCTGTTTGGTCTGTTCAAATGCATCGCCGCCGCCTACTCCAGCATCGATATCAACGGCGACGGTGTGTACTGGCTGGCAGAGATCGGCATCAGCTCCCACCTGTACCGGATGCTTCCGTACATCATCACCCTGCTGGTGCTGGCCTTCACCTCCAAGAAGTCCCGTGCCCCCAAGGCGGAGGGCATCCCCTACGACAAGGCTCGCAGATAAGAGCGGCAGCTGCCTGTATTTTCAGGCGGCGTAGCAATGGCAAGGAAAATCACCGAGAAAGCCTCGTACGGGCTTTTCTCGGTGATTTCTTTTTCCGCATATTCGATTCCAGCCGTACCTTTTGCTGCAATAATTACAGAACATTAAGGAGGGATCGTAATGAAACGAAAACACTATGCTGAGCTAAATCGGCAAGAGTGGCGACTCGCTCTCAACGGGTTGAACCGTTTTCGCAACAAGCTGCTTGCAGCCGGACGGTATACAGATGCCGTGGATGAGCTAAAGATTGCGGCGGCTACTGTTTCCGGTAGCCGCCGCATAGGTTAAGCTGTTCTCTTACTTGTTATACTTTTTCTTTTTGCTTACAACCGTTGTGCCAATGGCTGCACCGCCGCTGACAAACAACAGGGCAATCCACAAAGCAAAGTTGCTTGTGTCACCGGTCTGGGGGACATTGTCCAGCTTGTCATTATTGCTGGTGGTGCCGTTGGTCACGTTGCTGGAGGGGAGCACCGTGCCGGGCAGGGCTTTCCACTCTGCAGCATCCAGAGTGAATTCCATAGTGTCCATTTCGTTGTCATCCACAAACAGCACGACTTTATTGGGGACAACATCATCTTTGGGAGTCCAGGGGGTCAGTGACCAGTACTCGTCAGCAGTCTCGGTTGCGATGCAGCAGGTCAGGTAAGGATACGAACCAGCTCCCAGCTTATCAGTATTCAACGTAGCCGTGGTCAGCAGGGTCTCACCACTGTACAGCTGCACCTGTACGCTGGACTCAAAGTTAACATTCTTCAGATCAACAGACACAGCGTTTTTCAGGACTCCGTTATCATGAGTCATGCCGGCGCGCTCGATGCTGCCGCTATAGGGGAACGCAGTGCCGGGCAGGGCTGCCCACTCATCGGCATCAAGCGTGAAGGTCTTCGTATCCTCTTCGTGTCCATCGACAAACAGGACAGCTTTGTTGGGAACAATATTATCTTTGGGAGTCCAGGGGGTCAGTGCCCAGTACTCGTCAGCAGTCTCGGTAGCGATGCAGCAGGTCAGGAAATCATAGCTGCCGGGAGTTACTCCCTGCAAGGTGGCAGTGGTCAGCAGGGTCTCATCCCTGTACAGCTGCACCTGTACGCTGGACTCAAAGTTAACATTCTTCAAATCAACAGACACAGCGTTTTTCAGGATTCCGTTATCATGAGTAATGGCGGCGCGCTCGATGCTGCAGGGGAGCACCGTGCCGGGCAGGTTTGCCCACTCATCGGCATCAAGCGTGAAGGTCTTTTCAGCCAGCTCGCGGCCATCGACAACCAGGACAGCCTTGTCGGGGACAACATCGTCCTTGGGAGTCCAGGGGGTCAGTGACCAGTACTCGTCAGCAGTCTCGGTTGCGATGCAGCAGGTCAGGAAACCATGGCTGCCGGGATTTACTCCCTGCAAGGTAGCCGTGGTCAGCAGAGTATCGCCGCTGTATAGTTTAACCGTAACGCTCTCAGCGAAGGTAACGTCTTTCAGTTCAACGGAAACAGCATTTTTCAAGTAGCCGCCAGCATGGGTAATACCAGCACTCTCAATGCTACCGCTTGGTTCAGCCGCCAGCGCAATGATTGGCAGTAGTGTGCATACCATCACTACTGTCAGCAGAAGACAGAAAAATTTGCGTGACATACGTGCTTTCATATCTATACCCCTTTCAAATTTGGACAGTGGACAGGAGGCGGCATCATACTGTGACAGAAAATTGAAAAGTATTCACACATAATTCCCGCCACAGTGACCTTTCCTCAATTCACCACCCATGTTACTAAAATATAATATATTCTTAATCTTCGCTTTTGTCAATAGAGCATACAAAAATAGCGATTTTTACATGGTACATTATTGGAACAATACGAAAATGTGTAGGAGTAAGGTGAAGTGCAATCCTTGCCTAATTGCCGATTTGCTCCCGAAACGCAGAAACGCCCAAAACCTGACCCCGCTGTATGGTTTCGGGGCGATTTTGGGCGTTTTCTTTCGATATGAGCGGCTTTGTTTTAGCGGCGGTATCCTTATCGTCCGTCATTCAAAAGCCGCTGTTTGTCGCTTCCGGGTAACAAAAAAGCGCCGTATTGCTACGACGCTTTTGTCTTGCTCGGAAGATGGAGCAAGGGAACGCTATTCCATTATCTGTTGTACTTTTTCTTCCTGCTTACAACCGTTGTGCCAATGGCTGCACCGCCGCTGACGAACAACAGGGCAATCCACAACAAAAGATTGGAGTTATCTCCCGTCTGCGGAGACTTGTCGGCGCCAGGTTTGACGGTGCCGCCGGGCAGCTTCGCCGTTACGGTTTGAGCCTTGGTGATTTCCTGTGTTGCCGTAGCGTCCTTGTCGCTGAAATACTTGCCACAACCTTCGCAGTACCAGTACTCGATATTGCCCTCGGTGGTCTTGGTCGCCGCAGTTGCCGGGAAGTGCTTTAAGTTGGTGTGGTTCTTCGGATCAAGCTCGCCGTATTCGCCGCCGCAGACCGTACAGACAGCCTTGTGCGTGCAGTCTGCCGTGCCGCCGTGGCAATTCTCGGTTTCCGTATGGCTGGTGTCACGCTTACAGATTCGGGTGTGGGTCTTTTCATCGCTGTTCTGCGTCCAAGCGCCCCAGTCGTGGTTCAGCGCATTGCCGGAGAAGAAGGTCGCCTCATCCGCCATGCCCTCGGAGCTCAGACCGCAGACGGCGCAGGATTTGTAGTAGACTGCCTTTTCGGTGCAGGTCGCGGCGGATTTCAGATACTGCTCCTCGGCGGTTTCTGCCGTGAAGTCGTGCGCCGCCAGTGCGCCGTATTCGCCGCCGCAGACCGTGCAGACAGCCTTGGCGGTGCAGGTCGCCGTGCCGCCGTGGCAATTCTCGGTTTCCGTATGGCTGGTGTCACGCTTACAGATTCGGGTGTGGGTCTTTTCATCGCTGTTCTGCGTCCAAGCGCCCCAGTCGTGCCCAAGCGGTTCGGAAGATCCGCCGCAAACCGTGCATGTCCTTCCGCTTGTGCAAGTCGCCGTTCCGCTCCAAATGTGTGACTCTGCATAATACCATTTATTATAACACACCGTGCATGTAAGAGAGCATTTGTGCAATTTATCATCTGCGTATTGATAAGTCACCCTTACCGTTTGTATCTTGTTGCATTTAGTACAAAACGCAATATCCGCCGCATATGCCGTCATAGGCATAACAGCCAGCATCACGCACAGTATGAGCACAACGCTCAAAATTTTCTTATTCATATAGTTTCCTCTCCTTTGCTGTCCTTTGACAGCTTAAAATCGTATTTCATTTCCAGCATTGCAAACAGCTTATACATAACCTTGGTGGCAATTGCCTTGATATCCAGTGATTGAATAAAGGCAAGCACCTTTGCCTGCTCTGCCTCCGGCACCCGGTACACCCGCATCGCCGCCGTCAAAAAGCGGCTGAGCTTGCGTTCCAGCGGGAAATGGATGTCGCATTTTCGTGCCATATAATTGCGCATCAGTCCTGCCGTGCCGATTTCCATCTCGTAAAAGTCGCTGTCGCTGTAATCCGGGAAATTTGCGCTGAAGATCTGCTTCAGCTCTGCCGTGGTATGCAGGTAGATATACTCCGATGTTTCAGGCAGGGAGTAGGCTTCAATGTAAATTTCCCGCAGGTTCTCGTTCAGCTCGGTCAGGGTCAGCTGGATCGCCGTTTCCAACGCATAAGTGTAAACCGGCGGCAGCTTGGTGTCTGTAATGCTTCTTGCCATGCCGAACTGTCCGCCGAACATCGTTTCGGTCAAGTCCAGCAAAATTCTATCCTTGGTGGGAAACAGATTCAAATAGCTTCCCCTTGCTACGCCCGCTTCGTCCACGATCTGACTGACAGAGGTGTTTTTATACCCTTGCTCCAAAAAGAGACGGACGCACACGGTCAGTATTTTCCGCTTCGTCTCGCTGCTGTCTCTCCGCAAATACATCACCTCCCCTCAAGCGTTTTAGTATGTATACCAATAATATCATAACAAGAACAAAAAGGCAAGTGGGATTTGAAGCTTTACCTCCGTAAATTGTGACTTTTCCGCAAACGCTGGCTTCTTCCATTACTCAATGACCGCCAACTACGAAAAAGAGCAGAAGGAGCTGCTGAAGCTCGTAGATGACGGCAAGAAAAAGCTGTTGGATGCGGAGCAAACGAAGGTGGATTTGAGGCTGCTGATGAAAGCGCTGCGGGATTATACGGACATTCGGCAGCTTAGGCCGGAGATCGTCAATGCGCTGATCCGGCGCATCGAGGTTCACAGCAAGGATAAGGAAACCAAGAAGGTCAAGGGGGACATTTACTTCACAGCCGTTGGGCTATTCTCTGTCCCTACGGGAAAAGAGATGCTGTCAGCAATGGGGGAGATCCGCCAAAACCCGCAGCAGTTCAAATTTTCTGCATAAAGCAGAACACGGTGCAGCCCCTTTTCAGAGGCTGCACCGTA
>UMJR01043051.1_pt1 | contig 10616 bp, 7 predicted proteins | sample 1966121 | NCBI WGS metagenome assembly UMJR01 (sample SAMEA4836155, study PRJEB28245) | human gut metagenome | biome: gut microbiome; material: fecal sample | place: Denmark | collected 2008
GATAAGTGCAAGTTGAAATTCAAGGATTTCAAGGAAAAGACTATCGGGCGCACTTTTGAGATCAAATTAAATATAGGGGAGACACTCGATTTCTTCATTGGCGAGATATCCACCAACAACAGGAACCTCTTGTCTGAGAACAAAGAGCTTATCATCAAGATATTCCATGCCTCTAAATTCGATAATTTAAGAGTCCTGCGGCAATGTCTAAACGATTATCACAGGATAGCCATGGCTTTGCCGGAGCATTATCATAAATCTCCCAAGTACAAACTTGTCATAACATCGTTGTTGGCAAATTTTGTCGCCGTTTACTGCGAGTATAAGGGTGGGAATACTCGGATCGGAAGCCTATTCAACAGCCTGTATGACATGTTCCCGGATAAAGAGAAAGATGAGGAGCGTGAAAAAATCCTCTCCAAATACCGTTTTATAGAGATAGGTAAACAGTTGGATATTTTTGATAGATTCATCGTTAATGAAATTGTCTGCTATCTGGAAAGCGGGTATTTTGACACGACCTACCTGCAACAATATTTTGCAGCCGAAGACGCAAGTTTGAACAGTTGGGATTACCTGTACGACTATTGGAGACTGGATAACGGGGAATACGAGAAACACTACGGGGAAACGGTACGATATTACTTTGCGGATGAAGGCGTTGATCTAAAAGAATTGTTTGTCATTATATCTGTACTATCGGTTTTATATAGCGACAACCTTGTTCACGTATCCGAGGAAGACATCATAGCCCAAGGCAAGCACTCCATAGACAGGCTGATGGAAGGTATCAGCGACATGGAGGGTTTGTTGAATTGTAACTCAAAGGTACATGCGGGTACAAGAAGGAATCATTCTAATATTGGTTCAGATCGAATTTTGAATGGACTGGTTGCGTATTTTCAAAAACTATTCGGGCAAAGATTGAAGAAATGCCCTAATAAAGTGTCTGTCATGCTGGAAAATCTGACGGATGAAACTTGCGAACGCCTGAATCCGGCATTGAATGATGTAGTCCCGGTCAAACAGCGTCTTTATAGGGATACTTCAATATTCCAAGAGGCTGATGCGGATAAGGTTTCAAAAAGTATTTTGGGATTGTCCAACGAATCACGTAACACCTTTCTGCATTTTTTACAGTTCCGTTATAAATATACCTCTTGGGGCAGTGAAATAGAACACTTGAGCAAATATTGTCAATCAGATTTGCCACAACTAGAATTAATCAATGAAAGACTAAAGGCAGAAGCGGCAAACAGGAGATTGATAGAAAAGTATTCCATTGAGAAGATCACGAACCTGATAGATGAAATTACCGCAAAAGTAAAATAACTATTCCAGTCCGTTTTCGAAAGAGATGGCTTTGACAAGGGGCAAGCCGGTGACGAAATTTGCCCCGTGCCCCATCAACTTGCATCGTGGCTGGATGAGGGTGAAGTCGGTGCGTAGTACACATTTTCCTTTGAACCATCCGGAATTGGTGCTATGGATTCCGTTCTCGTGCGTACCCTTGAACTGGGTACGTTTATGTAGGACTTTTCCCCGCCTTTCATCGTTTGGGGTACGACAAGGCTACGAACGTGAAGCAAAACGCTGACAAGCTATACGGTTTTGATACATAGTTTTATATGAATCCATATATTTGCAGGGAAGTATAATGAAAAATGTATCAGAACGATGGAAATAGTAAGTATTGAAAAGAAGACCTTTGAGGAGATGAAGGAGCGGTTCGGCTGCTTCTCACGGCACGTGAAGGAACTTTGCGCCCGTTACCGCCCGCCCGGGAAGATGAACTGGATGGACGGGGCGGACGTGTGCGAGAAACTGGGGATCAGTAAACGGACGTTGCAGGGCTACCGCACACAACGGTTGATCCCGTACATATCGCTGCCAGGCAAGACGCTTTACCGCCAGTCGGATCTGCTGCGTATGCTGGAAGAAAATTACGTGGACATGAGACAAAAGCGCAAACGGGGGAAAAGTCCAACATAAACGCACGGGGATATACATCGGAAAATGCAGCAAAGGCAGGAGCACTGTATCGGGGTTCCTGCCTTTGCCGTGTTTCGCATGGAGAAAGGTGTCAAGCCGTTTCCCGGAGGGACCGGTGCACCTGTTTCCTGCCTTGCTTCCTGTCCCTTTTCTCCAGTACGCTCCGCTGCATGGCGGCGAGGTTGCCAGAGATTGCCCGGAAATCTGAACTTACCATCTTGTTGGTTACTTCAGCGTAGATCTGCGTGGTGCTGATGTGCTTGTGACCGAGTATCTTGGAGAGCGCCTCTATCGTGCCGCCGTTGCAGAGATAGACGGTCGTGGCGAAGGTGTGGCGGCTCAGGTGGAATAAGATAGGCAAACAGAGCACTGGAAACAAGAAGAAAGGATAACGTAATCCATTGGAAACTAATCATTTCTCTATATTCTTCCACTTGTGGAAAAAGCAGGAAAGTGGAGATTATTGAAGATGTTCAGTTACCAAACCGTTAGCCGGTCAGTTACCGAAAGGGAACGAGGTAACGCGAAGCAAATCGGATAATTAAAAACGCCGATATATTACACTGATTGTCATTGTTTTACATACCGAAGAACGCTTATAAAACAGGTAATTTTGCAACTAAAGTTATAAGCGTATGAAAGTAGAAAAATTCAAGGTTTTGCTCTACCTCAAAAAGAGCGGACTGGACAAGTCGGGCAAAGCCCCGATAATGGGACGCATCACCGTGAACCGGACGATGGCGCAGTTCGGCTGCAAGCTCTCCTGCACTCCCGGGCTGTGGAATCCCCGTGAAAGCCGGCTGAACGGCAAGAGCAGGGAGGCGGTGGAGATAAATGCGAAAATCGACAAGCTGCTGCTTGACATCAATGCCGCCTTCGATTCCCATCTTGAACGCAAGGGGGATTTTGATGCCGCTTCCGTCAAGGATGCCTTCCAGGGCAGCATGAAAACGCAGATGACCCTGATGAAAATGCTGGATGCCCTCAGGGATGAGGTGAAGAGCCGTATCGGGATAGACCGGGCAAAAGGTACCTATCCGGCATACGACTTTACCTGCCGTACCATGCGCGAGTTCATTGAAACCAAATTCAAGACGAAAGACCTGGCCTTCGGGCAGCTTACGGAACAGTTCATCCACGACTATGAGAATTTCATCCTTGACGAGAAAGGGTATGCCGTGGACACCGTACGGCATTACCTGGCAATTCTCAAGAAAACGTGCAAAAGGGCTTATCAGGAAGGACACTCCGAACGGTTCATGTTCCAGCACTATGTCCTTCCGAAACAGACCATCAAGACTCCCAAGGCACTGTGCCGTGAAAGTTTCGAGAAAATCCGTGACGTGGAGATAGCCTCGCACCGCACGACCCACCGTCTGGCAAGGGACCTGTTCCTCTTCGCCTGCTATACCGGGGTCGCCTACAGCGATGCCGTGACCGTCACCCGGGAAAACCTGTACACCGGCGAGGACGGCAAGCTATGGCTGAAATACCGCCGGAAAAAGAACGAGCTCCGCGCAAGCGTGAAGCTTCTGCCGGAAGCCGTCGCCCTGATAGAGAAATATCATGATGACAGCAGGGATACGCTGTTCCCGATGATCCACTATCCGAGCATGAGAAACCACATGAAGGCGCTGGCCGTACTGGCAGGGATAAAGGAGAACCTGTGCTACCATGTCGGACGCCACTCGTTCGACTCGCTCGTCACCCTTGAAGCGGGCGTTCCGATAGAGACCATCAGCAGCATGCTGGGGCATAGCAACATACAGACGACCCAGGTCTATGCCCGCGTCACCCCGAAAAAGCTCTTCGAGGACATGGACAGGCTTATCGAGGCTACCGGAGATTTGAAACTAGTTTTATAACCCATAAACAATGAGAATCATGAGAAGTACCTTTTCCATACTATTCTATATCAACCGCGGCAAGATAAAGGCTGACGGAACCACGGCGGTCATGTGCCGCATCACCATAGACGGCAGGAACACCGCCAACACCACCGGGATATGCTGCAAGCCGGAAGACTGGAACGCCAGAACCGGAACCATACGCACGGTAAGGGAAAACGCCAGACTGCAGGAGTACCGGAAGTATATCGAACAGACTTACGAGGAAATTCTGAGAACACAGGGTGTCATCAGTGCGGAGATTATCAAGAACCGGGTGGCAAGGCAGTTCGTCGTTCCGACACACCTGCTCCGGATGGGCGAGATAGAGCGTGAACGTCTCAGGATACGTAGCAGGGAGATCAATTCCACCTCCACCTACCGGCAATCACAGTATTTCCAGAAGTACCTGACGGACTACCTTGTTTCACTGGGGAAGAAGGACATCGCCTTTGAAGAAATAACGGAAGACTTCGGCAAGAATTACAAGGCATTCCTTATCAGGAACAAGAATTTCAGCACCTCGCAGACCAACCGCTGCCTCTGCTGGCTGAATCGCCTGCTGTATCTTGCCGTGGACAACGAGATCCTGCGCACCAATCCGGTGGAGAATGTCGAATATGAAAAGAAAACCGCACCCAAGCACAAGTATGTCACCCGTGAAGAGATGAAAAGGATACTGGCCATGCCCCTGAATGAAGGACGTGCGGAACTGGGCAGGCGTGCATTCATCTTCTCCTATTTCACCGGGCTTGCCTATGCCGACATCAAGCAGCTTCATCCGTGTCATATCGGAACGACGGCGGAGGGTCGGCGGTTCATCCGTATTAACCGGAAGAAGACCGGGGTGGAAGCGTTCATCCCCCTGCACCCGATAGCCGAGCAGATACTGTCCCTGTACAATACCACCGACATGCAAAGTCCCGTATTCCCGTTGCCGAGCCGGGATTCCATCTGGCACGAGATACGGGAAATCGGCGTGATTTTGGGGCGGCACGATGACCTTTCGTACCATCAGGCCCGGCACGGGTTCGGGGTCCTGCTCATTTCAGAGAGCGTATCCATCGAAAGCATAGCCAAGATGATGGGACACTCGAACATTTCCACCACACAAGGGTATGCCAGAATAACGGAAGAGAAAATTTCAATGGAAATGGACAGACTGATGGAAAAGAGAAGCCAAATCCGCACACATTCCGGTTCTGACAGCCAATAACCATTTCGCAGCCGCCTGCTTCCTCGCCATCCATGAAGTTAGTACAGACTTCATTGAAAGTGAAAAGGTCGGGCGGCCGTGCCGTTTCGGGCAGAATCTTCCTTTGCAGGCAAAGCGTATTCAGCCCGAAAACCTTTCCCCTTTCACGTCTGTACATGGAAGGCTGACGGCAGCGGAAACAAGCGACCGACGGAAAAGTCGATACAACAAAAAAAGAAACAGCATACAGACAGTAGGAAACTACCGGTCCGTATGCTGTTCTGATATTCTATAGGAGTGCATTTTTTTTTGAAACACAATGAAAAAGGCAGGCGGCAAACTGCGCTCCCTCCAAAAAATCAATCCTTTTTTTCGACCACCTGCCAATATCCGCCCTTGTCCGGCTGAACTGCTTCTGTCTTCATTCGCTGTTTTTAGAGAAAAAATTCTGAGATATAAGGTATCACAAGTGATTTGACAACATACATTTAGCCGGTGTCCTCCTTATATCTGCTGCATTGTGATTTCATTTTTGTATTACTTGCCATTGCCATTATTGTAAATGACATCCAAAAATTCTTCCGCAAGTCTTATATCTTTAATTCTTATAATATTGTCTTCTTCCGTCGGATAGCCAAGGATATTGATACTGCCATACCAGACGGAGGATTTGTCCATAACACATGAACATAATGATAATCCAGGTACAATCTTTACGAACAACCCCTGTCTTCTGAGATAATCCGACTGCCCGTTTTCTGTCAATGTAAGAATGGCCACTTCAATACCGTCTCTTTGGAGTTCTTTCAAGATATTGACAAATTTATTTCGTTCCATATGGTAGAGCTTAGGGGAAGATATCACAATGGATTGTCTTGAGGCTTTTAATTCTTTTATAAACGGATGACAGAATGTTATGCCGTTGAAAATCTGTTCTTCATGCGGAGACGACTGTAAACCTTCGGTTGCATCAAACAATGTCTGACAATCCTTGGAAAGTACCCGATAGCCGATGGCGGAATAGCCTTTGAGCCTCTTGCGATACATGCTCTCACAGACAGGTTCGTGTATATCGATATAATCATAGATACGGACATCGGCTTTTCCTTCGTTCTCCCGGTGCAGACGGCCTGCATACTGGGCAACCAACCCTTTCCATGATATGGGGAGGGCTAAAAAGAGCGTATCAAGCCGGGGATAGTCAAATCCTTCTCCTACATATTTTCCGGTAGCGACTATTACAAGAGGGGAATTTTGCGGAATGTCATGCAATCCTTGCAGGACTTCACGCTTGCTTTTGGCTGTTCCTTCTCCCGTCAGTTGAATGACGTTGGCGATATGCGGTTTTAACATTCCGGAAAGCAGCTTTACATGCGATGTCCTGCCGGTCAGGATAATCGGTTTCCTTCCTGCCGTTACTGCATTTAACACATCCTCTATGATGAGCGTATTCCGTAACTCGGATTCAGCAAGCGATTGTGACAATAAGGCGAACGACTGCCTGTTGTCAGTTACAGAGCGATAGGATGTGAATCTTGGAACAAGATAACGCAGGAATGACTGCTTCTGTATCTGGGTCTTGGCATCTGCCGAAAAGCGGATTGGTCCGCACTGCATGAAGATAATGGGTTGCAGTCCGTCCTTGCGGATAGGTGTGGCAGTAAGTCCATAGACATGATGTGCCGTAATATGTCTGAGTACATTCTCAAACGTTATGGAAGAAACATGGTGGCATTCATCCACGATCACCATCCCATATTCCCGTACAAAAGGTCTTACCTCGCCATTTTCAAAACATGATTGCATAAGGGCGATGTCAATGACTCCGTGCAAGGTGTTTGAGGTTGAATCCAAGCAGCCTATGGGAGAAAACACTTTTTTCCTGCCACGTTTTCTTGACGTGGCAGGCTCGGCAAATTCTATCTCAAGAAAGTCGGTAAGGCGTTCGTGCCATTGCAGGAGCAGCGCTTTGGAATGTACCAGCACGAGTGTGCTTACCTTTTTTCGGGCAATCAGAGCAGCTGCTGTTACTGTTTTCCCAAAAGCGGTCGTTGCCGCCAATACCCCGTTCGTGTATGGCATTAAGGAATTGATGGCATCAAGTTGCTCGTCACGTTCCTTGCCCTTGAATGCAACGGCAACAGGCTTGCCGTGATTGGTTTCATCAATCATTTCATAAGCAACTCCAAGAGATTCCAGCATAGTTGTTACGGCATCCTCACAACCGCGGGGCAGGGCGAGGTAATCATCCGTAAAGTCTGCACGGCAAATAATACGCGGAATGTTATAGGTAGAGATGCGCATTGCTTGTTTGCTGTAAAATTCCGGATTTTTGAATGCGGCTATACGCTTGAGATGATTGGCCACCTTTTCGGATATGGAGTTTAGGGGGATGTATAGTCTGTCCGATTTTTTAATTTTCAGTTTTCCGTTAAAATCTTTCTGCGTGACATCCTGAGATACAGGAAGCACCCAAGGCTTTGTTTCTGAAGAAGTTGCCAACGAACCGAAATCTTCCTGTCTGTGCCGGGCCAATAACATGTCCAAGTCATGCTCATTAAGCTTTTTTACATTGTATAAATAAGCCCATTGGTTTTTGAACTGAAGGAAGTTTTCATCCACAAAGACACTGTTTCCCATTTTCCGTGCCCTGCCTTGCAATGGAAGGGCTATCAGATTTCCGAATCCGCCTTCAGGCATTCTGTCCTGATTGGGGAAGAAACGGTCGTATGAATTGAAGGTAATATGTCCGTTGCGCTTCATGGCCTCAGTAAGGATGGCATTGCCTAATTTCCTGGCTTTACCGGCAGCAACCGGTTCTTCGAAAAATATCCATACATGCGCCCCGTTACCGGAGCGTGAACGTTCGATACTGTACGGAATTCCCCAATTCCTACAAACGGCAGTGAAAGCCAGCACATCTTCCTTATATCCGCGAGTGCAATTCTTGTCATCAAAATCAGCGCAAAGAAAAGAGCATTTATTGTCAGGGGTGACAGCATATAAACCTATAACATCACACCCGTATTCATCTTTTCCCTCCAAATGGCGGTAGATTTCCCGGCTTGTCAGAGGAGCAAGGTTGCGATTCGGGCAATCCGAGCACTTGTATCGTTTCTTGTCGCAGACTCCTCTTCGCCATTCATTGGTACAGACCGGTTGATAGCCTCCCTTTCCCGTTGTCCTGCTGAACCATCTTCGTGCAAAAACATCCGTTCTTCCCTTGAAAAAGCTGCTGAACAATGCTATTTTCTCATCAGGCGTGAAATTGACAGAAGGAAATATTACAGGAGAAAAAATCGGCTCCTTATCAGAGATTTCCGATGCGGAATACGCAATGCCGTGTTGAAGAAGAATTGATTTCAACTCTTCGTTCTCGGCAAGTAATGCATTATATTTCCCGACAAGCGTGTCGTATTTCTTTTGCAGCTCTTCCATCCCGTTATGCTGCCATCAGTCCGCAAAGCAAAGCGATTCCGAAACTTAGAAATGTTCCGGCAAGGACATATTCGGTTTTTGCTGTATCCGTATCCTTGAACCTCAATATGGATTTTGCGGCTATGATAAAACCGATTGCTTCATACCTGCCTATTATTACAAATATGATTGTGAGAATACGTTCCAGGTTTCCTATCAATGCTCCGGCATTTTTGATATTCTCACAGGATAGTGTTTCTCCGATTTGGTACCTTTTCAAAACCAGCTTGATTAGGACATTGGCGGGTTTGATGCACAACAGTACCGCCAGTATGAATAAAGGCATGGAGAAGTTCCCGGTATAATCCACAAATTGTACAGGCAATTCAGTGGTGATATCAAACTCGGTAGCCACAGCAGCCAATATTGCCAGATGTGCAGCCTGGTCAAGGACAAAACTCCACAATCCTTTGGGACAATAGGCTTTGACAAGATCAATGGCCAGATGTGACAGGGCAATGGTCAAGGCATAAAACCCGAAATCGCTGACCGGGACCAAAGCCCATGATACTACAGCTACAAGAAGCGAATGTACATACAGGAAGCAGCTTCTGAACTTCTTTTCCTCTTTCTGTGAGCAGTATTTGTCATTTTGCAGGTAGAAATCGGCTATGACGTGGCCCAACAGCAAACTTAAAAACAGCCAGCTATTCATATTCGTTAAAATTTATCTGTTCAAAATACTTCAAGGCTTCCTCTATGCAATACCATTTTGTAGCCGATGAAGCCTTGTTTACACCGGATTGTGATATTCCCAGATTTCGGGCTATATCCGTTTCCTTCAATCCAAGCAGTTTGTAATAAATGACCTCGCTTTGGCGCAGGGTCATGTCATTCATGATGGCATCGGTCAGCAATGCGATCGTCTGTAAGGGGCAGGATAATTGTCTTTTGCTTGTACATACAGACAAAGTTCCTTTATTCAAGGCATTCATTCCCTCAAGTGAACGCCCCGACATATAAATGGACTCGCCATCCCAAATGCCCTGTTCCGTGTCCACTATACGCATGTTTCCAATACCGATAGCCATCCTGATACCATATGTCTGAAAGCTCTTCGCTTTCCTGTTTTCTGTAATCGGGAAAGACTTGATGCATGATTTGATTACAAGAGCTATACGAAAGACATTGGATACATTCTGCATTACACATTCGATATAATCGCCTTTGATTTGACGACCGTAAAAATCCGGGTATTTTGTTTTGAGCAAAGCAAACAGTGCCTCTATCCTTTGCTTTAGTCTGATAGTTTCATCCACGGATAACGAAGTGGATGAAACTATATCTGCCGAAATGGTTGCAAACATATTACTATCTATTGTTTTGGCTGTAAAAGTATGAATATAATTTGGCATAGCCAAGAAATATACCCTAAAAATGGTATAGTATTACGATATACCCAATAAAGGGTGTATCTGTATTGCATTACAAAACCAATCCGCATCATTTAGTGAACTTGTGATGCGGATTCAGAAATGAAAAGTTGAACTTGGCGGATACCCATAATACGGGGTAATATTACAACCTGGTTCTACCATTCTGACAGTACGCCTCCTTGTACCCGTCCATTAACGTACGTTCAATGTCGGAAGCCCTGTACAGGATCCTGCCGCCTATCTGAATATAGGGCAGTATGCCGTTGTTTCGGTAATCCTGAAGGCTCCTGCGGCTGACCTTCAGTTTAACGGCCAGTTCCTTGTCGGTATAATAGCGTTCCCCGTCCAGGGACGGCTTGTTGTTTTCACGTATTTTCTCCACCTTTTCCGATAGTTCTTCCAGCGACGAGAGGAAGGCTCTCACGCGCATGTCGTTTTCCGGTGTCAGCAGCCGGATGTTACCATTGTCATTCATAAGTCAGATATCTGTTTGTTGGTTGGTTTGTTGGTTGGCTTGTTTGTTTGTTGGTCACATTGCATTTTCTTTCCTTGCCGGCTGTTATACACCGTTTCATTTCCGCCACGGGAAAGACGGCTTTCACGTCCTCCGGTCTGTAATACACCTTGTGGCTTATTTTGGTGTAAGCCAGAGTTCCGTTCTCCCGCATCGTCTGCAAGGTTCTCGGACTG
>UMJR01029984.1_pt1 | contig 10521 bp, 9 predicted proteins | sample 1966121 | NCBI WGS metagenome assembly UMJR01 (sample SAMEA4836155, study PRJEB28245) | human gut metagenome | biome: gut microbiome; material: fecal sample | place: Denmark | collected 2008
TGTGATTTCCAGCATCGCCGCCGATACCGGCAAGCTTCCTGATAATAACATTATCCATGCGACAATCACCGTTCCAATTCTTCTTTTGAGATGTTTTTGTTTCATGTTTTATCGCCTCTTTCCAATCTTGTTTTTCATATTCTAATTATATAAAATTCTAATATAATACGCTATAAGAAAAAACGGAAATTAGTAATAAGATTGCGAAAATTCTAGTTCCTATGCGGTCTGTGACACACAGACGTTAACTTAATATTAACAAATTCAACAAAAATATTATACTTGTTGTATGAAGAAAAATAGGCTGTATTATAAAAGTTGTGATAAATAAAAGCATAACAGCTTCATATCCTGTATAATGGAATTATCACCCAACCATTTAATGAGGAATTTGTTATGCTCTACATAAATTATACTCAAAATATCTTGGGTTTTCAAAGAATTTTAGTAAAAAAAATCACTTCTTCTCACTGTCTTGCTCTCATTGATATTCACAGAGTTCTTGATCTTCTCCCTAACAGAAGCCAAGTATTTTGTAAGCGATATGTAGTAGCAATACACCGATATTACCTTTGCCTTCTTCAAAAACGGCACTCAAGTTATTGACCGTTACCACTTTATCCGTCAAATGGTCTGGGCTTTCGATAAGGTAAGAAAACGGATACAACAAATCTACGGCAAAAAGTACCGCCTTTTATTCAAACACTCAAAACGGCTTCTCATAAAGCGAAATGTCAAGCTTAAGGATTGGAAAAAAGAACGGTCAAATTCTCTGCTTTACATATCTGATGAAATGCTTCAGGCGTACTATCTTAAGGAGCAATTCTATAAAATTATGGATGCCAATGACCGTCAAACAGCAAAGCAACTTATGTCTGACTGGATTTCATCCGCTGAAAGCTGTAATATTGAAGAATATAAGTATTGCGCTAAAACACTGCTGAATTGGCAGACCGAAATACTAAACTCCTTTGACGTCCGCTTATTCAAACAATTTTACCAAAGGCTGTAACAACAAAATCAAGGTCCTCAAGCGTAATGCTTACGGATACCACAATTTTAAAATAAGGTTTCGCAATCGTATCCTGCATATGTTCAGCTACAAAAACGACCTTGCAAAACAAGGTCGTTGATATACATTCATATATGGGTGATTTCCCATTCCACAGATTTCACCACAACTATTGACATAGAAAAAAAACATCCACAAACATTTCTTGTTTGTGGATATCAAAATGGCTCCTCCAGTGCGGAGCCATTTTGAAGGACACTCTTTTGATAGTGTTACTATTTATTTACTTTTACATTAGGTACATTCAAGTAAACGATTACATTTTCTTGATTTACTATTATTTTATTTACTATAAGATACACCAACTCTTTTAAGTAAGGAGCTGACCTCTCTTTTAACATTTTTCTGAAGTTTATCAAAAATAAACCTATTTCTTGTTCAGATAAACTTTTACGTTTTTCTTTTGCCAAATTTTCAATTTGTAATTGAATTTCGGCTTTCTGTTGTTCTAATGATGTAAGTTTCTCTATCAATGTTGAAGAACTGGCTATTGTAATAACGTCTGCAATTCTAAAAAGTTCTTTATCTATATTTCTTACTTCTTTTTTCAGAACCTCTATTTCTGATTGATGAGAATTTTCTACACGTTCCAAACACAATTTATAAATACAATGTTGTTGTTTATGACTGAGATGTGATATATAGTTATCTACAATTTTCAATACATACTCTTCTAACCAATCACGATTTACACAATGATTTTTGCATTTATAGTTAGAATTTCGTTTTCGACAACATATATAGGATAAATACACATTTCCTCTGCTATTGGTTGTTCGCTTGCCGACATAGCTCCCTCCACATTCACCGCATTGAACCTTACCGGAAAGCAAGTATTCTTCTTTAGCACGATTAGTATGGGCATTTTTTCTACTGTTCAAGATTATTTGAACATTGTTCCAATCTTCTTTTGATATAATCTCTGGAATCATATTTTCTACTTTTATTATTTCACTTTCAGGTTTATACTTATGGCGTGAACGTGCTCCAGTAAATTCATCTCTACTTTCCATCTTGTTATAGACAAAAGTTCCTGTATATTTTTCATTTCTCAAAATTTCATACAGTGAATTACGAGTAAACATTCTTTTACGCTTAGTACGATAACCCAATGAATTAATTCCCGCTATAATATCAGTGTATGATTTTCCCTCAAGAAACCACTGATAAATGAGTTTTACACCTTGTGCTTCAAATTCATTTATCTTGTAGAAATTTAATGCGTCCAGTTCATAGCCCAACGGTGGAGTTCCTCCGCAATGTTTTGCTTTCAAGGCATTTTCGGTTAAGCCTTTCATTGTTTCACGAGCCAAATTCTTTGAATAAAACTCTGCCATTGATTCAATGATACCTTCCAGCAAACAACTTTCAGGCGTATCATCAAATTGTTCCGTAGTGCTAATCAGATATTTTTTGTTTTTTCTCAATTCCACACGATATGCTACACTATCCATTCTATTTCTGGCAAACCTGTCTAATTTATGTACTAAGACAAGTTGCCAACCTTTTTGTTTTTTTGAATCAGCTATCATTTGTTGAAATTGTTGTCTATCATCTCGCTTTGCACTTTGTGCCTCATCGGCATAAACTTTATCAATAATAATATTATACTCTTGAGCCCATTTTCTTATCAATCTTATTTGTGCGTCAATAGATTCACTTCTCTGATTGTCCGAAGAATATCGAGTATATATAACTGCATGAAGAACTACAACTTTCAATCTTTGTTTAATTTTTTCTAAATAGTTTTCTATCATAATCCACACTCCTTTTGAGTGTACATCTGATATATTCTATTGTCCCTACTCTTGTATACTATGAAGTATATCCTAAACTATCACTTTTGTCAACCATTATATTTTCTGTTTTCATTAATATTTCTGCCAAAAGTTTAGTAATTTCTTTTTCATATTGTCCTACTTCTTCAGAAATTTCATTTTCTTTTATCACTATTGTTCTTTCTACTTTCATCTTAATTTTCCTCCTTTGAATTTTTGAAAAAGTGAGAATAGTCCGATAGACCATTCTCACTAATTCTTAATATTAGTATGTTGATGTAGTATAAGCGTCCTCATACATATCACCATTTATAATAAAAGTTTTTTCAACGGTTGTACACCATTCAGTACCGTCTACACCGCCACCATAAATATCAAAAGCAATTTTATGCCTTTTAGGCTCTTCTTTTGTTCCGCTTAACCATAAGTCCGTATATAGTTTACTTTCGTTTACAATGTTATTATAAGGAGCAGAGAATGTAGCAGATGTACTATTACTTGATACTTTATTCATATCAACCATACTACCTTGAATAAAATCACCGTCAAAGGTTTTTGATGTCCAACCAAGACGAGCGGTGGCTTTAGTCGGTGGTTTTGGTTTGTCCGATGGTGTTCGTGTTCCTAAGCGTTGAGAACAGGAATAGCTTTTCTGTGCATTGGTTTGCTCATAGCTTATACTCGTTTTGATTTCTGCGTCAAGTCCATAACCGCTTTTTATAGGGTCAGGCGATAATTTAATACTGTCTACTTTTAATTTTGCCTTATATGTGTATGTGTGATAACAAGTGTGACTTTTTCCGTCAGTAGTTGAAACGGTGTGCTTTGTCTGTTCTTGCCAAACAATAGTATTTGTATCACTGTCACAAATAGACGGGTCAATAGGCACTGTTTCTATTTCATCATCAGGTACTTCATCATTACTCGGAGGACGATTTTCATTATCAGGATTAGGTGTTTCAGTCGGAGTTTCAATAGGTGTATCAGGTCTGACGTATATTTCAAGCGTTTTATTCGGTGTATTTGGCGATAAATCTATGTTGACATATACTGATGTATCTTCGATTATATTTTCGCTATTTGAGCCGTTTATGACTCTATATCGCTCATATATGTACTCTGTTTCCGAATTATCAATGATTGCTTTACCCGAATTATCAGCCAATACATATGTTTTGGTTATACTGTCAGACTCTCCAAAAGGTATTGATTCAGTATCTTCAAAAATCAATTCACCTGTGGTACTGTTTATAAATCTTTTTGTTACTGTTCCGTGCAAGTCCAATCCAAGCGACACCTTAAACGGAAACTTAAAATTATATCCGACTGCTCCGCCATAACTGTAATACCACAAATCACCTTTTTGCTTATATTGTTGTCCTATACGAATAAGATTACTGTCAAGCATATCACTTTCAACTGTGCCTGCCCACATTCCCTCTTGATTAATTTCTCCAGCCTCAAAGTTTGGATAAACCATATTGTTTGGTATTTTTCCTTTTTCTAATATATCACCGTAACCAAAACTTTGACCGTAAATATATTTCGGGTCGTTACCCTCAACCACTTCCAAAGCTCCGTAATGCTCGTTAGAGCCACCTTCATATCCCCACATAGAGAATATAACGGAGCTATACGGATAGCACGCTTTAGGTAATTTTTTATTTGGCATATTTGGCAATACTTTTTCTTCAATATTCAAGTCATTATCTTCTCCATCAATTAAATGGAATTTAGGACTGAATTTCATTTCAATTCGGCAAGTGTCACCATCACGATATACACGATAACCTATATCTCCGTTAAATAGATTACTTGCTTTTTTATCATTGTCATCTCCCTCAACATCCGCATCGATGTCAAACTTGAATTTCAAGTCAGGTAAATCTTCATCTATATGGTCGTATATATATTGGCGTATGTTTTCATCAGGAATGTTTACAACATCAACACTTGCCACTACATATTTTTTGCCCATATCACCACGCCATATTTTTATGACATCATCATCTGATAATTCATCACCATATATACTTTTCCATATCGCATTATTATTTGCCGGAGATGTTTTATTTACATATCGCCAAAATGGAATATTTCCGCCTACAATTACAGAATTGACATCAGTAGTTTCCATATCTCTGTTCCAAGACCAATCTACCTTTGTATATCCGTCAAGTTCATCTGCATTTACAATATAACTTGAGGCTATGGCAGAAAAAACAACAGTAAATATCATTGTTAAAAACATTATTGTTTTTCTTTTCATATTCATTCTTCCTTTCTCTGTAATAAAAAAGTGCAGATATGAATACTGCACTTTGATTTTACTTTTATGTTACGTTTGCTTTGAATTGTTGAATTTTGTATGTTTTTAATATATAATGCTCTTGTCGGAGTAATCCGCGGTTAAAGACAAGACAGAAAACAGTGTAAAAGCTGGACGGTTATGCCACCAACTATCCCACATTATCGGTCGGGAGAGGAGGTGGTTGATATGGATAATGAATTCATAATTTCTTTTATGATTATTCTTCTACTCTTGGTAGTTTCCATAAAAAAATAACGCCAGCCCGCTAAAGCAGCGTTATTTTTCAAAAATAAACTCTTTGGCATAACCGTTTGAAGTCTTGCCTTTTTCTATTATCATTATATATCTATTATTTCATTTTGTCAATGATTAATACAATACTTTTACCATTCAACCGTATATCGAATTTCTCCATCAAAGTCTTTTATATAATCCTTATAACCTTGACCTTGTACCCATTCAAAATTAGTACGAATATTATTGAATGATACTTCAGGTTTATCAAGTCTTTCTAATGAAAGATTAGCACCATTATCAATAAATATACCGGATGTAAAGCTATTGCTATTAAGCGGCAATACTTTTATTGAAATTTGCTCTAAAACCTTTATATCTTTAAATTCATATATTCCCGATTTATCTATATAATGGCTCTTCATCATTGTAAAATCATAATCTTTATCAATGTCCCAATAGGCAATCTCGATAGCCCATCTTTGACTTTCAGGAAGATAATCAGGAACTGTAAGCGTTATTGTATCGCCGACATATTTGATTGACTGTAATACCAAATCTTCAAACATCATAGCTTTGGAGCGATTTAATTCATATTTTGAAATACTACCGCCGTTTGCCATTGCTCTATCATAACTTGCCTGTGAAATAACTTCGTGGTCTGAAATACTTACTTGATACTGTTCCGGAACGTCTGTTCTCAATGGCTCTGTCCAAGTAACTTTTCTTCCGAAATAGTCATATAGCGTTTCATCGGAATTAACTCTCTCGTTTTTATCAATTAATCTTACAAGTACCGATGACGCTTCTGCTCTCGTAAGCAAGCCGTCATCTCTGAAAGTGCCGTCATCATAACCGCTTAAAATACCTTTTGCATAAGCTTGAAGAACATACGGCTTATATTCTTCTTTCATTCTGTTATAATCTTTAAGTTTTGTAATGTAGGTTGAAGTATCGGCTACTGAATCTTCCTTGAGATATTCAACCGCACGAGTAATAACCTTAGCCATTTCACCACGATTACAAGGAATTCCTACAAGTTTGAACATTGTATCTTGTTCTGTTATTAAGCCCAGTTCAAATGCCTTGTCAAGATACGGAACAGCCCAAGAGCTCCACTTACTGTTCCAAGTATTTTTAACTGTCGGTGCATTACTTTCGTTAAGCTCTCCGCATATTAAACAAACAACTGTTTTTATAAATTCTTCTTGTGTAATTTGATTATCAGGTCTGAACGTACCATCTTCATATCCTGAAAACGCATTAAGTTCAGAAATCTTATTTACATAGCTTGCATACCAAGCCGATTGGTTTACATCAGAGTAATCTGCCGCTAATGCAGAACTACAAGATATAAGCGTTACTGCAGATAGAAATGTTGCTAAAATTCTCTTTTTCATAATAAAATCCTCCTTTGTTCTATATCTTTTATTAACTATATTATACCATATTTGTGTTATTTTGTCAAGTTGTTTTTTGAGTTTTTATCTTGTTTTTCGACTGATTTTGCTTTCTTTTTCTGACATATTCAATCATCTGTTCTTATGTTGTTTGAACTTAGTTTAAACGGAATATCAAAGCTTTTGGGAAGAATACTTCTAACAGTAACGGGTTGCATTCTTATTCTGCCGGTAATCGAATATTTAGCCGGTGATTTTTGTATATCTGTTTCATCAATGATTATCTGATATTGAAAACTTCCGTCATCGGCATATTTCTCATATTCATCATTCAATTTCATATCTTCGGTCAGATATGTTTTGAATTCTCTCTGTGCTTTCTGCGTATCCATAACAGAGTTATGCTGCACCCAATCCATATCTTGAACAGCCATAGTAACCGATATATTTAAAGCTCGAGATATATCGGTTTCTACACTTTCCTTAATCGTGAATATGTGATAATACTCCATTGTTATAAACAAGGCTATTCCAAAAATGAATATTGCAGTTATAAAACCAATGCCCGAAAAAGCTGGTTTTTTTAAGCTAAATGCGTTTTTCAAAACTCAATCCACCTCGATTATTCTTATTCCTTATTGCCTCTCTTAACTTGTATAGTTCTTTCCAAGCCTTTGTAATAGCCTCTTTTGTTTCTTCAAGATTTACACACTCAAGCTTACCCATATTGCAAAGTATAGCAATTTGATTAACATTTACACCGATGTGTCTAAGTTCAGATGTAAATTCTTTGATTTCTTTGCTCGGCAATATATAAACGTGTGAATTTCGTATTGCACGTCTTACAAATTCACTTTTTGTAATCTTTAATAGTGCCGCCTTTTCCTCTATTATCTCGAGGTCCTCCTGTGCTACTCTCATTTTCAAAAATGCCGGATATTTTCCCACTTTAAATCAACTCCTCTTTTATTCAATCATATCTGTTTTTTGGGTTTGGGCTATGCCCAATTTTCACACAATTTTATATTGTGTTTTTTGCCTTTGTACATACAAAGGCGTATCTTGCCATACCATTTTAAACTCAAAATTGAGTTAAAAAGCGGTCTGTAAAATAGCAGAAAATAAATAGATAAATTCACCGCTATTTTTGATTATTTAGTAAATTTATTATATTATTTTTAATATCATCAACAGACTTATCGGGATAAAAAGTCTTTATTTCTTGCCATACGTCCATACTTGCCTCAACATCTGAAGCAATTACATCTTGAGAAACAGTCGGCGGATAATATTTTGACAGAAATTTAGGCTTTATTGTAAATGACTTTAGCTTTTGTGTCACTGACTTTCCATATCTCCCCTCAAAAACTTCAACTGCGTTAATTCTGTCAAGTTTATGGGCTTTTGAGAGTTCTCTAAGCTGATGGGCTTTATGTTCGTCAAGATTATAGCTGTATTCATCTATGATTTTAGCAATAAGCTCTTGCTCAAAGGAAGATAAGTAAGACATTTCAACTCCGGCACGCACCGAAATTTGTTTATTGTCAATAAACTTTTTTAATTGTGGTATCAGTATATCAATGCGTATAAGTCTTGCAATTGTGTTCTTTGATACACCGTATTTATCTCCAACTATTTCGACCGTTTTTAACTTGTTCCCCACTGGGGTACAAGTTTCTAAATCCGCACCATTACTGAACATTTCAAGATTTTGTTCTATGTTTTTTATCAAATCCGAACGCTTACCTTGTCGCTTGTTTACGGCTACATCAAGTGCGTATATATGAGCCTGTTGAGATATTGACATTTCAGAAATGCTACGTTGATTAGTATTACTATCAAGCATTATCATCAATGCGTCATCATCAGTTAAATCGGTTAATACAATGCAAGGCACTGTTTCAAGCCCTATTGCTTTAGCGGCATTATTACGGTTATGACCTGCTAAAATTTGATATGTATTATCATCAAGCATTCTAATGAGCAATGGTGTAATCATTCCGCAAGCTTTAATACTGTCTGCTAAATCTTCAAATCTTTCACCGCTATAAAGCTCAAAAGGGTGATTTGGAAACGGTTTTAGTAAATCAACAGGCAAATGGACAATCTTGTTATTATCAAAGCTGATTGTTGGTATAGCCGCTTGTTTTTCTTTTTCCATTTTTTCAAATTGTTCAATCATTTTTGTATAATCTTTTTTTATTTGCATTGCTTTTAACCTCCTGACTCGTATATATCACTGTTTATCATATTTTGTAATACTATTTCTGAGGTAAGCGGAATATTGTATAATGTGCTTATCCAATATGCTTTTGGATTTTTAATTCTCTGAATTTTACGAGAATATGCAAGCAAGCATATTTCAAGTTTTTGTGCCGTTATTTGCCGAAATTTATTTACAACCGCATTATACTCAATAAAGTCACCCTCAATTTTGTATTTCGGACGATATACAGTCATAACTTCAGCCATAATATTTACAACTTCATCAACAATATCACGTTCAGCGTGATTAATGAGATAGTCATAATCAATTTGCTTTTTTATTTCATCTACTGTTTTTGTATATCTATCAATCCATTCTTCTTCAGTTTGGGTATCACTATTCTGTATATTATAATTATCTTGATTGATAGGATAGATATAATTAATATCAGTATTATTAATATTATTATAATTACATTTCGATTTTCGAAAGTCTTGTTTTTCGATTTCCGAAAGTCCTGACTTTCGATTTTCGAAAGTCTTGTTTTTCGATTTCCGAAAGTCTTGACTTTCGATTTTCGAAAGTCTTGTTTTTCGATTTTCGAAAGTCTTGACTTTCGATTCTTGAAAGTCTTGACTTTCAATTTCCGAAAGTTTTGTTGAACGTGCGGTATCTTCAAGCTCATAAAACTTTTTAAGATATATTATTGCAGGTTTGCCTTGTCCTTGCTTTACTCTTTCAATAAGTCCGATACCTTTTTCACTATCAAGTTCTGTAAGCATTTTTGTGGCTTTTTCTGTTCCGCAGCACATCTGCTCCATAACATCATTCGTAGTAAAGAAAATATATGCTCTGTTATCATCATCAAGCCAGCCATTACGAATTGATAAACTCATTCGGTCAAGCATAAGACCGTAAAGAAGCTTAGCACTGTCGGATATTTTTTTGAAGTGAGGCGACGTTATAAGAATTTTTGGTATTCTGTAAAAAGTAAATTGCTCTGCCTCATTGCCATAAAAATAATCAAATTGCATATTCAACCCTCCTTTAAAAAATTTGTATTTTCCGGAAATTAAGTAAGACGTGGGACGTCACATTATATCTTGAGATATACTCCGTCTTCATTGTGACCGAGCGGCGAATTACCGAAGTATCATTATTACCGATTTTCGAGTTGTGGCAAAGAGTTTCCCACATTCTTTTTCTTCTTGTACATTATTCGCCAATGCGTGTACAGCAGACGGCTCGTCGAAAATCTTGTTTACTTAATTACCTTTTCTTCAGTTTTATATGATGTGTTCGATTATTCAAAAGGACACATTAGAAACGTCTGAAAGACATTTCTAATCTATCATTTTGATATAAAAGTTTGTAACAAAAAAGGGAGCAATAGTATCAGATGTACGCTTACATCGTTTACTATTACTCCCTAATTTTGAAAAGTAAATAAAAAATGACCTACAAAAGTAGGTCATCAAATTGGCTCCTCCAGCTGGGCTCGAACCAGCGACATCATGATT
>UMJR01004131.1_pt1 | contig 10467 bp, 9 predicted proteins | sample 1966121 | NCBI WGS metagenome assembly UMJR01 (sample SAMEA4836155, study PRJEB28245) | human gut metagenome | biome: gut microbiome; material: fecal sample | place: Denmark | collected 2008
CCTGCAGCTTCGGCGCCCTGGCCATGGGAGAAAATGGCCTGCCCCAGTTCGACTATGATAAATGCGTTGGCTGCGGTGCCTGTGCCTCCACGTGCCCGCAGTTCCTCATTGAAATGATGAAGGCTTCGAACAAGGTTCTGGTCCAGTGCAACAACCGTGAAAAAGGCAAAGCCGCTATGACTGACTGCGGCGTTTCCTGCATCAGCTGCGGACTGTGCGCAAAGAACTGCCCGAAACAAGCCATCACCATGGAAGACGGTGTCAATGGCAGCATCCCTGTCATCGATTACGATAAATGCGTTGGCTGCGGACTGTGCGTACAAAAATGCCCGCGCAAGTGCCTGGTCAAGATCACACCGCTTGAAGCTCCCCAGCCTTCTGCAAAAAGACCGGATCCGGTGGGCTGTGTTGCCTGCCAGACGGCAGAAAACCTCAACCAAGAAGCCCAGCAGTAAGCTAGGCGCCATTTCAAAAAGAATGGATCTATGATGAGAAAAATATGGATGATTCTTTTAAGCAGCCTGTTTCTTCAAGGCTGCTTTTTTCAAGACCAAAACAGCACCATCCATCATGAAGATACACGCTTCATGATGGATACCATCGTCACCATTGAAACAACGGGGAAAAGTGAGGACACCCTCAAAAGTACAACCGACAAGGCCTTTGCCGCCTTCCAAGAGATTGCTGATGAAACGGATTCCTACGCACCCCATGGTCCTAAGGACCTTTATGCCATCAATGAAAAGGCAGGGACGGGGCCCCAAAAAGCGGCCCCCCACCTCCTTGCCATCCTAAAAAGCGCAGCTAGCCATCCCCATCAGGAACTTTCCCTCACCTTAGGACCTGTCATCAAGATCTGGAACGACAATCGAGAGAAAAAGACCGTGCCTTCCAGAGCTGAAATTGCTGACGCTCTCACCCTCACCAAAGGTTCCCGCGTCAGGATCGACGAAACAACGGGCACCCTTACCCTCATGCCGGGGACCCAGATCGACCTGGGAGCTGTGGCAAAGGGCTACGCCGTGGAAGAAGCGGCCAAGGTCCTCCAGAAGGAAGGCGGCTTCCAAACCGCCCTCATCAACGCCGGCGGCAACATCAAGGTCCTTGGGGAAAAGCCTGATCACAAACCTTGGCGCATCGGCATCCAGGACCCGAAGGATCCGGAAAAGGTCCTGGGAACCCTTTCGGTTCCTCCCGGTACAGCCATTGCAACAAGCGGCGACTATCAGCGCTATTACGAAGTAAGCGGCGTCCGCTACCATCACATCCTCAATCCGCAGACGGGCTGGCCCAGCCGCAATGCCCATTCCGTTACAGTCGTTACCCAATCGGCCTTTTGGGCAGATTTTTATTCCACCCTGCTCTTTGTCATGACACCTAAGGACGCCATGGCCCTTGTTGAAAACAATCCGTCCCTTGAAATGGTCTATCAGGACCTGGATGGAACGCTCCACATTTCCAGCGGACTCAAGGACCTTTTCGTCCAAGGTCAATAAAGGAGGTTTTCATGCGCAAAAATGATGGACGGCTCATTGCCGTCATGGCTCTTGCAGCCGTACTCAGCTTCCTCTTCATCAATATGACCCAGAAGGGAACCCATAAAGAACTGGTCATCCAAAAGGATCGGGCCGTCATCAAGCGCGTGGATCTGGGAAAAGTTACGGCTGATACGAAACTGACCATTGATGTGGATGACGGACAGATGGTCATCGTCTATAATAAGGATGGAGCTTGGGTCGAATCATCACCCTGCCCCGATAAAATCTGCATTAAGGAAGGCCGGATCCAGAAACCGGGAGAGACCATTGCCTGCGTCCCGGAAAAGGTGCTTCTGACCCTCCAAAGTGCTGCAAAGGAGCGTGAACATGATGCCATCCTCCGCTAAGGGGTTCAGCGCCCACGACCTGACCCAGCTTGGGATCCTTTTGGCAGCCGCCATTGCCCTGCGATTTGCCGAATCAACCGTAGCCTACCTGCTGCCTTTGCCGGGAGCCCATTTGGGCCTTGCCAATGCCGTGACCATCATCGTCCTCTACCTCTACGGAACGAAACGGACGGCCCTTTTTCTTGCAGCGAGGATCCTTTTGACAGGCCTCCTTTTTACCGGCCTTTTTTCCCCAGGCTTCAGCATTGGACTTGCCGGTGCTGTCCTGAGTTTTCTTTTCATGGCCCTTGCCGTCCAGAAGGATTGGTTTTCCAGCGTCGGCGTTGGCGTCCTCGGTGCCTTCACCCATAACTGCGGTCAAATCCTTGCGGCCATGGTGCTCATGCAGAGCACAGCCCTTGTGAGCTACCTGCCCTTTCTCATCGGCATTGGAATTCCCACAGGTATCTTTACGGGACTTGTTGCGGGCATTTTCCTGAAACGGGTCCCAGCCAACGAATGCCTGCGTAAATAAGGAGGTCTTTTGGATGGAAGAACTGGACATACTCCAAAGAAAAATGGAAGATTGTACAGCCTGTCCCCTGCGCGGTGACTGTATTGCTCCGGTTGGCTGGTTTGGGGATCCCCACAGTCCCCTCGTCATTGTCGGCGAAGGACCAGGCGGCGTCGAGGATGACTATGGCTGTCCCCTTATCGGCCCCAGCGGACAGCTCCTGGATAAGGCGCTCTGGTCCGTCAAAATCACACGGGACCATGTCCTTACAACAAACGTCATTAAGTGCCGGCCTAGGAACAACCGGACACCAACGCCGGAAGAAGCCGCTTTCTGCGCCCATCGCATCCTTGACGAGGAGCTGCGCCTTATTGCGCCCAAAGTCATCATTGCCTTGGGCGGCGTAGCCCTCAAATACTTCAAAGGTCCCGAGGCCCGCATCACCAAGGAACGAGGCCAATGGTTCCGGACAAACCAAGGCTTTGACGCCATTGCCACCTTCCATCCCTCCTATCTCCTGCGCCTATCGGGAAAAGCCCAGATTGACGCCAAGTGGCAAGTCTTCCATGACCTTGAAGCGGCAAAAGCCAAAGTCCTTGAATCCGTTCCCGATTATCCCTTTTGTTCCGACCATCCGGTCAATCTCTTTGCCCGCTTCCGCAAGCGGGAATAAGTCCGAGAAGGATGGGAAGTCATCATTGATTTCCTGTCCTTCTCTTTTTATTTTCACTTTTGTCCCTACGTCAAGACCTTTTTTGTAAAAAAAGAAAACAAGCCCCATATTTTTCCCATTAATTTGACAGTTCATTGAAGTGTGTTAAGATAGAACTGACACGAATAGAAAGCATCAGGCTAAGCCATCCAGAAAGAATGATACCAAGTCAGGCAGACTTACCAAGGAGGAATAATTTATGACCCAATTTGAAGATTTTACCAATTTATACCAAGTTTCGAAGACCCTTCGTTTTGAACTGATTCCCCAAGGAAAAACACTCAAACATATCCAGGAGCAAGGGTTCATTGAGGAGGATAAAGCTCGCAATGACCATTACAAAGAGTTAAAACCAATCATTGACCGCATCTATAAGACTTATGCTGATCAATGTCTCCAACTGGTACAGCTTGACTGGGAGAATCTATCTGCAGCCATAGACTCCTATCGTAAGGAAAAAACCGAAGAAACACGAAATGCGCTGATTGAGGAGCAAGCAACATATAGAAATGCGATTCATGACTACTTTATAGGTCGGACGGATAATCTGACAGATGCCATAAATAAGCGCCATGCTGAAATCTATAAAGGACTTTTTAAAGCTGAACTTTTCAATGGAAAAGTTTTAAAGCAATTAGGGACCGTAACCACGACAGAACATGAAAATGCTCTACTCCGTTCGTTTGACAAATTTACGACCTATTTTTCCGGCTTTTATGAAAACCGAAAAAATGTCTTTAGCGCTGAAGATATCAGCACGGCAATTCCCCATCGAATCGTCCAGGACAATTTCCCTAAATTTAAGGAAAACTGCCATATTTTTACAAGATTGATAACCGCAGTTCCTTCTTTGCGGGAGCATTTTGAAAATGTCAAAAAGGCCATTGGAATCTTTGTTAGTACGCCTATTGAAGAAGTCTTTTCCTTTCCCTTTTATAATCAACTTCTAACCCAAACGCAAATTGATCTTTATAATCAACTTCTCGGCGGCATATCTAGGGAAGCAGGCACAGAAAAAATCAAGGGACTTAATGAAGTTCTCAATCTGGCTATCCAAAAAAATGATGAAACAGCCCATATAATCGCGTCCCTGCCGCATCGTTTTATTCCTCTTTTTAAACAAATTCTTTCCGATCGAAATACGTTATCCTTTATTTTGGAAGAATTCAAAAGCGATGAGGAAGTCATCCAATCCTTCTGCAAATATAAAACCCTCTTGAGAAACGAAAATGTACTGGAGACTGCAGAAGCCCTTTTCAATGAATTAAATTCCATTGATTTGACTCATATCTTTATTTCTCATAAAAAGTTAGAAACCATCTCTTCAGCGCTTTGTGACCATTGGGATACCTTGCGCAATGCACTTTACGAAAGACGGATTTCTGAACTCACTGGCAAAATAACAAAAAGTGCCAAAGAAAAAGTTCAAAGGTCACTAAAACATGAGGATATAAATCTCCAAGAAATTATTTCTGCTGCGGGAAAAGAACTATCAGAAGCATTCAAACAAAAAACAAGTGAAATTCTTTCCCATGCCCATGCTGCACTTGACCAGCCTCTTCCCACAACATTAAAAAAACAGGAAGGAAAAGAAATCCTCAAATCACAGCTCGATTCGCTTTTAGGCCTTTATCATCTTCTTGATTGGTTTGCTGTCGATGAAAGCAATGAAGTCGACCCAGAATTCTCAGCACGGCTGACAGGCATTAAACTAGAAATGGAACCAAGCCTTTCGTTTTATAATAAAGCAAGAAATTATGCGACAAAAAAGCCCTATTCGGTGGAAAAATTTAAATTGAATTTTCAAATGCCAACCCTTGCCTCTGGTTGGGATGTCAATAAAGAAAAAGATAATGGAGCTATTTTATTCGTAAAAAATGGGCTCTATTACCTTGGTATCATGCCTAAACAGAAGGGGCGCTATAAAGCCCTGTCTTTTGAGCCGACAGAAAAAACATCAGAAGGATTCGATAAGATGTACTATGACTACTTCCCAGATGCCGCAAAAATGATTCCTAAGTGTTCCACTCAGCTAAAGGCTGTAACCGCTCATTTTCAAACTCATACCACCCCCATTCTTCTCTCAAATAATTTCATTGAACCTCTTGAAATCACAAAAGAAATTTATGACCTGAACAATCCTGAAAAGGAGCCTAAAAAGTTTCAAACGGCTTATGCAAAGAAGACAGGCGATCAAAAAGGCTATAGAGAAGCGCTTTGCAAATGGATTGACTTTACGCGGGATTTTCTCTCTAAATATACGAAAACAACTTCAATCGATTTATCTTCACTCCGACCTTCTTCGCAATATAAAGATTTAGGGGAATATTACGCCGAACTGAATCCGCTTCTCTACCATATCTCCTTCCAACGAATTGCTGAAAAGGAAATCATGGATGCTGTAGAAACGGGAAAATTGTATCTGTTCCAAATCTACAATAAGGATTTTGCGAAGGGCCATCACGGGAAACCAAATCTCCACACCCTGTATTGGACAGGTCTCTTCAGTCCTGAAAACCTTGCGAAAACCAGCATCAAACTTAATGGTCAAGCAGAATTGTTCTATCGACCTAAAAGCTGCATGAAGCGGGTGGCCCATCGTCTTGGGGAAAAAATGCTGAACAAAAAACTAAAGGACCAGAAGACACCGATTCCAGATACCCTCTACCAAGAACTGTACGATTATGTCAACCACCGGCTAAGCCATGATCTTTCCGATGAAGCAAGGGCCCTGCTTCCAAATGTTATCACCAAAGAAGTCTCCCATGAAATTATAAAGGATCGGCGGTTTACTTCCGATAAATTTTTCTTCCATGTTCCCATTACACTGAATTATCAAGCAGCCAATAGTCCCAGTAAATTCAACCAGCGTGTCACTGCCTACCTTAAGGAGCATCCGGAAACGCCCATCATTGGTATCGATCGTGGAGAACGCAATCTAATCTATATTACCGTCATTGACAGTACTGGGAAAATTTTGGAGCAGCGTTCCCTGAATACCATCCAGCAATTTGACTACCAAAAAAAATTGGACAACAGGGAAAAAGAGCGTGTTGCCGCCCGTCAAGCCTGGTTCGTCGTCGGAACGATCAAAGACCTTAAACAAGGCTACTTGTCACAGGTCATCCATGAAATTGTAGACCTGATGATTCATTACCAAGCTATTGTCGTCCTTGAAAACCTCAACTTCGGATTTAAATCAAAACGGACAGGCATTGCCGAAAAAGCAGTCTACCAACAATTTGAAAAGATGCTAATAGATAAACTCAACTGTTTGGTTCTCAAAGATTATCCTGCTGAGAAAGTAGGAGGCGTCTTAAACCCGTATCAACTTACAGATCAGTTCACGAGCTTTGCAAAAATGGGCACGCAAAGCGGCTTCCTTTTCTATGTACCGGCCCCTTATACCTCAAAGATTGATCCCCTGACTGGTTTTGTCGATCCCTTTGTATGGAAGACCATTAAAAATCATGAAAGTCGGAAGCATTTCCTAGAAGGATTTGATTTCCTGCATTATGATGTCAAAACAGGTGATTTTATCCTCCATTTTAAAATGAATCGGAATCTCTCTTTCCAGAGAGGGCTTCCTGGCTTCATGCCAGCTTGGGATATTGTTTTCGAAAAGAATGAAACCCAATTTGATGCAAAAGGGACGCCCTTCATTGCAGGAAAACGAATTGTTCCTGTAATCGAAAATCATCGTTTTACGGGTCGTTACAGAGACCTCTATCCCGCTAATGAACTCATTGCCCTTCTGGAAGAAAAAGGCATTGTCTTTAGAGACGGAAGTAATATATTACCCAAACTTTTAGAAAATGATGATTCTCATGCAATTGATACGATGGTCGCCTTGATTCGCAGTGTACTCCAAATGAGAAACAGCAATGCCGCAACGGGGGAAGACTACATCAACTCTCCCGTTAGGGATCTGAACGGGGTGTGTTTCGACAGTCGATTCCAAAATCCAGAATGGCCAATGGATGCGGATGCCAACGGAGCTTATCATATTGCCTTAAAAGGACAGCTTCTTCTGAACCACCTCAAAGAAAGCAAAGATCTGAAATTACAAAACGGCATCAGCAACCAAGATTGGCTGGCCTATATTCAGGAACTGAGAAACTGACAGATGGAAGACGATTGGATTCAAATCTCCCAATTGAATGATTTTATCTTTTGTCCGGCGTCCATATATTTTCACAATCTCTATGGACGCCAGGCAGTCCTGACTTATCAGAGTCCTGACCAGCTCAAAGGAACTGCCGCACATTCTGCAATCGATCAGCGCCGATATAGTACCCATAAAAATATCTTACAATCACTGTTCGTTGAATCCTCAACATATGGACTGATTGGAAAAATAGATTTATTTGACAGCTCGACAAAAACTCTGATTGAACGCAAAAAACAAATTAAGACCATCTATGATGGCTATATTTTTCAAATTTATGGTCAATATTTCTGCATGATAGAAATGGGATTCCAAGTAGACCATCTACAACTCTATAGTTTGGATGATCATCGAAAATATGACATTTCCTTACCGAAGGACGATCAACCTATGTTTCAAAAATTTGAACAACTACTTAAGGAAATGCGCCAATTTTCACTGTCTTCCTTTAAGCAACAAAATCAAAAGAAATGTCTCCACTGCATTTACGAGCCAGCCTGCGACAGGTCCCTATTATGATGACAATTAACGATTTTTGCGCAAAGCAAATTGCCTTTATTTTTTTAGGGCAAGGAGAAAAGCTTTCATTTCGCAATGATAACCTTCTTATTCTCGATAAAGACAAAAAAATAAAATACCAAATTACGTGTTATCGCATCTTTGCCCTTTTCATAGTAGGACACTTCGTCCTAACAAGCGGATTGATTCAACGCTCCCATAAATTTGGATTTCCGATTTACCTCATGACAAATTCCCTAAAACTTTATGAATCCTTTGGTGGACAGATGGATGGAAATGTACTTTTAAGGAAAGCGCAATACGAATACGAGGGACTTTCCATTGGAAAACATATCTTGTCTAACAAAATTCTTGTACAAAGATCCGTCCTTAATCTGCAAAGAAAAAAAGATGCTTCCTTACTAAATGCTATTCACCTATTGGCTGACTATAATCAACGAATTCATGATTATGAAGGGCCCTTGGATGGATTATTAGGATACGAAGGAGCGGCAGCGCGCCTTTATTTCAAGCATGAGTTCAACAATATTTCTTGGACAGCAAGACATCCCCGTATCAAGCCAGATTATATCAATGCCACTCTTGATATAGGGTATACCATTCTTTTTAACTTTATTGACGCTCTCCTTCGTCTCTACGGGTTTGATACCTATTGCGGTGTCCTTCATCGCCAGTTTTATATGCGAAAATCCCTGGTCTGTGACATCATGGAACCTTTTCGGCCTATCATTGATCACCAAATTCGTAAAGCAATCAATCTCAATCAATGTAAAGAAACTGATTTCACTGAAGTCAACCGCCAGTACCTATTACAGTGGAAAAAGAATAAGGATTACGTCGCATTTCTACTTAAAGCAATTTTAGACTACAAACGTGACATTTTCTTGTATATCCAGCAATATTACAGGGCTTTTATGAAACACAAAAACCCTGACGAGTTTCCCCTCTTTATAATAAAATCATGATTATCCTAAGCTATGATATTTCAGATGATAAACTGCGGGCACGTTTTGCCAAATATATTCTAAAGTTTGGTCATCGCATCCAATATTCAGTTTATGAAATTGATAATAGTAAGCACATATTAGATAATATAATTTGCGAAATTCAGAACCATTTCATGAAAAAGTTTGATCAATCGGACAGTATCCTCATCTTAGAATTGACTTCATCGTGCAAAGTAATTAAAATGGGATATGCAGCTAATGAAGACTCTGATATGGTCATTGTCTAACCTGCAAACCTCCAACTTACTATTGCTAAGGAGTATATATTTTGTATAAAAGGTCTTTTGTCAGCATATTTTTTCAATATATGGTCTTACTTGGCGCCAAAAATGCATTCATATGCAGATAGGGGTCAAAAGACCTTTTTAATTTCTACTCTTGTAGATCGGCACGCTTTCCGGATCCAGCTTTAGTCAAAAGACCTTTTTAATTTCTACTCTTGTAGATGCAAAGATGCCGATTTCCCTGGAAACAGTCAAAAGACCTTTTTAATTTCTACTCTTGTAGATTCAAAACCAGTGCCGGCGAAAAGATTGTCAAAAGACCTTTTTAATTTCTACTCTTGTAGATGCAATCCGCTTTGATAGTAATTGCCGGGTCAAAAGACCTTTTTAATTTCTACTCTTGTAGATTTAAGGCAAGAAATAGTAGCAATCAGCGTCAAAAGACCTTTTTAATTTCTACTCTTGTAGATAAAAAGGTGTTGACATATACCGCCAGTCAAAAGACCTTTTTAATTTCTACTCTTGTAGATAAAAATACATTCGGGGACACGGCAGAAGTCAAAAGACCTTTTTAATTTCTACTCTTGTAGATTCTTGTGCGTCACCAGCGCCAATAGAGTCAAAAGACCTTTTTAATTTCTACTCTTGTAGATGACCATGTCAGCTTCTAGGTGGCTGTGGTGTCAAAAGACCTTTTTAATTTCTACTCTTGTAGATTGCGGCTCCGGCCACGTCCATCATGAAGTCAAAAGACCTTTTTAATTTCTACTCTTGTAGATCCAGGAGCGGGAGTACTCCTCACCACGTCAAAAGACCTTTTTAATTTCTACTCTTGTAGATTCAATGGTGTTGGCCTTGAAGTCGATGGTCAAAAGACCTTTTTAATTTCTACTCTTGTAGATGGAAAACGTACCGGGAGCCTTTTCAAGGTCAAAAGACCTTTTTAATTTCTACTCTTGTAGATAACTGTGTGGCGTCCTGGGCGTGGGTGTCAAAAGACCTTTTTAATTTCTACTCTTGTAGATTGTTTCTGAGTCTAGCGAGCTAAGAAAAGTCAAAAGACCTTTTTAATTTCTACTCTTGTAAACGATAGCCATTGCTCCAATGCAATGCCAAAACATTTTTTGTTTTTGACTCTTTTGGATTTGAATTTTCCTTTTCCTATCACGCCTTTATCTATTCAACAAAACCCTTTCGTTCTTCCTGTAGCGGAAGGGCCTTTTTCGGTTCTTTGTCAAATTTTGGGGTGCTAAAGTGTCTATGCACTTCTGGAGAGGACATGCACTGAATACAGTGCGTGTCCTTTTTCGTTGCGTGTGTTAATGTACAAGCTCCTATGACGAAAGCGCTCAAAATTGCGCAGACCAAATGAAATCCGTTTCAATACCTTGATTTTATTGCTGCAGCCTTCAGTAAAACCGTTGGAGTAAGGATATATAAGGGCGCTCCTGATTTCTTC
>UMJR01020770.1_pt1 | contig 10372 bp, 8 predicted proteins | sample 1966121 | NCBI WGS metagenome assembly UMJR01 (sample SAMEA4836155, study PRJEB28245) | human gut metagenome | biome: gut microbiome; material: fecal sample | place: Denmark | collected 2008
CAGTGCTCGTTATCCAGAATGGACAGACAAAGCTTGTCAATGTAAAGAATCAGGACGGCATGACAAAGATACTTGATATGGTACCGGACATTGTAAGCCGTTTCTCAAAGGGAAAAAATGATGACCTTAATCTCGACAATGTAAAGGTAGACGATAAAGAGGACGACAAGCAGGATTAATATCATATATGAGAGCAAATAAAAAGGACATCCAAACGGATGTCCTTTAAAATTCAAAAGATTCAAAAATAAAGACTAAGCTCTCTCAACTTTGCCAGATCTTAAACATGAAGTACATACATATAACTTCTGTGGAACTCCATTGACCTTGCAAGAAACCTTCTTAATGTTTGACTTCCAAACATGATTTGATCTTCTATGAGAATGGCTGACATTATTTCCATAATGAACACCTTTTTCACAAATTGCACATTTTGCCATGATATTGCACCTCCTTGCATTTCACTAAGCTTACCATACTCTTAAGCTCACAACAAATGTATTCTATCAGATTAAAATAAAGAATGCAAGGATAAAATATAAAAATATTTGCTTTTTGTGAAAAAAAAGGTATAATAACATTAGCTACGTCACAATATGATGGAGGTATATATTATGAAGGGACAGATGGATACCCAATATGGACAAATTTTAATTGATACAGATGTTATTGCAACCTATGCAGGCTCTGTAGCTGTAGAGTGCTTTGGAATAGTAGGCATGGCAGCGGTCAACATGAAGGATGGTCTTGTAAAGCTTTTAAAGAGAGATTACCTGAACCATGGAATAAATGTAAAGGTAGATGAGAACAACGAAATTACGATTGATTTCCATGTAATAGTAGCGTATGGTATTTCGATCGGCACTGTTTCGGACAATCTTATCGAGACGGTTAAGTACAAGGTTGAGTCATTTACAGGAATGAAAATTGCAAAGATCAATATTTACGTTGAGGGCGTAAGGGTAATTGATTAAGGAGGACTACAAAAAGTGGAGATCACAAGCATTAATTCAAAGCTCCTTGCAAGGATGTTTCTTGCGGGAGCCAAGAATCTTGATTCAAAGAAAGACTGGATAAATGAGCTGAATGTATTCCCGGTACCGGATGGTGATACCGGAACAAATATGACAATGACAATCATGTCTGCGGCCAAGGAGGTCAGCTCGCTCACAGAGCCTACCATGGCAGAGCTTGCAAAGGCTATTTCATCAGGCTCTTTAAGAGGTGCCAGAGGAAACTCGGGTGTTATCTTATCACAGCTTTTCAGAGGCTTCTGCAAGGTTATAAAGGAATACGATGAGATAGATGTCACTATTCTTTGTGAGGCATGCCAGAAGGCGGTTGAGACAGCTTACAAGGCAGTTATGAAGCCAAAGGAGGGAACTATCCTTACAGTGGCAAAGGGCGCAGCAGAAAAGGCTCTGGAGCTGTCAGACGAAACAGAGGATGTTGTCACATTTGTTGAAGAGGTTATAAAGCAGGCTGAGTATGTGCTTGACCAGACACCGGAGATGCTTCCTGTATTAAAGCAGGCAGGTGTTGTTGATTCGGGCGGACAGGGACTTGTTCAGGTATTAAAGGGAGCATATGATGCCCTTATCGGCAAGGAGATTGACTATACAATCGAGGGCGCACCAACAGGAGCAGCTCCTGCAAAGATTTCGGCTGAGACAGAGGCAGAGATTAAGTTTGGTTACTGCACAGAGTTTATTATTGTACTCAATGCGCCAATGTCAGACAATGAGGAGCACGCATACAAGGCATTCCTCGAGTCAATCGGTGACTCTATAGTCGTTGTAGCTGACGATGAGATCGTAAAGACTCACGTACATACAAACGACCCTGGACTTGCACTGCAGAAGGCACTTACCTTCGGCTCACTCAGCAAGATAAAGATCGACAATATGCGTGAGGAGCATCAGGAAAAGCTCATCAAGGATTCACAGAAGCTTGCAGCACAGCAGAAGGCTGAGGAAGAGGCTTATGAAGCTGCTCAGGCTGATGAAAAGACAAATAACATGCCTGCAAAGGAAATGGGCTTTGTATCTGTTTCAATCGGAGAAGGCATGAATGAAGTGTTCAGAGGTCTTGGAGTGGACTATCTCATAGAGGGTGGTCAGACCATGAACCCTAGCACAGAGGATATGCTTAACGCTATCGAGCATGTAAATGCAAAGACAGTATTTATCCTGCCAAACAACAAGAATATCATCATGGCTGCAAACCAGGCAGTAGACCTTGTTGAGGATAAACAGATTATTGTTATCCCTACAAAGACTATCCCACAGGGTATCACAGCGCTTGTAAATTATATACCTGACCACAGTGTCGAGGAGAATAAAGAGCAGATGATGGCTGAGATAGAAAATGTCAAGACAGGACAGGTGACATATGCAGTCCGTGATACTGAGATTGACGGAAAAACCATCAAGCAGAACGACTTCATGGGAATCGGAGACAAGAGCATCCTTTCTGTTGGAACAGACTTAAAGGCTACCACACTTGAGATGGTAGATGCCATGGTAGATGAGGATTCAGCAATTGTCAGCATCTATTTCGGAAGTGATTCTGATGAGGACTCAGCTAATGAGCTTGCGGCAGCAATCGAAGAGAAATATCCTGATGTAGAGGTTGAGGTCAACGATGGCGGACAGCCAATCTACTATTATGTTATTTCTGTAGAGTAAAGCCTTTTAAAGAATATAAATGATATTTATTATATTTAGGAGCAAATATGGATATAGCTTCACCGATTACCGCGGTTAAGGGAATCGGGGAAAAAACACAAAAAGCATTTGCTAAAATGGGAGTATACACCGTTGGTGATATACTCCTTCATTTTCCCCGGGATTATGTAAAGTTTCCGGAAATAACGGATATTGATGAACTGAATAATGTAAATGAGAGCAGCACCTATGCCATCCATGCTGTGATTAAAAAGGCACCTGTAGTGAAAAATACAGCGAGAATGCAGATTACATTGCAGGATATCGGCTCGCCCGGGCATATGATACAGCTGGTATGGTACCGTATGCCATACCTTAAGGCACAGCTTGTGCAGGGGAGACATCTTATATTTTACGGACATATTAAGCCAAAGGGCGGCAGATATGTCATGGAGCAGCCTGTGGTGTATGAGGTGCAAAAGTACGAGGCTATACGCGATACACTGCAGCCTGTGTATTCCGTGACAAGCGGTGTGACAAACAATCTGATAGTCAAGACGATAAAGGAGACTCTGTCACATGATACACTGCTGTCAGATTACCTGCCTAAGGATATAAGGCACAGATACGGTTTTTGCGAGTATAATTATGCTATGAAGCAGATACATTTCCCTGATGACTTTGACGCTCTTGTGGAGGCAAGAAGACGGCTTGTTTTTGATGAGTTTTTTCTCTTTATCATGGGCATGCGGTATCAGAATAAAAGGCAGCAGAAGGACAAAAATGAGTTTGAGTTTACGGATGATGCTTTTATAGACGGACTGATTGAGAAGCTTCCGTATGAGCTGACAGGCGCGCAGAAAAAGACGATAGATGAGATAAAGCAGGATATTAAAAGTCCTTATGTGATGCAGAGGCTTATTCAGGGCGATGTGGGCTCAGGAAAGACGATTGTTGCTTTTCTTCTTATGGCGTGGGCGTCAAAATGTGGCTATCAGTCTGCCATAATGGCTCCGACGGAGGTGCTTGCAAACCAGCATTATGAGACATTTTGCTCACTGGTTGGTCAGTTTGGACTTGACAGTCCTGTTGTGCTTCTTACCGGCTCCATGACGGCAAAGCAGAAAAGAGAAGCCTATGCGCGCCTTGAAAACGAGAAAAATGCGCTTATTATAGGCACTCATGCGCTCATACAGGAGAAAGCGGATTTTTCCAATCTGTCGCTTGTTATTACAGATGAGCAGCACAGATTTGGCGTGAAGCAGAGAGAGAGCTTCTCGGATAAGGGAAGAAAGCCACATATACTTGTGATGAGTGCCACTCCGATACCGCGTACGTTAGCAATAATCATATACGGTGATATGGATATCTCTGTCATAAATGAGGTGCCGGCAAAGAGGCTTCCGATCAAGAACTGTGTGGTTGGCACGGCATTCAGGCCAAAGGCCTACAGCTTCATCGAGGAGCAGGTGAGAGCCGGCCATCAGGCGTATGTTATATGCCCTCTTGTGGAGGAAACCGAAAACTCGGAAGGGGAAAATGTCACAGACTATGCAAATGTGCTTAAAGCGGCACTGCCAAAGGATATCACGGTAGATGTGCTTAATGGCAGGATGAAGAGCAAGGCAAAGGATGAGGTGATGCAGCGCTTTGCAAATAATGAGTCGCAGGTGCTTGTGTCCACAACAGTCGTGGAGGTTGGTGTAAATGTGCCCAATGCAACCGTCATGATGATAGAAAATGCAGACAGGTTTGGACTTGCACAGCTTCATCAGCTAAGAGGCCGTGTGGGCAGGGGGGATGCACAGTCGTATTGCATTTTCATCAATTCGTCAAATTCAAAGAAATCAAAAAAACGTCTGGAGATACTAAATAAATCAAATGATGGCTTTTATATAGCAAGTGAGGATTTAAAGCTCAGAGGTCCCGGGGATTTCTTTGGAATCAGGCAGAGTGGAGACCTTGCGTTTGCACTTGCGGATGTGTATCAGGACAGCGATGTGCTAAAGGAAGCATCTGAGATGGTGGATGAGGTGCTTGAAGCAGACCCTGCGCTTTGTACACCGGAAAACAGAATACTGAAAAAGAAAATGGATGAATTTGCAAAAGAACAATTAAAGAGGATGAATCTGTGATGAGCTTAAATGGCTAAAATAAAAGCTGATATCGCATGCAGGACTATGCATGTGTATATCAGCTTTTTACTTTAAGCGTATTGGAATGGTTATGAAATTGTTATGAAATAAGTATAATCTGCTTACTCAATCTGCCTGATATCGGATATATCCGGGTGAATCGTGAGAGAATAGTTTGTGTAATACACGACAAAGCCGGCTGCGGCACCGTTTGGCTTTTTGACATTTTTCTTTTGCAGATAGTCTATCTCTACCTTGTCGGCATTTTTGCCCTTTGAGTAGTAGCCTGCGAGCTTGCCGGCCTCCTCAAAGGTGCTGTCCGGCAGCTCTTTGTTTTCAGCTTTTACAATGACATGTGAGCCGGGCATGCCCTTGGCGTGGAACCACCAGTCGTTTCCGGTTGCCAGCTTGAATGTGAGCTCATCGTTCTGGTAGTTGTTTTTGCCAACGTACATATCAAAGCCGTCCGATGAGATATAGTGGAAGGGTTTGCTCTTTACCTTCTGTTTCTTTGAACCCTTTCCTTTTTTGATAAAACCGTATTCTATCAGCTCATCCTTTATCTGGACGAGGTCGTCAGCACTTAAAGCGATATCCAGTGAATTCTGGATTGATTCGAGATGGTCTATCTGACTTTTTGTTTCAAGAATCAGCTCGTTCAATGCTTCGGCAGTACGTTTCATCTTTCCGTATTTGTCAAAGTATTTCTGCGCGTTTTCGGCAGGAGTTTTTGTGTTGTCGATAGGAATTTTGATGATTTTGTTGTCATCATAATAGTTTGCTGCTTCAAGAAACTTGTCGTCCGGTGTAAGTCCGTAGCCGAATGCGTTGATAAGCTCGCCGTACACCTTGTACTTTTCGCGTTTTTCGGAGTCCTTAAGCTGCTTCATCTGCAGGGAATATTTCTTCTGGTTTCGCTCCAAGAGGGTATTTACGTGTTTTCTCAGGTCAGCTGACTTCTGGCGTATACGTGTATAGGTGTTTCTCTCAGAGTAGTAAAGCTCTAAAACCTCTGATATAGATTCATATTTTGTGACCGTTAAATCGCTATACTGAGTCAGCTCTATTGAAGAAAATTCCTTTGGTTCATTGCCGTCACGCACGATATTCGGCGTAAAACGATTATTTTTTATGTCCTCCATCATCCATGTGAAGTTGCTTCCCAGGTGCAAAAGCTCATCGTGTGAGTAGGCAGCTACAGGGGAGTCCGCGTCAAGGCCTGCCCTGTGAGCCAGCTCATTTGCCACAAGTGGGCTGATGCCGGAAAAGGATGAGTAGATAGCCTTTGAAACAGTAAGCGGCTTTGCTGATATAATATCAACAAACTGCTTCGAATCTACAGTCAGAGGATTATATTTATCCTCCTGTGTCGCGGGGATGGTGTAGGCTCTGCCCGGAAGCACCTCACGCACAGAGCTTACGGATGCGGGAATACGCTTGGCACTGTCTATTATCGTACCATCGGAGTCGGTAAAGATGATGTTTGAATATTTGCCCATCAGCTCGATAATAAGCACCTTGTGGCATAGATCGCCCATCTCGTTTAAGTGCTCGATTTCAAAGTTTATGATACGCTCCATGCCAGGCTGGTAAATCTTTGTGATGCGTCCGTTTGCTATATGCTTTCTTAAAACCATGCAAAATGTAGGGGCAGTGAGAGGGCTTACCTTATTTGTGGGTGTCAGGTAGATGAATGGAAGCGATGCACTTGCAGACATCGAAAGCCTGAACGAGCCGTTTGGTCCCTTTAGTGTAAGAAGCAGCTCATCTGCCTCAGGTTCTGCGATTTTACTGATTTTTGAGTTTAGTATCGTGCTGTTTAGCTCTGCAACTATATTTGAAATGACTATTCCGTCTAAAGCCATGATGTTCCTCCTTATTTCCTGTAAATATTCTAAGGTGCTGAATATTTATAATCATGAATATTTATATTATAATATATTTGACGAAAATCTCAAGGAGTTATATAATAAACTCATCTATGCATATGCGAAAGGAAAAATTATGATTAAAAGTATGACCGGCTTTGGCAGATACGAGTACGCAGATGCAAGCCGTAAGATTACAGTTGAGGTAAAATCTGTAAATCACAGATATCTGGATGTCAATATCAAGATGCCTAAAAAGCTCAATTTCTTCGAGAGTGCAATAAGGACTCTGCTTAAGGAGTACATAGAGCGTGGCAAGGTTGATATTTATATCACATATGAGGATTTTACAGAAAATAATCTCTCATTGCAGTATAATAAGGCTCTCGCGGGAGAATATCTTAAGTATCTTAATCAGATGGCGGAGGAATTCGGACTGGAGAATGATATAAGAGTGAGCACGCTGTCGAGATATCCGGAGGTATTTGCGATGGAGGAGCAGCCTGTAGATGAGGATGAGCTGTGGAGCAGTCTTGAGAAGGCTCTTCGCGGTGCATTTGAGCCATTTGTTGAAAGCCGCGTGCGCGAGGGAGAAAATCTTAAAAAAGACCTTTGCGAAAAGCTCGATAATATGGTATCATATGTTGATTTCATTGAGGAGCGTTCGCCACAGATTATTGTCGAATACCGTGCGCGTCTTGAGGAAAAGCTAAGAGAGCTGCTTGCAGACAATCAGCTTGATGATTCAAGAATAGCCCAGGAGGTCACTATTTTTGCGGACAAGATCTGTGTGGATGAGGAGACAGTCAGGCTCAAAAGCCATATCCTTTCCATGAAGGATTCGTTAAATGCCGGTGGCAGTGTGGGAAGAAAGCTTGATTTCCTCGCACAGGAGATGAACCGTGAGGCGAATACCATCCTTTCAAAGTCCAATGATCTTAAGATTTCTGACACAGGCATCAGTCTTAAAACTGATATAGAAAAGGTCAGGGAACAGATTCAAAATATTGAGTAATTTTAGGAGATTGTGATGAGTAACACAGGAAAATTAGTTGTTTTTTCAGGCTTTTCGGGTTCCGGAAAGGGAACTATCATGAAGGAGCTTATGGCAAAGCATGGTGATGATTATGCACTGAGCGTATCAGCCACGACCAGAGGTCCAAGGCCGGGTGAGGAGCATGGCAGAGAGTATTTTTTTATCTCAGAGGAAGAATTTGAACAGATGATAAAGGCAGATGGACTGCTTGAGTATGCCAAGTATGTAGATCATTACTACGGCACACCAAAGTCATATGTCAATGAGCAGCTTAGCGCCGGAAAGAATGTGATTCTTGAGATAGAAATCCAGGGAGCTTTAAAGATAAAGAAGCAGTTTCCTGATACGGTGCTTATGTTTGTGTCAGCGCCGAGTGCAGATGAGCTTAAGGACCGGCTTGTAGGAAGAGGCACAGAGACAAAAGAGGTCTGTGCACAGAGACTTTCAAGAGCATATGAGGAGTCTTTAGGCATAGAGAAATATGATTATTTAGTGGTAAATGATAAGCTTGACGATTGTGTAGAGCTTGTGAATGATATCATCCACAGCTCTGACGACACAAAAAAGAATCGGGATTATCTGGTATCATCAAATATAGATTTTATAAATAAAATGAGAAAAGAGCTTTTAAGCTTTTCGAAAGGAGATAAATAATATGATACATCCATCGTATGTAGAGTTAATGAAGGTAGTAAACAACAATGTAGAGATAGGTGAAGAGCCGGTAGTAAACAGCCGTTATTCTATCGTTATTGCTGCAGCAAAGCGTGCACGCCAGATTATTGATGGCGCAGAACCACTTATCGCACGCCCTAAGTGCAATAAGCCATTATCTATTGCTGTAGAGGAGCTGTACACGGGAGCTGTCAAAATCGTCTCAGATGATGAGGATTTAAACGAAGGCGAAGAGGCTTAATCTAGGAGGGGAAAGGCTGTTTTGTCTTTCCCTTTAATTGTAAATACTTACATTTGAGAGGTACTATGAAATTATTATTTATTTCGCTTGGATGCGATAAAAACCTTGTGGATTCAGAGTATATGATAGGCATGCTTGCAAATGACGGCATTGAGATGACCGATGATGAGACGCAGGCTGATATCATTATCGTAAACAGCTGCTGCTTCATAGGTGATGCAAAGGAGGAGAGTATCAATACAATTCTCGAGATGGCTCAGTATAAGGAGACAGGCAAATGCAAATCACTTATTGTGACAGGCTGTCTGGCACAAAGATACAAGGATGAGATTTTTAAGGAAATCACAGAGGCTGATGCCATACTTGGCACCAATTCATATGATACTATAGTTGAAGCTGTCCATGAGACACTTGAAAAACACAGATACAGCAATCTGCACACCTTAGAGGGGCTTCCCAGCATAAAGACAAAGCGTATTGTCACCACAGGAGGGCATTTCGCTTACCTTAAGATAGCGGAGGGGTGCAATAAAAACTGCACCTACTGTGTCATTCCTTCTGTCAGAGGCCGTTACAGAAGTGTGCCGATGGAGGATTTGATTGAACAGGCGAAGAGCCTTGTGGAGCAGGGAGCAAAGGAGCTTATACTTGTTGCCCAGGAGACCACACTTTACGGAGTGGATTTGTATGGTGAGAAGTCACTTCATAAGCTTTTGGATGAGCTCAACAAGATAAGCGGGCTGTTCTGGATAAGGATTATGTACTGCTATCCTGAGGAAATATACGATGAGCTTATAGAGTCCATGATAAAGGATGAGAAGGTATGCCATTATCTGGATATGCCAATCCAGCACTGCAATGACGATATTTTAAGGCGCATGGGCAGAAAAACAACAAAGGCTGAGCTCATGGAGAGTATCAGAATGCTGCGTGAGAGAATACCTGATATCACACTAAGGACCACACTTATATGCGGCTTCCCGGGTGAGACACAGGATAATCACGAGGAGCTTATGCAGTTTGTAAATGATATGGAGTTTGACCGTCTGGGAGCCTTTACGTATTCCCCGGAGGAGGGCACAAAAGCAGCTGCAATGCCTGATCAGATAGATGAGGATATAAAGGCTGACTGGCAGGCAGATGTCATGGAGCTTGAGGAAGAGGTCATTTTTGATAAAAATGAGACACTAAAGGGTAAAGAATTATATGTTTTCATAGAGGGTAAGGTGGCTGATGAAAATGCATATATCGGCCGTACATACAGAGATGCACCGAATGTTGACGGATATATATTCATCAACACTGATGAGACACTTATGACCGGCGATATATGCAAGGTTATGGTGACCGGTGCGTATGAATATGATTTGATAGGAGAACTTGTAAAATGAATTTACCAAACAAACTTACAATCTTAAGAGTGATACTTATTCCGTTTTTTGTATTTTTCCTTATTTCACCGTTTTTTGACGGATACGGAAATTATATAGCGCTTGCGATATTTATCATTGCAAGTCTGACCGATATGGCTGACGGAAAAATTGCAAGAAAATACAATCTTGTTACAAATTTCGGCAAGTTTATGGATCCGCTTGCAGACAAGCTGCTTGTGTGCTCCGCAATGATATGCCTTGTTGATTTAAAGCTTATCCCTGTATGGGTTGTGCTTATTATCATTGCAAGAGAGTTTATCATAAGCGGTTTCAGACTCGTTGCATCAGACAATGGAATTGTCATTGCAGCAAGCTACT
>UMJR01020694.1_pt1 | contig 10335 bp, 6 predicted proteins | sample 1966121 | NCBI WGS metagenome assembly UMJR01 (sample SAMEA4836155, study PRJEB28245) | human gut metagenome | biome: gut microbiome; material: fecal sample | place: Denmark | collected 2008
AAAGGTCAGATCATTATTGACAAAGAAGAGTGTGAGATGGATGCAGACGAGATTATGATGCTTGCTCTGGATGCCGGTGCTGAGGACTTCAGCGAGGAAGAGGACAGTTATGAGATTCTCACTGCTCCGGATGATTTCAGTGCAGTTCGCGAAGCTCTGGAAAAAGCAGGTCTGCCTATTGCAGAAGCACAGGTTGCCATGATTCCTCAGACTTATGTGGAGCTTACAGATGAGCAGGCACTCAAGGATCTTCAGAGAACTCTGGATCTTCTGGATGATGACGATGATGTCACAGATTACTGGACAAACTGGGATGAGCAGTAAAATACCGCAGGTATATTGAGACTGCCTGTTTTGGGTTATTGCTGTCGGACATGTATAGTTTATAAAAGAAACACACATAATACCTCCATAGAGAAAATGGAGGTATTTTTATGTCTGAAAACAGATATGGAGAAAAAAGAGAAGAGTCTGAAACAGGGATGAAGCTGCAAAACTGTGAGACACAGGAGTCAGAAAATAAAGTTCAGGAAAGTACCAATGAGCAGATCAAAGATATGGGACAGGTGGTTTTAAACAGCAATTCCCGAAAACACAAGGTAGAGCTTCTGACCATCATTGGTGAGGTGGAAGGTCATGAGTCTGCACCCTCCCATTCCAAAACTACAAAATATGAGCATGTACTTCCAAAGCTTGCCATCATTGAGGATGATGAAGAAATAGAAGGCTTGCTGATCCTTTTAAACACAGTGGGAGGAGATGTGGAGGCTGGGCTTGCCATTGCAGAGATGATTGCCTCATTAAGTATACCAACAGTGTCACTGGTTCTGGGCGGCGGACATTCTATCGGAGTTCCGATGGCCGTATCTGCGGACTATTCTTTCGCAGTACCAAGTGCTACGATGGTGATCCATCCGGTACGTTCCAATGGTATGTTTATCGGAGTGGCTCAGACTTACCGGAATATGGAGAAAATTCAGGACCGTATCACTACATTTATTTCCGAACACTCCAGAGCATCTCAGAAACGTCTGGAAGAGCTGATGCTTGATACTTCTCAGCTGGTAAAAGATGTAGGAACCATGCTGGAAGGAAAAGAGGCAGTAAAAGAAGGGCTGATCGATGAGGTTGGCGGTATTAAGGAAGCGTTGGCAAAATTATATGAAATGATAGAAAAAGAGTGTTAAAAGTGAAAAAAATCTTATATATGCTACAAATCAACCCTTGCCATATGTCAGATTTTGGCGTATTATTAATAGAGGTTTATTATTTGCGAGGAGGAAAACCATGTATAAGATTTTAAAAGCTGAAACACTGGCAGCTAAGATCCATCTTATGGTTGTACACGCACCGCGTGTTGCAAGCCATTGTCAGCCAGGACAATTTATTATCGTTAAGTTAGATGAGAAGGGTGAGAGAATCCCTCTTACTATCTGTGATTATGATCGTGAAGAAGGTACGGTCACAATCGTATTCCAGGAGATTGGTGTATCTACCATCAAGATGGCAGAATTAAAAGCAGGAGATGCATTCCGCGATTTCGTAGGACCTCTTGGATGTCCTTCTGAATTTGTTGAGGAAGATATCGAAGAATTAAAGAAAAAGAAAATGGTATTTGTTGCCGGCGGTGTTGGTACAGCCCCTGTTTACCCACAGGTAAAATGGCTCCATGAACATGGAATCACAGCAGATGTTATTCTTGGTGCAAAAACTAAGGATATGGTTATCCTTGAGAAAGAACTGGGAGAAGTTTCCAATCTTTATGTTACTACAGATGACGGTTCCTATGGCCGTGCAGGTATGGTTACCAAGACTCTTGAGGATCTGGTAACAAACGAAGGCAAACATTACGATGTCTGTGTAGCGATCGGACCGATGATCATGATGAAATTTGTCTGTCTTCTTACCAAGAAGCTTGGCATTCATACAATTGTCAGCATGAACCCGATCATGGTTGACGGAACAGGTATGTGTGGCGCATGCCGTCTTCAGGTTGGCGATGAGATTAAGTTTGCATGTGTAGACGGACCGGAATTCGACGGACATCTCGTTGATTTCGACCAGGCTATGAAGAGAAGCCAGATGTATAAGACTGAAGAGGGACGTGCATTACTGAAACTTCAGGAAGGTGATACCCATCATGGCGGATGTGGACATTGTGGAGGTGACAAGTAATGGCAGATGCAAAGATGTTAAAGAAAGTTCCTGTAAGAGAACAGGATCCAAAGGTGCGTGCAACAAACTTTGAAGAAGTTTGTCTTGGATACAATCAGGAAGAAGCAATGGAAGAAGCACAGAGATGCTTAGGCTGTAAGAAACCGAAATGTGTGGAAGGCTGTCCTGTATCCATTAATATTCCTGGATTTATTGAAGAGATTAAAGAGGGAAAGATCGAAGAAGCATACAAAGTGATCGGATTATCCTCCGCACTTCCGGCTATCTGTGGACGTGTATGTCCTCAGGAATCCCAGTGTGAGGGTAAATGTATCCGCGGAGTCAAAGGTGAAGCTGTTTCTATCGGTAAGCTGGAGAGATTTGTTGCTGACTATGCTCTGGAACATGATATCAAACCTGTTGGAGCAGAAGTTAAGAACGGATATAAAGTTGCAGTAATCGGTTCCGGTCCTTCCGGACTTACCTGTGCAGGTGATCTTGCAAAAGCTGGTTATGATGTAACTGTATTTGAAGCTCTTCATGAACTTGGCGGTGTTCTTGTTTACGGTATTCCGGAGTTCCGTCTTCCGAAACAGAAAGTTGTTAAGAAAGAAATTGAAAAAGTTAAAGAATTAGGTGTTAAATTCGAGACTAATGTTGTTATCGGTAAATCCACAACAATCGATCAGCTAATCGAGGACGAAGGATTTGAAGCTGTATTTATCGGATCAGGTGCCGGACTTCCAATGTTCATGGGTATCCCGGGTGAGAATGCAAGCGGTGTATTCTCTGCCAACGAATATCTTACAAGAAGCAACCTGATGAAAGCTTTTGATGATTCTTATGATACACCGATCGCAGCAGGAAAGAAAGTAGCAGTTGTAGGCGGTGGTAATGTTGCTATGGATGCTGCCAGAACAGCTTTAAGACTTGGTGCTGAAGTACATATCGTATACAGAAGAAGTGAAGCAGAGCTTCCTGCACGAGCAGAGGAAGTTCATCACGCAAAAGAAGAGGGAATCATCTTTGATCTTCTTACTAACCCGAAGGAAATCCTTGTAGATGAGAACGGTCATGTAAAAGGTATGAAGGTTGTCAAGATGGAACTTGGTGAGCCGGATGCTTCCGGAAGACGTCGTCCGGTTGAAATTCCGGGATCTGAATATGACATGGATGTAGATACAGTTATCATGTCTCTTGGTACTTCCCCGAACCCTCTTATTTCTTCTACAACAAAAGGTCTTGAAGTCAATAAGAGAAGATGTATCATTGCTGAAGAAGAAACAGGTAAGACATCTAAAGATGGTGTATATGCCGGCGGTGATGCTGTTACAGGTGCAGCTACTGTTATCCTTGCCATGGGTGCAGGTAAAGCTGGTGCCAAAGGTATCGATGAATATCTTAAAAATAAATAATGTAAATGGTACTTGACAGATTTTGACGTCTGTGGCATGATTACTAGTGTTGATAATCATGAAAAGCTTAGAAGGTGTTTACAGGGATTTATTTTCCGTCAGAGAGAGGAAGCCATCGGCTGGAAGCTGCCTCAGGTTCAGATATTTCCTGAATTTCCCACCGGAGCCGCGTTTCTGAATGACAGTATTTACTGAGTAGGAAATGACGTTACTGCGCGTTAAGCAGACCGAGAGCCTGTAGAAAATGCAGGAAGCAGGGTGGTACCGCGGATATTTTACTCCGTCCCTTTAGTGGGACGGAGTTTTTTGTTTGCCAATTCTGCTATTATAACATGAATTGCGAGAACTGCTTTTGCAACGGAGCGATTTGTGGCTATCAAGTCAGAGTCAGATTTTACGTTACTGTTCATTCTGTTCTCAGTAACGATTTTTCTTCTCTGACATTATGACATAAAGGAGAAAGAGAACATGGATATGAAAGAAAGACTTCAGGAACTGGCTGAAGCAGCCGGAAAACGGATCAGTGAATCCGAAGGTCTGGAAAAACTGAACGAAGTACGTGTGGCATACCTTGGTAAAAAAGGTGAATTGACTGCAATTTTAAAGAGTATGAAAGATGTTGCACCGGAAGAGCGCCCGAAGGTTGGACAGCTTGTAAACGAAACAAGAAGCAAGATAGAAGCACTTCTTGATGAATCTAAACAGAAACTGGAAGAAGCAGCACGTGAAGAGAAGATGAAACAGGAAGTGATTGATGTGACTTTACCTGCAAAGAAAGCTAAAATCGGTCACCGTCACCCGAACACCATCGCCCTGGAAGAAGTAGAACGTATCTTTATTGGTATGGGTTATGAAGTAGTAGAGGGACCGGAGGTAGAGTATGCGGATTACAACTTTACTAAACTGAATATTCCGGAAAATCATCCGGCACGTGATGAACAGGATACTTTCTTTATCAACGATTCTATCCTTCTTCGTTCCCAGACTTCACCGGTTCAGGCACGTACTATGGAGAAAGGAAAGCTGCCGATCCGTATGATTGCACCTGGTCGTGTATTCCGTTCAGATGAAGTAGATGCAACACATTCTCCTTCTTTCCATCAGATCGAAGGTCTTGTTATTGACAAGAACATCACTTTTGCAGATCTTAAGGGAACTTTGCAGGAGTTTGCACAGGAATTATTCGGACCTGAGACAAAAACTAAGTTCAGACCACATCACTTCCCGTTCACAGAGCCAAGCGCAGAGGTGGATGTATCCTGTTTCAAGTGTGGTGGTAAAGGCTGCCGTTTCTGTAAAGGTTCCGGCTGGATTGAAATCCTTGGCTGCGGTATGGTTCATCCGAATGTATTAAGCATGTGCGGAATTGATCCGGAAGAATACACAGGATTCGCATTTGGCGTAGGTCTTGAACGTATTGCACTTCTGAAATATGAGATTGATGACATGAGACTGCTCTATGAGAATGATATCCGTTTCCTGAAACAGTTCTGATGAAATGACTGTCTGAAACAACAGAGCTATGCAGCCAAGAGGAAATTTCTGTCCGGGAAAGCTGCTATAAGTCTGAGCTATAATATAGAAAGAGGATTAACAAAATGAATACTTCATTATCTTGGATTAAAATGTATGTGCCGGATCTTGATGTGACAGCACAGGAATATACAGATGCCATGACACTGACAGGAACAAAAGTGGAAGGCTTTGAAAAACTGGACGCAGATCTGGATAAGATCGTGATCGGTCAGATTGAAAAAATTGAGAAACATCCGGATGCAGATAAACTGATCATCTGCCAGGTGAATATCGGAACAGAGACTGTACAGATCGTTACAGGCGCTCCTAATGTAAAAGAGGGAGATAAGGTTCCTGTTGTTCTTGACGGCGGACGTGTTGCCGGTGGACATGACGGAAAGAAAACACCGGGTGGAATTGAAATCAAAAAAGGAAAACTTCGCGGAATCGATTCCTATGGTATGATGTGTTCCATCGAAGAGCTGGGAAGCACAAGAGAAATGTATCCGGAAGCACCGGAATACGGAATCTATATTTTCCCTGAAGACGCTGTTGTAGGCGAGAGTGCGATCAAGGCACTGGGCCTGGATGATGTTGTCTTTGAATATGAAATCACATCCAATCGTGTTGACTGCTACGGCGTACTGGGAATTGCAAGAGAAGCGGCAGCTACGTTTAATGAGAAATTCTGTCCTCCTGTTGTAGAGTGTAAGGGAAATGATGAAAAAGCTTCTGACTATGTAAAAGTAACGGTAGAAGATTCGAAACTTTGTCCACGTTACTGCGCAAGAGTCGTAAAGAATGTTAAGATCGGACCATCTCCGAAATGGATGCAGAGATGTCTGGCTTCCAATGGAATCCGTCCGATCAATAATCTGGTAGATATTACAAACTATGTAATGGAAGAATTTGGTCAGCCAATGCACGCATATGATCTGGACAGGATTGCAGGAAAAGAAATTGTTGTACGTCGTGCAGAGAATGATGAGAAATTTGTAACGCTGGATGGACAGGAACGTACCATGGATGATCAGGTACTGATGATTTGTGACGGTGAGAAAGCAGTTGGTATTGCCGGTATCATGGGTGGAGAGAATTCTATGATCACAGACGATGTAAAAACTGTTCTTTTCGAGGCTGCATGTTTTGATGGAACAAATATCCGCCTTTCTTCCAAGAGAATCGGTCTGAGAACAGATGCTTCCGGTAAATTCGAAAAAGGTCTTGACCCGAACAATGCGCAGGCAGCTATCGACAGAGCATGCCAGCTGATGGAGGAACTTGGGGCAGGTGAAGTCGTAGGTGGAATGGTAGATATCTGCAATGAAGTAAGAGAACCATCCAGAGTTCCTTTCAAACCGGAGAAGATTAATGCTCTTCTTGGAACTGACCTGACACCGGAAGAGATGCTTGCTTATCTGGCAAAAGTAGAACTGACCTATGACGAAAAAACAAATGAGATCGTAGCTCCTACTTTCCGTCAGGATATCCATTATGTAGCTGATGTTGCAGAAGAAGTTGCAAGATTTTTCGGATATGATAAGATTCCGACTACTCTGCCTACAGGTGAAGCTACAACAGGTAAGCTTCCGTTTAAACTTCGTATTGAAGCAGTGGCACGTGATATTGCGGAATATTGTGGTTTCTCTGAAGGAATGACCTATTCTTTCGAAAGTCCGAAGGTATTTGACAAATTAAGACTTCCGGCTGACAGTAAGCTCCGTCAGGGAATCGTGATCAGCAATCCTCTGGGAGAAGACTACAGTGTCATGAGAACAACTACTTTAAACGGTATGCTCAGTTCTCTGGCTACGAACTATAACAGAAGAAATAAAGATGTACGTCTCTATGAACTTGGTAATGTATATCGTCCGAAAGCACTTCCTCTTACAGAACTTCCGGATGAGCGTATGCACTTTACACTTGGTATGTATGGAAACGGCGATTTCTTTGACATGAAAGGTGTATGTGAAGAGTTCTTTGAGAAAGTAGGAATGAGAGATAAAGTAGATTATGATCCAAACAGCGGAAAGACTTACCTTCATCCCGGAAGACAGGCAAATATGGTTTATGATGGTAAGGTTGTAGGCTATCTGGGAGAGGTTCATCCTCTGGTTGCAGATACTTATGGAATCGGTGATAAGGCATATGTGGCAGTGATTGATATCCTTACGGTTCTTGAATTTGCAAGCTTCAACCATAAATACACAGGAATTGCAAAATATCCTGCAGTAACCCGCGATTTAAGTATGGTTGTTCCGAAAACCGTTCTTGCAGGACAGATTGAACATATTCTGACTCAGAGAGGCGGAAAGATTCTGGAGAGTTATCAGTTATTTGACATTTATGAAGGAAACCAGATTAAAGGAGGATATAAATCCATGGCTTATTCTCTGGTATTCCGTCACCATGACAAGACTCTGGAAGAGAGCGAGATTACAGCTGCAATGAAGAAAATCCTGAATGGTCTGACAGATCTTGGAATCGAGTTGAGAAGTTAATGCTGATTTATGTATTAAGACATGGGATAACTCAGTGGAATAAACTGAAAAAAGTGCAGGGGGCAATGGATATTCCCCTTGCACCGGAAGGAATTGAACTGGCGAAAAGAACAGGAGAAGCATTAAAAGATGTTCCGTTTGATATCTGTTTTACCAGTCCTTTGGCAAGAGCGAGACAGACAGCACATTATGTGCTGGGAAACAGGCAGATTCCTGTTATTGAGGATAAAAGAATCCAGGAAATTGATTTCGGAGTTCTTGAAGGAAGCCGGTTTAAGGATGAACAAGGGAAGATCATCAGCCATGAAATGGAAATTTTCTTTGAAGAGCCACAGAAATTTGAACGTCCTCAAAACGGCGAAAACATTTCTGATATCCTGAAACGCACCAGAGAATTCTGGGTGGAGAAAACGACAGATCCTGCTCTGGCAGACAAAACAATTCTTGTTTCTTCTCATGGATGTGCAGTTCGTGCACTGCTTCAGAATGTCTATCAGGATCCGGAACATTTCTGGCATGGATGTGTGCCTCCAAACTGCAGTATCAATCTACTTGAAGTAAAAGATGGAAAAGCCAGATTTCTGGAAGAAGATAAAGTTTATTCTGAAATATAACAATTCTGTAAAATAATCCGGTGGAAAACTGTGCTTTGAGTACAGCTTTTCTGCCGGACTTTTAATATATTTTGTTACTGTTTATACACCACTATCCCGAGACATACAAGCCCAAACTCCATTGCCGCAGGCAATCTGGAATGAATTTTGGCTACGTTACTGTGAACAGTAACTATATTTTTACTTGTGACAGATATGACGTTGTGATATGATATACGAAAAAGGAAATTGTCTGTAATTTTGTGCAGAATCTGCAAATAATCACAGGAGGTGTATTATGGGCAAAAAAATTATGAATACGGTTCTTTTTCTGGTGGTGCTTGGCGGATGTGTTGCCATGACGCTGCTGACCGGGAATGGTTCATCAGGCACGATGATTTATAACTTTGCATTTCTCGCTGTTATGGCTGTGATCTATCTGGCCGGACTGTTTGGCGGTATGTTTCGGGTAGACAGCATTGGAGAGGCTCTTGCAAGAGGAACGCAGGAGCTTTCCAGTATATTCAAAATACCCGGAAAAGCCAAAAGCGAAGATCTTTCCTGCCTGAAGGGGATGTTTGAACATAAATATCTGGATGACAGAATGGACAGCTTTGTAGATGCCATGGAGAAAAACCAGGAAGGAATCGGAGATGTTGAAGATTACATAAATGAGGACGAGATTGATCTTCATGTACATAAGAAGATTCTGGAAATGGCACCGGATATTTTTACCAGCCTTGGTATTCTTGGTACTTTTATTGGTCTGGTATGGGGGCTTAAGAGTTTTGAGCCATCCAGCTATGAGACAATGACTACCTCTGTATCTGCCCTGGTAGATGGTATCAAAGTAGCATTCCTTACTTCTATCTATGGAATTGCATTTGCACTGATCTACAGTTCCGGAATGAAAAGCGTTTATTCCGGAATGGATGCGAAGCTTCAGGGATTTCTGGAGAGGTTTCATCTTTATGTACTTCCGGCGGCTGAGAGCGAGTCAAGAAACCTGATGCTTGCAAGTCAGAAGGTTCAGACAAAAGCCATGAAACAGATGGCAGAGCAGCTTACCTCACAGATGGCAGAGAGTTTTGAGAAAGCAATCAATCCTACTTTCCAGAAGATGACAGAATCTCTGGAGATTCTGACAGAATCTGTAACAAAATGTCAGGAGGATGTGGTTCAGGATATCCTGCGTACTTTTTTGCGGGAGATGAACGGTTCATTTAAAATGCAGTTCACAGATTTCAATGAAGCTCTTGTACAGCTGAAGGAAGCGCAGAAAGAAAATATTGATTATACTACAAGGCTCTATCAGACAATGAGTAATCAGCTGAATACCTCATATGCAAAACAGAGCGAAGCTATGAAAGACCTTGTAAATGAACTGGGACAGGTTCAGGGCCGTTATATGTCTACGGCAACAAGAATTACACAGGATAATCAGGAAATCCAGAAGCTTCAGCAGCAGGATTATCAGCGCATTGCGGATTATCTGCATGAATCCGAGAAATCTTCTGCCAAATTCTGGGTTGCCTGCAATCAGACAATGCAGAAATATGTGGAAGCTGCCGCGCAGGGAATGGAAAAGGTTTCGGCTGCAAATCAGGCAGGAAAAGATGTGCTTGAGGCTAACCGTAAACTGGTAGAACAGTTGGATGTAAAGATGAAAGACTTTGTATCTTATCAGAAGATGACTTACGAGACAATGGAAGAGGTACGCAGACTCTTTGCAGATATTTCTGTTCAGAAAGAAGACAACAATATTTATCTCTCAGGCGGAAAATCAGCTCAGAGTGCGGCACAGAAAGAATCTGTGGAGGAAGTACGCAAACTTCTGGAGGAACAGAGCGAGCGTCAGGAAGCACTTCTGGAGGAGATGAACAAAAATATGAAGAATATTTCCAAAAACCAGAAAGGTAAATTCAGCTTATTCAAATAAGAAAAGGAGAGAAATATGCGCAAAAGAAAGAAATCAGAAGAGGGCGGATTTAATGTCTGGCGGTCTTATTCTGATATGATGGCCGGTGTGCTGCTCCTTTTTATACTGATTATGTGTGTGACTCTTTTTCAGGCTCAGAAAAGTTATAATGAGAGTATTAAGGAGAGAGATGACAAGATAGCTCTTCAGGAGCAGTATACAGCGGAAATTCTGGCACA
>UMJR01038389.1_pt1 | contig 10313 bp, 5 predicted proteins | sample 1966121 | NCBI WGS metagenome assembly UMJR01 (sample SAMEA4836155, study PRJEB28245) | human gut metagenome | biome: gut microbiome; material: fecal sample | place: Denmark | collected 2008
CCTCAGGAGGTAGAAAAATTGATAACGGAACCTATCGAGAGGGAAATTCAGTCCATGTCGGATGTTTTTCAGATCAAGTCTGAATCTTATTTCGGCATGTCGAAGATCTCGATCGAGTTGCAGCCGACTTTGGCCCCGGATTATATGCCGGTCAAGTGGGACGAATTGCGTCGTAAGGTGGCTAACATACAGCCTCGCCTTCCGAGTGGCGCCTCTGCCATCAATGTGAGTGATGATTTCGGGGACGTGTTCGGTATCTATTACGCCCTGACAGCCGACGAAGGTTTTACCTACGACGATATGCGCGATTGGGCGCAGAAGATCAAGACCGAGCTGACTCCTATTCAGGGTGTGCAGAAGGTCTATCTGTTTGCGGAACAGACGCAGGTCGTGAATGTGCGTATCTCGGTTCCCAAGCTGGCGAATTTGGGGATCGATCCGAATTCGATTCAGCAAGTCCTGCAAACCCAGAACCTGCTGGTCAATACGGGTGAGATCATGACCGGGACCTACCAGCTTCGTGTACGTGCCGAAGGTACTTATAAAAGTATAGAGGATATACGCGACCAGCTGATCGTGACAAAGGGTGGAGGCGAAGTACGCCTGGGTGATATCGCAACCATCGAACGAGGCTATATGGACCCGCCTTCCAACCTGATGCGTGTGGATGGCAAACGGGCCATCGGTATCGGTGTGGCTACGGGTGCGAAAGATGATGTGGTGGCTGTCGGTGACGCTGTTGCCGAACATTTGAAAGAGATGGAACAGCTTTTCCCGATCGGTATGGAACTGAAAACCATCTATCCGGAAAATCAGATTGCCAACGAGGCGAATAACGGATTTATCCTGAATCTGATCGAATCGTTGCTCATCGTTATCGTGATTATCTTCCTTGTGATGGGATCGCGTGCAGGTATGCTGGTGGGTAGTTCACTGCTATTCTCGGTTGGCGGAACGTTGCTGATTATGCTGATCTGGGGTGTCGGGCTGAACCGTACGTCTCTTGCTGCTTTCATCATTGCGATGGGTATGCTGGTGGATAACGCGATTGTGGTGACCGATAATGCGCAGGTCGGTATCAAGCGCGGTCTGTCACGCTATCAGGCGCTGGTCGATGGGGCCACCAAACCGCAGTGGGCGTTGTTGGGTGCGACCTTTATCGCTGTTTGTTCTTTCTTGCCGATGTATTTGGCGCCAGCTTCGGTGGCCGAAATTGTCAAGCCATTGTTTATCGTGCTTGGTGTATCCTTGGGGTTAAGTTGGATATTGGCTTTGACGCAAACGACGACTTTCGGGAATTTCATCTTGAAGGAGGCGAAACCGGGTGAATCCAAAGATCCCTATGACACCAAACTGTACCATAAGTTTGAAAATGTGCTGGGACGTCTGATCAAACGTCGTTATCTCACGCTTACTTCGGTGGTGGCAACCTTGTTCTTGTCTTTGTTCATCATGAGCATTATGCCGCAGAGCTTCTTCCCGATCATGAACAAGCCCTATTTTCGTGCCGACCTGATCTTCCCGGAAGGGTATGGGATCGACGATGTGGAAAGGAATGTGATCAAGATAGAAGAGTATCTCAAGAATAATGATAAGATCAAATCCTATTCGTTCACGCTGGGAGGTTCGCCGGTACGTTATTATCTGGCAAGTTCGTCTATCGGTCCGAAGCCGAACTTCGCCAATGTCCTGATCGAAACCAAGGACGCGAAAGATGCACAGAGCGAGGAAAACAAGTTCTATGAATATATGGTCGCCAACTATCCGGATATTTTGACTCGTTCAGCTTTGTTTGCTTTGTCTCCTGTGCCTGATGCTGCAATTGAAATCGGGTTTGTTGGCGATAATATCGATACGTTGGTGGCTCTGACACAGCGTGCACAAGAAATCGCCCGCAAGAACGACATGGTGATGGAAGTGCGCAACAGCTGGGGAAACAAGGTTCCGGTATGGAAGCCGTTGTACTCGCAGGAAAAAGGTCTCCGTTTAGGTATCACCCGTCAGCAGATGGCTTATTCGCTTCGTTCGGCAACCAATGGCGTGCCTTTAGGCGAATATCGCGAAGGAGATGTGTTTATGCCGATCCTGCTGAAAGATGCCGATCGCGATTCGATGAACCTGAACGATATCAAGACTTTGCCTGTCTACAGCGCCAAGGGGCGTTCTGTCAAAGTGGAGCAGGTGATCGACGACTTCTCGCTTGATTATGAGTACAGTGTCGTGAAGCGTTATAATCGTCAGCGTTATATGATGATGCAGTGCGAGCCGAAACGCGGAGCCAATACGATGGCTGCTTTCAGCCAGTTGTGGCAGGATATCCAGCAAGAGGTGCAGGTTCCCGAAGGATACAAACTGCAATACTTCGGCGAACAGTCTGAACAGGATAAAGGTAACAAGGCGATTGCTGCCAATATTCCGTTGATGTTCGGTCTGATCTATCTCACCCTGTTGTTCCTCTTCCCGAAATACTACCGGAAGCCGGTCTTGATTATGTGTATGTTGCCTCTGATCTTCATCGGTGTGGTATTGGGGTTGCTGGTGTTTGGCAAGTCGCTCGATTTCTTTGCCATGTTAGGTCTGTTAGGTCTGATCGGTATGAATATCAAGAATGCGATCGTGCTGGTGGACGAAATAGGATTGCAGCTTGACAGTGGCCTGGCGCCGGTCAATGCGGTGATCGAGGCAACCAAGACGCGTATCGTTCCGGTGACGATGGCATCGGGGACAACGATTTTGGGTATGTTGCCATTGTTGGGCGATGCCATGTTTGCCGGTATGGCGGCGACGATCATGGGAGGTCTGTTCGTTTCGACCATCCTGACCATCTTCGTGCTTCCGGTGACCTATTGTATATTCTTTAAGATTAAATCGGTATAATGAGTATGAGAAATAAAATAATTATCGGTTGTATGCTGTTGGGGGCTTTATCGGTGGGAGCACAGGAAAAGCCCGTCACGGCTGCGGACTACAAGCAGAAAGTGCTTGAATATAGCCGCCAGATCAAACAGAGTGCGGAAGAACGTATTGCGATGCAGCATGCTATCAAGGCGGCCAAGACCGCTTTCTTCCCGGCTGTCGATTTCTCCGGCAGCTACCAGTACCGTATCAATAAGTACGATTTGGATTTCGGCCCCGGCATGGCTGTCGAAATGGATCATAACACCTATAGTTTGGGAGCTACCGTAAGTCAGCCGATCTATGCCGGCGGACAAATCTACAACAATTACAAGGCCGCCCAGATACAGGGACAGATCGCTTCCGAGGCGGAAGACCTGACGACGGATAATATCGTGTATGCCGCCGACCTGAACTACTGGTCTGCTGCTGCCCGTAAAGGCATGTACGATGTCATGTGCCAGTATGTCGATATTGTGCAGGAATTGGCAAACGTGCTGACAACCCGTTTCAATGACGGGCAGATCAGTAAGACCGACCTCTTGCAGGTACAGTCCCGTTTGAAAGAAGCGGAATTGAACAAAAGCGCTGCGTACAAAGATTATCAGATCGCCTTGCAGAACCTGAATGTGCTAATGGGTGTTCCTCCTATGACACCGGTGGAGATTGCCGATGCCATCACGACGGTGCAGCCGTTGCCGATGCACATAGGGGAAGAGGCCGCTTTGCAGAACCGGCCGGATTTCACGATCTCTAAATTGAATATCGAATACCAGAAACGGCAGATCAATTTGTCAAAAGCAAAGTATAATCCGACACTGGCTATCGGTTTTCAGGGAACCTGGGGCACTCCGATGTTGAACGTGAAAGGGTCCGACCAGCTTTGGACACCTGCCGTGTTCGCCTCCCTAAAGATACCTTTGTTCCGTTGGGGAGCCCGTTTCAAGGAGGTGAATTCCCAAAAAGCTATCTTACGCAGTAAGGAATATGTTATGGATTACACCCGCGACCAGATTTCCCAGGAGGTAGCCAATTCCTGGACCAGCCTGACGGAAAACACGAAGCAGATCGATGTTGCCGAAGAAGCCTGCAAGATCGCTGAGGAAAATCTCGACCTGAATACGTTCAGCTATAAAGAGGGAAAACTTCCGATCCTCGATGTCCTTTCCGCCCAGCTTTCCTGGATTCAGTCCTATAGCAGCTTGATTCAGACTTGGTATCAGCAGAAAGCGTCTCTCGCCCAGTATAACAAGGCGGTGGGTATTCGTCGCTTGCAGTAATCGGAAAACACCTTTATCACAATCTTTTTAGGCACGGATTTCACGGATTTATACGGATGAATTTATTTTTTCCGTGTTTTCCGTGAAATCCGTGCCTAAATTATATCTATTAGTAAGCAAAATTTTGCTTCGACACAGCTCCCTGCCAAGAGCAGAAACAAATGCAAATATTATTGAAACTCCTTTTTCAGTTTCGCCACCCATTTCAGTATCCGTTCCTCCGTCTGTTCGGACTGATTCTCGATATCGAGGGGAAGTCCCAGGAAATGCCCTTCCTTAACGGCCCGTGATTGGGTGAAATGGTAGTCGTTGACAGGCATGAAACCGATCAGTTCCGCATTGCTTTTGGTAAAGGCTTCCGCCAGAATGCCGATCCCATCGACAAAATTGTCGGGATAGCGTTCTTGGTCTCCGAGCCCGAATAGTGCGACTTTCTTGCCCGTCATGTCGATGGATTCTATTTCCGGCATGAACTCGTCCCAGTAAGTCGGCAGTTCTCCGTCGAACCAGGTGGAAGTTCCGGCAATAATATTGTCGAACGATTCGAACTCCTTGCGTGTCGCCCCTTCTATCGGGATCAGGACGACTTCGTTTTCTGCGAATGCTTCTTGTATTTTCAAAGCGACTACGGCTGTTTTAGCGGTTGTGCCACCATAGAATAAACCTATTTTCTTCATTTTGTATGTTGTTTATAGAAGGTGTGTCAAAACTATCCTGTTCCCGCACCCCTCGCGGGATCGCATTAAAACCGGCCCTATAAAATCTGATTGATAAGGTCTGTCCTTTTGCGGCCCCGCATCAAGCGCGGGGACAAGAAGATTTTGATATACCCTCTTCATTAATATTCCAATAATGCTTTTGCTGCGTTGTAGATCCGTTCTTCTCCGGGCAGGATCGCCTTTTCGAGGACCGGATGGAAACCGACAGGGGTAAAGGTAGAACCGACGCGTTGGATCGGAGCATCCAGGTATCGGAACATTTCCGTGCCGACGATACCGGCTATTTCCGCTCCGAAACCTGAGAACACTTTGTCTTCATGTACGATCAGCACCTTGCCGGTTTTTTTCACGGAAGCGAAGATCGTTTCCGTATCGAGTGGGATCAGCGAGCGGATGTCGATGACTTCCACGTCCCAGTTATGCTCTTTCTTCAACCTCTCGGCGACACTGAGGCAGAAATGCGTGGTATTGCCATATGTGATCATGCTCAGGTCGCTGCCCGGCCGGCGGATACGGGCTTTCCCGAAAGGAACTTCGAAGTCTTCCGGCACAAAACCGGCTGCTTCGACCGAGTTATATTGCGCTTTCGGTTCGAGAAAGACGGTAAAGCCCTTCGAACGTATGCTGGTGCGCAACAGTCCTGCCGCATCATCGGCAAAAGAAGGATAGACGATGCGGGCTCCCGGAATGGAGGTCAGCGCCCCTTCGATCGTTTGCGAGTGGTAGAGCCCTCCGCCGATATAACCGCCCGATGCCAGGCGGAGTGTCAGGTTAGGGGTGAACTGTCCGTTGCTTCGCCAGTATTCGTGTGTACATTCGACATATTGCTCGATGGCCGGCCAGAAATAATCGGCAAATTCGGCTCCTTCCACCACGACATGTATTTTCGGGTCGAAGCGGCACATGCCGTTGGCCGTACCCACGATGTAGTCTTCGGCGATGGGAGCGTTGAAGATACGCTTCGGCCCGAACTCCTGTTGCATACCTTTGGTGACGTTGAACACGCCGCCTTTGTCTTTGTTAGCCACATCCTGTCCCCACAGGAATGTATCCGGGTTATGGCGGAATTCTGTTTTCAGTGTTTCGTTGATTGCGGTTACCAGTGTTCTTTTTTCGCCATTTTCTTCTTTGTGTGTGCCGTCTGTATATTTCTGCGGCAGGTAAGGTTCGGGCAGGACATAATCAAAGATCGTTGCAGGATCGGGTTCGGGAGCCGCCAACGCTTTGCGGTTGGCCGCGCTCAGGTCTTTTTTCGCCTGTGCTTCTATCTGCTTCAGTTCATCTTCGGTTAGGCGATTGTAACGGAGCAGCATACGGCGGAATTTTTGCAGCGGATCGGCTGCTTTCACGTAGGCAAGTTCGTTTTCATCGCGATACAAAGTCTGCTTGTCGGAGTTCGAATGGGAGCCGATGCGTACGCAGTTTGCATGGACGATCACCGGATTATGCGTATTGATCGCATGTTCGCGGGCTTCGGTCATGGCGTTCATCGAGTCGAAAACGTCTTTTCCGTTGCAGTGGATGATGCGCAGGTTTTTGAAGCCTGAGAAGTTGTCGGCTACCTTGCGGTTGGCCGTCTGATCCTTTTTGGGGACGGAGATGCCGTAGCCGTTGTCCTGCAAGACAAAGATAACGGGGAGCTGCTCGTTGCTCGCCCCGTTGATGGCTTCGTAGACGTAGCCCTCGGAAGTGGCGGACTCGCCGTGCGAAGTGATCGCGACGCCTTTATGGTCGTAATAAACCATTGCACGGGCGACACCTACGGCGTGCAGGTCGTGTGTCCCGGTCGCCGAGGAGATGTTCTCGATATGCCACTCCGGCTTGGCGAAGTGGTTGGACATATGCCGTCCGCCGCTGGACGGATCGGTCGCTTTCGAGATGCCGTTCAGGATGATTTCTTCCGCCGTCATTCCGGCAGACAGGACGGTCAGCATATCGCGGTAGTAGGGAAAGAGGTAATCCTCTCCCCGGTGGAATACCTGCCCGATGGCGAGCTGGATGCCGTCGTGTCCGGCATAAGGGGCATGATAGGACCAGCCTAAGGACTGGAGCAGGTAAGAAGGCGCCTTTTCATCGAGCGCCCTGCCGAGACTCATCAGGTAATACCATTTGCGAAGGGTCTCGGTATCGGCCGTTTTTATATCGTATCGTTTCATACTTGATTATTTTGTGTGTTGTTTTAATAGTTTTGTGATATGTTACTTTTGGCTTGACCCAAAAGTAACCAAAAAGTCAAGGCTTAACCGTCCGGTCTACTCTGGGCAAAGACTACGCTGTCGCCTGCGAAACTCGCTTCGCTCAAACAGCGCAGGCTCCGGACGCTTCGTCTTTACCCTCCGCTTGACGCCCGTCCGCTTAGGCCTTTCCAAGAAAGCTCCGCTTTCTTTTGGGATTGCCGATACTGATCGTTCTTTTGCGTCCCCGTGCGGGGCACGGGGACAAGCCTGTTCCCGCACTTGATGCGGGATCACAAAGGAGCAGGCAGCATTGGCAATCCCTGAAGAGCCGTCAGGCTCTATTTCCGGCCTAAGCTGGTGAGCGTAAAGCGCAGAGACCGCAGTGAGCGTCCGGAGCGTCTGCTGTTTGAGCGAAGCGAGTTTCAGACGCGACAGCGAACGGAGGGAACGAAGTAGCGAAGCAGCTTAAGCCTTGACTTTTTGGTTACTTTTGGATCAAGCCAAAAGTAACAGATAAATCATCATTTATCCCAGTTCTCCAGATAATCCGCTACGCGTCGCAGGAACTCTCCACCCAGTGCTCCGTTGATGATCCGGTGGTCGTACGACAGGGACAGGTACATCTTGTGGCGAATTGCGATTGTATCTCCTTCGGGTGTCTCCACGACGGCCGGTTTCTTTTCGATGAAGCCGACGCCTAAGATGGCTACCTGTGGCTGGTTGATGATCGGCGTACCGAACAGGCTCTTGAACGAACCGAAGTTGGTGATCGTGAAAGTTCCGCCTTGTATATCGTCTGGCATCAGCTTACCCGTGCGTGCTTTGGCGGCAAGAGTGTCGATGTTGGCAGCAAGGCCGTTCAGATTCAACTTGTCTGCATCATGAATAACCGGTACGATCAGGTTACCGTCGGGCAGCGACACGGCGATACCCAGGTTAATATGCTTTTTCAGAATGACTTTGTAGCCGTCGACCGAAGCGTTCACGTGCGGGAATTCAGCCAGTGCCTTTGCTGTAGCTTCCGCTATGGCAGGCATGAAAGTGAGTGCTACACCTTCACGTTTGAAAAATGCGTCTTTCGTGCGGTTGCGCCATTTTACCAGACGGGTGACGTCGGCTTCGACAACAGTTGTAACGTGGGGAGACACTTTTTTCGACATGACCATATGGTCTGATATGATACGGGCAACGCGGTCCATTTCGACCGTTTCGTCTTCGGTAACAGATGCCGGGTTGCGTCGATCGTCGATGGTGGGCTGCGTCGGTTGGTGATGGTGGACACCATCGACCGGAGATGGTGGGTTACGTCGATCGGAGATGGTGGGCTGCGTCGGTTGGTGATGGTGGACACCATCGACCGGAGATGGTGGGTTACGTCGATCGGAGATGGTGGGCTGCGTCGACGGTTGACGCAAGTTTTCGGTATCACTTTGTGGGATGATGCCACTTTTCTTGGTCGTGATATAATCTTTAATATCTTTTTTACTGAGTCGTCCTTCGTAGCCGGTTCCCGGAATCGCGTCCAGTTCGGCTTGCGATATTTTGGCTTCCTGTGCTAATTTCAGCACGATGGGAGAATACCATCTTCCGTCTTCTTCCTTGGATGATTTGACGGGCTGGGCGGGTTCTGCCGGTACAGACTGTACCATTGTGCTTTCGTCGCTTTTAGCTGCGGCAGGAGTGGTACTTTCGGGTGCTTCTCCCTCTTCGCCTTCCAGTTGGATCAGGGCGACGGTTGTACCGACGGCCACCGTATCGCCTTCGGAAAACAGCAGTTCGAGCACCTTTCCTGCAACCGGAGAGGGTATTTCCGCACTGACTTTGGCGGTGCTCACTTCAAAGAGGACATCGTCTTCTTGAACAGCGTCGCCTACTTTGACGGACCAGGAGACAATCGTCCCTTCAGTGATGCTTTCGCCCAGTTTGGGCATTTTTATTTCAAATGTCGACATAGTTTAAATGTGTATTTTATGTTCTGATATTGAAGTTCCAGGCCGACGTCGCGTATTTGTTGTCACGTAGGGACCGGATGGCGTTCAAATCGTCTTCAGTGAATGAATAGGGACGGGTGTCCGTCTTGTTTTCTGTAAAATAGTTCAGGAGTGCGTCTCTGAATTCTCCGATAGATACCGCTTTACGGGTATAGGTGCATATGTTGGTGACCGGGCTTCTTACGGATTTGACATAAAAAGGAGCGGGCTTCATTTCTTTTTTTTCCGGTTTCCGTTCTGTATTTTTGAGGGCGGTCGTCAGGCGATACAGGTCGGTGGAGAAAAGGAGGGTGGCGTGGTGCAAGATCCTCCCTTTGTGGATGGATTGCGCACTGCCCGATATTTTCAACCCGTCGATCGTGAGTGCCTGCCGCTCGTCAGCCTCTGCCCGGATGCCGAATGTGGCAAGGAAGGCGATCAGCCGGGCTGTGAATATGCCTGATGCGAGTTCCTTGCTGTTTTGTATAAAAGTGATATTCAGGTTGCCGGAATCGTGATAGACGGCTCCGCCACCGGAATAACGGCGTACGACTTTGATATGCTTCTCCTGAATATAGTTTCGGTTTATCTCGTCCCATGCGTTCTGGTGCTTACCGATGATGACGGACGGTTCGTTCTGCCACAACATGAAGATGTCGTCCGAAAAGTTCTTGAGCAGATACTCCTCGGCTGCCAGGTTGAACCAGGCATCCGTGTATGGATTGTTGATATAAAGCATTATCAGAGGTAGAGACTTTCATGTATCACCTCTCCGACAGTCGGATGGGGAAATACGGTTTTCTTGAATTCATCGACCGTATAACCGTGCTCGACGGCGATACCGGCAATGACGATGATCTCCGATGCCGGATTTCCCACCAGATGGCAACCGATGATCTGGCCGTTCACGTTTGTCAGGAGCTTGCATAGCCCGTTGCCGGTTTCGTTTTCGGCGACAAAGCGGCCGGAATAGGTCATCGGAATCTTGACAAGGTTGTAATATTCTCCACTTGCCTTCAATTCCTCTTCCGTCTTGCCGACACCGGCCACTTCCGGATTGGTGTAGACGACGGCGGGAATAGCCCTGTAGTCCATCCGTTCCTCATTCCCCAGGATATGGTTGACAGCAACCTCACCTTCCCGATAGGCTGTGTGGGCCAGTTGCGAGAATCCTGTGATATCTCCGGCTGCATAAACGTGCGGATGGGAGGTCTGCATATATTCGTTCACTCGGACGCCCCGGCGGTCCGTCTCGATGGAAAGGCTTTCCAG
>UMJR01023785.1_pt1 | contig 10312 bp, 8 predicted proteins | sample 1966121 | NCBI WGS metagenome assembly UMJR01 (sample SAMEA4836155, study PRJEB28245) | human gut metagenome | biome: gut microbiome; material: fecal sample | place: Denmark | collected 2008
GGTTACGAACGAGCACCGCGAGTTTCGCAATTACCTATTATTATATGGACTTATTCCGCAAATCCTTGCTGTTCCATTTCATGTTCTATTTTACCTTCATTTTCCTGACTTGCTGATACGAACAGGTGACGGAATACGAATCTGCAGAATGGTCCGACAACCAGGATCTGCAGTGGGTAGGCTATGATGAAGTTCAGGCAGATGGTCTGGAGCCAGATGAAGATGAGATTTGAAGTGATTCCTGAAGATTCGATGGTTCCAAGCAGGCTCATCAGCGGTACCATTGTGCAGACGGTGAAGGTCTGGATGCAGAGGATGATGAAGATCGGGCGGTCAGTTGGTTTGGCTACGCGGAACGCGAAATATTTGGATGTTTTGCTGGCGATGAAGAATGCGCAGAGGAATCCGATGAACCATTCCAGCGGAAAAGAATGCAGTGCGTGACTGAATGTAGCCGCCTGAAGTCCACCGGTGTGGATAGCGACGTTATAAACGCCCATGATAAAGATTATACAGCCGGATGTGATAAGGGTGAAAATAAATTCCTGAAATTTTGTTTTTGGCATAGTTAAGCCCTCCTCATAAAATAATAAAAAACTCCATATAAACGCAAAAATGCCGCCTACCCGTCTGACAATGGATAAGCGACATTTTTTGTCGTATTTATTCTATCAGTTATTGGGATTCTATGTCATGGGAATTTTGCACAAAATATAATCGTGAAATAATAGCTTTAGAGTCTTTTTGACAAAGGGATAGGAACGTTTATTCATGGATGAGGATAAAATAAAGTATAAATAGAAGTTACAAATTCACTTGACAACCGAATAATTTTCTGCGTATATTGTAAAAAAATGAGATATTAAGTGACTGAGAAGTCTGATTATGGTTACTGGTTATTGCGTTCTCAGTAACGGATTATGAAAAGCAGTCTGACATAACGAGCGACAAAAAGTCACAAGGATCAGCAGAAAGGGGCAAAAACTATGGATTTAAAGAACTACTCAACAGGGGTACAGCACATTGGAATTCCGACAAATGACATTGGTAAAACAGTAGAATTTTATCACAAATTAGGTTTTGAAACAGCATTTGAGACAGTAAATGAGGAAGCAAACGAGAAGGTTGTTTTCCTGAAACTGGGAACTCTGGTAGTGGAGACTTATGAGAACCATGCAGCGAAAATGGAGCATGGCGCGATCGATCATGTTGCACTTGACGTAAAAGATATTGAAGAGATTTTCCAGTATATCAATGAAGCTGGTTTAAATTCTACACAAGATACCATTCATTTCCTGCCATTCTGGGAAAATGGAGTGAAGTTCTTTACAATTGAAGGACCGAATAAGGAGAAGGTGGAATTTAGTCAGTATCTGTAAATAAAAAGGAAATAATCATTAAGGGTCGATACATTGACGGAAACAGTGTATCGGCTTTTTTGGTAATGTTGGATTAATAAGTGGGGGTGGTGCGAATGCGTAAAAAATATCATGAGCTGTCTTTGGCGAAAAAATTTTCTCTTACAAGTATTGGCTTCTTTTTTCTCACAATCCTTGTATTAACTGTATTGATTCAGTTTTTATACGAAAAATCAGTATTAAATATCACCAGCGAAAGCTATAAGGAAAAGTTTGAGATAGTGTCTGATAACAGTCAGAGTATATTAGAGAATTCGGGAAAGATAGCTAAGGTAATATTAACAGATGAAGCAATACAAAACTGGTTTTTACAGGATTCTGAGGAATCAGCAGATCAGTTAAAATATAAAATGCAGGTAGAGAAACGTCTGGATTATTTGGATGCATTGTATCCAGATAAACAGTATAGCAGTATTTCTGTTTTTGACTCATATGGACATATGGTAAATTCTAACAGTATTCGATCTGAGGCATCAAAATACGAACAGTTTTTTAACATAATAAAAGAGAATTATAACGTAAAATGGTTGGATTTATATGAAGTATCCCTGGGAGATTATGAGAAAAATGGAATTGGTTATATCAGATATTATAGAGATTACGATTCGGGACTTATTAAAGGATATGTTCTTATAGAATATCAGTCGCCACTTCTGATAAATAATTTTGCACATATCAGATATGGGGAGACAGGCAGTTATCTGATTGCTGATACAGATGGAAACAAAAAAATAGAAAATGATCAGGATGTATCAGGAAATATTTTGGAAGAAGAGTATTTTCAATGGGCTGAAGATAATAAAAAAGGAGGAAAAGTATTCAGGATTGACGGTAAAAGATATCTTGTGACAGCGTCAGTAATCCCTACACTGGATTGGCTTATGATTGGTCTGACACCAGTGAATGAACTTACAAAAGCCGGGAAAGCGATGACACAGATTATTTATGTAGTAGGAATTATTGCTGCTTTAATCAGCACATTTTTCAGCCTGAGGGTTTCTCACAGTGTAACAAAGCCTTTGATATATTTGACAGATACCATGAAAAAATTTGGAAAAGGAGATCTTTCTGTACGTGTTCCTGTATTGTATGAGGATGAAATTGGAATATTATCGGAAGAGTTTAATAAGATGTCTGAACAAATCAGGCAGCTGGTTGATCAGGTATATAGAGAGCAACGGGCAAAAAGAAAATCTGAGCTTGCAGCACTTCAGGCACAGATTAATCCACATTTCTTATATAATACATTGAATAGTGTAAGTTCGCTTATCAAAATGAATTGTCCGGATGAAGCATTTATCATGATTCAGGCGATTGGTACATTTTATAGAACTTCACTTAGCGATGGAAAAACATTAATACCGCTGGAACAGGAAATAACAAATATAGAGAATTATATAAAAATACAGAAAGTCAGATATGGAAATAAAATAGAATATGAGATTGATATAGAAAATGAAATTTTGCAGGAGTGGATTGTAAAACTGACACTTCAGCCATTGATAGAAAATTCTATATATCATGGTATAAAGGAAATGAGGGGAAAAGGAATTATCCGAATCAAAGGATGGAAAGAGAAGAATAAGGTTTTTATTCAGGTGTCAGATAATGGGCTTGGAATTCCAGAAGAAAAATTAGAAGAACTGTTTAGTAAAGATTACAGAGAAAAAGGCTCAGCATTTGGATTATTTAATATTCAACAAAGATTGCAGATTTATTTTGGAAAAGAATATGGTCTTACAGTAGAAAGTAAACTGAGTCAGGGAACGAAGGCAACAGTGTGCATTCCTGTAGATTTTAAGAGAGAAGAGGATAGAAAATGAGGGTATTCCTTGTAGATGATGAATTTTTGCAGAGAGCGTTAGTGAAAAAAACAGTTGACTGGAATAGTCTGGGTATGGAAATATGCGGAGAAGCAGAAGACGGAGAAGAAGCATTAAAGAAAATTTTGGAAGAAAAGCCGGATATTCTAATTATGGATATTAATATTCCATATATGAATGGAATTGAAGTATCTAAAAAAGTAAAGGTTATTTTTCCAGAAATACAAGTAATTATATTGACCGCTTATGGTGAATTTGAATATGCAAGGGAGGCACTTTCTTTTGGAGCAGTCAGTTTTGTGCTGAAACCGTTGGACCCTGAAGAATTAACAAAAGAGCTTCAGAAGTGTAAAGAAAAACTGGAACATATTTATAGACAGAAATCTTCTGTAAAGAAAATGCAAAAGGATCAGTTTCTTTTAGAACAGCTTTCAGGTATGGTACCTTCTGAAAATCAGCAGAGTAAATGGGAGGAAATGAAGATTCCGTTTGATAAACCATTATCAGTGGTCTTGATTAGACCTGAAAATAAACAACAGAATAACAAAATGGCAGAAGAAATGGAAGAAATAATCCAGGATTATTTTCCGGTATATGAAATGATTTCTATGAACCAAGGATATGCTTTTATTCTATTTGGAGAAGAGAATATGGAATATCAGATTCAGCTTCTCTGTACTTATATGCAGGAAATTATGAATAGTAAAAGGAACTGGAATGGAGGAATCAGCAGGGTATTTTCAGACATCAGAGAATTGAAAGCGGCCTATCAGGAGGCATATTCTGCAGCCAGAAAAGGAAAAACAGAACAGAAAATTCTGATTTACGAGCCAGTAGATATGTTTCAATTTATACAATCATCGTTATATGATTCGGAAGTATTTTTGTATTATATCAGAAAAAATGAATATGAAATGCTTACAAAAGAGATAGGTGAAATGTTTATTCAAATGGAAGAACAGAATGTCCTTTCTGACACAGCAGTATATATATCTACGGATATTCTGATCCATATTTGTCTGTATATGTCTGAACTGGGAGTTGATTTTTCTTTAGTTGTGGAAAAAGAACAGAGACAATTAACAGGATTGCAGAATAATGGTGGAATTGAAGAAATTAGAAGTGTATTAATGTGTATATTGGAAAAATGCCGCATATGTGCAGCAGAAAATAAACTTCCTGCAACAAAGAAAAAAGTAAATGATGCAGTAGATTTTATTGATAGTAATTATAGTAGGATTGATATGAGCTTGAATCTGGTAGCAGATACAATTGGGGTGAATGCGAGTTATCTAAGTAATATATTTAAAAAAGAAAAAGGATGTTCATTAAGTAAGTATTTGACTCAGACACGTCTGGAACAGGCAAAGAAATATCTTACAGAGTATCCGGATAAAACACTTATAGAAATTGCAGAGTCAATAGGATACAGTGACGTTTATTATTTTAGCAAGAATTTTAAAAAGTATTATGGTATTTCTCCGTCTAAGTACCAGGAAGAGAGAAAAATGTAATTATCCAAAATATTTCCCAGACGTCCAAAGAATCTACATTCACGTAATAGCACAAAAATGGTAATCTTGTCTCATCAAAAGACAGGAGGTAAAAGGAAATGGCTGAAAAGGAAATTCCATTTCGACAAATTCATCTGGATTTTCACACCAGTGAAGCCATTGAGGGGGTCTGCTCAGAATTTAATGCGGAAGAGTTTGCCCAGACTCTTGCGGATGCGCACGTGAATTCTATTACTTTGTTTTCTTGTGGACATCACGGAAATTTATATTATGATTCCAAAATGTTTCCGGAAATGGTCCATCCTCATCTGGCACACAGAGATTTGTTGAGAGAACAGGCTGAAGCCTGCAGAAAACGTGGAATACAGGTAAACCTTTATACAACCATTCGCTGGAACAAGAGAATCGCAGATATGCATCCGGAATGGATCTGTATTGATGAAAACGGAGCACTTCAGGACTATAAGGGAAAGGGGTATTTTGAGGCTGGTTTTTATAAAAACCTTTGTGTAAATACACCGTATCGTGATTTCCTGAAAAAGCAGTTCGGAGAAGTTCTGGAAACGATTCCGGGAGATGGAGTATGGTATGATGCAGCTTTTATGAATGAATGCTGCTGTCCATCCTGCCAGAAACTTATGCGGGAAAAAGGTCTGAATCCTGCAAAAAAGGAAGACCGTCAGGAATTTGCAAGGTGGACTTATTATGATATGGTCGAAGATCTGACCGCATTTGCAAAAAAATATAATCCAGATTTTCATGTCTGCTATAACAAAGGACATGTTGGATATCTCGATAAACCAGTGATAAAGGATTATTCGTATTTTTCTTTTGAATCTCTTCCGGGAGTAGAATGGGGATATCTTGATTTTCCTGTTTCTGCTAAATATATGAGGAATTTTGGAAAAGAGTGTCTTGGACTGACAAGCAGATTCCACACAGAATGGGGCGATTTTCATGCATTTCGTAATGAGGCAGCTATGGAATATGAAGTATTTTCCATGCTTTCCCATGGATGCAAATGTACGATTGGTGACCAGATGGATTACTGGGGAAAATTGAATAAGGACATGTATCAGCAGATCGGAAGGGTTTATAAATCTGTAGAAGAAAAAGAACTCTGGTGTGAGAATGCAAAACCAGTATCTGAAATTGGTGTTTTTACAGCAGAAGAATTTTATGCTACAGGCGTAGCAGGACAGATTCCAGGTGCATCTGAAGGTGTGGCAAGACTTCTGATGGAATATGGATATCAGTTTGATTTTATTGACAGTACTTCTGATTTTGGAAAATACAGGTTGTTAATTTTACCGGATGTAATTCCTGTAGATGAAATATTAGGCCGGAAACTGAGTGCTTATATAAATGCAGGAGGCAAATTACTGGCAAGTTATCAGTCTGGTCTTGACAAAGATCACCAGAAATTTATGATCTCAGAACTGGCAGTAAAATATCTTGGAGATGCACCATATAGTCCGGATTTTATATGGCCGAAAGAACATCTGGCAAAGGGTCTTGCAGATGCAGAACATGTAATGTATGACAAAGGAACACTTGTAGAAGCGACAGATGAGGCTCAGTTTGTCCAGAAAGTAATCCCGCCGGTATTTAATCGTACATATGAACATTTTTGTTCTCATCTTCATTCTCCATCAGGAAGAAAAGAAGTATATCCTGGTATTGTGGAAACAGAAAATACAGCGTATTTTATTCATCCGATTTTTACAACATATCAGAACTGGGCACCTGCATGGTATAAAAAGATCCTGAGAAATGAATTAGACAGAATGCTTCCGAATCCGCTGATTCAGCATAATGGACCATCAACAACACAAGTTACAGTGTTAGATCAGGAACAAGAGAACAGAAGAATTGTACATGTACTTCATTATGTACCGGTGAAGAAATGTAAAAATCTTGAGATTGTTGATGACATTATTCCTTTATATAATCTTAAGATTACTATGACAGAAGAACGTGAAGTAGAGAAAATTTATACAATACCCGATAAACAGGAAGTTCCATTTGTACAGGATGGAAAAAAACTTGAATTTACTCTAAAAGAGATTAAGGGACATCAGATGACTGCTGTTTGTTACAAAAATTAGTAAGGAAAAGAGGAGGTTTTTATATGAAGACAGGGAAAAAAGTTTTAGGGGCTGTATTAGCGGCAGCAATGGCATTATCATCTATTACACCGGTATTTGCAGCAGATAAAGTTAAGATTACATTTATGAGCCGTGACAGTGGTGATACACCTATGGCAAAGGTTTATGAAGACCAGATTGCAGCATTTATGGAAGAAAATCCTGATATTGAAGTTCAGAACGATTCTGTTTATGAGGAATCTGCTTATAACAATAAACTGAAAGTTGCATTATCTACAGGAGAAACACCAAATATCTTTTATTATCCGGCAATTGCCGGCCTGAAAGAATGGGCACAGAATGGAGTTCTGTTGGATCTGACAGATTCACTTAACGAAGATGAAGAATGGAAGAACACGTTCCTGGATGGAGCATTAGATACATATGATCTGAGTGCTTATGGAGTGGATGGAATCTATGCATTGCCAAATGAACTGAATGTGGATGCTATTTTCTACAATAAGGCTTTATTTGAAAAAGCCGGTATTGAGAAAACTCCAGAAACAATGGATGAACTGTATGAGGATATTGATAAGCTGGTTGCTGCCGGAATTACTCCGTTTGGAGTAGGCGGAAAGAATACCTGGGTTATGGGACATATCTTTAATAATATTCTTGCTAAAAGAATCGGAAGAGATGGCATTATAAAATTGGGTACTGGCGAGAAAAAATGGACGGATGATGATGTAGTAGAATGCCTGCAGATTACAAAAGATTTAAAAGATAAAGGTGCTTTTGCAGAGGGATTTGAAGGAATGGATTATAATACTCAGATGAATCAGTTCCTCACCGGAGAAGTAGCAATGATTTCTCACAGCAGCCCTATCATTCCTGAAATGTTTAATTCTGAATCAGAAATTTTGGATGATATTTCATTCTTTGCATTCCCATACTTTGAAGATAAACCAGAGTATAAAGATACACATGTAGTATATACTTCCGGATGGATGCTTTCAGGAACTATGAGTGATGAGGAAAAAGAGGCAACTCTAAAACTGGTGAAATATATGACATCTAAAGAGTCTATTCAGGAACGTATGAATGCAGCGATGAGAGTTGCTCCATATAAAGATATTGATGCACCGGAAGACGCACCGCAGATTTTCAAAGATATGGTTGAATATACAGGTACTATTACAGATTCTGTAGGAGAATATTTTGACTATGATACCTGCTCTACATTAGTAGATACTTCAAGAAATGGAATTTTGAACATGATGCTGTCTGATTCCGCTGAGAATACAGCACAGACTATTCAGGCAGATATTGATGCAAACCGTCCACAGAGCTGACAGATAAAGCAAAAGGAAGGGGGGAGAGCACCCTTCCTTTTGTTTACTCAAAAATAGAAAAGAGGAGGGGTTATTTTGGAAAAAATAAGGAAAAATAAGAAAGTTATTGCGGTATTTTTGATACCTGCAGTATTGATCTATCTTTGTTTTGAATTGATACCTGTAGTTATGTCTGTCTATTTTTCATTTAATGACTGGCCTGGGCTTCAGGCGGTGCCGCTTAAATTTGTAGGATTTAAGAATTATAGTAATCTGTTCCATAATGCAGTTTTTCTTAAGTCGTTGCAGAATGTTCTTATTTACGTTGTTGTAAGTGTTATTTTGCAGGTTCCTATTGGATTTGGACTTGGATTACTGATCCATCATTTCAAAAAAGGACAGAGATTTTTTAAAGCTGCATTTTTTATTCCTATGATTTTATCAGTGACAGCAGTAGCATTGTTATGGAATTTTATTTATTTTCCTACTGACAAGGGAATTCTGAATAGTCTTCTTATTAAAATTGGACTTGGAAATTATATTCAGCAGTGGCTGGTTAATCCTAAAACTTCTTTGATATGTCTGATTGTTGTCAGTACATGGACCAGTGTAGGATATTATATGATCATTTGTTTGGCTGGTCTTACTTCTATACCGGATTCTGTTTTGGAAGCAGGAGAATTAGATGGAGCAACTGGCTGGAAAAAGATTTGGAATCTTTATATTCCAATGCTTTGGGAACCATTAAAAATGTCTACGATCATGGTGATCACTGGAGTATTAAAGATTTTTGATACTGTATACATTCTGACACCTACAGGAGGAACCAGTAACTGTACTATTGTACCAGCACTTTTAATGTATAATGAAGCTTATAGATATGGTCATTATGGAACTGGAAGTGCGATTGCTACGGTCATCTTTGTATTAAGTGCTGCTGTTTCTATTTTTAGTTTGAAACTTATGAATCAGAAAGAATCCATAGAATATTAGGGGGGATAGATCATGAAAACAAAAAAACATTCCGCAGGGTATTATATAGGATTTCTGATATTTATTATAGTTGCTTTGATCAATATTTATCCGATGGTATTTTCAATCTTCTGTTCTTTTAAAGGAAATTTGGAAATATTTTCATCATTTACTGCTTTACCTAAGAAATTACGGATAGAAAATTATTTAACTGCATGGAATGTGGGAAATATAGGAAGATATTTTTTGAATACAATTATTCTTGCAGTTGGAACTCTTGCGATATCAGGTCTTTTTGGAGCAATGGCATCGTATGTTCTGGCAAAATTTAAGTTTCGCGGAAAATCAAAAATATATTTACTGTTTATTTCAGGAATGATGATTCCTATTCAGGCGGTATTAATTCCGTTGTCTTATATTTTTGGAAAACTTGGAATTATGAATAATTATCCGGTATTGATTTTGCTTTATGCGGCGTTTTGTTTTCCAATGACAATTTTGATTCTTACTGGATTTATGAATGGAATTCCGACAGAATTAGAAGAAGCGATGGTAATTGATGGAGCAAATATTTATCAAGTATTTTTTAAGATGATTTTGCCACTGTCAGTTCCGGGAATTGTAAGTGTTTCAATTTTTAATTTTATACAGGTATGGAATAACCTGTTGTTTCCTCTTATTTTTATTTCTGATAAAGATAAAGGTACTATTTCTATGGGACTTCTTGCATTTTTTGGAGAATACAGTACAGATTATAGTTCCAGCATGGCAGGAATTTGTCTTACAACCATTCCGGTAATTATTGCGTATATTTTCTTCCAGGAAAAAATAGAGAATGGTTTAATGAGCGGAGCTGTTAAAGGGTGATAAAAAAGTTGTTGTACTTTTCATTTCCAATATGAAAAGATACAACAACTTTTTTGTATTCCTTATGTATTAATCCTCAAGCTTAATTTTCTCTTTCAGAACTACACAGCCTGCCATATCGCCAATAACGTTAACGCAGGTAGCACCCATATCGCAGAGTGTATTGATACTGATATAAACACCCATAACACCTGCCGGCAGGCCTGCCATAGTTGCGAGGGCTGCGAAGGATGCGATGGCACCGCCCGGGATTCCCGGGGTTCCTACTGACAGGAGTACGTTTGCCAGAAGGATTATGAT
>UMJR01049948.1_pt1 | contig 10220 bp, 8 predicted proteins | sample 1966121 | NCBI WGS metagenome assembly UMJR01 (sample SAMEA4836155, study PRJEB28245) | human gut metagenome | biome: gut microbiome; material: fecal sample | place: Denmark | collected 2008
ATTCTCAAAGCCCATATCCTTAAGCACTCTCTGTACAGGGCGAAGTCCTGTGCCGTGGAGTGGTGTGTAAACAATCTTGATATCCTTTGCCATAGCCTTGATGATCTCAGGATGAATAGAAAGCTTACGAAGCTCTCCGAAATATCCCTCCTCAACCTCATCAGAGATGACATTGTAAAGGCCTGCCTCAATAGCAGCAGCCTTGTCCATAGTCTTAACCTGGTCAAACGATGTAACCTTTGCCACCTCAGCCATGATGCTTGTATCATGAGGTGGAGTAACCTGTGCGCCATCCTCCCAGTAAACCTTGTATCCATTGTACTCACGAGGATTGTGGCTTGCTGTGATAACAACACCGGCTATTGTGCCAAGTGTCCTTACTGCGTATGACAGCTCAGGAACAGGCGCAAGCTGTGGGAACACATATGTCTTGATTCCGTTTGCTGCAAGGCAGAGTGCTGTGGCATCTGTGAACTCATCATGCATATTACGTGAGTCATGCGCGATTGCAACGCCTCTCTTTACTGCGTCCTCTCCCTGTGAAAGTATGTAATTGGCCAGTCCCTGTGTAGCCTGACGGACTGTGTATATATTCATCCTGTTGGTGCCGGCTCCTATTACACCACGAAGACCTGCTGTACCAAACTCAAGTGTGCGATAGAATCTGTCCTCTATCTCCTTATCATCACCTGCGATAGCCTTAAGCTCAGCCTTTGTAGCCTCATCAAAATATGGGTCTGTGCACCATTTTTCGTACTCCGCTCTAAAATCCATTTATATTAACCTCCTGTATCAGCTAGTAAATAAGCCTATTAATGTTAACTATACCGATTTTACCACATTAACGTGCATTTGAAAAGTTTTAGTTCCTTAATATTTTTTTAAACACAAGGCTCCTCATCCAAAGTGGCATCATACAGACAACAAGCTGTGCCGAAATCGTAACAAAATAATCGGCTGCGCTTATGGTCCCTGTCTTTAAAATACGTTTTCTTCCGGCTTTGTATTTAAGGAAATAATCAAAGCCGCCACGCCTCCTTAGCATATCATCACCGGTTCTGGCATACACAAGAGTCTCACCTATATTTGCCATACGGCAGTGATTTCTGATCATATTCGCCCAAAGAAGAGAATCCTCCATAAGCAGACAATCCTGATAATTGCCTGCAGCAAGCACTGCAGACCTTTTGTACATAACAGTCATGTGATTGAACGCATCGCGCTTTCTCTGATACTGCTTTATCACATAATTCCCGAGAGGCACTGTCCTCTCTGATAAAATATTATGCGTATCATCGGAAAACTCGCTGATGTAGCCACCTATGATATCAAGCTTTGGATTTTCCGAAAAAGCATTCAGCTGTCTTTCAAACCGGTCAGGCACACATATATCATCCGTGTCCATCCTGGCCACAAGCTCATTAGAGCAATGCTTTATGCCTTCAGCAAGGGCAAGACCGAGCCCGCTGTTTTTTTCAAGCTTTACCGTAACAAAATTTATCTCCGAAGGCCTGCATTCATACTCACTGATTGCCTCATAAAGCTCATCTGTCAGCCTGCCATCCTCCACCAGCACTATCTCGTCCGGTAAAACAGTCTGTGAATATACGCTTTCCATGCACTCCCTGAAATACTCAGGCTTTTCCTTGTAATAAATTGACAGTAATACTGAAAATTTAACTTTATTCATAAATATTATCCTCCCCGACAAGCAGCCTAATGTATCACCGCAAGCATAGTCTCTATGCACAGCCTGATGTCATTTGTCAGCGAAAACTTCTTTAAATACTTAAGATTGTACCTCATCTTGCCCGGCAGCACCTTGTGGATATATGTGTAATCCACATCATCCGAAGCCTCAAGAAGCCTGTCCTCATCCTTGTACCTGATGCTTGCCTCACTTGTGATTCCGGCTGGCATCAGAAGTGTTGCCATCATCGCAGGTGTATATGCCATGACATACTTCTCCACCTCCGGTCTTGTGCCAACAAAGCTCATATCACCACAGAGCACATTTATGAGCTGCGGAATCTCGTCAAGCCTGTATTTTCTGATGACAGCGCCAACCCTTGTGATTCTTGAATCCCCACCGACAGTCACCAGTGAGCCCTTTTTGTCAGCATCATTCACCATAGTTCTGAACTTGAATATGCGAAACTTCCTGCCATACTGTGTAATACGCTCCTGCCTGAAAAAAACAGGTCCTTTGCTATCCACCTTTATCCAGACAGCAAGGACCAGTATAACAGGCGAAAGCAACACAAGAAGAACAGCGGACATAATCACATCAAAAATGCGTTTAAATACCATGCTTGTCCTCTTTCTGCTCAGATGCCTGTAATATTTAAGTGTAAAATCATTTTTCATGAATGTAGGAATCTCTCCCCATGTTCTCCATCTACTCATGTAAAATCTCCAATAAATTATTAATTATATACTCCACATCCTCATCGCTAAGCTTTGTGTTGAGAGGAAGTGTAATTTCATTCTCATACTGATGATAAGCATTTGGAAAATCAGCTATGTCAAAGCCCATATTCTTATATGCTGTCATCATCGGAAGTGGCTTAAAATGCACATTTGTGGCGATACCTCGCTCCGCCATCTGCACTATAAGCGCATTGCGCCTGTCCACGCCGATGCCCGGTATGCGAAGCAGATACAGATGTCCGCTCGATGTATGCCTGTCTGTAAAATGAGGCACAGTCAAGAGACCAAGCGGCTTAAATGCCGTATCATAGCGCTCTATAATATCACGGCGCCTCTTAAGAAGCCCATCATATCTGTCAAGCTGTACCAGACCAATGGCAGCCTGGATATCAGTCATATTGCACTTATACGAAGGAGCCACAATATCATACTCCCAGTTGCCCTGACCATTCTTGTGGAAAGCATCCTTCGTCTGTCCGTGGAGTGAAAGCAGCATAAACTGCTTGTAGATATACTCATCATCAAAGCCCTCTATAGGTCTCCAGGTGAGTGCTCCGCCCTCTGCAGTGGTCAGATTCTTGACCGCATGAAACGAAAAGCTTGTAAAATCAGCTACATTGCCACACATAATCCGCTCACCGTCTCTCATGTATGAGGCGCCAAAAGCATGAGCTGAGTCAGCCGCCACAATCACACGTCCGATTGCCCTCTGCACATCGTTTGACGGATGAAAAAGAGCCTTTTTTCTTTCCACAATATCCAAAATCCTGTCATAGTCGCAAGGCACGCCTGCAATATCAACCGGCACGATAACCTTTGTCTTTTCTGTAATAGCAGCCTCCAAAGCCTCGTAATCCATCTCAAAGGAATCAGGTGCTACGTCTATAAACTTAAGTGTCGCACCGACATGCACAGCAGGGCTTGCAGATGCAGTATAAGTGTATGCACTTGTGATGACCTCATCACCTGCACCTATTCCTAAGAATCTGAGTATCGACTCAAGACACGCAGTAGCAGAGCCCAGAGCCACAGCCTTATTCGTGCCGCATAGCTTAGCAATCCTCTTCTCAAATTCCTTAGTCCTTGGACCTGTTGTAATCCAGTCGCTTCGTAGCACATCAGCAACAGCTGACACCTCTGCTTCTGTTATATCAGGTGGTGAAAATGAAATCTGTCTTTTTTCCATAGTTATGTTCCTCGCTTCCGGCATAAAATATGCCAAACATCCGGCTTTTACAATCTATATTATGAGCTTCAAAAGATATTTAGTCCTCCAGGTCAGGATGATATGTCTTGACCACAGATGCAACTATCTGCTTGATATCCTTTGCTTCTGAGGTGCATGCCTTCTCGAGCATCTCAAGCTGCTTCTCAAAGAGCTCATCATCCATCTCAATAGGCTCACCCACATGAATCAGCTTGTTTGGAGTCTCCTTAAGACCCTCCTCACTCATCAGCATCTCCTCGTAGAGCTTCTCGCCCGGACGCAGTCCTGTGTATACAATCTGGATATCCACATCAGGCTCCAGTCCCGAAAGCCTGATAAGATTCCTTGCCATATCATCAATCTTGACAGGCTCGCCCATATCGAGTACGAAAATCTCTCCTCCATGAGCATAGAGCCCGGCCTGCAGTACAAGTGCCACCGCCTCCGGAATTGTCATAAAGTACCTAATAATACGCTTGTCCGTCACAGTAACCGGACCGCCATCCTCTATCTGCTTCTTAAATAGCGGGATAACACTTCCGTTACTTCCGAGCACATTTCCAAAACGTACCGCTACAAAATCAGTCCCAGTCTGCCTGTTCATCATCTGTATAACCATCTCGCACAGGCGCTTTGACGCGCCCATGATATTAGTCGGATTGACCGCCTTATCTGTAGAGATAAGTACAAACTTCTTCACATGGTACTCTGCTGCAAGCCTTGAGAGCTTTAATGTGCCAAGCACATTGTTTTTTATTGCCTCATTCGGGCTCTCCTCCATCAGCGGTACATGCTTATGTGCTGCCGCATGATAGATAATCTCAGGATGATATGTCTGAAATACATAGTGCAGCCTGTTGGTATTGCGCACAGAGCCAATCAGCGTCTCCACCCTTACATAAGGATACTTACGCTTCAGCTCCTGCTGTATATCGTATGCATTATTCTCGTAAATATCAAAAATGATAAGAAGCTTCGGGTCCTCTCTGGCTATCTGACGGCAAAGCTCACTACCTATGGAGCCACCGCCACCTGTAACCATAACCACCTTGCCCTGTAAAAATGAATGAATACCATCATTATCCACAACAACCGGATCCCTGCCAAGCAAATCCTCTATACTGACCGGACGCAGATTAGAAACCGAAACCCTGCCGTCCACCATCTGATATATTCCCGGAACCACAGACACATCACAGCCGGTATCCTTACAAATATTGAGTATATCCTTCCTGTCCTTACCCGATGTGGAAGGTACAGCATACACAATCTTTGTGATATCATACTTCTCAACCATCTCCGGAATGTCGTTTCGATTGCCGACAATAGGCACGCCGTCTATGAAGCGGCCGAGCTTCGCCGGATTGTCATCTATGATACAGCAGGCCTTTGTGTGCAGATGTGAGCTCATGATAAGCTCTCTGATAAGCATCCTGCCCGCATTTCCTGCTCCTATAATCATGACTCTCTCATCACCGTTTGCAAAGCCTCTCTGCTCAAGCATCTTCTGGCCTGTCCTGATAAATCTGTACGCAAACCGGCACGCTGTGCACAGTGCAAAGCTGAGCATCAGTCCGATAATCCAGAAGGCATACGGCATCTTAATCTCATACACCTCATGAATGATAACGCACAGAACCGTAAGCACCAGAAAGGCACCAATAATATGCATAAACTCATTGATGCTCGCAAAGCGCCATATACTGTGATACAGCCTGAAAATATAAAACACCACAAGTGAAATCACCATAAACAATGGCACAATGTGCAGATACCCCTCCAAAAATGAGAGCGGAATATGTGAATATGAAAACTCAAACCTGATCATCAAAGCGAAAAAGAATGAGATTGCAATAATACACATATCAACAAATGCAAGAACCAATGCCCTGAAAACCCATTGCTTGTCATTGCCCATGTATGAATCCGGCTTCTCCGGACCATCGCATTTTGTTTTGTCTTTTAGATTATTTATATCTTTTTTCATGTCAAGTCTATTACTCATATAGAATTTTCTCCTTTTGTCCTACACTGCAAAAAGCAGCTTCTATATCCCTATGCAAATCAACTTCTCATAAACTGCATTTAAATTTACGCTTTATTATACCATACACACACTATTATAGTTCTTATTATTTTATTAAATATACCACATTTAGCGATTTTTGAAAACAAACAGCTTGCTTATGACATAGTTGAGCACAACCACAACCACCTGTGCTGCAAGCTTCACCCACATGCTTGGATAGTCCAAAAGCGTGATAAAAATAAAGATAATAGCCTCTTCAATAACCAGTGTGATAAATCTGCCACTGAAAAAAGCAAACATCTGTACTAAAAACGCCGTCTTTGTCGGCGTAGCAACCTTAAACACCCACTTCTTGTTGGTAACATATGAGAAAAGTACAGCAAACACCCATGCCAGCGCATTCGCAATCAGCTCATTGATTCCAAACAAAACATTAAAAATAGCATATGCGCCTATGCTGATCACAAAGGTCATATTGCCAAAAACCGCGTATAAAACAAGCTCCTTAAACTCCTCTTTCCTGTTTCGTATTATAATATTATCCATTTCTCCACCTATGTGACAGGCTATATAACTCTGTCGTAATTTATACGTGTAAGTTGATAGTAATGTTAATTTGCGATTTTTATATAATAACTGCATAGCCAAAATAAGTCAATATGTGATATGATATCTGCATGAAAAAGAAAACACAAAAAAACAAGAGTATAAAACTAAACTACATATATAATGTGAGCTACCAGATACTCACACTGATCACACCGCTTATCACAGCGCCGTACCTCTCGAGGGTGCTTAAGGCAAACGGAATAGGTGCATACAGCTATACCTACTCACTGGTATCATACTTTATCATGTTTGCCGCACTGGGCACTGTAAACTACGGAAACAGGGAAATATCATACCTGCAGGAGGACAGAGCAAAACGCACCAAAACCTTCTGGGAGATAGAGCTTCTATCCGTCATCAGCGTGATTGTGTGTCTGTGTGCATATATGGTATTCACACTTGCATTTGGGCACTCACCGCTCAAAAAGCACCTGCTATTGATTGAAGCCGTGTACCTGATATCAGTTGCTTCTGATATCTCCTGGCTGTTTCAGGGACTTGAGGAATTTGGCAAAATAGTCGGTCGAAACGTGATTTTTAAAATCATAAACATTGCTTTTATCTTCATCGCCGTACGCTCAGAGAGTGATTTGCTCATATATGTGGCAGGAATATGTCTATTAGAGCTTTTTGCCAATATATCCATCTGGTTTTACCTGCCTCAATATGTTGACAGACCAAAGCTTAAGGAGCTTAAGCCATTCTCTCATCTAAGGGCTACACTCACACTCTTTGTACCTACAATAGCTACAACCATATACACAGCGCTTGACAAAACCATGCTCAACAACATAACAGGCAGCATGACAGAAAACGGCTACTATGAGCAGGCCAATAAGATATCCAAAATGGTTCTCATGCTCGTAACCTCACTCGGTACTGTGATGCTTCCAAGAATAGGAAGAGCCTTCAGTGAAAATAAACCAGACGAAGTAAAAGCCCTCCTTTATAAGAGCTTTCAATTCGTCTGGTTTATAGGTCTTGCCCTGTGCTTTGGCCTGATAGGCATCGCACGCAATTTCTCGCCATGGTTTTTTGGTCCGGGATATGAAAAGGTGCCATATCTCATCATGATAATGGCTACACTGTTGCCGATTATAGGCTTAAGCAATGTAATCGGTATACAGTATCTGGTAACAACCAAGCGTGAAAGCCTGCTGACACGCTCAGTATGTATCGGAGCCGCAGCCAATTTTGTCATGAATATGATTCTCATACATCAGCTCTATTCATACGGTGCAGCCATAGCCTCTGTCATCTCGGAGGTAATAATAACTGCCGTACAGCTTTACTTCATACGAAATGAGCTTAGCATCCCAAAAATATTTTCTCTATCGTGGAAATATCTCATATCAGCAGTCTGTATGCTTATAGTACTGCTGCTCATGGATGCAAGGCTGTCAGTCAGCTTCATGCACACAATGATTATGATTGTGACCGGATTTATAGTCTATATGGTGCTGCTTGTACTGATGCGTGACGAGATGGTATGTGAAGGCATAAGGCTCATCAAAGCCAGAATCAAATGCCACTAAATAATACCATTCTGCAACGCTTAATTCCCCGGCAGCTTCACTTATTTGGCTGCCTCATACTCTCCAACCACCTGTGCCTCTCCTCTGTCAGTATATTCTCTTGCCATTTTCAGAGCTTTTTTAGTCCTCTTCACAGACTTTTTCCATCTTGAAAGCTCTGATTTTGCCGTATCAGACTTTATACCATATTGATTCACAGCCATATCGCCAATATATGCCGTAAGCTTTTTGGCACCATAAGCATTCAAGTGCTCAAAATCAGCGAAGTCATGGGAATCATCTATCCCTGCAATGCTCTCATAATCAGTACTCAGGTCAAGAAAATCGTATCCATACTCCTTCGTTATACTTTCAATCTGCTCAAGACCCGACTTGTCAGCTGCCTGTGTCTCATGAGGTGGCTGCAGCAACAGCACATGCTCTATGCCAAGCTTATTGCAGTACGAAAGCAGCTCCTTAAGATATGCCCTGCACTCATCAGTCAGCATATAGGCTTCTTTAGTAGGCTGTCCGATATTTGCCAGATTGTCACGGCCTCCGGTGATGCCTGTTTTTGAATAAAAGCCTTTCAGATAGCCTCCACCACTGAGCCTCATATAGGCACGAGTGACAAATGAGGTATACACCGCCTCAGGGTCCTTCCAGTTGCCATGATACTTTTCCAATGGAAAATAAAGGGTATCCGATATGTTATCCTTCACCTTTTCATCATCCTTATTGATATTTTTGGGAATAGTCTTTACCGTGTCAAGCTTGTTCTGTGACATAGGCATATTGTCAATCCACTTTCTCAGATAAACCTCATCAGTCAGATTCCAATTGCCCTGACTAAATGCTGCAGCACTGATTACAAGAAGCTTCGGCTTCTGTCTCTTCACAATCTCCGTGACGATGGACTTGTACATATTGCATGGCACAGCTCCTATTGAAAGATTGCACGACTTAAGGCCATACTCCTCCCACGCCAGAGCCGGCGCATAGCCCGTGTATACCTCACTTGGTCCAATCATGACCATATCAAGGCTGTTCTCTGGCTCTGCGTAAAAGCCATATATATTTTCAATATCGCTGCTGTCAATGGCAATAAATGCCTTTGATACTATTTGCATGAGCAATAGGAGGACTATTGCAAATGCAGAGATTTTAATAAATTTCATGGTGTTTCCTTTTCTATTGAAACGCTTTATTTTGATATTTTTTCAGTAAACACTATATAGTATAGCGGATTAGTATAAAAAAACAACACCCTGATTCATATTTATCATTTTCTGATATGAAGCTGTTTGCACGGGTAGAATATAAAATCGATAAGCCTGATTTTCTTTATAATACATTCATACAATATCCAGCATATAGCAGTGCATCCTGCAAATCCGCATATACACTGCAGCACCATATTGGTTATACCAGCCCTGTTCAATATAATCCTGATTCCACCTACAAATATCACATTCATCGCATAAAACGGCATGCTGTCACGGCCGATAGTCTGTAACCATTTAGGGAAATCACAATACCCTGATAAAAAATAGCTTACTGCAAATATAAATACAGTCACTATACAGGCGGTAAGCCGCTCAAACAGACTGCTGAAAATGGGATTGCTGCTCATGTCATCACGTAATACTATGTCTGATACCTCTACAAGCACACTCATAACGGAAAGGCTCAGCACAGCATATCTATTATCCAGTTTATCAAGCCACTTCTTAATCAGGCATCCCAGATAAAAGTACATCTGAAAGCCGGCTATGTAGTTAAAGCCCTCATAGTGAAAGCTGCCATAGCATGTCAAAGCAATTATTAAAAACAGCACAAATAAAAGCTCCATTTTATAATTAAAATGTGGCAGAAGCCTCGCAAACACATAATCAGCCATATACGCCACACAATATATGAGAAATAGTGCGTATAAATACCATAAAAACTCTATCGGCTTCCACGGTATGCTTATCAGGCTGCTAACGGCAACCGGCTCCCTTATCAAATTTGAAAGGGCAAATTTAATAATCCAGTAAATAACTGAAATCATCACGTAAGGCAGAAGGATATTAAATGCTTTATGACATATCCGGCTAAAAATGCCTTGTGAAACATTCCCTACATATTCACTGTATAAGAAGCCTGAAACTGCGATAAAGCAAGGCATGTGAAAGCTGTATATTACATTTGCAATACCATTCATTGTATCATCAAATGAATACATGTCTGTCAGGCCCAATGTAGTGTGACCTAAAATCACAAATAAAATAAGGATGCCCTTTATGAAATCAATTGTTTTATCTCGTGTGGTGTTGGTTTGCATGTTATGACCTTTCCTTAAACACAACCAGCTTACTAATCACGTAATTCAGCACAATAACAATAACCTGCGCAATCACCTTAATCAGCATACTATTAAACCCAAGCC
>UMJR01016941.1_pt1 | contig 10192 bp, 10 predicted proteins | sample 1966121 | NCBI WGS metagenome assembly UMJR01 (sample SAMEA4836155, study PRJEB28245) | human gut metagenome | biome: gut microbiome; material: fecal sample | place: Denmark | collected 2008
CACGTCATCGAGCCCTTCGATATCCCCAGAGAGTGGAGCATCTGGCGCAGCTACGACTTCGGATATGCCAAGCCCTTTTCCTGCGGCTGGTGGGCGGTGGATCACGACGGGTGCGTGTATCGGATCCTGGAACTGTATGGCTGCACCGGGGAGCCGGATGAGGGGGTAAAGTGGACGCCAGAGAAGCAGTTTGCAGAGATCCGGCGTATCGAGGACACCCACCCGTGGCTGAAGGGACGGGATATTTTAGGGGTGGCGGACCCGGCCATTTGGGACAGCAGTCGGGGAGAGAGCATCTATGAGACGGCGCTGAAGCACCGTATCTTCTTTATGAAGGGGGACAACCGGCGGATACCGGGATGGATGCAGATGCATTATCGGATGGCCTTTGACGAGGAGGGGTATCCGCAGCTGTATGTGTTCACCGGATGCCGTGCCTTTCGCAGGACCGTGCCGGGGCTGCTGTTCTCTGAGACGGAGCCGGAGGATCTGGACACCCGGATGGAGGATCATGTGGCCGATGAGAGCCGATATCTGTGCATGGCCCGGCCTATCCCGCCCCGGCGGGTGGAGACGGCACTGCCGGTGCAGGACGATCCGCTGAATATGCTGGTGAGACGGTGAAAGCGGGAAAAATTTCCGGTGTTGCACGGGAACGTGCAACAGGAGGGGAAACTTCCGGCGGCGGTGGGCGGAGAAGTGAGGACAGGAAAGCTGTTTTGGACAAACGGAAGGGGAGAAATGCCATGAGCAAGACGCAGCAGACGGCGGGGGAGAAGCCCCGCATCGGAGAGCAGGAGGTGCGCCGGGCGGCGGAGCTTCTGAAGAAGTACCGGCAGGGGAAGGTAAATCTGGAGCGGCGCATCATCGACAATGAGCAGTTCTGGAAGCTGCGGCACTGGCCGCAGATGGAGAAGACGGGGGAGGGCGGCAATCCCGGCGACCCGCAGCCCACCAGCGGTTGGCTGGTGAACTGCATCCTCTCCAAGCACGCAGACGCCATGGACTGCTACCCGGAGCCAACGGTGCTGCCCAGAGAACCGGGGGACCGGGCAGAGGCGGCCAAGCTGACCCGTATTCTGCCGGCCATCCTGAAGAAGAATCAGTTCAAGCGGACGTATTCCAGCGCATGGTGGTACAAGCTGAAAAGCGGGTGCGCCGTATATGGCGTGTTCTGGGATGCGGGAAAGCTCAACGGACTGGGGGATGTGTCTATCCGGCGGATGGATCTGCTGAACCTGTTTTGGGAGCCGGGGGTGACGGATATTCAGGACTCGGCCAACTTCTTCTCCACGGAGCTGGTGAGCCATGAGGTGCTGGAGGAGCAGTATCCCCAGCTGAAGGGAAAGCTGGGCGGCGGAGGGGTTACCGTGAGTCGGTTCCTGTACGACGATCAGGTGGATACCTCCGACAAGGCGCTGGTGGTGGACTGGTACTACCACACCCGTGAGAAGGGGCGCAGGGTGCTGCAATACTGCAAGTTCACGGGGGAGACGGTGCTCTATGCCACGGAGAATGACCCGGAGCTGCGGGAGCGGGGGTGGTACGACCACGGGAAGTATCCCTTTGTGTTCGATGTGCTGTTCCCGGAGGAGGGGACGCCCTGCGGGTACGGGTATGTGGATCTGTGCAAATCCCCGCAGAAGCAGATCGACCTGATGAATCAGGCGATTCTCAAGAACACGCTGGCGGCGGCGACACCAAGGTTTTTCATCCGGTCGGACGGAGCGGTGAACGAAAACGAGTATGCCGACTGGACGAGGCCCTTCGTACACACCAACGGCAATCTGGGGGCGGACTCCATTGCACCTATTCACACGGCGGGGCTGGACAGCGTGTATGTGGCCATCATGCAGAGCAAGATCGCAGAGATGAAGGAGACGGCGGGCAACCGGGATGTGGCCAACGGCGGAACGGCCTCCGGTGTGACGGCGGCCACGGCCATCGCCGCCTTGCAGGAGGCGGGGGGTAAGCTGTCCCGGAACATGATCGATGACGGGTATGAGGCGTTTTCCGATGTGGTGACGCTGGTCATCGAGCTGATCCGGCAATTTTATCAGCTTCCCCGGCAGTTCCGGCTGCTGGGGGCCATGGGCCGGGAGGAGTTCGTCAGCTACGACGGGCAGGGCCTGCGGGAGCAGGTGATGGACGATGGGACGGGGGTCTGCTACCGGGTGCCGGAGTTCGATCTGGAGGTGTCGGCGCAGGATGAGAATCCCTACAAGACCATGGAGTATAACCAGCTGGCCCTGCAGCTGTTTCAGATGGGCTTTTTCCGGGAGGATATGGCGGATCAGGCGCTGCGGTGTCTGGAGCTGATGGACTTCAAGAACAAGGACCAGCTGACGGCGGCCATTTTACAGGGCAAGCAGCAGGCTGCCATGGCGCCCCCGGCGGAGGGAATGGCCTCCGGTGGCGGTGCGGCGGTAAAGCAAACGGCCATGGAGCGGATGCGTCAGCAGACCCATGAGGCGGTGAGGCCCCGATGATCCGGGCGGTATTCGGACGGGACCGGGTGACGGTGATGGGTCACGCCGGGTATGCTCCCAAGGGGCAGGACATCGTGTGCGCAGCGGCATCGGCGCTGGTATTTTCCCTGATCGGCAGCCTGCGGCAGGAGGAGAATCTGCGGGAGGTGGTGATCCGGCCGGGGTATGTGACGGCGGCGGCCAAGGGGCCGTGCCGGGAGGAGCTGGAGCTGGTGCGGTGCGGACTGGCGCAGCTGGCGGCGCAGTATCCCCAATGCGTAGAGGTGGAGGGGAATTGCAGATAGGGTCGTGACCTACCACGGAAAGGAGGTATCTCCGTGAGAGAGGTACAGTGGATGCAGTGGTTTGCAGAGGAGGGGGCGGCCGATGAGGCGGCCCGGACGGGCGATACGGCTCCCGACGCCGGGGAGCAGGAGGATTTTGCGGCGCTGATCCGGGGCAGGTACAAGGCGGACTTCGACGCCAGAGTGCAGAAGATCCTGGATGGACGGCTGCGGGGCCTGCGGCAGTAGAATGCACGGCTTCGGCAGGATCAGGAGCAGCGGCGGGAGCGGGCCCGTCAGGCGCTGGAGGCCATGGCGGCACAGGAGGAGCAGGTGCGACAGGTCTATCCGGAGTTCCGGTGGCAGCGGGAGATGGAGAACCCGGCCTTCGGACGGCTGGTGTGCGCCGGAGTGGAGCCGATGGCGGCCTATGAGGTGGTGCATCGGGAGGACATCCTGCGGCGGGCCATGGCCTACTCCGCCAAACGGGCCACCCGGCAGGCGGCACGCTCCATCGCCAGCGTGGGCAGGCGTCCGGCAGAGAACGGCGGGCGGTGTGTAGGCGTGACGGGCAGCGATCCCAGAGGACTGACCTCCCGTGAACTGGCGGATATCCGCAGACGGGTCATGGAGGGGGAGAAGATATCCTTCTGATGGGAGCGGCCACGGATGGAGCCGCAGGAAGAGCACAACGAAGCGGAGAAAGGAAAGAGGAATATGGAGAAACTGTTCGATCTGCAGGTGTTTGCACAGGAGAACACCCAGACCACCGGCGGACTGTCCGCCGAGATGAAAACCTATTACGGCATGGAGCTGCTGGATAACGCCAAGCCCCAGCTGGTACACAACCAGTTCGCCGCCACCAAGCCCTTGCCCACCGGCGGCGGCAAGACGGTGGAATGGCGCAAGTTCGGCTCCTTCGACAAGGCGCTGACCCCGCTGACGGAGGGCGTGACCCCGGACGGCAGCGGCATCTCCGTCAGCTACATCACCAAGGAGCTGGCCCAGTACGGCGACTACACCACGGTGTCGGATATGCTGGATCTGACAGCCATCGACGATGTGGTGCTGGAGATCACCGACCGCCATGGGGCCAACATGGGGCTGACGCTGGATACCGTGACCCGCAATGAGATCCAGCAGGGTAAGCAGGTGCTGTATGCTCCGGCCATCGGCGCAGACGGCAGAAAAACGGAGGTCACTACCCGTGGCGCGCTGACGGCGGCGTGCCGCCTGACCAGCGAGATGGTGGCCAAGGCCGCTACCCAGTTGAAGAAGATGAACGCACCTACCTTCGACGGCAAGTATGTGTGCATCCTGCACCCCAGTGTGGCCTTCGATCTGCGGCAGGACGAGGCGTGGATCGCCGCACATCAGTATGCCGCCGCCACGGAGCTGTTCTCCGGCGAGATCGGTGAGCTGCACGGGGTGCGTTTTGTGGAAACCACGGAGGCAAAAATCTTCCGGGGCGAGGATCTGACACAGAACGGCCGTACTTTGCTGGTCAACGGCAAGGTGGAGAATAACGCCGTGGTGGCCTTTGACGGCGGCACCGTGGCGGCGGGCGCTCTGGCGGGCCGGTATGTGCTGCTGGGCGGTGAGCGCCGCCGTGTGGTTAGCAACACCGGCAGCAGCATGACGCTGGACAGCGCCGTGACCGCCGCCGACAACGCCGTCATCTATCCCGGCGAGGGCGGCGCCGAGGGCTGTGCCGTATACGGCTGTCTGTTCGTAGGCAAGGGCGCTTACGGCGTGGTGGATCTCAACGATGGCACGGAGGTCATCGTGAAGCCCCGTGGCTCCTCCGGCACTGCCGATCCGCTGGATCAGCGCTCCAGCGTGGGCTGGAAGGGCGTTCACGCCGCTGCGATCCTGTACGACGAGTACATCGTGCGAGTGGAGTGCGGCTCCTCCTACTCCGGGCAGGACAAAGCCAACTAAAGAGAAGCGGAAAACAGAGGGTGCGGGCGGTATCGCCCGCACCCGGCGGACGGAAAGGAGCAGGCAGATGCAGGAGAAAATGAAAACGGTGCTCATCCCCAGAGGACGGAAGAACGAGGAGAATTTCGTGCTGGTATCGGTGAATGGACGGAACTTCAAAATTATGAAGGGCGTGGAGGTACAGGTGCCGGAGTTTGTGGCGCAGGTGCTGGAGAACGCCCGGATGATGGAGGACGATGCCCGCAGCTATGTAGACCGCATGGCCAACTGAACGGAAGGGGGAGAGAGAATGGCGACGGTCAAGCAGGTGCTGGAGCAGGTGGACGCCATGCTCCCCAACCAGTACACCACGGCGGAGAAGCGGCGGTGGCTTCTGCAGGCGGAGGGCTTCGTGGTGCGGGAGGTGCATCAGCCCCACGCAGGCGGAGAGGAGACAGAGGTGCCGCCGGAGGACACCGGGGAGGACACGGTGCTGCTGGTGCAGCCGCCCTATGACGAGCTGTACCGCCACTATGTGGAGGCACAGATCCACTACGCCAACGGGGAGATGGAGCGGTACAACAATGCCTGTGCCGCTTGGAACAACGCCCTGCTGACATACCGGGACTTCTGGTGCCGCAGCCATATGCCCCGGCAGGGGGCGAAGGCGCTGCGGCTGATGTGAGGGGGATGGGATGTTTTTTCAGAAAATGAGCGTGCCGGTGCAGAGCACGGTGACGGTCAGCAGCTTTTTAGGGCTGGATCGGCGGGCCAGAGGGGGGCTGGGCTCCTTCCGGGGGATGGAGAACCTCACCTCTGACGGCTATCCCACCCTGACGGTGCGACCCCGGCGTGGTCTTGCGGGGCAGGCGGAGTCCCCCGGCGGCATAGCCGCCAAGGATGCTTTGATCTGGGTGGACGGTCACACCCTGTACGTCGGCGGCGTGGCCACAGAGCTGGTGCTGACGGAGGGAAGTAAGCAGCTCATTGGCATGGGCAACTGGCTCATCGTGTGGCCGGACAAGAAGTACATCAACACCGGCGACCTCAGCCGGTACGGCAGTCTGGAGAACCGGGTGCAGACGCAGGGACAGGTGACGCTGTCTCTCTGCGGGGCCAAGGGGGCGGCGCTGGGGGACTATCTGGTCTCGGAGGAGCCGCCGGCGGACCCGGCGGGAGGATGCCTGTGGCTGGACACCACCGGGGAGATACCGGTGCTGCGGCAATACGGCGAGAGCGGCTGGAGCATCCGGGAGGATACCTATGTAAAAATAGCGGCAGGCGGCATCGGCGTGGGCTTCACCGCCGGGGACGGCGTGGTCATCGAGGGGTGCCGTGAGGAGAGCATCAACGGCAGCCATGTGCTGGAGGCGGCGGAGGACGGCTCTCTGGTGGTGCCGGGGATGATCGCCAGTCAGGTGACCCAGACGGAGACGTTGACGGTGCGGCGCAGCGTGCCGGAGATGGACTTCGTTATCGAGAGCGGCAACCGGCTGTGGGGGTGCAAGTACGGTGTGGTGGACGGAAAGGCCGTCAATGAAATCTATGCCAGTAAGCTGGGGGATTTCAAGAACTGGAACTGCTACGCCGGGCGCAGCACCGACAGCTATGCAGCTACCCGTGGCTCCGACGGCCCCTTCACTGGGGCGGCGGACTATCTGGGCAGTCCCCTGTTTTTCAAGGAGGACTGCGTCGAGCGGGTGTATCCCAGTGCGGCGGGAGCGCACCAGATCGTGACGGTGCGGTGTCCCGGCGTCAGGAAGGGCAGCGGACGGAGTCTTCAGACGGTGGAGGGCGTGCTGTACTACCACGGCTGCGGCGGCGTATATGCCTTTGACGGCAGTATGCCACAGCGGGTATCCCAAGCGCTGGGGGAGGATGAGTATCACGGCGCCGTGGCCGGAGGCGCAGACGGGAAGTACTATCTCTCGGTGCTGGACGCCGAAAATCAGCCGCAGCTGCTGGTATATGATGTGCGGCAGGGGCTGTGGCACCGGGAGGACGACCTGCGGCCGGTGGGCTTCGCCGTCAGCGGCGGCGTGTTGTACGCCATGACCAAGGAGGGGGATATTCTCGCCTTAAAGGGCGGCGGCACGGTGCAGGAGGAGCCTGTTGCATGGCGGGCGGAGACCGGCGATCTGGGACTGGACTCCGGCGAGGGAAAGTACCTGGTGCGTCTGTCTCTGCGGCTGCGGCCAGAGGAGGGTAGTACCGTCCGAGCGGCAGTGAGCTATGACGAAGGGCAGACGTGGCAGGAGCAGGGCGGCGTCACCGGCAGCGGGTGGCTGCGGGACTGCGTGCTCCATGTGCGGCCCCGAAGGTGCCGGAGACTGCGGCTGCGGCTCTATGGTGCGGGCGGCTGCCGGGTATACAGCCTGACGGCGGTGTATGAGAAGGGAAGTGACGGCCCGTGAGCACACTGATGATGCCGCCCAGCCCTCAGGGGACGGTGCAGGAGCAGCTGGTGCGGCAGTATTCGTACCTGTTTCAGATGGCCCAGCAGCTGAATGTGGCGCTGGGACAGCTGGAGAGCGGCGGGACTGCCGCACCCTCCGGCGGCACTGCGGCCCCGGCGGCAGAGCGGGAGCAGCAGTATCAGACCCTGAAGAGTATGATCGTCAAGACGGCGGATACGGTGCAGCGGCGTATGGATCAGCTTTCGGCCAAGCTGACGGGGGAGTATGTGGCGGCGTCGGAGTTCGGCACCTATGTGGAGCGGCTCAATGCGTATCTGGAGGCGAATCCGGAGGCGCTGACCCAGTATTACAGCTTTTTTGCCGACCTGCAGGCCAGCACGGAGACGGTGTCCGCCGCCTTTGAGCAGTACCGGGTGGAGACAGAAGGATACATCCGGACGGGCATCGTGTGCTACGACGGGGCGGTGCCGCAGTATGGCGTGGCGGTGGGGCAGAACCTCACCTGCCGGGAGGTGGACGGAGAGACGGTGGTGGAGCAGAACGACTTCCGGGCCACCTTCACTGCCAGCAAGCTGTCCTTCTGGCAGGATGCCAGCGAGGTGGCGTATGTGTCCAACAACCGGCTGTATATCACCAACATCACGGTGCTGGAGGGTATGAGCATCGGGGAGTGGGAGATCTCGTCGGAGAACGGACTGGTGATCCGGTGGATGGGAGGTTAAGGAAATGGCCAGTATTTACGGAGGGGCCTCCGGCAACGGCTGGAAGCTGAGGCTGGACTATACGGTGACGCAGGACCGGGCGGCCAACTCGTCCAGTCTGAGGCTGAGGCTGTATCTGTACGCCAACACCACGGGGTCATATAACCTGGAAAAGGATTCGGCGTATTACGTTTTGCAGGGGCAGAAGGTCTATCAGACGTATCAGTACACGTCGCCGGGATGGTATCTGCTGGGAGAGCGGACGGTGACGGTGCGCCATGGGGCGGACGGAAACGGCTCGGTGCAGCTGGGCGGTCAGTGGGTGTCGGATGTGGAATCCAGCTGGACCCCGGCCAGCCTGTCGGTGTCGGCGGCGGTAGCGCTGCCCCGTATCCTGCGGCCCTCGGTGCTGCGGGCGGCGGAACTGACGCTGGGGCAGGCGTGTGTGCTGTCCATTCGTGCAGAGGAGGAGCGGTACACCCATCGGGTGACGTATGCGCTGGGCGGTGCCAGTGGCACGGTGGTGCAGGAGACGGCGCAGCGGGAGCTGACGTGGACTCCGCCGCTGGAGCTGGCCCGGCAGCTGCCTCAGTCTGTGGCGGGGACTATGCGTCTGACGGTGACCACCTATGACGGCGACACCACCATGGGAAGCAGCGTCACGGAGTGCAGGGTCTATGTGCCGGATACGGTGCGGCCCACGGCGGCGCTGACGGTGACATCGGTGAACGACAATGCCGTGCTGGAGCAGTGGGGCGTGTTTGTCAAGGGAATGACCCGGCTGAGGTGGCAGGTGACGGCGCAGGGGGCCTATGGGGCCTCCATCGACGGGTGCAGCGTCAGCTGCGGCGGTGTAGGCGGCAGCGGTCTGAACGGTGTGTCTGCCGGGGCAGTGTCGGTGAGCGGCGAGGTGACGGCTGCGGCCGTGGTGAAGGACAGCCGGGGGCGCAGTGTCTCTGTGGAGGCGGGGTCGGTGACGGTATATGAGTACAGCGGCCCCACCATGACCCGGCCGGCGGTATGCCGGTGCGATGCCGACGGCACGGCGTGCAGCGACGGCGGCTATGTGAAGGTGAAGTGTGGGACGCAGTGCTCCGACGTGGGCGGACGGAATCAGGTGAGCCTGCGGGTGCGCTCCCGGCGTCCCGGCGGGGAGTTCGGCGGCTATACGGCGCTGGAGAGCGGCGTGGAGAAGGTGCTGCCGGGATTTTCTCCGCTGCTGTCGTATGAACTGGAGCTCTCGGCGGAGGACTTGCCGGGGAGCCGGAGAACGGTGGTGTGCGCCATTCCCACGGCGGCGGCTGCGGTGCATCTGGCCTCCGGCGGCACGGCGGTAGGCGTGGGGAAGTATGCCGAGCACGACCGGGCGGTGGAGGTGAACCCGGAGTGGGAGGTCTATGTGAAGGGTAAGGCCCTGTGGGAACTGATCTATCCTGTGGGGAGCCTGTATCTGTCGGCGGCGGATACCGATCCGGGGGTGCTGTTTGGCGGAACGTGGGAGCGCATCCGGGACAGGTTCCTGCTGGCGGCAGGCACTGCGTATGGTGCAGGGACCACCGGCGGTGAGGCGGTCCACACGCTGACGGAGAATGAACTGCCCGCCCATGCCCACAACCCGGCCAACGAGGCGGGGTACTACGGCTTTATCACCAACAGCCAGAAGGCCTTTGCCGTGGGGGATATGGGCGTGCAGAGTGGCAGCGGCCGGTACTATCCCTATGCCCCGGCGGCCTTTGATATCAGCCGCAATACCAAAACGGGCAGCGTGGGCGGCGGGAAGGCCCACAACAATATGCCGCCGTATCTGGCGGTGTACGTCTGGCAACGGACGGCATGAAAAGGAGGAAGAAAGATGGCATCCAATTATCCTACCGTCTACTACGGCTCCTACGGAGAGACGGTGAAGCAGCTGCAGCAGGCATTGAACCAGGTGGGCTATTCGCTGGACGTGGACGGCGGCTTTGGGGAAAAGACCCGTGCGGCGGTGCTGGACTATCAGCGCAAGAATGGTCTGCGGGTGGACGGCGTGGCGGGCAGCGAGACCATGGGGAGCCTGTTGGCACGGCTGACCCCGGCTACCTCAGGCCCCAGCACCAGCGGTCAGGTGCTCTCCGGCGTGTCGGATGAGACTATGAGCCGGATGCGGCAGCTGGAGAAGGGATATACCCCATCCGATGAGGTGACGGCGGCCCGTGCTCTGTGGGAGAGCCTGCAGGGGCAGAAGCCGGGGGAATATGAGTCCCGGTTCCAGCAGCAGCTGGCGGCGCTGTACGACCAGATCAGCTCCCGCAAGCCCTATGCCTACGACCCGGAGCAGGACGCCGACTATCAGCGCTATGCACGGCTCTATCAGAGGCAGGGGCAGGCGGCCATGGAGGATACCATGGGGCAGGCGGCGGCGC
>UMJR01029263.1_pt1 | contig 10161 bp, 12 predicted proteins | sample 1966121 | NCBI WGS metagenome assembly UMJR01 (sample SAMEA4836155, study PRJEB28245) | human gut metagenome | biome: gut microbiome; material: fecal sample | place: Denmark | collected 2008
TTCAATCGTGTCAATTCCATCTTTGATAGGGCTTCTAAACCTAACGACGATGCTATTGGCGTTTAACAGGTCTCCTAGTTTGGCTTGCAATTCAAGACTAGCACCAGTCACATTACATGGTACTGTCTTAGACCATTCCTTACCGCCAACCATACGTCCTAAGTCTGGGTCGTAGTGCTTTTGTGTCTTATCGATATATTTTAGCACTACGGTATCAGCGTATCTCATAGGAATAACACCTCTCCCTCTTTAGACTGTCCAGAAGTTCCATATAAACGCTGAAGCATATTATCGTAAGGCTTAAATTCAGTTTCGTTATCGTAGTAAGACATTGAATGACCATCTACTGATTCAGATTTAGCACCTTCAGCGCCTCGACGATTGAAACGTTTGATGACACAATCCTCGAAAATGAATGCTAACTTGTCATCAATCTCTTCGACACCATACTCTGATTTAAAGTGGTTAACGACACGCTCTAGCAAAATTTTAAGCAAGGCATCATCATTAGTGTTAAGGTCAACCGAGACATTCTTAATAACTCTATCTTTATCTAACGTCATCATGCCATACCTCACTATTCAGTGGTTTTCTTAGCTCTAGTTTTTTTCTTTGGTTGGTCGTCTTGTACGTACCCTAGCCCGATGAGTTCTTCAGTACGTTCACCATCGTAGGCATCACCAGCAAAGTATACTTTGCCATTTGTTTTATCTTTGAACGCTTTTAGTACGACATTCATATCAGTACCTCTTAAACCCCAGGAATTACAGTAAGCATGTAAACATCGTCCAAACGTTCGAATGATGGTAATGCTACCATAGATACTTTAGTTTGAACGTTAACAGGGTCAGTAGTTTTAGTAGTTGTTACTGCAATCCCGCTGTCAACGATTTCAACGTCAGCGTTAACAGTGTTATCAGCGAACAAGTCTGATTCTTCTGGAGTTGTACCGAAAACAGTGTTCCCAAGTGGTCCGTTAGGGATAAGAGTCAAGTGGCCGTCAGGGAAGAATTTAGAAACTTCACCTTTCTCGTTTCGGTAAGTACCGTTTTCGAGAACAATTTCCACACCATAATTATCAGCCACATAATTCTGAAGTTCAGCTTTAGTAACTGATGACCCATCACCTGCCAATGGTTTAATAGCTTTAACTGTAGATGCAGCCTTGCGAATAAGACCGAATGTTTTGGCATTCATGATTGCACGTTCTGGATTAAGACCAAGTTCACGCGCTGTTTCGATAGCATCTTCCAAATCTGCAAGAGGTGTAGCACTAGGTTCTGCCCAGCTCTTAGATACTTGTTTCTTATGGTCTGGTTTAACACCATAATCAATATCTTTGTTAACTCCATCGCTCGTAAATGCAATTTTACCAGTGGCAAGCACTTGCATACGCATAGCTTCAAGACGAGCGCGCGCACCATTGACAAGTGTCAAGTTATCGTTAAAAATACCCGCTACAATTGTGTTAACTAACGCTTCGTTGCCAGTGTCTTTCACAAGATTGAGTTGTTGACGGTCATTTTCCTTGACAAGCATAGCCTCTTTAAAGAATGGCATCTGTTCATCGTGCATTTCAGCGCTAACACGGTCACGAACGGTTACATTCGTATCAAAAGCTGCAGCTTTCAATGCAACAGATTGACCAGAAGCACCTGTAATGTAAGACAATTTAGTTCCAAGTTGTTTGCGCGCTGGGAAAATAGACTCACCCAAAGTAGAGTCAACATTCTCTTGCAACGTGTTGAAGTATCCAGCAATATTAGATGCTGTTACTTTATCATAAATAAGTCCCATGTTTTAATGTTCCTCCTCTTATTTCTGTGAGATGAATTTAACAAGCGGTAAAGCTTTTGTGATGGTGCTGTCCACAGTTCCACTATTAACTTTTTCTTTGTAAACCTCACCAGCATATAGCACTGATACAGTGTTCTCGATTGTCAAGTCTACGTCATAGAGTACGATTCCTTCAGGTGCAGTTTTGTTTTCCACGACAGTTTTTGTGCGGTCGTCAAAAATCGAGCCGCCATTACCTGCTACGAGGGTACCTGCTTTGATATATTTTTTACCATCTACGGTTACACCTGGAAATGATTTGTCTACAGTCGCTGACACTGCTTTATAAGGCAATGAGCGGACAATGTTTGATGTGTCGAAAATTGTTTGTGTTGGCATTTAAAATTTCCTTTCTGCTTTAGATAAAACGAGCAGTCGTTACGTTCGTAGATTTAGCAAGTTTAGCTCCGAAGTTATCTGTCTGAGTGCCACCAAAACTTGCTGCATTTGGTGTATTTTGACGGATAGTAGCTTTGACTTTCTCAGCTACTGCGTCATTGAATACTTTTTCAAAAGTACCAACCAATTTAAGAGCTTCAGAGGCATTCTCAGCATGACTAAACATTTCAGCTAGTTCAACTGGTAGACCTTTTGAAACGAGGTCTTCTTTGACTGCCATGTTGAGTTTTTCAAACTCAAATTGTGCTACTTGTTTTTCAAATTCTGCTTTTTGGTCTTCAAATTCCTTGCTAGCCCGCTCAGCAGCAGATAGTTTTGAATAGTCTTGTTCTTTCTTTAACGCTTTAGCGATTGCCTCATTGATTCGAGTTTCTTCGCCCTTTTTGTGATTCTTCAAAGCAGTTTGGACTGCTTTGTTTACAATACTATCAAGTTCTGACTGTGATTGCGGTGCTTGAAAGTCGCTCGGTTGATTGTTATCAACGTCATGGCTTACTTCTACATCTTCGACTGTTTCGACTGTTGTGTTATCTGTTTCCATTATATCTCCTACTTAGTCTCACAAGTAAAACACTTTCTAAGCCACGATAAGGTTAGCTACTCCTTATCTAGTCTTGTCTAGTGTATTTACCAATGAGCCACGCTAGTTTTTATTTAGGGCCTTTTTAAGCCCTATACACCACCCGAGGCACGACCTCGGTTGTTTCTTAAAAGTGGTGCACTATTCGACCTCAGCTATTGCACATCTGCAATAAGGATGTATAGGTGGAGCATTCGTTCCAATTTCCATGTCAGCAATTCTTACAGGATTCTTTTCTGTCTCCTTACCAATCTCTTTACAAATGTCACACGCTCTCGATTCTGGCATGAGTTTGAAATGCTTAAAGCCATTCTCTTTCATGATGCTCTCCTGAGCTAACGTTTGCACTCTTGCGTGTTCTGTAATTGCCAACCGTTCAGCTTCTGTACGAGATGCATCCATATGTTTTCTGATACGTCTTGCAATCGTCAAACCGTTTTCCCCTCGAATGAGAGCTCTGGTTACTTCGGTCTTTACAACTTTTCGTAACTGTTCTTGCCTCTTCCAGACACGCTCTGACCATTCAGCACCTTCAAAGTTAGCGTTGACAGCAGCTTTCATATACTTTTCAAGAGTTTTACCACTCGGCACTGTCTGGTCAAGTAAGCTTTCTCTTGCAACTTCACTCTTATATCCACTCTTCAGATAATCATCGATCAATTGTCGTTCGCCCTCAGAAAAAGCTAATAATTCGAGTTCTAATTCTTGAATAAGCAGTTCTTGACGACCAACCGACATAGAGAAATTATAGTCACGAAGCTCTCTGTTAGCTTTTGGACTAAAGTCTTTGTCAGCTACGTACCGTTTAGCTTTGGTTTCAAAAGCCTTGACATCAAAACTGTCTGCTTTTCGTTTAGCATCACTAATGCTTAATCCATTTTTGTTAGCGTATTTTTGAATAAAAGCATCAAGCTCTTTTCGGAGCTGTGAGAGTTGCAAGTTATATAGCGCTTCAAGTTCTTTCTTAAACTCGGCTTCACCCTTTTTGATGCTCGCTTCTCTCTCGCGTAGGGTACGCTTCGTCCAGTACGTCATTCATATTCCCTCTCAAAATCGTCTGTATGCGTTTCTTTTACCTCGTCGGTATATTTGCCTACATGTGAATTAAAGTCGTTAGAATACCCCTTAAAATCGATTTCAGACACTTCTTTATTTATTTTTTCCAACTCTTCGTTAGGACTCTCTACCAATCCTGAAAGACTAAGCGCAGTTTCTTGCGACACTTGGCCACCCAATCCTGTCAAAATAGATACTTGCTCATTTAACGATTTTGGAAGGTTTGGTGTGAATGTGATTTTCAATAGACTTTCATCAAAACCTTTAAATTCGTTAACCAAAGAACCAATACGAGCAGCAAGACGATAGCGACGTTTCAATCCTTGAGTGAATTGTGATTGCGTGTCAACTCTGTCTTGGTCTAGACCGAATAACTTATATTTCAACGCCTCACCAGACGTGTTACCGCTGAAATTCGTATCTGACATGTCTGGGGTGTTAGTAAATATATGAATATCCCTGTTTAACCGTGTCTTATATGCTTCTGCACCAGACACATCGTAAGATTTCGTGAGGTACTCAGCTTTTACCGTGCCCTCTTTGCCGTCTGCTGATTTAGGAGGTTTAAGCTGCATAAGGCGCGTGCGTTTCATGTCACTGGCTTGCATACCTTTAGGCAAGGCAAGGTCGCCATAAATGGCAAGTATAGCATCTGCCATGTCGCTCATGTGGTTGGCTGTATCGGATTCTGCACTGTCATATAAGTCAATTAAGTAGAGTTCAGTTTCATAATCACCAATGCCGTCAACGTTGTTAAGAAACTCAGTAATTGGCACAGTACCAAACGCGTGAGTTGTAACTGAAATTTCATTAAAGTCATCTGATGCATCAAGTGTATAGATGTGTTCGTTTGTGTAAATTTCAACTACATCTTTTGCACTTTGGAGCGTGCCTCGATTGTAGTATCTGACAGCTGCGATTGAATTATCTTCTAATGAATTGTCATAAATCACAAATGTTTCTAACGGACTTAATCGCTTAATGCGTGTTTCATCATACTCGCTTCGATAAATCACTTCATAAGCTCTACCAGTTTGAGACAGGTCTCTGATAAGCGTTCTATTAAGTGAATCTAAATCATTAATTCGACCTATTCGTTTAATTGCATCGTCATTTTGTGAGTTATCTTCATTGTCGTCATATTCGACACGGATAGGATTTCCAGCTAAATAACCTGTTTTAAATTTGCTAATCATACGACCATAGTTATGCACAGCTCGTTTATCAGCCATCTCGTTATCCTTACGACGACCAGACTTGAGAACGTCGTGGTTTTCACCTCTGGCATAGTCCAACAGCTCTTGAATCCGTGGAGCTTGTCTCAATTTATGGTGATTGATGAAATTCTTCAACAATTCCCAATTATTCACCATGAGCTCCTCTAAGTTGTCCGCTCGATAACGAATGCGAGACTCTCGATGGAAGCGTAAGTTCAAAACTAGGTCTTGTCCAGTACTGTCCGTAAATAATGTCTGTTCCATCATTCCTCCTAACTAAACATACTGAGCAAGTCATCATAGCTTGCTCGTTCTGTACTACCGATGACATAATCAGAATATATAGCGTATCTCACACTATCAAGCACGTCATCAAATTCTTTCAATGGTTCATCTTTCGTGCTATTTTCTTTCCATCGGTACTGGTATATTTCATCGAAAAAGCGAGGTACAAAGCCCCGCTTAACGTATAATTTCTGTTCTTTGAATAATTTAGCGATAAGCTCGATACCAGCTATGACTGACTTGTTAGCGTTGCTAATATCAAATCCTTCGTTTTCAAACCTTGCTACGTGTTCAGGTCGGGCACTATCAGCATAAAACGGAATGTTACCATAGATGCCAGTAAGCTTCCTTGTTTGCTCTACCCACCAGTCAATCTCTTTGAATTGTGCTGCTACGCCATCGACAAGATAGAAGTTATTATCTACTCCTTCACCAACAATCACGATAGATCCGTAGTGAGTATATCCCCAGTCAATGCCCCCAAAATAGCGTTTCATTTCTGGCAACTCATCAACTACGTGTATCTTGCTGTCATAATCGGCATAAATAGCGCCTTCTGCAACCGTCCACTTCATTATTTGTTATCGCAAGGGCTCTTTATCCCCTGCTTCTTATGGTTTCCCATAAGTTCAGACTATCTCTTCATCTCTTGTTAAGAGAGCTGGATTTCGTGGATATTTAGGCATATTAAAAACCGGTCATGATCTCATGCCGATTCAACTTAGCTTACTTTATCTAGTCGTTAAACCTTACTGACATTTCTGCCAGTAGTGGTAATTGATTAGCTTATTCTACAAATTCAAAAGTATATCCGTGTGTTTGTCTAGCTTTACCTAAACAAACTTGATTAATATGAGTTCGAGCTTTTGGAATCCCCATTTTTTCAGCACATTCTTTGACAGAGTTATAGACAACACCTGTCTCAATACATCGACATTTTTTACTTCGTGCTTCCCTAAGTTTAAGCTTCGTTCTATCTGTGTGCTGTTTGCCATAAAATGGATTTTTTTCTCCAGTTTTTTCCTTAGCTTTTTCAGATAGTTTTTTTCTAGTAGAAGCTTTAACTGTTTTTCCACGATGTACATCACCGATTTTCTTTTTGGTTTCCTCGGTGTGCTTTCTTCCAAGCCAGTAAGTATTGCCCAACATTTTTTGACGATGTTTCTCTCGAGTATCGTCTGTTATCTGTGACAAGTTACTTCCGTCAGCACCGTAGCTCATATTATAACCATCATCACAAGAATTATATTTCCTAATGTAGAAACCTTCTTTTTTGGTGGCGTATTTTAATTCTTCTAGAATTTCGACCTCGAAAGCAGAAGCCCCAAAAACATTGTAATCTCTTTGGAGTTTTTCGTTTGAGTGTCTATTGTTTTTCAACTCCCAAAAATGCTTTCTTTTTCTCGTATCTAAATCTTTTGTAACGCCAATATACTTCTTGTTGTTAATTTTATTTGTGATTGAATATATCTTTAAACTCATGTCCGCACTCCTAGTATATCTTATACTATACTATATTAAAGTGCGTTTTGCAAAACTTAGCCTTCCAATTTTAACCCAGTTTTTCATCTGCTGATCACTCAACAGCGGAGCAAGTGTTTACCCAAAATATCTCTATCGTAGAATTTACCCTTTGGCGTAGCTGCTTTGATAGAGTCTATATAGCGTTTTGATAAGAAAGTATTATCATCTAGCTTGAAACTAAAATCTATAATCTTTCCGTCGTTCTTACCGATATAATCTCGGTTAAGCCAGTGATTAGGATTATCTGGGTTACTATCCCAAACAACACGAGCACCATCACCAGAACAGCGTGAGATAATCTCTTTAAAAACAAACTCATTGGCTAGCGACGCTTCGTTGACATAAGCTCCGAACGCTGTAAAACCACGGGCACGTTTAAGACCAGATATAGAGCCAGTATAGACCTGCACGACTTTGACACCACAGAAAACGAAAGAGCCATGTTTATCGTATTTTGGTTCAAAGCCATACTTGTTATAAAGTTCTTGTAAGACGTTATTCTGAATTGCTGTTGAAGACGTACCTGCCAAAATGTAAATAGGCTCATCTACACCTAATCGGTCAGCAATTTTTCTGACACGACTTAATTCGGTTACAAATGTATCATTGTTAACAACGGTCTTACCTGCTCGTTTAGCTCCATGAAGCCCACAGATGAACCAGTCGTGATTCCAGATGTAATTAAGCACTTCTAACTGTCGCTTGGTATAGAGCTTACTCAAGTCCATTGTTTACAGCTCCTTTGATAAGGTTTAGGAAGCCAGCTATCTTTTCATCTTGTACTTCATCTCCACCAATTTGAGATTTGAGTTTTTCTATTTCAAGCTGTAACTTCTCGGCTTGTTTAGTTGTTGGATAGCGTTTCATAAGCTCGCTACCTGCCTTTATTACCTCAGAGATGGCCGGAGGCTTCTTTGTCTTGACAAACTGACCAGTAGCAGCATTTAGCTCTACGACTTCTTCCATGAGTTCTTGACGTAAAATTGAAGTGAATACTTGCATGACTTCATCTTGTTTTGCAATCTTTTTCTTTTCAAGATCTTTCAGTCGTTCTTCAATATAAGCCTTGATACCGACATTTTCTAACAAGATATGACTTCTTGCTCTAGCGTATTTCTCAGAATACCCAGCTTTGATAGCTGCATTGTAAGCGACACCAGATATCAAATATTCGTCTGCAAATCGTTTTTGTCGTTGATTTAGCCCAATACATCCACCTCCTTCATTACTTAATCAAAAAAAGACAACCCACAAATGAGCCGTCTTTTCTTTCTTCTTCGATAATATAATAATACCACTTAAAACAGTTAATAGAGACCGTGAAAATTCCGCTAAAATACCATTTTTTTCAACGCTCCACAATTAACCGACCATCACGATACAATTCTGCGAAAGCTAGGATAGAGTTGTTTAAAAGCTCTTGGAATGCAGTGCGTTCAAAGCCGATTGATTGAGCTATCTGCCAGTTGGGTTTGGGCGGATAAGCTAGATATTTCTCTATCAGTATTCTGCGATAGTCTGGACGATATAGCCCATTAACCGCTTGTTCTATGGCTTCTAGCTCATTCAATGCATCGACACGTCTTACTGCGATATTTTCAACAGGTTTATTCACTCCGCCACCCCTTGGCATGAATGTAAATTCCTGTGTTATTTTCTGTTCAGCGCTATCGTGTGCAATCTCTCGCCAGCGTGGGTACTCTCGAAGCTTGCGCTTGCAACGTTTGATTGTTGCCTTTTCATCAATTTCCGGCAATAGCATTATTCTGACCTCTCTGGTATAATAATATTGTCAGATTATTATACAGTTCTCGGCAAGCTTTGCCTTGGGCTTTTTTTTATTTACCACCACCTTTATTTTAAATTCCAGTCTGCTACCAGCAATGCAAGACTAGAGTAAAATTGGTTTCCTCTTTTCTATAAAATATTTACTGGATTTGTTGTCAAGGTCTGTCAGCTTGACGTTTTGTCGAAAAAATTACCTAGTCATGACAGACTAACAACGAACGAGGGATTCGAACCCACGCACGCTACAAGAATTTAGATGAGAATTACGCCTTATCACCTCCCAAAGATTGTCGGTCTGTCAGCGATAATCTTATTTTTTTTGTCGAAAAGCAACACCAAGTCATGACAGACTAACGACTGACAAGGGAGTCGAACCCCTGACAGCCAACAAGAATAAAGAATTTGAATTATAGCGACAGTTACGCTGTTATCACCTCCCTTACAAAGCTACCAGCCTCGCTTTGATTTTGTTTTGATTGAAAGAAAATAGGCTTCCTCCTAAATTTAAATTGACTGGAATTAATGACCTGTAGTGGATTCGAACCACTACAAGCCCATTGAAATCGCTTTGAATAGTGTGCGTTTAACACTTTCTTTATTAAGCCCTATATCACCTTTAGTGCGATATTCTAAATAAATTCGATCAACTTCACTATCTAGGCTTTCCGGCCATTCATACTTATTAAATACATATTTAGCTATTTTGCCAAATAGCTCTCTAGAAAGAAGCCCTTCTAGTTGTATCACTTTTCTAGGCGTTAAAATTCCAAGTTCTGTATATACTGTGTTAATTGCTGTTATGATTGTTTGAGCTTGATTTTTTGAGCATCCTTTCACTTCCATAATATATTCTGCGTTACGGTTAGGGTGTGCTGCTCTTAACTCTTGGATTTCCTTGCGAAGCTCTCGAAAAAGTTCCTTAGTCAGCCCAGCGTTAGTTTTATTAGTATCTGGCTTACATGACCCACTTCTGGCAGAGTAGTTCTCTGCCAGATACTCTTGTAAGTCATTCACTAAGCCGTTCGTAAGATACTCACGCATGTCTTCCAGCGTTACAGGCGACAACTTCGAACGCTCTTTAACCACGTTATCAAACCTTTGAAAATATTTTCTAGCTTCCATTCTATTGCATTTCTTGGTTTCCATTATATATTTAGTGAGTGTTCTGCGATGTTCTTCCCTCAATGCATCAAACTCTAGAGTTAACCTTTGATGTAGCTCTTTAGTTAATCCAGCGTATTCATATTTCTTCATGTCTTAATAACTCCTCAAATAACTTGGAATATCATCTCCAACCTGTACGTTGTCATACTGTTCCTTGGTGACTAGAAACTTACCATACGCTCCAAAATCGATTGTGTAGAGCTTCCCTATCATCTGCTTACCTGTGATTTTCCCATGCAATACAGTAGCGTTATCAACCTTATGTGCCACGATAGCTTCCACAGGTCTATTTGTCACTCTTATGATGGTAGT
>UMJR01024373.1_pt1 | contig 10098 bp, 13 predicted proteins | sample 1966121 | NCBI WGS metagenome assembly UMJR01 (sample SAMEA4836155, study PRJEB28245) | human gut metagenome | biome: gut microbiome; material: fecal sample | place: Denmark | collected 2008
AAAAAAGGGGGCGGCTCCGAGCTGGGAGCCGCCCCGAGCTCTGGTCCCGTATCTGAACGGACGCCAAGCAGGTGCCTGCTTGATGGCACAGTGGATGCTAGGACTAGTTTTCCAAGGCCAAGATACACGCCCTGATGTATGCGCTGGCGGTGAGGTTTGAGGGCAGAATCTCCGGGTGTGCGGCGCGAGCGCTCACGAGTCCGGTCATGAGGCCCTTATACACCTCAAAGTGGACGAGGGCCGTTCGGCTATAGCGCGTGGCACTCATAGATCGCTTGGGGTTGTCCAAAACGGACAGATCGAGCTCCCCGCCGCTGATTCGGTCGCGAAGCGCATCCTCGACGACACGGCTGACATTGGCGTCCCTCCTGGGGCCACCTTTCAGCTTGAGCTCGAGAACGCGCCTCTCAAGGATTTCAGCCTCGAGCGGCGAAGTCGAGAAGGTAACCCTCTCTTTTTTGGATCCCGAAGATACCTTACCGGCAGCGGGAGCCGCCGCGGGTTTGGATTTGCGGACGCTCGTGGGGGAAGTGGGCGATGCGGCGACGCTGTCCTGAACAGGTTCATGCGGGGCGGGTGCCGCAGGACGGGGTGCAGGACGGTTCTGTGCCCCAAAATTAGGCAAGGTAAAGCGCGGGGCATTGCTCATCATGTCGCCGACAAGGTTATCAGGCAGGTTGGAAGCCATAGTTACTCAACTCCTTCGGTTTCATCAGCGACGGGCTTGAGCTCGCACCAGTTCATGATGTTGCCCACTAGGACGTCGTACTCGAATGCGGCGCCCTTGAGGACGTTCATCTCGTAGATGCTTCGGCCGTTCGCCTGCGCATCCTGGATTGCAACAGTTATACCGATTCGGCGCTGGAAGACCTTGAGCCCCATTTTTGGAAACTCCTCGACCATCTGAGCGGCAAAGGCTCTCGCGAGCTTGGCGATACCGCGATAGAGCGTGATGAGGACGGCAGGGGCGCTCACCCACGCGACCTCATAGGAATCAGATACCGCGCTGAGGAGCTCGAGGGTCTGCTCGACAGCCTCGGTGCCAAGCCTGTCGGCGGTAGTCGGGATGACAAGATGGGTTGCGGCAATGGTGGAGGAAATCGTCGCGAAGGTCATGCCAGGCTGGGTGTCAACCACGACGGCATCGAAGCCGTACTGGGAGACAGCCGACTCGATAGCGCGCGCCAGAGAGTACTCATTGATCTCGTTGCCCTCAAGGTCCCTTTCGTCGGAGACGTTGGCAAGATCGAGATCGCCGGGGACGGTCGCCTGCCCATCCTCGGTGCAAACCACCTGAACGCCCTTGAGGAAGCTGGAGCTGCAGCAGGTGCCTTTCGCGACGCAATCCGACTCGATTCTCCCGAGGGAGCCCTGGGGATCCATGTCCACAGCCAAGACCTTAAGACCGCGGCGGCGAAGCCCATCGGCGATGGCATCTGCGGAAGTCGTCTTACCGACGCCTCCCTTCTGATTGGTGAACACGATCACAGGGGTGAAATTCGGCATGGTGATTCCTTTCAACTGAAATTGAAAACGATTTGAGCCAGGCAATACCTAGGAGCGACTGGCGATGCTCATGACCACAAGAGCGATCGGGATGGCGATGAGGCACGCCGCCGCGCCGACAATGAACTGAAGGACGGCGTAGGCGAGCCCGCTCGCAAAAAAAGCTACGAGCGCGCCGAGCCCCAAGATGAATTTGATGATTGAAATGTAATTAGGATAAAAAGACATATAACCTCCAATGCCCTAGCTGGACCGATGGCGGAAAACCCGCATTGAAGGTTGTAGTTAAATTATACCAGAACTACGTCACTGATGAACTATGAAATAGATGAATAAATGAAACGCCGAAAAAGATAAAGGTGCTAAAACGGAATACCAGAACTTCAGAAAATACGAGGAAGAGAAAAACGTATTCAATGAACTAATGAAGAACGTAAAAACGTAACTGTGTAATAACGTAGCCGTGTAATTGCATAACTGTGTAACTACGTAACAGTGTAATAACGTGACTGCGTCATAACTTAATATCAAATCATTGAACTTGTGCCTTACGTCCCCATCTTGAGTAGCTTTCCTATAAAGGCCTCCACCCGGAATCGTCCTCTTCACCATCGTCGAATAGCTTGAGCACGATCGCAGCGGAAGTAATAAGAAGCAGTAAAGCCAACCCATCTAGCTGGAGAAGGTAGCTCAAGCTGGCGAGTGCAAGAAGTAGTCCAGATGCAAGCAGGATAATAATCCGGGTCATATGCGTACCCGCCATAGGATTACGGCGCTCACGCGGCATCGCCAACGATGATGCTGTAGAGATCGTCATTTGACGCTATCAACGCGACGATATGGTTTCTCCTCCTGATGACGGTCCTCTTGGACACACCCAAAAGCGCGCCGATCCTCTCGCATGTCAGGTTGTCGATATAGGACAGCTGGAAGATCGATCCGAGTCCCGGCTCGCAATCGTCCAGCGCCTCGACGACGACCATTACGAGATTCAATGTTGAATCGATATGCAGGACGCGGTTCCTCATCCGCTCCCTCTCATTCGATCGGGACGGCAGCTGCCTGAGCGCTGTCTCGCACTGGCTTCTGATCGAGGCCAGATGTCTCAGCTCGGACAGAACGCATCTGACGCGCTCCTCTCGAGCGCCGATGCCGCCATCGTCTGAGGAAAGAGACGAGCCATGGTTCTCGCCTTCGATTCCGGCGATTGCAGAATGTCCATTACGCTCGGTTCTAATCAGCCCTTCCCACGAGTTCCCTTCCATGTCACTTCCCCTTTCGACATTTATTCAATCGTTCGTTCAACGGCTCACAGCGAAGATGTGGCCTGTTTGCGGGCCAGGTCTATCGCAGCCTCCTTGTTATCGCCTCGATAGACGATTCCGTTCGCATCCACAACCGGATGGACCGGCCCGTCGCCGATGATGAGCCAGGCGCCGTCGGGAGCCCTTCGCAGGTGCTTTTCGCCGCGGCCTGTTCGCTGGCGTGCGGCCTCGACCATCTTCCGGCAGCCCTTGACGCTCGTGTCGAGAAGCCATTTCCGCAGCTGAGGCATGAATTTATCCTCGCAGCCGGCATCTTTGGCCTCAGCCTGCCGGCGAGCCCACGCAGTGCCGATCTCGTCGGCCCCGAAGCCCAGACGGCGCAGCTCATCGTAGGGCTGGCGTGCGGCGTCGAGCTTGTTGCGGTTGATCGTTTCATCGGCGATTTTCCTGAAATCGCTTGCGGTATCGACCTGAGAGTCCATTCCGGGATAGACGTCCGGTTGGTTGGTTTGAAAATCCATCCATCCATCCATCCAATCTTCTGGATAGTCATTACTTATAGGTATATAGGGGGATTCACGTGAAGAAATTTCAGGTGAGGAAGTATTTTCACGTGAAATAGTTTCCGGTGAGGAAGTATTTTCAGGTGAAGAAACTTCAGGTGAGGAAACGTCACGTGAAACTTCTGCAGGTGAGGAAGAATCTTCACGTGAAGAAATTTCAGGTGAGGAAGTATTTTCACGTGAAATAGTTTCCGGCGAGATTCGGAAAGAAGACCTTCCGGCGTCCGGATGGTCCGCCAGCCAAGCCTCCCTGGCGCGGGTAATTGGATCCGCAGCTGCAGCAAGGGACCTGCCGACAGTATTCATTCCGTGGACGTGCGATCCGCGCTCAACGATAAGGCCCATCTCGAGAAGGGAGGCGATGGTCGTGCGGGCAGTACGCTCGCTCGTGCCGGACCAGTCCGCGAGAACGGCGGCTCCAAAATCGTAGCAACCCTTATCTACCGTGCAGGAGTAGATCAGGGCATATGCCACGAGCTGTGCGGGCCTAAGGCCCAAATAGCGCATGAAGCCGTGTATGGCGAACGAAGGACCGTAGCCTTCGGTCTCTGTCTCGAGAATCTTCGACACTATGCGGCCTTTCTCCTTTGCAGCGCCTGGACCGCCAGGGAGAACAACGCCTCTTCGTTGAAGACATTGCACTCCCCTTCTGCCCTCGCGGATTCGATTTCACTTATCAGGGACTCGCGTCCGTAAACGGACAGCATGAAGTTGACGAGCTCACCGGAGCGGAATTGACCACCGCCGACAGACAGGGGAACCGCTAGGTCGAAATAGGCGACAAGCGGTTGGCCGATGGTATCGACCGCATCCAGCGCAACCGCCACCCTGCCTGCGCCCGCCTTAAAAATAGCAACGGGAGCCTGAAGGAGTTCGGGAACCGATGCAAGCAGCGAAGGCTCGATGCCGTGCCTGTGAGAGCGATTGGAGATTGTTGTCTCCCGTACGATATGCCGCACGGTGTGGCAGATAGGCAGGTTGGGAATCCCCGCCGCCAAAAGCGCCCTCGGTGTTTCGGGGAGAACGGGCACAGGCGCCTGTCGGTTATAGCCCCGGCCCCTCGCCTTTGCAATTTCGGCGAATCCAGTCCACAATCGGCATGAATTCGCGTATTCGGCTAGATCTTGATTGTTTAGACCCTCTACTGCGATGGTAGAATCAACTTGACCGACGAGGGCGCGATACCGTCCTATGTCGTCGAGATCGTGTTGACGCTGTTCACCTTTCCACATCCGTGAACTCCCTTCTTCTACGGTCTCACGTTTCGGGTGCGGCTGGGGCTCTTCCTTAATTTCCCAGTCGCACTTTTTTTCTGACACCCTAAATTGAACAGTCTTCGGGAACGAGGCGGGACCCATCATGCGGCCCCCTTACGGCCGTCGCGGTCCATGCGCTTTGACATGCTCTCTTGTAGGGACTGCAGAGAGGCGTACTCTTCGTACGGCATCTCATGGCTCGACTCCTTCATGAAAGGCGTCCTGCGCATATAGGCGTCGAGGTCGTCAATGTTGATGTAGATGGTCCGCGAACCGCCGCGATTGAAAGCACCGTAGACGGCGGGGATCTCACCGGATTCAATGAGTCCCTGGACCGCATCGACATGGCGATGGATGTATTTGGCTGCCGCTGATTTGGAAAGCCATTTGCTGCTCGCCCACGGCTCCAGCCTCTCTTTGCCGCTCATTATGCAACCTCGTCCTTCTGGGGAAGACGATCATCGGTTTCGCCAAGTAGGTATTGGATGGAGCAACCGAACAATTGAGACATCTTCTCGAGTTGATCGTAAGTTGCCGACTTCGGATCGCGTTCGATTCGCACGATAATGCTTCTGCTGACGCCGAGCTTGTCGCCAAGATCGGTTTGCGAAAGGCGAAGCCTCACTCGTTCCGCTCCGATACAATTCGGCATAAAACCCTCCTTTTGTGACCCTATTTGTACTACGCATATATACTATAACCCAATCTGTACCGTGTCACAACATTTTGTACCACCTAGGCTCATATTGAGGGGTGATGCAAATGCAAAACAATCTGAAGCAGATTCGTGAGAGCAAGAACATCTCGCAGCCTAAAGCGGCAGAGGATTTAGGGTACGGCTTGTCGACATATCGGAAATATGAAAACGGGACAAGGAGAATCTCTGACGAAAAACTCGTGCAGTTGTCCTCTTATTTCAATGTTTCCATAGATGTAATTCTTGGCACAGCTTACAAGGTCGACCCAACATCCCCACAGTTCCAAAAGGACGCGAAAACAAGGTCGTTTCTCAATGCAATAGTTACCATCCTTACACCCCAAGAGCGATCGCTTTTACACGAGCTGCTCTCAAACTTCTCCAAGCTCAACGAGAGCGGCAAGACAAAACTAGTCGAAGAATCCGACACGATGGTTCGCTCGGGGAAGTTTGAAAACTTTGGCGGGCATTCTCAATTTTCGAGTGCCCAAGAAATTGCTTAGAAAGGCAAACGGCAGCTTCAGCACGATAGTTCTGACTCCAGATTGGAATTTGATTCAAAGAGGACCAGATGCCTAAAAACAAAATTGGCGTAATCGAGAAAATAGGTGTCGACGCCGATGGCTTAGAGATATTCAGGGTTAGAGTCGAGGCCGGCACTCGTAAAAAGCGTGCCACAAAAAGGGTAACGATTCATGGAACCATGAGAGATGCCCAAGCAGCCGCATCCATGCTCTATGTCGAGTTGAATTCCAGCCTTTCCGAACGCGACATTCCTGAGATTACGCTGAATCAATACTTTTATGGCAGGTTTATCCCAGCCCTGGAAAAAGAAGGTAAGACCAACAGCACAATCGACGGATATGTCAAAAACTACCGAAAGTGGATCTCCCCGAATCATGGCGAACGAGTCCTCTTGAATCTAGATGAGACTAGTGTCCGAAATCTCATCGAGCAATCTGGGACCCCGAGAAACACGCTGCGGACGTACAGGGCGATCTTGAACAGAGCCAAATCGGATGGTTTCATGCGCCATAAAATGGATCTAACGGGACTCGACGCCAGGGCAAAGAAACAGAAACGCCCCGCGCCATGGTCACCCTTGGAATTAAAGCAGGCTGCCGACGCACTCGTTGACGATGAGATGGCATACCTAACCCTGCTGGTCGGCAGTGCGGGTCTACGCAAAGAAGAGAACCTTGCAATCACGCCAGCCGACGTACAGATATTGAAAATGCCGACTTCCCAGGGCGTAAAAAAGTATGTGCTCCTGAACGTCCATGCAGCCTATACCGACGAGGACGGACTTAAGGTCACCAAAACAGAAGAGTCTAATAGGCACGCTCTGGTTCTTCCTGAGTTTACGGAAAGGTTTCTTTCAGCTCTCGAGGCCACGAAGCCCTCAATCGAGCAAGTCGAGGGATGCTGGCTCATCAGGCACAAGACAGGCTGGCACAAGTCCAGAAAAGCCAAATATAGGATCGAAACCGTCATGGGAAATCGGAAAGATGCCCAGGCGGTTGCGAGTCGGTTGGCCGCAGAAACGGCAGCAAAGTATAAGTTGGGCTCAAACCCAAAACTGAAAGAAGTCGCCGATGGAATTTGGACTGTCACCGTTTTTAACGGATATGTCGACACCATGGAGAGGACCATCTCGCCGGAGGCGTTCATTGGAACCGAACAAGATGCAACGCGACACGCTCTGGAACAGTGGAGCAACCGGCGAATTCTTCCATGTGCCGGCGAAACACTGCGCGGCCACTGGGAAACCGCGCTTAAGAAGCATGGCCTGAGGTTTATCCCCGTGAATAACCTGAGACATACCTCAGAGACGCTCATGGCCGCCAGCGGAGTTTCGACTCCGACAATTTCGAGTATGCATGGACATACGCAGTTTAAGACGGATTTCCAGCACTATATCGACCTGAATGTCGAGGCAATCCTTGATGCCGCCAATAAGGTTGACACATTCATGGCTTCAGACATGGCAAGCGGCGGCTTCACTCTTGAATCTTTTGTTGAGAAATAGGACTTCTAAAAGATGTTCAAAAGCCAAACGCGATTGGTTTCGATACTAGTCGATACAAACTACGCCTGAGGCAATGAGAGGCGATATAGGGCACCGAATCGATACCTTGGTACACTAGTGAACAACAGGCTTTCAGATGGCCTTATAACGCGTCTGAACGCTTAGTCCATCCAGATCTACCGAAAAACTACGATCATCGATTCATCGCACTTCCAATCTATTTGGCGAAAGCAAACGCATCGGTCGGTCATTAAGCTCATTTTAAATCCTCTGATACAGGCGGAACCCATATCTATGCACAGATCAGTGGTGGATAGTGGTGGATAGCCAGAAGAAACCAGTGGATTCTAGAAGGAATAACCAATAGTAAAGCGGTTCCCCTGATTAACTGAAAATCAGGGGAACCGCTGGTAGACGGTGGTGGGCCCTCCGGGATTCGAACCCAGAACCCAGGGATTATGAGTCCCCTGCGCTAACCGTTGCGCCAAGAGCCCTTATAAAGTGGCACTTACAGTTGGGGTGGCAGAACAGCCTCCAACGCTTTGAACCACGTCGTGAAATACTACCATGCACGCGACGCCCGTTCAACGCACGATCTTGTCGACCAGGAGGATCATGGTGCCGCCTTTGACCTTGTGTACCTATATGAAAAAAGGCCCCAACTTGCGTTGGAGCCTCATTCAATGCTCGGGTGGAGACGAGGGGGATCGAACCCCTGACCTCTTGACTGCCAGTCAAGCGCTCTCCCAGCTGAGCTACGCCCCCGTGCGAAGAAGTACTATACGGGAACTCGGACGGCGATGCAAGGACAATTTTGGAAAAACTTTCCGGCATCGCGGGCAGCCGACCGAGGGCGCCCGGAAGTGAGCAGGGCACCCGTCTAACGACCGATTTCCAGCCAGTTGCATAGTACGTTGGCTCGTAACTCCATTTCCGTTGCCTTTTGCGCCTTAGTTTTGCACCTATAGCGCAATTCCAAGCGCGAGCAAAGACTTCGCACGATCGCATCAAGCTGCTCGGCATCGTTAAGCATGTCGTGCGTAACTAGGAAGACGTCATACCCCATACTTTGCAGCGCCGTCATGCGTTTGGCATCGTGGTCGAGCACGGCGCCTGATCCGTGGATAACCTCTCCCTGAATCTCCACGATGCCTGCCTTCATTATGGTTGGATTCACGATCACGATATCCCCGTAGCAGACTTTTTGCCCTGCAATGCTCTGCGCCGACGCGGTAAGCGGCGTAAGGTCGTTAACATAAACGTTTCGAAAGCCGGCACCGCCGCGAGAGCGAGGAAGCGATAGCAATAAAATTCCTGCAACTTCAAGCGGAGAAGCTGCTATACCTGTCACCAGCTGCGCTGCGTTGTAAAACTTCGTACCCCACTTTCGTCTTTTCATCTTACTGGCATACTCATGAAGCTCGTGTAATTCGATGAGCGGCTTCCTCATCCAGAGCGAAGTGCCCTTTAGCCTTGTGGCCTCCTTCGTTTTCTTTTGTCCGTTGGGCCCCTTCGTATTTACCTGTTCTTTGACTTTTATGCGCGCATAAACGCGTTTCCATTGTGGTTCGTCTTGGCTTTCATCGAGGTCAAAGATGGATTCGGTGGTTGCATTCTCGGCGGCGTCATTGGCTGTGTCTAGTTCCGCCTCTGCTGCTGCGGTGGGCTCAAAGACTGAGAACCATCCGCAAAATTCGTACATGGCAAGGACAAGATCGGTTGGAGATACAAAACGCGCCATGGTAAATAGCGTCGCAAGTGGATTGGTAACCCTAAAGCTCATCGCGGTTTCCAGCGTGCTATCCACCCCCGAAGTATCATCACAGTGGATTGTTGTCCGTAATCCCGAATGGTAGTTAACGCCACCGGGCACTGTTGTGGTAATAATCGGAGTTTTAAGGACGTCGACTACAAAGGGCGATTGAGATAGAGCTCGCCAGCCGTCTTCTGGGCTTGGCAGTCTTGGGTAGAGGTCACGCACCTGCGGTGGGCAGCGCCAGTAGCGGAATGCGGTGTTTGCGCAGACGATCTCATCCATGTGGTCTCCCCTAGTTTCGACCGTAGACCGTGCGGATTGCGGGCATGGCCGATTATCTACCGGGGCATCATGCGGGTAAGTACTGGAAGCTGACCAAATGCTGACCAAATATTGGATGGGATGTGTTGAAAGGTTGATCGAGCCATGAATGTGCTGGTACAAGCTGTGCGCCAGTGGTCTCTGTCTCCACAATTGCACATAGATAACGCACGGAATTCAAAGAATGAACGCAGACGCATTTTGCAAAACGCGCAATGACGACACCTAAGGTGAACTGCGTAACATATAACGCCTTAGGTAACTTCGCTTCGATTTTGGTGTCAAAAAGAAAAAGGTCAGAGGCTTAACACCTCTGACCTGTGCTTTAGATGGTGGGCGATACAAGATTCGAACTTGTGACCCCATCCGTGTGAAGGATATGCTCTACCCCTGAGCCAATCGCCCGTCGCCTTTCGGCAAAAGAGATACTAACATAGCCGTGCGCGGTTTACCAAGAACTTTTTGCCCTCGATTGTAAATTCCTGGGCGTCGGCCGCACCATGGCAAGCGCCGTAACCAGCAAACCCGCAGCTCAACCACCCTTTACCGCTTGATCCACGAGGTCTCAGGGCGGCAGATAAGTCGCGCGTTGTTGTAGGCCATGTCGAGCGTGAGGCAGGTGCGCGCGGCGTAGAAGCCGTCTTCGCGCTGGATGGTCAGCGCCAGTTCGGGCTTGTCGCCGGTCAGGCACAGCGGCAGCAGCAG
>UMJR01015151.1_pt1 | contig 10097 bp, 5 predicted proteins | sample 1966121 | NCBI WGS metagenome assembly UMJR01 (sample SAMEA4836155, study PRJEB28245) | human gut metagenome | biome: gut microbiome; material: fecal sample | place: Denmark | collected 2008
TCAACCTGTTCACCCCGAACGCGGCCAACGAAGCAAACCGGGCGGCCTTTGCGGAGGAGTACGGCATGGAGCTGCCCGCCACGGCCAGCGAGACCCGGAAAGCCCTGCGCACGCTTGCCCAGCAGCAGACTGCCGGGCAGGCCGTGCAGCAGGCGGCGGAAGTTCCCGACACAAATGTCGGGAACAATGCGACGCAGATGGAGAACCCTGCCGCCGATCCGGGCCAAAGTACCGTGGAAAAGGCTGGGGAAACCGTGGAAAGCGGGCAGGGCTACAGCGTGAGCATGAGCAACGACACCATGACGGTGCGCTTTGCGGACGGCACGGAAGCGGTGCGGACGGTAGACCCGGAAAACCCCAGAACGATGCTGTTTGACCCGGAACAGCTGCACCAGCAGGCGCAGGCGGAAAGCCGGGCCGCTGCGCAGCAGGAAGCGCCGGCGCAGCAGCAGAGCCCGGCGGAGTACGCGGACGTGGAACTGCGGGCAGACCCGGCGGCGCTGGAAACGGACAGCTGGACGCGGGGCGAGCAGGTGCAGACGGCGCAGGAGCTGGCGCAGCACTACCGGATGAGCACCCAGGCGGTGCAGACCGTGGTGAACAACATGCCGGCAGGCATTGGGGCGGAGATCTACGCCCCGGCCGCGGCCAGCCTGTACCGGCTGGGTGTGAACGGGGAAGGAGCCAGCTTTGCCGAGGCGCTGCAGATGACCGGCAAGGGCAGCGCCCTGAGCGGACGGGTGCAGCAGGTGCTGGCGCTGGGGGATGCAGGCCGGACGGCGCTGAACCTGGCCTACTTACAGGGCAAAGGAGAAGCGGAACGCTACCAGGAGACCCGGGCCGCAGAGCTGGGCAAGCGCCCCGGCAAGGCGGCACTGCGGGAGGATGCCGGCACTTACTACAAGGCAGACGGCAGCGTGAGCAAGGGCACCCGGGCGGACGACGCCCTGATCGAGTTGAGCGCCAAGGCCAGCGGCGTGGCGGCGCAGCGGGTGGTGCAGGGCCTTGCAAACAACGCCAAGGGCCTGATCCAGAGCGCGGCGGGCAAGGTGTTTTACTCGAGTGAAGCCGACGCCGCCACCGTGATGCACGAGACGCTGCACGAGCTGAACCGCTGGGACAACGCCGGCGGGCAGGAGCTGATCGACACCTTTGAGCACTACCTTGTGCAGCAGAACGGCATGGACAGCGTGCAGGAGCTGGTGCAGAGCTATCTGGACCGGTACGAGCGGGCGGGCCAGCAGCTGACCTACAACCAGGCCATGGAAGAGATCACGGCGGACGCCATGCGCAGCATTTTTGGAACGGAAGAGGACTTCCGGAATTATGTGCGCCAGCAGGCGGCGGAAGCCAGGATGAACGCCCAGGCCCAGAAGCGGAGCAACCGGGTGATGCAGAAGATCGAGACGCTTTTGCAGAAGGTGCTGACGGACATCCAGACCCTGCTGGGGGCGGAACCGGACAACGCGGCGGCCCGGGCGGCGCACACCCTGACCGAGACGCAGCTGAAGGACCTGCGGCAGATCTACTTCAACCACCAGGCGGATGCCGGAACCAACTACCGCGCGGCGCTGGAAGCAAACGGCGGCATGGAAAAAGCCGCTGCAGCAGACGCGGCAGCGGCGGAGGGCGAGCGGTATTCCATTGACGAACGGTTTGAGGACGAGATCGAAAGTCTGAACAAAAAGACGGACGATTATATGATCACGGTCGGCAAGACATCGGATGTGCTGAAAAGCATTGGTGTGAAAGATCAGACGATTTTGTGGAATGCTGGTAAAATCAAAGAAATTCTGAAAAAACACAGTGAGGTAAGATATAAGGCCGGAAAAGAAAAATCCATCATGACACCGGACATCATCAAGCAGGTGCCACAGGTATTGGAAAACCCGGTGGTGGTGCTGCACTCGAATGAGGAGACCGGCGCAAATCAGGGAAAAAATTATAGAAGCCGAATCTATATGTTCGGTGAAGTGAAGGATGCACTGAACCAGCCGGTGAGTGTTTCGTTGGAACTGCTGCCGACCCGTAAGAATGGATTAGTGATGGATAATATTGTTCTTACCAGCGCTTATGGAAAGAACAATGTGCAGAATGCGTTGAACAGTGACCAAATCCTGTACATTGACCCGAATAAAAAAAGAACCGCAGCATGGCTGGGCAGTACTGGGCTCCAATTGCCGGTCCCCCCAACCATGTACGGTTCCAGAGGTACTTTAACATACTTCGGAGAGTCTGTCAAGATGATGGATGCAAATTCCCGCAACGCAAAACTTGCACAGTTTATGACGCAGGAAGGAGAAAACCGCTACCAGCTGGACGTGGACAGCGAGGACGTGGAAGCAGCCAGGCGCCAGAGCGTGGGGGACGGCGGCGCTGAGACCGAGACTCTGGCCAAGGTGATGGCGCAGGCGGATGCGGCACAGGTGTCGGACGAAAGCCTGGAACGCATTGCCCGGAAGATGGTGAAGACCAGCGACAGCCGGGCGGACGTGAAGACCCTGACCAGCCGCCTTGCCGCACTGCGGAACTACCTGAGCGGCGGCAGCGTGGACTGGGCCCAGGCCCACGGCTTTGTGCTGGACATGGCCCAGCAGGTGATGGAAGGCAGCGCCAAGAAAAACGACGAGCTGTGGAAGGCCTACCCCGACCTGCACAAGATGAGCATGAGCCTGGAAAAAGGCAGCAAGGACTACAACGAGGTGCTGTACAAGTACGGCAGCTGGGCCGAGGCCCGGAAGGAGCTGGCAAAGCACGGCGTGAGCCTGACGCTGACGAAAAAGGGCGAGGTGAGCCGGTGGGACGCCGACTTTACCGAGCTGCAGGGCATTGGCGGGGGATTGTTCCCCACCGAAACGCCCAGCAGCGCCGCCGACGCGCTGGAAGCCATGGCGGCGGCACACGATGCGATCAAGCCCACGATGGAGAGCGCCTATGACAGCGAATGGGACGCGGCCAAGCAGGAACTGGCCATGGATCTGTGGAACGAATACCTGGGCCTGCCGGGCGTGGCCAACAGCCGGAACGCGAAACTGCGGGCGGAGTTCAAGGCGCGGACCGAGCAGATGAACGAACAGGCAAAGCGGCACAGCCTGGCGCTGCAGGCCGAGGCCAACCTGAACGCGGCCAAACAGCGGGCCAGCGACCGGCAGAAGATGCGGCAACCCTATGCGGACCGGATGACCAAGGCCCAGCAGGACTACAAGGAAGCGGCCGCAAGGGCAGAGGCAAAGCTTGGCGCGAAGGAGCGGAAGCTGGAACAGCAGGCGGCTGTACTGCGGGAGGCAGAACGCGGAAAGACCCGGGAGAAAATTGCCATTGCACAGGCGAAGAACGCCGAGCGGCTGGCCCAGATGCGGGACAGCCGGGACAAGGACAACACCCGGCGGGCCATCCGCAAGGCGACGAGTGAGCTGACCAAGATGTTCGAGCACCCGAACGAGAAAAAGTATGTGCCGGAGTACCTTTTGGACAAGGTGCAGCCGGTTTTGCAGCTGGCGAACGAGGCCATTGGAAACCGGGAGACGGCCCAGCGGCTTGCCCAGTGGTCGCACCGGGGCGAAGAGGGCTGGACCTACGCGCCCATGCAGGACAGCAAGGCAGCCATGGAAAAAGCGGTGCACGGGCTGCGGGACGGCATCAAGCGGGAGATGGAGAACAGCGACCGGGCACAGCTGGAATGGGAGAACAGCGGCCTGCAGGACGCCATTGACGAGTGGCTGCTGGACGTGAACGACAACCGGGAACGGGAGATCGAAGTGCTGCGGGCGAAGATCGAGAACGCAAAGCAGTACACCCGGGAGGATGAAAGCCCGAGCTGGACGGCGTATGTGGACGGACTGAACGACCGACTGGCAGCGCTGAAAAACGGCGGCATGGCCACCTTGAGCTCCACCGAACTGCGAGGGCTGCGGGACATCCTGGACCAGACGCTGCACATCATCAAGACCGACAACGTGGTGGTGGGCGCGACCGAGGACGTGATGATCGACGAATTCGCCGAGGGGGTGAAAAGCGAGCTGACCGACGCCAAAGGCGTGAGCAAAAAGCCGGGCGCCCTTGGCAGGATGAGCCGGGCGCTGAACAGCTACAAGATGAACACCATGAACATTGAACGGATGTTTGAGCGGCTGGGCGGGTACACCCACGGCGGCTACATGGAGAACCTGGGCAAAATGCTGAACGACGGCCAGCGGAAGAAAACAAAGATCCTGATCGAGGGCACGAGGGTGTTTGACGAGCTGACGGGGCCGAAGCACGAGAAGGAACTTTACCACTTTACCCATGACCTTGTGGACATCGGTCTGAAAGACGACAGCGGCAAGGCGCGGAAGATCACCCACAACCAGCTGGCGGAGCTGGCGCTGCAGCTGCAGAACAAGCAGGGCGTGCACCACATCCTGCACGGCGGCCTGACGCTGGAAAACATGGAGGCAAAGCTCTCCGGCGACACGGAGCTGGCAAAGCTGGACAAGGCCACGGTGCGGGTGGGCCAGCTGGCCGTGACCGACAGCGAGGGCAGCAAGCTGGACGCGGCTGCCCTGAGCCAGAACGAGGACGCCGAGCGCCGCACCCTGCTGGAAGAGGTGGACAAGCACCTGACCGACTACGACCGGGCGTGGATGGCGGCCTGGAAGACCCTGAACGCCAGGATGACCGGGTACATCAACGAGACCAGCATGCTTTTGAGCGGCGTGAAGAAGGCCACCACGGAGAACTACATCCACATCAACGTGGACAGTGACGCGAACCCGGAACAGAACAAGGGCATCCGGTACGACAACAGCGCGGCGAACCCGGGGTGGCTGAACCACCGGGTGAACAGCTCCAAGCCGGTTTTGCTGGTGGGCCTGGTGCAGCAGGCCGAGACCAGCATTGAGAACACGGCCCAGTATGCGGGCATGGCGGTGCCGCTGCGGAATGCGGAAAAGGTGCTGAACAGCATGCAGGGCGGCAAGACCCTGTTCAATACGCTGGAAGAGACCTGGGGGACCCCGGCCCGCACCTACATGAACAACGCTCTGGCCGACCTGTGTGAGGTGAAGGACAGCCGGGCCGTGGGTGACGGCGTGTTTGCGAAGCTGCGCAGCTATGCGGCGGCCGCGGCGCTGAACGCCAACGTGAACGTGACGCTGCTGCAGGCAGCGTCCTTACCCACGGCAGCGGCAGAGCTGGGCTGGGGCGCCACGGGAAGCGCATTTGTACAGTTTAACAAAAATCTATTCGACCTGCGCAATGTGGGGCGCTTTTTGGGCTCTGACATGGACAGCAGCCTGACGAAAATTGAACAGCGGATGGCCGAGCACGGGGACGAGCTGCTGGCCTACCGCCTGCGGGGCACCAGCGTGGGCGAGATGGCAAGTGCCAACGCGCAGAAGGGCTTTGTGGGCCGTACCCACGACGCGGCCCGGAACAGCGACAACAAGGCCGTGCGCGGGGTGACGAAAGCGGCCGACAAGGTGCTGAGCCTGTGGACGGCGGGCATTGGCAAGATGGACGAGATCACGGTGGCGGCGTGCTGGCAGGGCAGCGAGAGCTATGTGAAAGCCCACCCGGAGGAATTTGCGGCCGGGGCCGAGGTGGTGAACAGCCCGGAATACTGGGCGGCGGTGAACGAGAAGTTTGAGCAGGTGGTGGAGCACACCCAGCCCAACTACACCACCATGCAGCGCACGGGGTTCCAGCGGTCCGGCAACGAGATGACCAAGACGCTGATGATGTTCAGCACCCAGCGGCAGCAGAACGCGCAGATCCTGACGTCGGCCTTTGAGGACTATGCGGCGCAGGGCGAATGGGTGAAGGCCCGGAAGGCCGCCTACAAAGAGCACCCCGGCGCCGAAAGCAAGGCCGCGCTGGAAGAAGCGCAGAACGCAAAAGACCAGGCAGGACAGCGGGTGTGGCGCGCCGTGAGCAGCCAGGTGGTGCAGACGGCCGTGATCGCCGCACTGGGCGTGGGCGTGAAATTTGGGCTGCACCGGTGGCAGGACCTGCAGGACGACAACGGCGACATGACCCCGTGGAGCGTGGCATGGGACTTTGTGCGGCAGTTTGTGAAGAGCTTTGGCAGCAACTGGACCGGCGTGAGCGAGGCCATGACCGCCGTGGACCTGGTGACGTCCGGCTTTACCAGCACCCGCTCCACCATCAGCATGAACGGCATTGAAGTGCTGAACGACGTGGTGCGGAAGATGGGCAAGGTATACCAGCTGGAAGCCAAGGACACCAGCGAGATGACCGAGAAGCAGCTGGACGCCTACAACGCCCAGATGAAGGAGGCCATTGTAGACATGCTGGGCCAGTTTGCGGCGGCACGGGGCATCCCTTACGCCAACCTGAAAAAGCAGGTGCAGGCGGTGACCGGCTGGATGGACACCCTTGCCAACTGGAACAAGGAGGGCGGAAACTTTGACAGCCTGCCCGCCAGCGCCACCGGCCAGTATGACCGGCTGTACAACGCCTACCTGAACGGGGACACGGTGGAGGCGAAAGCCGCGATTGAAAAGCTGAACGGCATGGTGGAGGCCGGGACCATCCAGGAAAACAAGATGTACGAGCAGATGAAACAGCGGCTGCAGCAGTACGAGCCCCGGGTGACCGAGGCGGCGCAGGAGACCAACGCCGACCGCTGGGAAAAGCGCAAGCAGCTGGTGGACCAGATGACGAGCGAGATGCAGCAGGCCTTTGGCGGGGAGAGGAGCGACGCCCACGACTGCGTGGTGAAAGCGGTGGATGCAAAGAGCAACGAGCTGCTGAAGGCCGAGAAGGGATACGACAAGGCCAGCAGCATCTATGCGGGCCTGCGGGATGCCGTGGGCAGCGGCAGCGGCCAGAGCGTGCAGGACGAGTACAACCGGCTGGTGAAGGCGGGCAAGAAGCCGTCCAGCATGAAAAATGAGATCACGAAGGCGGCCAAGGCGGACTATGTGGATGGTAGCGACTACGACCGGGAGCAGCTGGCGGAGATGCTGCTGGCCTTGACCGACAAAGACGGGAACGCCCTGTACGAGCAGAAGAATCTGGACGACTGGGTGAAACAGGCGGAGAAGAACGCAGAGAAGGAGGCACAGAAGGAAAACGAGTTTGACCGGTATGATCTGCTGAAGTAAACAAGAGCACCCCGGCGGCCGGAAATGGCTGCCGGGGTGCTTGCTTTGCATCAGTCAAACAGGTCAGAGTGCGTACCTGTGCGGAACAGGAAGAGCATGAGCTGCTCACCGTCCACGCGATAGATCAGAAGCCAATCGGGACGGATGTGACATTCACGAAAGCCGATGTAATCACCGGTGAGATCGTGATCGCGGTTCTTTTCTGGCAGGGGCTGCTGTGCGGCCAGCTGGTCCACGATGGATTCCAGCAGGCTGAGATCGCAGCCACGCTTGGCGGCGAGTTTGAGATCCTTTTTGAAGCGATTGGAAAGAACGACCTCAAGCATTGGACAATACCTCGTTCATAGCATCGTGAAAGGATGCGTAACGGGGGTAATTTTCGGGGTGTGTCTTCATGGCGGAGTATTCGTTCAAGGCAGCTGCGGTCTCCGCATTGGGAATTTCCCGCGAGACAGGGAACGGCAGGCCCTGAACGCGGACTGCCTGCTTCAGAAAGATGGTGACTGCGGTGGAGAGATCCATGCCAAGATCGGAAAAAAGCTCCTGACTGGAACGCTTGAGATCTGCATCCAGACTGATGTTGGTGCTTACTTTAGCCATAACGAAAACCTCCTTCAGAACTATTCTATGCTTAGAATAACATGATATGCGCATGATGTCAACATGATGCGCACATAAAATAGGAAAATCTCTTTTTGCAATCCTTGTTTTGCGTGCGAAAGTCCGCAGGTTTTTTGTGCAGCGGAGTGCGGTAGACTGGAAGGGCGAAAGGAGGAGACGCGAATGCGTGTGAAGATCTTGAAGCGCAGTTTTGCCGGGGCGGAGTTTGCCCCGGACATCCGGGTGCTGAAGGTGGGCGGACAGAGCAGCGCCGGGGTGGAGCGCCTGGAATTTGAGCTGCCGGCAGAATGGAAGGGCCTGAGCGTGACGCTGCATGTGCAGTGGCTGGACGGCACCCTGCCCGCACCGGTGCTGCTGGACGACGAGGACAGCGTGGCGGTGGACAAGACCCTGACGGCCAGCCCCAGCGGGCAGTGGATGCTGCTGGCACTGGGCGCGGACGGCTACCGAGCCCTGACAAGACCGGCACGGTACGAGTGCTACGGCACCCTGAACACCGACGGAGACGTGGAAATCAGCCCCACCCAGTACGAGACCTTTGTGGCCCGGGTGCTGGAATACTCCAACACGGCGCAGCAGGCCGCAGCCAGCGCAAAGACCAACGCCGAGACGGCGGCCACCGCAGCAACCCGGGCGGTGAATGCCAAGGGCCAGGCAGAGACGGCGGCCCGGACGGCAACGGCAGGGGCCGAAAACTCTGAAAATTCGGCAGCGAGGGCAGAGGCTGCGGCGGCCCGGGCAGAGGCAGCGGCCCCGGAGACCGGGAAGGTGGTGAGCGTCAACGGCAAGGGAGGCGCGGTGATCCTGACGGCTGAGGATGTGGGAGCCATGCCGGCCAGCGGTGCGGCGGTGGTGCAGAGCATCCGGCTGGAGGGCCGCACCCTGACCGTGACGATGGCCGACGGCAGCGAAAAGAGCTTTACCACCCAGGACACCACCAGCCTGCCGGCCATGACCGGGGTGCTGGGTACAGAACACGGCGGCACCGGGAAGGAGACCCCGCTGACGGCGGAGGACGTGGGCGCGGTGGAAGCGGGGAGCGGCGTGTACCTCAAGGCGCTGACCGTGCAGGGCAACACAATGACCGTGACCAAGGGCGACGGCAGCACCGAGACCGTGATGCTGGCCCAGGAGTACGTGCTGCCTGCCGCCACAGCAGACCAGCTGGGCGGCGTGAAAGTGGGCGACTATCTGGACATCGCTGCGGACGGCACCCTGAGCGGCAAGACGCTGTATGACACCATCGCGGCCAGTGTGGCGGTCAAGTCGGAGGCGCGACTGGTGTGGAACACCCATGTGACGTCTCCTAACAAATTCACAACTTGGGATGTTCAGATTCCAGACAATGTTGATAAGATATGCATTACCAAAGGCAGGAGCGGCAGCAGCGGTAATAACACTGAAAAAAGCATTGCACGCGGTGGCACGACAACTTATGACTGTAACTACGATTTTACAATCACATTCCAAACAAACGGCATCCTTCATGTTGTTTATCCATACAAAACACTTTACCCTCTGGAACTCTGGATTGACGGCTACCACTACCCCACCCTCGCGGACCTGCTGACGCAGGTGACCGCCGTGGAGAGCAGTGTCACCGATCTTCAGGTGGCCCTGTGCGAGCTGTACGAAGAAAAGGAGGAAAATTGATGGCGAAAATTTATGCAGCCCTGATCCGCAAGGGTATCAAGACGCTGGACGAGGTGCCCGCCCGTCTGCGCAGCACCGTGGAAGCCCTGCTGGCCGAAAACGGCATCTCCGCAGTATCCGAGAAGGACGAAGAAACAGAAGAACCTGACGAAACAGAAAGGACGTGACAAAATGGCAATCAAACAGTACAGCCTTGCCAAGGACGGTGCCAGGCAGCTGGCACCGGGCTTTAAGGTGCGCGAGTTCCGGTGTCGCGACGGCAGCGACGTCGTGATGATCGACGAAAGCCTTGTGATGCTTTTGCAGTGCATCCGGGAGCACTTTGGCAAGCCCATCACGATCACCAGCGGCTACCGCACGGCCACCCACAACACCGCTGTGGGTGGTGCAAAATCCAGCCAGCACCTGCTGGGCCGGGCGGCTGACATCCAGGTGCAGGGCGTCAGCGTCGAGGACGTGGCCGCCTACGCCGAGGCCCTGATGCCGGACTGGGGCGGCGTGGGCCGCTACCCGGTCAAGGCTGGCCGCGCCAAGGGCTGGGTGCACGTTGACACCCGACCAAACAAAAGCAGATGGACGGGGTGATCGTCTCACGGCACCCCGCTTTGAGACGAGAGCCTGAAAATGAGACGAAAGGAGGAAGCACCATGAAAGATACTTTTTGCATGGCCGTGGGGGCGCTGGGTGCTGCCATTGCCAGCCTGTACGGCGGCTGGG
>UMJR01022302.1_pt1 | contig 10054 bp, 9 predicted proteins | sample 1966121 | NCBI WGS metagenome assembly UMJR01 (sample SAMEA4836155, study PRJEB28245) | human gut metagenome | biome: gut microbiome; material: fecal sample | place: Denmark | collected 2008
TGAGAGAAAGTTCATGGTGGCGGCCGCCCGTTTCAGATTCTCAATGGTTGCCCACCTCTGGTATCCGGCGCTCTGCTGGGCTTTGATGTTGTTCTGAATGTCAATGAGCAGGCTGACCTTCCCGCTGCGCTGTTGGGGCTGTCTGGATGGCCTGGGGCCTCCGGCAATCCGGGAGACAACGGCTTCTTCCGTGTAATCGGCGCCCAGGGTCTTGAGCCGGGTAAATCGCTCCTGGTCTGGCGCTCTGGCCGAGATATACTTCCCACGCTTGATCTCGTAGCCTTCCCGCTGCAATCGGGTGAGCAAATCTTCCAGGCTGGAGGACACGGGGATCAGCCGGTCAATGGCGGCTTTCAGCTTTGCCTTGTAGCTGGTGCCGTTCTGTGCGGCCTGATGCTCAATGTAGCTCTTGCCCTTATCTCGGCTGGGAACGATGACGGACAGGCCGTGTTCTCGACACAGCCGGTCGCTGACTCGACGTATCTCGTGATAGCTGCGCTTGTTGGAATGGTAGTGCTTGTGGTCGTTGAAGCTGACCGCATTAAAAATCAGATGGTGGAGTAGGGAAGCACCGCCTTGTCACATTGCTGTGATAGGTTTGCGCCACCCTCTCCGGGAACCGTACGTACCCCTCTCGGAGTATACGGCTCTGTTACTGCTCGTTCAGACAAAACTCACTTTTTGTGGATAATACTGCGGTGGCAATCCCTGCACACCACAAGCGTTTTTCTGTGTTTGGCAATCATTGCGATTTCCCACCGTTCCTTGCCTTTGAGATTTTTGAGTTTGTTAATGTGGTGAACCTCGTAATGGCCGCTCTCTGTCGTTCCGCATAACTCACAGACCTTTGCTTTCAGCCGGTTTTCAAGGGTATTGACTGCGTATCCGTAGACAACGGCAGCATTGCTGATGTAATCCGTAGCAGGGCCCTTGCCTTTGCAGTCGGCGTAATTTGCGAAGTAACGCCTTTTGTTTCCCTGCTTCGTTTCATAGGGTATACCCCATTTTCCTGTGCCATCATTAAACTTGTCAATGGTTTTGGATAGGCTGGTTTTATGCTTTGAAGCAAGGGTTTTTAAGCAACTGTATTCCATAAGGTAGGCAAGATAGTGCAGCTTGCAAAAGTTGCTTGCCATACCATAATAGTTGCATATTCCTCTTAACTCCGCATTGTATACTGAAACGATTTCTAAGTCTGTGAGCCCAACCAGATATTTCCGATGAACTGGAAACATGGAACCATCTTTCTTCTGTATCGCCACACCTTTAGTGAAAACGAATTGACAGATTTTATCGTTAAGTGGCACCAACAGTTCTACACCCCCATTGAGGGTACGCATTTTTACATGACCGGGGCCACCCCGCTTTATTTTTCCGCTTCTGCGCACACGCACATCATAGCCTAAGAACCTTGCACATTTACTGCTATGGGTTATGAGCGTTTTATCTTCACTGAGTTCCATTTTCAGTGTATCTCCGATAAACTCGGCCAGTTTGCTCTTAATCCATTGACAGTCCTCACGGTTTCCCTTGACTGCTATTAGAAAATCATCCGCATACCGAACATATTTCAGTTTTTTGTCGGTCTGCGCAGTGCAGGGAATGGTCATCAGTTTCTGACGTTTGGGCTTATACTCTGCCAGCACCATTTCCCTTTCCTCACCTGTTACTTTCGTCAAGCGGTGGGATAGCCGTTTGATTTCATTGTGCAGCTCTCGGTATTCAGGTGTGATTTGTCCCATTCCGGGCGTGTCAAATTCGGATTTCAACTTCATTACAAACTTGTCCAATTCATGCAGGTAGATGTTGGCGAGTAGCGGAGAAATGATACCGCCTTGCGGTGTACCGCTGTACGTCTTATGGTACTGCCAATTCTCTAAATATCCTGCTTTCAGGAATTTGTAAATCAGCTTGGTTATCCGAGCGTCCTTGATTTTATTGTTCAGCAAGCCTACAAGAACAGCGTGGTTGATGTTGTCAAAGCAACCTTTGATGTCGCCTTCAACAAACCAACGCGTACCGTTGAACTCCCGTCTCAACTGTTTTAAGGCCGTATGACAACTTCTTTTTGGCCTAAAACCGTGGGAGACATCCAGAAAGATAGGTTCATATACCGCTTCCAGTATCATCCGCAACACTTCCTGCACCAATTTGTCAGTAAAGGTTGGTATACCTAAGGGACGCAGCTTTTTGCGGTTATTCTTCTTCTGGATATAGGTTCGCCTCACCGGCATGGGCTGATAGGTTTCGTCCGCCAATGCTTTGATAATACTATCTATTTTGGCTTCACTGAAACCGTCCGCCGTATCCTCGTTTACTCCTTTTGTTGCCGCACCGTTGTTGGCATACAGGTTTTTGTATGCCACAAAGTAAATGTCAGGACGCAACAGATAGCGATACAGTTTTGTAAATACTTCTTCTTTATTTGCAAGTGAGTTTTGACTGATTCTTGCTAAAATTTCCGTTGTTGGCTTCATGTGAGGTTTTCCTCCCTAATCAACTTCTAATTTTAGTGCGCAATAACTGTGCCCCTTCGCCATGTAAGGGTCATTACCCCTCTCGGACTACTACGAGCACTCCGTACCCATGCAGGATTTTCAGGCTCCAAAGCCATAGCCGCTTTTTCATTCCCCCTTTCGTGCGGCACTCCTGGTTAGGGCATCCCCGGTTAGCAATGAAACTTGGTAAATTCGGATTCTCGGTATCGCTTTCGCTTCGTTACCATAGGTTCCCCTACAGGTTGTACGGAATGATTGATAACCGGCAAGCCCACAACCATAACTTGCCTTTTCCGTACCAGAGGTTTCAGGCAATTTTCCTCTATCGGCACATAACAGAAACTGGAAGCTCACGTTCAGTAAATCCAACTTATACCTTATATCCGATTAACATTGCGGTTCAGTCGCACCCGATTGCCTTTAGGTGACTTACCGCTTTCCAGCCGTACTGTGTTCCCGTGTCAGCTTTCGCCTTTCGGTTAGGCTGGTTGTTTCCCGCGTTATCTTACGGGGCAGTACCTCATACTGCTTTTCTCATTGCCCTATCCGGGCGTACGTTGTGAATATGCCCCTTGTCAATATGGGTGGTAAGTACAAACTCGTACTTGCCACCCAATATTTCTTTTGCCAGCTGCATCCCGATCTCATGGGCTTCCTCGGCGGAAACCTCCCCAGGCTCAAAGGCTTGGATCAGGTGGCGGCCCAGGTGTGTGCCCTTGTCGATGGAATGGCGGCGTGTCCATTCAAATTCAATGTCGGCGGTCTCGGCGGCGCAGCCGAAGGAGGACACCAGCAGCTTTCCGTCCGTCTTGTCGGGATTGCAGATATAGTCAATGGCCGCTTTCAGCGTTGACTTAATAGGATGCGTCTTTGTAACTGCCATATCTGATCCAGCCTTTCCCGGATTTCCTCCATGTCAGCCTGATAGGTGGAGCCTTCGGCGTTGACCCGTTTGGCGATTTGGTTGATGTTCCGGCCAATGGCGGACAGGAGCTTGTTCATCTCCTTGATGTCCTTGGTGTCCACATAGATGATATATCCGTCAATCGCCATCTTCCGCAGGTAGGCGCCAATCCGCTTTGTCTGGAGTTGGGCCATCTTCTGTTCCATCAGTTCCTTTTCCTCGGCGGTAACATAGAACTTCACCTGGATGTTCCGTTTCCTGTTTGCCATCGTGGTATCTCGCCTCTTTTCGTATTAGGGTTTGGGATGTTCCCAACAAGCATTTTTCGGGTTCAGGGGGAGGGTTCCCTAAATCCAAAAATCGCAAGTGGGTACTCACTTGCTGTGCTTGCTATCGTTTCTCTCTCCGTACCTAAGTAATCCGAAACTCCTGCCTTTGGCAACCATGAAAGCAAAGAAAAACGCTACAAACGGCATCCGTTCATAGCGTTTTCTAATCATTATTCAGTTGCATCAACCACAGCATTTTTCTTCCTCCGCTCTGGCATCCAAGATAGCCTGTGCGGTGGCAATGACAATTTTCAGTTCAGCTTCGGTCATTCCATCAAGCAAGGGATCAAGCTGTCTGCGTGCCGTGGACTTACTCTCTGTCGTATCCCGAAAGAGAAGCTGATCTACGGAGATATGATAACGGGTCACTAGTTCAAAGAAAATCTGGAGACTCGGATGCTGCCCTTTGTTTTCAATGTTGGCAAGATAGCGGGGAGACAGATACATTTCATTCCCGACTTTGTTGCGGGACTCCTTCTGCTCGTTTCTTGCCGATTTGATTGCCTTTCCAAAAGGCGTAAAATCATATTTTTGTACTGGTCTTTTTGCCATATTGATTCACCCTATTACATTCTACTGTTCACCTTTCTTTCTGAATATGTCTATACAGTTCTTCTGTATAGCTAATATAATTCATATAACAAGGACAAGAAAAATAGTATGATACAAAAGCAGGGATAAGACGAATAGCTAAAAGTCATTCGTCTTATCCCTGCTTTTTGTGTATTATAGATGCTTTTAGAAGTTTTACCAAACGCGATAAATGGTGAGCATCAAGCCAAAATTCAATTTTATATGCGTTTCACTGTGCTTATCAACTTTGTTTTCGACCATCGCTCGTAGAACAAAGGCTTGTGCAGGGCCATCCGAATCCCGGCAAAGAATAGCCAGAACAGATACCCGCCGATCAGTAATCCATGAAGTACGAGAGATGCCAAGCTGTCCAGATGCAATACATTCATCAGAATAAACAGCAACCGGTTTAACCAGTACGGGACCCCGACCAGGCCAGCTATCAGCAGGCCATAGCGAAGGAAATATTGATACCGATGCGCTGTGTTTCCGGTTACTTGCACGATTTTCATTTGGGTCAGGCGCTTACCTGGGGTCTGACCGTGACAAAAAGCAGGAAGCAATCCAAAGTAGAGAAGAAACAGAACCGGCATCCACTGAATGGAAAGGGTGATCCCAAAAGGGACTACGATCACGGCCAGAATGCACGATGCAAAGGTCAGGCAAGCCATATCGGCCAGAAAGGCAAAAACACGCCGCGTAAAGGATATGGAAGCACCCCGCCGGAAGCTGACGGTATCCAACTCTTGCCGGGTAGGCAACAGACGGCTCACCGATCCGGCCAAGGCAAATCCGATCATGCTGCCCGCAGTGTTGACGATCAGGTCGTCCACATCAAACAAACGGTAGCTACCCTGATAGACAAAGTACAGACCGCTGAGCTGGGTCAGCTCAAAAAACAAAGATAATAAAAAGGACAGCCGCAATGTTTTACGCCAGTGATAACAAAAGTAGTATCGCAGATAGACGCCAAACGGCATCGTCATAAATAGATTAAACACGGTTGTCCAGAAGGCACTGCCTGTGAAAATATGCAGCCAACTGGCAGGCTGTTCCGGCTGGATCTCTACTTGCTTGACTATATCGGCGAGAAAAGAAAACGGGATAAGCTGCATCTTGTGCCCTTGCAGTGTGGCGGCCTTTTCCGGCGTAGGCAACGGTAGAATGACAAGGCAGTAGACGCAAAGAAGGTACAGAATAAAGCTGTACACAATCAGCACCCGTAAACTGAGGACTGATCCATATTTATGATAACTCCATGCGATGTACGGCACTGTGAACAGGACAACGATTATCGGATAAATGACCATCGCCTGCCGCAGTGCTTCAAGATATTGGCTCATCTGTTTTCCTTTCCGGGTTCTGTTCTATGCTTATGAAATAAGCGGCTGGGTCGGCAGCGAGATTCTAACTTCTAACCCATGCGGGGCGTTGACGGAAAAAGAGACGATTCCGCGATGAGATTTTACGATCTGCGCTACTAGCTTTAAGCCCAGACCATGCTCGGCTTTTTCATCGCTGCCCTGGGTGCTGGCAATGTCATCCCCGCGATTTAATGCTTTCAGACGTTCCGGTGCGATTCCTACTCCGTCGTCCAAAACTGTGCAAAGGCAGCGCCCGTTTTCTTCTCCGACAGAAACGGCGATCCTGCATCCCTGCGGATTGTGGGTAATGCTGTTGCGGATCAGATTATCCAGCATACGCCGCAGCAGGCCATCGTCCCCCAAAAGGTGGATCGAGCGCCCTGGCCGCATCTCGGCAAATACGATCTCATACCGGCTGTCCAGACCACTATTCAGCACTTCGCTGACAGCTTGGCGGCTGGTCTCTACCCAATCAACATCCTTGAAATGAACAGGCTGGAGCGCATATTCCAGCTTGGTGGTAAGGTTTAAATCATCAATCAGCCGTTTCATCTTTTCGCTTTCCCGACGGATGATACCTGCCTGCTTTCTTGCTTCCGGCGGAAGGTTGCGGTCATCTTCCAGCTCGCTGGCATACCCCAGCACCATCGAGAGAGGCGTGCGAATGTCGTGGGATACGCCGCGAATCCACTCCGCTCTTGTGTTGTCCTTTTTTCTCATATAGTCTGCGGCCCGGTTCAGCCCAGCGTTGATTTCGGCCAGTTCTCCTTGCTCCTCCAGATGCGGAGCTTTTCCATGACTCAAATTTTGAATACCTTGTAGAATGGGGGTCATAGCTTTTTCGACTTTTCGCGTATTCCGCAAAATCAAGAAAACAATGAGCAACAAATTGATGATAAAAACCGCTGCAATTCCACCGAGTAAAACCCCCATGTAGGGCCACTCTAGAGAAAAATAATATTTTACCAGCGCTCCGGGCTGATAGCCTACAACCATAAGGTTGCCATCCGCACGCGTCCATATTTTAACCGGATAGTCCTCCAGATACCATCGGCTGAAAGAAGCTACTTCCGTACTGGTATAAGAACGCGGCAGTTTTTCCGGCAGATCCTGCTTCCAGACGACATCGCCAGCTTCATTCAGTAGCATCGCCCAGGCAGATTGTTCTTGCAGCATGGAAAGAGCAGTATCGTCTGCGACCCATTTTCCATCCCGCAGCACAACATGGTCCGAGAAATCGCGGACGGAAAAAGAGGTGTCCGCCCCGCTCATACCCCCTGCAATGATGATTGCAAAAAGCAAAGCGATGTTGACGACCAAAAATAAAATCACGATCCCGATAGTGGAAAAGATATATCGTCGGAAAAAACGCTGCACTGTATTCATGGCGACACCCCCTTGAGATTAAGGCGATAACCAAGGCCCTTGACAGTAACAAGGGAAACCGGCTTCGACGGATTTTCTTCAATTTTTTCCCGCAAGTGCCGGATATGGGTGGAAAGGGTGCTTTCGTATCCCTGCCAAAATTCTCCGCATATAGTCTCACACAGGATACCCGTGGTCACGATCCGCCCTGCGTTTTGATACAGCTTTTCAAAGAGTTGCATCTCTTTGGCTGTCAATGTTTGTTTCTCGCCATTTTTCCAAACTTCTGCGTTGGCCATATCCACGGTGGCTCCGTCGAGTTCCACCATTTCATTTTGCTTTGGGTAAGCACGGTTTAAGATTGCGCCGACCCTGAGCAGCAATTCTTTGGGTAAAAAGGGCTTGGCGAGATAGTCGTCTGCTCCAATCTCTAACCCCTCGATGCGATCCTCCGCTTCCCCACGGGCGGTAAGCATCAGAACGGGGACCCGGCTTGTGCGGCGTATCTCTTTCAAAACTGAAAATCCGTCCATGCCCGGCATCATCACATCCAGCACGATCAAACTTGGATGTTCTTCCTGCCATGTCCGCAGCGCCTCGGCGCCGGATACGGCAGTTCGTAGGTTCGTATATCCCGCCCGTTGGAAAATAGAGAGAAGCATCTCCAACACATCATGGTCATCATCGACCAAAAGTATCTTGTGATTTGTCATAAGCAAATTTCACCACCTATCTTTGTTTCCATTATACCGCAAAGGATGTTGGCTGCCTATTCTGTGTCAAAAATCTCAGAGATAATTCAAGGTTGGCTCAGCGTTATCTCAAGGTTGGGATGGTATGCTTAGACCATCACGAAAAGGAGGTATTCGCACATGAACGATTATGTTATCGAAACCCGTGGTCTTACCAAAACATACGGAGAGCAGAACAGCGTATCCAATCTATCCATTCATGTGAGGAAAGGGCGTATCTATGGCCTGCTGGGCCGGAACGGTGCCGGAAAAACCACCACCATGCGGATGCTGCTGGGTCTTACCGCTCCTTCTTCCGGCGATGTGAAAATTTTCGGCAAACCGCTTCGCGGCAACGAAAAAAGCATTCTGCCTCGCATCGGCTCCCTGATTGAAGCGCCGGGATTTTACCCGAACCTTACAGGGACGGAAAATCTTCAGATTTTTGCCGATCTGCGAGGACTCAAAAGCCCCAAATACATCAAGGGAGCGTTGGAAGTCGTCAACCTGCCGTACCGGGACAAAAAGCTGTTTTCCCAGTATTCGCTGGGCATGAAGCAACGTCTTGCCATCGCACTGGCCGTCATGCACAACCCGGAACTGCTGATTCTTGACGAGCCGATCAATGGCCTTGACCCTATCGGCATCGCAGAGGTTCGCGGCTTCATCCGGGAACTGTGCGACGCCACAGGGAAAACCATCTTAATCTCCAGCCATATCCTGTCGGAGATCTCCCTGCTGGCCGATGACATCGGAATCATTGACCACGGCGTATTGCTGGAAGAAGAAAGCCTGGAAGAGCTGGAAGCAAAGAACGGGAAATATTTCCGTTTTACTGTTTCCAATGCGGCACTGGCTGCCAATCTGCTTCAAAGCAAACTGGGTATTCAGAATGTCCAAGTGGATAGTGCCAATGAGCTGACTGTCCGCGACCTTCGGTTGGTCACTGGCGCGGCGGTCCGCCTGTTTGTGGACGCAGGATTATCTGTGTCCGATGCCCATCTCTATGAGGACACCCTGGAAGATTACTTCAAGCAGGTTACAGGGGGTGAGGGCATTGCTTAAACTTTTGCGCTGTGAGTTTGCCAAGCTGAAACGAAAACCCCTGTTCTTTGCGGCTGCGGCCATTTCGGCTTTGATTCCCTTGGGGTGTGCGCTGTTTCTGCCGGAGATGCAAGAATTTTCAAGCGGTGCAGAAGCGGTGGACCGCCTGATGTCTACTCTGTTTCAGCTGAGCGCCTATCTGCTCCTGATGCCTGCCGTGGTGGTGCTGGCATCGAATCTGATCTTTGAAGAACAGGATAACGACACATTAAAGAATCTCATGACCGTTCCTGTGAGCACACCTGCGCTGGTCCTGGCAAAGATGACGCTGCTGTTTTTGTTTTCCGTTGCGTTCATGGCTGTCGGCGGCCTGGTCAATCTGGCTATTGTGCTGGCATCCGGGCTGGAGCCGGTCGGCTTTTGGAAACTGTTTTTTGTAGGCATCGGACAAGGAATCATGATGTGGGCCGGGGCGCTGCCCTGCGTCCTCCTGGTAGTGCTTTTGAACCGCAGTTACATTATCTCCGTAATCATCACGTTCTTCTACACGGCGGTCAATTATATTTTTGGCACCAACGACTATTTCATCATGCAGCCCTTTGGGTTCAACCCAGGTACGCTGTTACCCGGACCACTGACCTTCCGCTGGTTCTTTCAGTATCTGGACACATCCGGCACACAGATGACGGAATTGATGGAGCGGATCAGTCCTTACTTTGTGACAACGCCCCAAGCATTCCTGGTCGTTATCCTGGAATCGGCGGTATTCCTGACATTGATCGCACTGGTCTATAAGCGCCAGAGCTGTTAAGGAGGTGTGCGTTATGTGGAGTATTCTAAAAGGGGAATGGCGCAAGCTGCGACGCTGCCAGATCCTGCTGGTTGGTATTGTGGCTCTGGCACTGTGTCCTGTCGTGCAATATGGCACCCAGCTGATTATCAACCCGGAAATGCGGGACCAGAACTTTGATTTTGTCAAACTGTTTGCCAATGTCATTTGGGGAAACACGCAGATTTTCCTGCCGATCTCGCTTGTGATGATCGGCGGTTGGCTGATCGACCGTGAGAACACGAATGACACTATGAAAAATCTATTGACGGTGCCGGTATCATACCCCAAGCTGCTGGGCGGAAAACTAATCGTCACGATTTTTCTGTCACTGCTGTTCGGAATTTACAGTGTAGCTATAACGGTTCTGACAGGCTTGATTGCCGGCCTGGATGGTCTTTCTGCCGCCGTTCTGCT
>UMJR01042091.1_pt1 | contig 10040 bp, 3 predicted proteins | sample 1966121 | NCBI WGS metagenome assembly UMJR01 (sample SAMEA4836155, study PRJEB28245) | human gut metagenome | biome: gut microbiome; material: fecal sample | place: Denmark | collected 2008
TGCCTGATGATGGCGATGTTGATGATTCTCACTTCGATGCCTGCGACAGCGATGGCTGCCACAGAAGAATCCGCTTCGGAGCTGGGAAACTCTTCGAACGTCGAAGCGTTTCAGGAAGAAACTGCGGATGCAGCGGTATCTTTTGAGGAAGAAGAGCAGGAGACAGTATTTGCCTCCGACGATGATGTCTGGTGGGATAGATATTTCTATATCAGCATGATGAAGGGGGAGGAAGAGATCTACCAGAATGATTCGGACCAGGCTATGACACCGATGCTGGCACAGAAGTATGGTTTTACCTACGGCCCGGATATTGATGTGGAGCAGGGACAGTATACTCTGCTGGACGCGCTGGTTCTGACTCAGATTGAGATGTTCGATGCCACCCCGGAAAACATCCGGGATTATCTGGATTTGGACGAAGCTGGAAATGTCATCAAGGTGAGCGGTGTCGACACCCGGAATTTTACTTTTATTGTAAATGGGGTGGCAGCCGGAGAGTATGGAACTTCCATTTATGTCAACAATTATGAAATCTATGATGGCGATGAGATCATTTTTCTGACAGAGACGACCGATGAGTCGGCACCTGTTCTGAGTGATATCTCAGTGACAGAGAGAGCCATGGAGACAGTGACCTTAAGCTTTAACAGCGATGAAGGGGGAACTGGGTATTATGTAGTACAGGGTGTGGATGAGGAAGCGCCCGCGCAGATCGACAAAGATTCTGCAAAGACTTTCACGATAGGTGTGGATGAAAATGAAGTCACCCTGGAAGGATTGACAGAGGAGGCCTGCGCCGTGTATCTGGTCGCAGAAGATCTGACAGGCAATCTAGGTGAAATCATCAAAGTCGATGTGGAGGCTTGTGAGTCGACGCTCGGTGAGATCACACTGAACCGTTCTTCCGTAGCCATGGGAATCGGTCAAGAAATGGAGCTGGAGGCGGCGACTGTTCCAGAGGATCCTTATTTTGAGAGACAGATTACCTGGGAGTCCAGCGATGAGCAGATTGTAAAAGTGGAGGATGGAACAATCACTGCAGTTGCGAAGGGCGATGCCACCGTCACGGCGAGTGTCGGTGAAATCTCTGCCAGCTGTGAAGTGTCTGTCTGGAGCGCGCCCACCATCGAGACGACTCTAGAGGATGGCATTCAGCTTAGGGCTAGCCGGAAAACCTTCGACGTTATCGCCAGGGATTCCGCTGGAAATAAACTGGCATCTTCCGTGAAGCTGGATGGGTCCAGCGTGGCTTATAACTGGGATGATGACACGAAGACCAGTTATACCCTGAACTTCAAAGACAAAAAAAATGGAGAACACACGGTTCTAATTTCTGTGACGGACTCCATCGGACAGACAGTCACCCAGGAATATAAAATCTACTATACCAAAGCAGAAGAAGGGGAATTGATCGGCTACGCGACTTTTGACATCGAGGCGATCACCATCAACTGCGGCTATATTGTGGAACCCATTAAGGTGCCGATCTATGAAGGTGAGAATGCAGCAGAGGCTCTGGTTCGCCTGATTCAGGAGAACGGCTATGATTACACCAACACTGGAACCGTGGAGAGTGGCTTCTATCTGTCTGCGATCGTAGGAGCCAATGCGTCTAGACCAGGCTCTGCGACGAAGGAACTGAATCTGGAAAATGCGTCTATGAATGAAGACCTCAGTGATCTGTCCATTGAATGGAGAGAGGGGACGGAAGGACAGCTGGGAGAGTTCGACTATGCCCAGGGCTCCGGCTGGATGTACTGCCTGAACAACGTATTTCCAAACGTAGGTTTTGCAGACAGCTATCTCTCTGACGGAGACGTTGTCCGCGTTCAGTTCACTTTGGCCTATGGGGCAGATATCGGAGGCGGCCATGCCATGGGCGGCGACGACGGAGTTGGCAAGATTCGTGCAGTGAAGGATGATTTATCAACTGCGATTGCGACGGTGAATAGTGCGCAGAACAAGGAAATGCTTCTGGCGAACGAAGAGATTAAGGCAGCATATGAAAAAGCCAACGAAGTGATGTTGGATTTGCCGGCATCTCAGGACACTGTTGATGAGGCATGTGAGGCTTTAAACGAGGCGATGGCAGGAGAACAGCCAACTTCCATGTCCTTGAAAGAGAAGGACCTGACTCTGGAGAATATGACCAGCAAGAAACTGGAAGTTGTCTATGAACCGGAAGATATCACGGTGCCGATTCAGGTACAGTGGGAATCTTCAGATGAGAATATCGTGGAAGTGGAGGCAGACGGTACCGTAACTGCCAAGAACGCAGGAAAGGCCACGGTCACTGCCAGACATGGAGAGTGGAGCGACTCCTGTGAGATTACAGTGCCTGTTGTGACGATGACTGGAATTTCACTGGCGGAAGAGGAAGTAACTCTGACAAGGGCAGAGACGAAGGAGCTGGAAGTTCTGTATGCACCGGAGAACACCACGGATGCAAGGGACGTGACCTGGACGGTGGAAGACACCGGTGTAGCAGTTGTGACAAACGGTGAAATTATGGGCGTAGCTCCAGGAACCACGACGGTGACAGCAGCTGTGGGAGACTTTTTGGCATCCTGCCAGGTGACAGTGAGAGATATTCCGATCACAGGCATCGAGTCAGGAGAGACGAAAATTACTTTGCAGCCGAAGAAAACCAAGAAACTGTCCTATCAGGTGCTTCCTGCCGACACGACAGAAGATAAGACCCCGACGGTGGTATCCACCAACAAGAATGTGGTGACTGCAACTGCCATTGCCAGTGGAGTTACTCTAAAAGGCGTGGCGGATGGAGAGGCAGATGTGATCGTGAAGATCGGAGCACAGAGTGTGTCTTATCACGTGACCGTTCAAGAAATCAATGTGACGGATTTTGAGTTCCGGGAGATTCCGCAGAGCCTGAATGTGGGCAAGAGCAAGTCCGTATATCTGGATTTTGAACCGGTCAGCACACCGGATAATCAGAATGAGGTGGAGTGGACCTCCAGCGATACCAATGTGGTATCGATTAGCAAAGCCAAGAATTCTTACGGAACGTTAAAAGGTGTCGCACCTGGGAAAGCGACGATCACAGCGAAACTGGGAGACATCAGCAAATCTTTCGAGATTGAAGTCGTAGAGATTCCTCTGGAAGGAATTTCTCTGGAAACAGATAAGCTGGAAGCCTATGTGGGAGAGTACACTTCTGTCAGAGTATCCTTTAACCCGTCTGATACCACGGACGATACCAAGGTTACCTGGGAGAGCAGCGATCCTTCTGTACTGAATGTGACATCGACTTCTTCATATGGAAGCTTTACGCCAAAGAAAAAAGGTACGGTTACACTGACCGCGAAAGTGGGAAAATTCTCTGATTCTTGTGAAGTCGTGGTAAAAGAAGTTCCAAGTGTGGAGTCTATCTCCATGAATACGCCAGAGATGGAGATTGGTGTCGGAAAATCCCAGAGTCTGGGTGTGACGGCCAGCCCGTCGAAATCGGATTACAGCAGTTCCAAAGTGAGCTGGAGTAGTTCAGATAGCACGATTGCCACTGTGGGGAATACAGGTTATGTAAAGGGAATCAAGCCAGGTACGGTTACGATTACGGCTTCTTACGGGAGGCTGACGGCCAGTGCTAAGGTGACGGTGGTAGAGTATCCGGTAGAGGCAGTCGTGTTCAAGGATGCTGTCACAGAGATCAAAAACATCGGTACTAAGAAGTCTCTGGGGCTTGCAGTGATACCGAGCAATTATACAGAAGCGCTGGAGGTTACAGCGGTTTCCAGCGATGAGAGCATCGCTGTGGTTTCCAGTACCAGCAAAACTGGTGTGAGTGTGGAGGCGAAAGCAGCGGGAACTGCAAAGATCACCGCGACAGTGACAGCTCCAAGCGGTACCTACACTGCAGAGACCGAGGTGGTCGTAAACGCCAACTATATCGAAACGCTTGCATTTGAGCAGGGAAGCTATGACGTGGAAAAAGGTGATAGCTTGAGAATGAGTTCTGAGATAGAATATCAGCCAAGCGGCGGAGATACGAAATCCATCACATGGTCTTCGGACAATGAAGAAGTAGCGACAGTGAATTCCAGTGGTTCCGTGAAGGCCGTGGACTATGGAACCGCGACCATCATGGCAACTCTGAAAAATAATAGGAAAGTCAGCTGCAAGATCGTCGTGTCAAAACCAGTGACGGATTTGATCATCAGCGCGACGAAACTGGGTATGCTCAAGGGCAGCAGCATTGAGCTGGATACCATTGACTTCCAGCCAGAAGACGCGGATATGAGCAAGTTCAGCTGGACTTCCAGCGATACAGATGTGCTCACCGTGAAAAATGGTATCATCAAAGCAGTAGGAGTAGGAACTGCGACCATCTATGGAATCGCAGGAGATGCGATTGCCACCTGTGAGATCGAGGTAACTCTCTCTGAGGATGAAGTGGCAGCCATTGAAGTTATGGGGCTGATCGATCAGATCGGAGAAGTGACACTGGATAAAGAGGAGGCTATTCAGGCAGTCAGAGAAGCTTATGATAAGCTGACCAGGACGCAGAAGGTATTTGTAACCAACGATGAGACTCTGTTTGAGGCAGAGGAGAGACTGGAAGAGCTGAAGAATGTGATGAACGAGAAGACGCCTCTAGTCTCCCTAGAAAAAGCAGGCGATGACGCACTGGAACTGACCTGGGAGAAAGTCAAAGGTGCAGAGGGCTACCGTGTATATCGAAAGACTGCCGGAGGCTACTTCAAGGCGATTGCAAATGTGGATGCAGATACCGCCAGCTATAAGGACAGCGGGCTGACTCTGGGAGATACCTATATCTATACGGTGCGTGCACTCTACACATTGGGTGGAAAGACACAGTTAGGACCGTATGAGTCTGCGGGCCTGAAGGCAAAATTGAGTGTGGACAAGGTAGAGATCACGAAGGTACAGAGCTGGGGATACTGCAACCTGAAAGTGAGCTGGAATGAAGTAGAGGGAGCGGATGGCTACCGTCTGTACTATAAAGTTGATAATTCCAGCTGGAAATATGTGACACAGGTAGGGGCAGGAACCACATCTTATACTCATACAGGTGTGACGACTGGAAAGACGTATACTTATTACATAAGAGCTTATCAGAATGTAAATGGCACTAAGGTGTTCGGTGCGTATTCTGACGGAAAGACTGGAAAGGCAGTGCCGAAGCAGGTTGTGATTAATTCTGTAAAAAAAGCATCTGCTACCAGCCTGAAAATCAACTGGGGAAGAGTAAACGGAGCCAGCGGCTATCGTATTTATCGTGTCGACGCAAAGACCGGTAAATGGGATTATGTGACACAGATCAACAGTGGAAGCACGACTTCTTATACAGAGAAAGGCCTGAAGAAAAATACTACTTATCAATACCGAATCCGGGCATACCGCACGGTAAACGGTGAGAAAGTATTTGGCGCTTATTCTTCATTGGCGAAAGGAAGCACGAAATAATCGGCTGTCCGTATAAAAGAAAGCCCTCCGGAAGTTTGAAGCTTCCGGAGGGCTATTTATAATGGCTTGTTTAGTTGTCTTCTTCGTTCATCTGATATACATGGCGTTTTTTGGCCATTTCATCACTGGCCAGATATTCATCGTAGGTTGTGATTTTGTCCACCATAGTTCCGTTGGGTAAGCATTCCATAATACGGTTCGCTGTGGTCTGAACAAACTGATGATCGTGGGAGGCAAACAAGATGACTCCTGGGAATTTAATCAGGCCGTTGTTCAGCGCGGTGATGGATTCCATATCCAGATGGTTGGTCGGCTCGTCTAAGAGCAGGATATTGGCCCCGGAGATCATCATTTTGGACAGAAGACAACGAACCTTCTCGCCTCCGGAAAGTACACGGACCTTTTTGACTCCATCCTCACCTGCGAAGAGCATGCGGCCCAGAAAACCGCGCACGTAAGTGGCATCTTTGATCTCAGAATACTGAGTAAGCCAGTCTGCGATTGTGAGATCATTGTCAAACTCGGCAGTGCTGTCTTTAGGAAAATAGGCCTGGGAAGTAGTAACTCCCCATTTATAGGTTCCTTCGTCGGGTTCCAATTCACCGGTAAGAATGCGGAAGAAGGTGGTGATGGCCAATTCATTTGTCCCGACAAAAGCGACCTTGTCGTCGTGTCCTAGAGTAAAGGTGACATTGTCGATCACTTTTACACCGTCGATGGTTTTGGAGAGGTTTTCCACCATGAGAACCTCATTTCCAATTTCACGGTTGGGACGAAAATCAATGTAGGGATATTTTCGGCTGGACGGACGCATCTCATCCAACTGAATTTTTTCCAGTGCACGTTTTCTGGAAGTTGCCTGCTTGGACTTAGACGCATTGGCACTGAAACGGGAAATAAACTCCTGCAATTCTTTGATCTTTTCCTCTTTCTTTTTGTTAGCCTCTTTCATCTGCTTTACCAGCAACTGGCTGGACTCAAACCAAAAGTCATAGTTGCCGGCGTAGAGTTGGATTTTTCCGTAGTCGATGTCCGCGATATGGGTACATACTTTATTCAAAAAATAACGGTCGTGTGAGACTACGATCACGGTATTATCAAAATTAATCAAAAATTCTTCCAGCCATTCGATGGCAGGTAGGTCTAGGTGGTTTGTCGGCTCGTCCAACAACAGAATGTCAGGATTGCCGAACAGCGCTTGAGCTAACAGCACTTTTACCTTGATGCTGCCGTTTAAGTCACGCATGGTCGCATAGTGCAGATCTGTGTCCACACCGAGGCCATTTAGCAAAGTAGCGGCATCTGATTCTGCCTCCCATCCATTCATCTCTGCGAACTCTCCCTCTAGCTCACTGGCTCGGATGCCATCCTCATCGGTAAACTCCTCTTTGGCGTAGATGGCCTCTTTCTCTTTCATGATTTCATAGAGCCGGGCATTTCCCATGATAACGGTATCTAAAACCTGAAAGTCATCATATTTGAAATGGTCCTGCTGTAGGAAGGACAGACGCTGTCCAGGAGTGATGGAGATCTCTCCCTTTGTGGTTTCAAGTTGTCCGGACAGGATTTTGAGAAAGGTAGATTTACCGGCGCCGTTGGCTCCAATCAGACCATAACAATTACCCTCGGTAAACTTGATATTTACGTCTTCAAACAACGCTTTTTTTCCAATTCGTAAGGTTACATTATTTGCTGCAATCATAATTTGACCTCATTTTCATATAATTATTTCTGTGGTGCGCAGTACAAACAACACACATGTACTTATTTTACCGTATCTCTCCAAATTTGCAAGCTTTTCTTTGACATTCTTTTTCTTTCGTGATATAACATAAAGAATTGAGGCTAACGAAGTGGGCTTGTTCACTTTGTTCTGTAATAGGAAAGACCTTGTCATGCTAATACGTGAAAGTTTTTTCCAATTACGCAAACGTTCCGCGTGGATTGTGCTGCGGCGGAGTGGAAGATGCCGCTTTGCCCCCGACGCAGGCGAAGAATCCTGCAAGCAAGATTCTTTTTTACGGTGTTTGGCTGCTGAATAGAGTAGAATAATTGAATTAGAATAAAGGAGAGTGATTCCATGAATGTCTGGCTAGAGACATTAACTGGCCTGATGAGAGAAAATCTTTGGTTTGCCCCAGTTTTGAGTCTGGTGGCAGGGGTTGTGACATCTTTTACACCCTGTTCGTTGTCAGCAGTTCCGATGATTTTGGCCTATGTAGGGGCAGCGTCTGACAGCAAAAGAAAAGCGCTTCGGCTGTCGCTGACGATGGCGCTGGGGATGGCTGTGACTTTCGCGGTGTTCGGAAGCGTTGCCTCTGCGATTGGTCATGTGATGCATGGGATGGGGCACTGGTGGCACGTGTTGCTGGGTGTATTGATGGTGGTGATGGCCTTACAGATTTGGGGTGTGATTCATCTGTTGCCGGAACATGAGCATGGTGATGACTGCAAAGACCATGACCACTGTGAATGCCATAGTCCCCGTAAATTGATTCGGGGTACTGGATATAAAGGGGCCTTTTTGACGGGAGCTTTGGGTGGTGTCTTTGCTTCACACTGTGCGACTCCGGTGATGTTGGCTCTGTTGGCTATGGTGGTGGAGTCTGGACATGGAATATGGTGGGGAATATTTTTAATGATTTTGTATGCGCTGGGGCATAGCATACTTCTGGTTGTGGCGGGCACCAGCTATGGGGCGGTGGAAGATTTGATGAATCGTCCAAGTTCTCAGAAAGTTGGAAAAGTGTTGAAAGTTGTGGTGGGACTTTTGATATTTGCCATCGGTCTGGGTATGTTTTTTGTAGAAAATTGAGGTTGCATATTCTGCTCTAAATTGGTATAATTTTGATAGTAGCAATACGAAAGAGGTAAGATCGGGCCTTGATTAAATTTAGAATAACGATGGCAGGAGGCTTATATGTTAATTACAAGAGAGTGCGATTATGCGGTGAGGGTAATCCGTGCATTGTCGGGCGAAGAACGGTTGAGCGTGAATGATATCTGTGAGCGGGAAGAGATCACAGCTCCATTTGCCTATAAGATTTTGAAAAAACTGCAAAAGGCAAAAATCGTCCGGGGGTATCGGGGTGTCCATGGCGGCTATTCTTTGAAGAAAAGCGTCTCCGAGATCACTTTGTTAGATGTCTACCTGGCGATTGACCCAGGAATGTATATCATTGAATGCATGAACCCCAAAAAGAAATGTTGTCGGGATGAAAAATTAGATGGAGGTTGTGAGGTACACCAAGAATTGCTCCGAATTCAGGAACGTCTTCAAGATATGTTAAGTGAGAGATCTCTTCAAGAGATTCTCGGAGAGTCAGAGAAAAAAGAAAAAGTAGTTGGAGAATAAAAAGTGAATAGATAGAGGGAATGCCAGAGGGTTTTGGAAATGCCGAGAAACCCTTTGGCATTTTTCTGTTGGCGGTACTGGAACGGGAATGAATAATTACTAAAAAAATTAATAAATATCGCAAATTTATTGACAATTATTAAGAAATTCGTTATAGTATTTAAAATTACTTAGGAGGTGTATGGAGAAGGTATGAAAAAATTTAAAAGAATCTTAGTGGCAAACCGGGGGGAAATTGCCCTAAGAGTGATTCGGGCCTGCAAAGAGCTTGGCATCCGATCTGTGGCCATCTATTCGGAGGAGGACAAAAATGCTCTGTTCCGAACGAAAGCCGATGAGTCTTATCAGATAGGAAAAGGCAAGTCTCCGCTGGAGGCTTATTTAGGTATCTCTCAGATTATTGAGCTGGCAAAGGCAAAGAGTGTAGATGCGATTCATCCAGGCTACGGCTTTTTGTCAGAAAATCGCGATTTCGCGAAGCAGTGTGAGGAAGCAGGAATCACATTTATCGGCCCCACAGCGGATATGATGAGCCGGGTGGGAGACAAAATTCAGTCTAAGCTAGTAGCGCATAAGGCGGGTGTAGGTACCGTTCCCGGCGTAGACGAGGCGATTAAGAGCGAGAAAGATGCGATTGCGTTCGCCAGATCCTGTGGTTATCCGGTTATGCTGAAGGCGTCTGCCGGCGGTGGGGGCCGCGGTATGAGAATTGTGCGGGAAGAAAAAGATCTCTTGGCAGAGTTTAACAATGCCCAGAGCGAAGCGCGCAAAGCTTTCGGCATCGACGATATTTTCATTGAGAAATACATAGAAAATCCCAAACATATTGAAGTTCAGGTTCTAGGAGATGAGTATGGAAATTTAGTTCATCTCTATGAGAGGGATTGTTCTGTTCAGAGAAGGCACCAAAAAGTCATTGAATTTACTCCATCGCAGATTTTAACTCAGGCACAGCGGGAGGCGATCTGTGAGGACGCGCTGAAGATTGCCAGAGAAGTAAATTATAAGAGTGCGGGTACCGTGGAGTTTCTGTTGGACAATGACGGAAACCACTATTTTATTGAAATGAACACTCGAATTCAGGTGGAGCACACGGTCACAGAGATGGTCACGGGCGTGGACTTGGTTCAGGCTCAGATTCTGATCGCGCAGGGCTATTCGCTGGATTCACAGGAGATTGGTATCCAGTCTCAGAAGGACATTTCCATGAGGGGAGCTGCGATACAGTGCAGAATCA
>UMJR01015704.1_pt1 | contig 10025 bp, 9 predicted proteins | sample 1966121 | NCBI WGS metagenome assembly UMJR01 (sample SAMEA4836155, study PRJEB28245) | human gut metagenome | biome: gut microbiome; material: fecal sample | place: Denmark | collected 2008
GGCTTTTGCGGATTTGCGTCAGATATTCTTCGTTGTTTTTAAAGTTTTTGCCAAGATACCACCAGAGTTCTTTCATTTTGACTACTGCATTTTTTTCTTCCGGAGATTTTTCGATATAGGCATCAAGAAGATGATCGCAGAATGTAGCAATCTTCTTGGTGTCAAATGTAGATTTCCCTTTTATCACTGCCGGAAGAAATGGGTTCATCAGAATTCCTCTTCCGAGCATGATGCATTCTGCTTCGGGAAATTTCTCCTGGAAAATTTTGTAGTCTTCCGCACAAAAAATGTCTCCATTATAGACCAGAGGATTTTTGCTGTTCCGGCAGGCGTAGGCAAAAGTGATCCAGTCGGGTTTGTTTTTGTAGTAATCCTGCTGGACTCTTGGGTGAAGGATCAGTTCTTCCAGAGGATATTGGTTATAGATATCCAGAAGCTCTTCGAACTCTTCCTGATCATATTTACCGCTTCTTGTTTTGATAGAGATTTTCATATCGAGTTGATCGAAAACTTCGGCAAGGAAATGATTCAGTTCATCGGGATAAAACAAAAAACCGGATCCCCTTTTCCGGTTGACGACTGTTTTGGAGGGGCAGCCGAGATTCAGATTGACTTCTTCATATCCGAATTCTTTCAACTGCCGAGCCAGGCGGATGAAATCCTCGGCGTGGTTGGTCAGGATCTGCGGAACGGTATACATGCCCTCATTATTTTCCGGAAGGATCTCATTCCATTCCTGTCTGCTGAATTTGCCTTTCGGGTTTGGATTTAAAAATGGTGTAAAATATTTATCCATTGGTTCAAAAAAGGTGTGATACGCCCTGCGGTATACCTCACCTGTAATGCCCTCCATTGGCGCCAGATAGATTTTCATGACCTTTCTACCTCCGTCACATAAAGTGTTTCTTTGTCTACTCGGAAATGAATTTCCATTCCCGCGTAAGACATGCCGTAAACCCGGACTGGATCCTTTTGATAAGAAGGTCTCGGATCCTGCTCCAGGATCTGAATCAGTGCTGCTCTTTTTTCAGCCGGAATCTGTTCCAAATACATTTCCGGGAAATTCACATCCAATTTATAATCTTTCTTTTCTTCCGCGAAACCGCCTTTTGCCTCCGGGTGGCTATCCACGTATGGAAGGTAGGGCTTGATATCGTAGATTGGCGTCATATCCAGAAGATCCGCACCTTCCACGATCAGCACCGGGCCTTCTTTTTCCCGGAATTCCACCCCAATAAGCTTTACGGAAGAAAGTCCGATCGGATTCGGGCGAAATGGAGAACGGGTGGCAAAAACTCCCACCCGTCTGTTACCACCAAGCCGCGGTGGACGTACCGTCGGGCTCCAGGTATCCCGGATAGATTCCGAAAATTCCCAGATCAGCCACAGATAATCATACGCCTCGATTTCCCGCAGTGCATCCGCATTCTGATATTCCGGCAGAAAATGGATTTCTGCCCGGGTATCCGCAAGATTACTCTGTCGCGGAATCCCGAATTTCTCCACAAAATCGGATCTTATATACGCGATCTGCTTTATTTGCATTGTTCTTTTTCTCCATCAACAAACATCATCACAAAAGCAACTGCCAGAATTGCAGAAGCGATCAGAAGTGCCTTTTCAGCAAACATTTCCACACAGGCATTTCCGATAACTGCACCGATCACAAAGAAGAAGATGATTCCATAGTACAAAAGTCCTTTCTTGATATACTCTTTATCCTTCGTGTTCGCATAACTGCACATATGCTGGGTCGCACTTCGTAAGTTTCCGATGCACATGGTGGTTGCAATTCCGTTTCCATGGATTTTACGGAAGCTTTCCACCTGAATCCCACACGCAAGGGACGTGAGTGCATTCGCCACCAGATTAAAATCCTGTGGGATAAAGCTGACACTCAGCAGGATCACTGCCTCACAGAATACCGAAATCTGTCTCCAGTGCAGAAGTGTCAGATCTTTCGTCCGTATTTTCACCAGATCCGCAAGGGCGATTCCAATGGCAAATGCCAGCACCGGAACCAGATAGTGGAGTGCCATATGCCAGTTTCTCTCTGAAATATTGATTCCAAGAAGCAGAATATTTCCGGTTTGTGCATTGGCAAATACTTTTCCTCTGCACATATAGGAATAGGCATCCATAAATCCACCGGCAATCGCAAGGATCACACCAAGTTTAATTGATTCTGACATCTGTTTTGAAAATTTCAAGTTACTCATCCTCTCTGTCGTATGCTTTAATGTATACAAAATTCTCATTGTTTCGTTCTGTATGATAATCCAAATTCAGTGCCGCGTCAAGAAAATCCTTACCACCGGACTCCACTGCCTTCACCGTCATGCCAAGTGCCGCTTCCACGTCCTGCACCGTCAGATCATCCAGAAAGACCTCTTCTCCGCTTCGCAGCATATTGATCGGAATCTGCAGAGTATCTCCCAGATCCTCTCCTGCTTCTTTTCTCTCTTTTAACTGTGCCACCAGATCCTGTCCGGTAATCAGACCGGATACGGTGATCGTCTCACCAAAGAAATCATTACGGATGCAGGCAACCGTGATCTTTACTTTTGGAAATGCTTCCGTGATCCTGTCTGCAAATTCCTGAATTGTCGGATACGCAAGCTTTGCAGTCGCAATGGTAAATGTCCGTGCGATCCCTTCTTTTAACTTTGGATATTCTTCACTTTCCTGAAGCTCTTCAAAGGCATGGTAAAATTCATCCCGTAGAAGTCGCATCATGCCAACACCATTTTCCAGCTGGATATATCCGTCATAACGTCCTTCCTCTGGGAAATCCCGCTCTGCAAGGATATACCACTCGTCACTTGCATGGATAAAATGAAGTCCAAACTCGTCATACGCCTTCTTCTGATAGCTCTCGATCAGATCAATGACCTCTTCCGCTTCTTCTTTATCAAAAAGCTCCAGTGGATAAAGTCCCTCCCTGTATTTGGAAAGTCCTGCCGGAACCACTGACACACTCCGCATAAACGGCAGATACTTCATCAGATCTTCGATAGAACGCTTCAGCTCATCCTTATCATTAACTCCCTTGCACAGTACGATCTGCCCATTCATCTCCACATGTCCGGCATACAGATCATCCAGGAATTTCAGCTTTTCTCCGGCGAAACGATTGTGGAGCATCTTGCAGCGCAGCTCCGGGTTCGTTGTCTGCACAGAAATATTGATCGGCGCAAGCTGCATCTCGATAATACGGTCCACATCTTTCTGCTTCATATTCGTCAGGGTAATATAATTGCCCTGCAGGAAAGACAGACGGGAATCATCATCTTTAAAATACAAGGTCTCACGCATTCCCGGCGGCATCTGGTCAATAAAACAGAAAATACACTTGTTGCTGCAAGAACGGTAGTCGCTCATCAGACCATTTTCAAATTCTACGCCAAGGTCATCATCATACTCTTTCTCGATCTCCAGAAGCCATTCTTCCCCGTCCGGTTTGCGGATCAGAACTTCTACATACTCATCCTTGATCATGTAACGATAATCAAAAACGTCCTCTATTTTCTGGTTGTTTATTCGTAGAAGGACATCTCCCGGCTCGATCTCCATCGCCTCGGCAATTGAATCCGGGTAAACCTCACGGATCAGATGTCCCTGATACTCATTTTTCTTACTCAAATTATATTCCTCCCAAAATTCGGAATCGGAAACAAGACCTTTTCCAGGCTAGCTTCCTCTTTCATGTAATCCTCATATTTTTATCATAAACGACTTTTTCTGCAATGATTACATACTTTTTCATCATACCATAAAACTGTAAATTTCGGTAGGGATAAAATTCAGAAGCCTGAAACAGAAGCCTGAAACAAAAATTCACCCATAAATTCAAACGATACCTTTCATTCTCCAACCAAACACCGGGGAACGAAACCTTTTACGGTTCCATTCCCCGGTGTCCGGTTTGTATATATGGTTATCTATATACAATTTCCATATGCTTCAAAATAAAATATTCTATTTCTGATACCGCATGTTACAAGAAAGGCTTGCGGTCTTTTATTAGAAACGGCTAAATCAAGTTCCTCCTGTTCTTACGCGTATAAGTATTGTCGACTTCTATATAGTAGCATATCTGCGGTGTACTTTCCTAGTGGTAAAAAGGGAGATTCTTTTGCTACTGGAAATACCGGTTTGACAGCTTGCGAAATCCACCGAAATGTATCGAAAAATGTTTTCTTTCTCCGAATTCCTTTTAATTTTTTAAAATAAATTTTCTTCTTTGTAATATCTGTTTAAAATCAGAAACATGATTTTAGTGATTTTTTACAGAAAATCCGTTCGATTCTACACTGCATCCCCACGCTCTGTCACCAGCTCATATCCAACACTTGCTACTCGTCTCCCCATACATCCGCGACATTCTGCTGCCTCTTCACCGGTACAGATCTTGTTGTCATAAAGCTCATACTGCTTCCGGTTCTTCACCGGAGAAAGGTTCGGCATCACGACATTGGCCCCGGCCTGCAGCCCTTTCTCTCTTCCAAGCGGATCCATCGTCCCAAGTGCTGTCGTTGCCGGAAGAAGTACCTTCGGCAGCAGGATTCGGATCACAGCGAGCAAAAACAGTGTCATCTCCACACTTCCTGCCGGTTCTTTTGCAAACTGCGTATCATGATGTGGGATAAACGGTCCGATTCCCACCATCTCCGGCTGCAATTCTTTCAAGAATACCAAGTCTTCTGCCAGATCTTCTGTCGTCTGATAAGGTGAACCAACCATCATACCAGCCCCCACCTGATAACCAAGCTTCTTCAGATCATACAGACAATTCTTACGAACGGCAAGGCTCATCTTTTCCGGATGTAGCTTCCGGTAATGCTCCTCATTCGCCGTTTCATGGCGAAGCAGATACCGGTCTGCTCCAGCTTCCCGAAATCTCTTGTAACTCTCATAAGACTTCTCTCCGATGGACAGCGTCAGCGCACATTCCGGATATGCTTCCTTGATTTTTTTAATAATCGCCACCATCCGGTCATCCGTATAATAAGCATCTTCTCCGCCCTGTAGCACAAACGTCCGGAATCCAAGCTCATACCCATTCTCACAGCATGCCATGATCTCATCCTCTGTCAGACGGTAGCGCTTTGCATTCGTATTACTCTTACGGATTCCGCAGTAATAGCAGTCATTCTTACAATAATTGGTATATTCGATCAGCCCTCTGGTAAATACCTTTTTCCCGTAATAAATCTCCCGGATACGGACTGCTTCCTCTTTCAGTCTCCGGACTGCCTCCGGATCTTCTGCACATTTTATCAATTCGATAAAATCCGGTTTTGTAAAATCCGGATTCTCGATAAATCTTTCGTAAACTGGTTTCATTTTCTATATTCTCCCTGCCTGGTTTTCTGTATCTTTTCTGAATTTATGGGCATTTGTCCATGAAATTATAAAATTTATTCTATCACACTTCGTCAGCCGCGGCAATCACTCCATCAATGTCTACGATTTCGTCAAGCGGAATCCGTTCCCCGCTCTGTAATACGATTTCATTCAGATAAGTGTCAATCCTCCGGATACAACCGGACTTCTTCTGGTAAGAGCCACCTTCCTTTTTCTGATCCGGTACAAAATATTCAAAATCCACTTCCCGTGGTTCCTGACTCTGGCATACTTCCCGTAAATACAGATCCAGTATCTGTCTGCAATCCTCACTGAGTCTGCGTTTTCGCTCGGTCAGTCTTTCGGTCTCCCTGATTGCATCTTTATGTCCGGTCAGCGCTGCAAACGGGGCAAACTGCGCCGCTCTGTCCTGCCTTGACATCTGCGGATGTCTGACCGATACATGATGCGCTAAATGAATGATATCCTCATATCCTGTCATGCCTTATGCCCTCCGATCTGCTCATTCCGCTCTTTGGTAGTGGCTCCTTCCTGAAAATTCAGTCCCTTCAGAATTGCATTCTTCCCATACTTCTTCTTAATCGAAAGTACTGCCTCCTGCATCTTCTTCTCCCGTTCAAGCTTCTCATCCTGCTGCTTCTTTTCATTGCCTCCGGTAAAATCAGTAAACAGATCCAGTTGCCGGAATTCTGTCTTATCTGCCGCTTTCTTTTCATCCAATACGTGATTCGCTGCCATCGAAATCCGCCGCACCATCAAATGCGGATTCACAATCCGGTCATACAGTTCCATCACCGCATCGGTTATCATTCTCGCAGAAGCTGTATACTCTCGTAGATTCGCTGTTCCATGTGCATGCTTTGGAATCTTTCTTCCATACCGGTCCACTGTCATCTCCCCTGTATAACCTTTTCCACTTGTCAGATTCTCGATATCATATCCGACAGTCAGCACGATCTGATCCGTAACCAGATGCTTTTCTACAAGATCAAGCGTCAAAAGATCCAGCATCTCTTTAACCACAATTTTCGCCTTTTGGGCATCATACGGGCAATGTAGTACCTGTCCTGCACCAACACTGTTATGCTCCGGCTGATACGCTTTTACATCTGCAATCGTACACGGTTCCCACCCCCAGGCATGATCGATCAGAAGTTCTGCATTCACACCGAACATTTTATACAAAAGCTCTTCGTTATAAAATTCATTCTCTTTTCCAACCGAACATCTGGCAATATCTCCCATGGTATACAGTCCACATTGTTCCAGCTTTTTCGCATAGCCTCTTCCCACACGCCAAAAATCCGTAAGCGGTCTGTGATTCCACAAAGATCTGCGATAACTCATCTCATCCAGACTTGCAAACCGGAAACCATTCTCATCCGGTTCGCTATGCTTTGCCATGATATCCATCGCAATCTTCGCCAGATACAGATTCGTACCAATTCCAGCTGTCGCCGTAATCCCGGTCTGCTCATAGATTTCCCGCATTATCTTTCCTGCAAGTTCTTCCGGTGTCAGCCGGTAAGTATGCAGATAATCGGTAACATCCATAAAAACCTCATCGATTGAATAGACATGTATGTCTTCCGGTGCAACATACTTCAGGTAAATGTCATAAATCCGAGTGCTGTACTTCATATAGAGTGCCATCCTCGGAACCGCCGTGATATAATCCAGTGCAAAGCTTCGGTCTGCCTTTAATTCCCCGGTGTCACAGGATTGCCCGGTAAATTCATGTCCTCCATTTTTCCGCTTTCGCTCGTCGTTGATCTCCTTCACCTTCCGGACAACCTCAAAAAGTCTTGCCCTTCCCGGAATCCCATATGCTTTCAGCGCAGGAGAAACAGCAAGACAGATCGTCTTCGTTGTCCTCTCCGGATCGGCTACAACCAGATTCGTCGTAAGCGGATCCAAATTCCGTTCCTTGCACTCCACCGAAGCATAGAAAGATTTCAGATCAATTGCTACATAACTGCGTGTCTGCTCCGGCATTCGCTGCACCTCCTTACATTTTTCAAGAGAACATATGTTCTTTTTTCAATTATACTATATTTTTTCGCCGACCACAAGATTACAACTATAGATTTTTTATTTTTTAAGCAGTTGGATATTCAGATCCACATTTCCTTCAATCCCCGGCACGCTTCCTGTACTGGAATACTGCCACATACTGAACCTATACGGCGTCTGCGGAAGTTCTTCATAATCTGCATACCAGACCGGATAATCCAACAGCTTTTCCAGATCCAGTTCATACGCTTCCCACAGCATATTGCTGTAAATCATGGCATCATATCCCGCTTCTTCTATTTCTTTACAAAATACCTTCGCATTTTGGGTAAATTGTTCTCCCGTTACACCATCCGTCCGTGCTTCGTCTTCCAGAATATGCTCTGGATCGTACACAACCGGCATCTGAAGCTCCTGCCCTTTCAAATGTTCCAGAACAAAATCAGCCTCTTCCTTTGCCTCTTCTTCATTTACCGCCTGCGAGAAAAAATAAACACCCACATCTATTCCAGCTTTTCGGGCATTTTCCAGATTCTGTTCAAACTTCTCGTCTGCATTTAACGTACCTTCTTCACCATAGCCACGATATCCGATCCGCAAAATTGCGAACTCATAGCCTGCTGCTTTCACCTGCTCCCAGTCAATATCTCCCTGAAAAACAGATACATCTACGCCCAGCCTTGAAGTATATTTCTTATCCTCATAGCTGATCTTATTTTCATTTTTTACAAAAAGTGCTTTATCATACGGATTCTTCGCAACTGCTTCATTGATTTCCACCGTATAACGCTCTCCGTGTGCATCTACAAAATCAAGCGTATTTTTCTCATCTGTACTTTCCGCATTTTTTGCATCCGCAGAAGTTTCTGCTGTTTTCTTTCCAGAACATCCTGCAAGCAAAGCTACTAACATTCCGAAAATAATCCATTTTGCTGTTCTCATCTGATCTCCATTTTCTTCGCTGTATTTTCCGGCACTTTTATCACACCAAACCGCCACAAAAGGCTTTTTCTTTTTTCTTATACTCCTTATAGTTGTTCTTCAAACTCTTCACAGCGCATGATTTCCTTCACCGCATCCATCAGTGCATAAAACAAATACGCATCTTTCACTCTTGCTTCCGGATGCGAAAATGAGATGACAACAGATTTGCCATCTCTGAAATACCAGATTCCCCTTGAAGTCATTTTCCAGTCAACCTCTCTGTCCTTATAACATGCATCCATAAAAGCATACTCCGTGCCACAGCAAATAATAAAGTCTGCTTTATACAAATCAATCTGCTCCTTGATAATGTCATGATGATCAACTGCTGCCCTGTAAATTTCACCATTATTTGAAGTATGTCCACCAGAAGTTTTCTTCAAATTGACCGCTGCTATTTTCTTCAACTCCCTCAAGCGTCTCTGTTCATTGTCCGTCTCCATCTCAGACCACGGAAATTCTTTTTCCCAGGACAGAATTCCTTCCGTCCAGCGTGCAATATTATCCCATGTCTGTGGTCTTCCACCCTCATAAACAAAATCCCGCAGGTCCCAGCTTTTTCCACCATTTACTTCTTTTAAGATATATACGATCTTATATCTGGCATTTAAAAATTCCTGCTCACAGATCACTCCATCGGCTACAATGTCGGGATCTTTTTCTCTTAATTTTTGAAATAAAAACTCTTCTCGTTCTTTAATCGACATAGCTGTTTATTATTCTCCATAATCTTTAATTATACTGTAATTTATAATCCAAATTACTGTTTTAATAGTTCCAAGATAACTGTGTTTCCTATATTGTAAGGCTTTCTGATGTGTTTGTCACTCTTTTGTTTCTATCAGGTTACTAATGTAAAAGTTCGTTTACCTTTGCTTGAACAGCAGAATAATTTGGCTGCTGTACTTGGGAAGTACACACCTTTCGTGATGAGCAGTTTTCTTATTTTGATTGGATTTAAGTCCAGAGAATGCCCTGGATTCTGGATGCTATTTGCGTAACCACCTCCTCGCAGGCATAAGAAAAGCCCATCTGCACAGAGCAGACAGACTAAAAATGGATATAAAAATACCCTGCCAGCTTTCATCAGCAGGGTTGATTAGAATTTTTACTTGTAAAGGTCTTCCAACGTTATCAGCCGAACTTCACCTCGCTCTTGTGCCTGAAGAAGTCCATCCGTGAATCCGCCTTTCGAGAAGATATAGTAGTGATAGTTGTTGCCCTTTCCAAAAACTGAGGCATAATCCCGAATCAAATCGAGTTCATCCACACCGATTTCCTCATTCCGGTATTTGCATGAACCGATGATATAGTCTTTGCCCTCAACAGGAGTTCCGACGATATCAATCTGTATCTGCTTTTTCTTCTTCGGGTCTGTCCCCCACCACTGGCTGATTTCACTCAGCTCAATAGGAAGGCTACCATCCTTCCCAACTGAGATTCACATCCTCAGTTACGGCACATATTACTGCACACTTCTGTACATAGCAACCTGTTTTTTGCGGTTTTTCAGATGACCCATCTTCTCCTTCACTTCGTCCGGCACATCGATTAGCCCGAACCGATAGAACATTCCGTATATGTAGGTCACGCCTCGAATATCGCCCAGAGCTTTGGGTCTCTCTACTACTTCTTCTTTAATATTCTTCAGTGCCAGCAGT
>UMJR01039418.1_pt1 | contig 9987 bp, 10 predicted proteins | sample 1966121 | NCBI WGS metagenome assembly UMJR01 (sample SAMEA4836155, study PRJEB28245) | human gut metagenome | biome: gut microbiome; material: fecal sample | place: Denmark | collected 2008
GAATTAGGGACTCGAACCCCAGACCCCCTGCGTGTGATGCATGATGACTTTTTGATTTTTAGAGCGATGATTCGTTAAATAGGCTCAATTTGCTACAGATCTGCTACAAACGGCAGTTTTTACCCGGCACTAAATCTGCTGTTCTGGTTTTCTCAATTTTTGTTTTTTAGATTGTTTCTTTTGTTGATGCAGCTCTTTCAAGTCTTCAATTGCCAGCTCTGGAGCCATGGTGTGGAACATCAGATAGTTTGTGTTCATGGTCTTTGCTGAAGCCTGCGCATAAATCTCCCTGCTGGGTTCGTTGGTCAGAATATGCCAGTAACGGTAAAGATAGCCTGCCCAATACATTACTTCCCTATCATACTGGGCATTGTCCTTTTGCGTCTGAGGGCACTCGTCTGCAAATTCTTCCAGAAGATATTCTTCTCCCGCCCACTGCATCCGGTTGTACTCCGAATCCAGATCTCGGGCCACCTTAGAGCGCATGAACCGCTTCATGAAATCCTCGCTGTCATAGCCCGCTTGCAAAGAAAGCTCAAACAAGCGGCCCTGAATATCGCATAGTTTCAATTGAATCAGATCCATAACGATTCACCTTCTCTGCTTTGCGCCATCAAGGATTTCATCAAAAAAGCGGCCTTCTCTACGATATTCTTTGCAGATTTGGTTTGCAAATGCAATGCCATTGCTACGGTTCTGCTCGCTGGCCTTCTTCAGTGCCTGCCGTTCCATCCAAAGCAATTGGACTTCACGCTCAATCTTGACCGCATCACAGGCTTTCTGCGTAATAGCAACATACTGACGTCCAAGTTTCAGAGCAGATAGACTTTTCACCAATGCCGTATCGGTAATCGTTCCTTCAAAAAAGCTATCCAGAACATAGAACATTCTATCATTTGCAATGCTGCCAATCACCATGTCGTAGCCTTTATCCAGCTCCTGATACTTCTGGAAGAACTTCGTTCCTCGTGCGGCTTCCATTCTACCACGATGATATGCTACCAGCATAGCCCATTCAATATCAGCCGGAACATCCAAAGTTTTTAAGCTATGAAGATCAACCGATAAAATATAAAAAACAGATTGCTCATAGTCACAGATCAGCGTAAGCGGCTGGAGCGGATCAGTTCCCATATAAAATCCAGCTCCGAAGTCACAGCGGTCACGGCTGGCTGGTTTGATTTTCCCCTGAATGCCTGATTTGGAGCCATGGTATAAAACCATTTTATCCGGATGCATAGCAGAGATTTCTGTAGCATCTCCGATAATAGCATCGTGTATAATTTCAGCCAACGTGATATGATTTTCTTCGCAAATCGCAAGCATTTTCTCCTGTGCAAGACGATTCGGCGTAGATTTTTCATTTTCCCAGCGGTTTACGGTTGCAAAGGACACTCCGATTTCATCCGCCAATTTCGACTGGCTCCATTGTAAAGCTGAACGAATCTCAAAGACAGTGTTCATTGGACACCTCCCGCAAGTATAACATTTGTCATCAATTTTATTATAGCAAACATTATATCATACGTCAAGTATTACCGGCTTACCTTCTTTAATATAAGCGGAAAAGCGTAGTGATAATTCAAAGAATAAAGTGGTCCTATATTTTATAGATAGTAATATCCATCGCCTACCTTACTGTCTTTGTCATAATATCACAACAGCTATTCTTGTTCCTTTGATTGTTTTCCTATTCTATATTCTCCCTTTGGTACTCCAGACTTTTTCTTAGTTCCATATTTTTCAGACTCTGGTCCATAATCAATGATGAACAACAATTGCTTACATGTTCTAACCGTACTAATCAAATAAAACCCGATGATACCCATATAAGGATAGAACCCGATTGCTAAAACAGCTTGTTCTTCTCCTGTGTTTGTCCCGATAATGATACTCACTATAATTAAAACAAGCCCTGCAACCAAATTTTCTTTATATCGATATTGCAATTCTTTTTTTGCATCTGTCGAATTTATCTTTTTCATCAGCGGTGTATTGCTCAGGCTAACTAAAATTGATACTGATGCGAGAATAAATCCAGAGCATGCAGTTGCGCTTGTTATAATGGCATTTAGTAGGAATTCAAGCCTGTCAATTTTTATATTCTGCCAGCGATATAGTATTCCGAAAGTTACTGAAACAGCACCTGCCATTAGAAAGCGCCTGATTATCCCCCAGAGAAGTGGATGGTCTTGCAATTTTTTACCCATTCACCTCATCTCCTTATCTATATAACGTTATTTTTCATCTTTTATAATTTCACTTTTCAGATTAAAGTACAATCTTTCATGCGTAATGGGATTAGACATTGAATAGTTGAATGGTAAAACATATTTTGCAACATTACTTAGCAAATCAATCGTTTCTACTTCGCAGTCTTCTTTATCCTCAATCACGACATCTAATTTTCTAATACCGGAATACCCTAGAGCTTCCTTTATAAACGAAACTGCCTCTTGAGCATCTAATGTATTGTTCTTTCCTCTGGAAACCCTTAATTCCACCCGACAAAATTGGCTTCTAGCCTTTCTTGTAGCATTCAAAAAATCTTTCATTAGAGATTCCTTCGGCAGTTCGTCAAACGGATTTACTTCTGCTGACATTATAACTTTTCTATAATTTGCTTTCTCTGTCAAGCGCAGCAAACCTGCTTTTGCTTCTTTTACGGCTAATATAACTACGGTATCTTTGGGCGAAAGTTCCGTTAGATATGCTTCCATATTGCGAATACTTATTCCAAATCGGTTTCTTTGCATGTATAACGTATGCGTTGCTGGAGCATATGCCAGTGTAGTCGATTCTGCCGTAACTTCATCATTTCCCAATTTAATCAGCTCATATGTTCCATCATCATGTAAAATTCCCGGTAATATTTTTTCCCGAATACGAAGCACACGTAGTTCCCAGAGATTATCTTCATCATGATATTTACAAACATGAAAAATATAGCTATCTCCGTCGATAATCTTCTTTGTATCCATCGGTTCTGCTCTTGCAATTTGCTTTAACATGTCTTCCAAATCATAGGTTTGGATTTCCGACTGTGTACTATAACTAGTATACGTCGGCTCCAGATGGTCAAAACGAACGGACTTCTTCTTAAATTCAGGCATCTTGCATTTTCCTCCTGCACCCATTTTTTCAGAAAGATGCCCCCTACCACTTTTGGAAGGACTTTTCAGATCATGGTTGTAGCCCACCATTATTTTGTGTTTGTATGCTACCACAACCGATGTCCAATAAGTTGTATCTATAGGTCATCTTCCCATTTTTAAGCATCTTTCACCTATTACACAAATCCCCCTAAACCTCTTCTGCGCAAAATTCCTTTGTACAATTTTTTTCTTATTTGCTCTGTGCGCTTTAATTAGGCGGCATCTACTCTCCTTTACATTGTACCGTCTTTTTTGCTGCAACGCAAGATATGTTCATATTATCACCTATAATCTCTGCCTTTTATGCTTTTTGTGCTATGGTTATTAAAAACCACTTGACTTTTTGTAAAAGCATGCTATACTGATGTCGCAAAGGACGCAGTGGTTTTTGAAAACCAAATTTCTTGTACGGAGGTCTGTATGTCGCTCATTGTAAAAAACTTTTTTGAAAACGTGAACATCGGGGGAAATGCAACGAAAATCAGCGAGGAGATTTCGCAGCGTCTCCTCCAGTCTGGCCTCCAACCCGGCAGCAATGTGCCGCTGGCTGCTTACCTTCTTTATAAGGTTGCTCAGAACAACTCCAACTCTGATGTTACGATTCAGGATATTTTTGAGGGTCGGTTGGACATCAGCGAGGGCACTCGTTACTTTGCAAAAGAGCAGCTTCCGGAAGAAGCATGGGCACAGATTCTTCCCATGGTGAATAACTACACCGCCGAAGAATTTGCACTGGCTGCACTTCTGCCCGAACACGAGGATGAGATGAAGCTCGCAATGGCAACGCCCCATACCATTTTGACGTTGGTTCATCATCTTTTGGATGTGCAGCCTGATGAGTATGTCGGAGATCTTTGCTGCGGCAGCGGCTCCGGTTTTGTTTCATTTGCGATGAACCAGCCGGAGGCGCATTACTTTGGCTATGAGATCAACGAGGAGCGTGGCGGAATCGCACGGATTCGTGCAGAGCTTCTCGGCTCAAATGTTCAGGTACGGCTTGGCGATGTATTTCGGCTCGCAGACGATAAGAACACACCCAGATTCGACAAAATGTTTTCCAACTATCCCTTTGGCATGAGACTGCGTTATCTGGGCGAAGGTTCCGATTATATGGAACGTCTTGCAGAACAGTATCCAGGGCTGTCGAAGGCAACCTCTTCGGACTGGATTTTCAATGCGCTGCTCTGCGACCTTCTTGCAGAGAGCGGCAAAGCGATTGGCATTATGACCAATGGCAGCACATGGAACAGCATTGATACCCCGATGCGCAGATATTTTGTGGAACGCAAGATGATCGAGTGTGTCATCTCTCTGCCAGTCAAGATGTTCCCGTATACCAATATCGGAACGACGCTCATTGTTTTCAGCCACGGTAACGACACCATTCGCATGATTAATGCCACCGAAATTTATCACAAAGGACGGCGGCAGAATATGTTCCTTCAGGATGACATTGCTACCATTCTTACCGCCCTGCACACGGATTCGGAATACAGCAAGGATGTTACCTTGGACGAGCTTCGCGCCAATGAGTACAACCTCAGTCTGGAGCGCTATATCCAAAAGGTACCGACCTTTCAGAATGGTGTGTCGTTCGAGAGCATTATCAAGAGCATCACGCGCGGTGCGCCCTGCACGGCCAGCCAGTTGGACAAGATGGTGTCTAACGAAGTGACGAATATGCAGTACCTGATGTTGGCAAACATCCAGAACGGCATCATTGATAACAAGCTGCCGTATCTTTCCAGCATCGAACCGAAGTACGAAAAATACTGCCTGAAGAACAATGACCTGATCCTGTCCAAGAATGGCTATCCTTATAAAGTAGCCGTTGCGTCTGTGAAGGATGGGCAGCGTATTCTGGCAAACGGTAACCTGTATATCATCGAATTGGATGAAAGCAGGGCAAACCCTTATTATATCAAAGCTTTCTTCGACAGCGAGCAGGGCATTGCAGCCCTGAAAAGCATCACGGTGGGGGCAACCATTCCCAATATTGGAGTGGACAAGCTGAAGAACGTAATGATTCCGCTGCCTTCCATGGAGGAGCAGTCGCGGGTTGCGCAGAAGTATCAGGCAACGCTGGACGAAATTGCCATGCTCAAGCTGCGGCTGGAACGAGCCGTCAACAAGCTCCACCATGTGTTCGATGAGGAGAGTGAAGAAACCAATGCTTGATGTCGAAGAACTGCTCGAACTGGAGGATAACATCCGAAAGGAATTGGACGATCATCTACCTGCTGCGCTGTCCATGCTGAACCGCACCGGCGAATTGGAAACTTTCCTTAAAATGCTTGGCATGGAAGACCTGCTTCAAAGTAAGCCGCTTTATAAGGTCTATAAAACCGGAAAAATCATTGTGATCGGGCGGTCGGACGTGAAAGCGGAAGTGCTGCTTTCCATTGCCAAGAGTCTGGGACTTTCCAAAGACCGTTTTGAGCTGTACCTTGATTATGAGGACGGCAAGACTTTCGATTTTGAAAAGGCTCATTGGAAACCCCAGTATGCTTTGATCATGGTCGGCCCGATGCCCCACAGCGGCACCAGCAAGGGTGATTCCGGCAGCGTCATCGCAAAAATTGAAAGCACAGAGGGGTATCCTCCGGTAGTGCGACTGGGCACGAACGGCTTGAAAATCACAAAGACGGATTTCCGGAACAAGCTGAAAGAAATGATTGATACAAAGAAAATCGCCTGAAATCCCACTTTTGGGACCCAAAGTGTGTTATTCTATGGGTAAGGAACGAAAATCGGGAGGAAACACCTATGTCCATGAAAGAATTACAGAAGCAGACGGATGCCAATATCAGCGCAAAAGCCGACCTGATCTGGCAGATCGCCACCCATCTGGTTGGCCTGTTCAAGCCCCATGAGTACGGCAAGGTGATTCTGCCCATGACGGCATCCTCTGCCGTATTTCCGGTTTCGACTTCTACAACACCAGCAATTTTGATTTTGCCAAGCTGATTGCCGAGCCGGACGATGTGGAAAGCAACTTTGAAGCCTATCTTCATGGCTTTTCCTCCAACGTCAAGGACATTATCGAGAACTTCGACTTTGCCAACACCGTCAAGCTGATGGTCAAGGGCGGCGTTTTGTTTGTCACCCTGCAGGAGTTCAACTCCAGCAAAGGCGATATGTCGCTGGATAAGATCACCTCCACCGACATGGGCTACATTTTTGAGGAACTGATTCGGAAATTCTCCGAATCCTATGACGAGCAGGCTGGTGCCCATTTCACAAGCCGGGACATTATTTACCTGATGACAGAGCTGCTGATCGCACCGGAGAAAGAGCAGATCGCCGCCGAGGGCTGCACCAAAACTGCCTACGATATGGCAATGGGCACTTCGCAGATGCTGGGCTGCCTGACCGAGCGCTTGCAGGATGTTAGCAAGGATGCCACCCTGACCTGCTTTGGACAGGAGTTCAACCCCGAAACTTATGCAATCGCCAAGGCGGATATGCTGATCAAGGGCGGCAACGCATCCGGCATGAAATACGGTGATACCCTGAGCGATGATGCGTTCGGCGGCTATGAATTTGACTATGTGATCTCCAACCCTCCCTTCGGCATTGACTGGAAGCGTGAGAAATCGCAGGTTGAAGCCGAAGCAAAGCGTGGTTATGATGGCCGTTTCGGTCCCGGCCTGCCTGCGATCTCAGATGGACAGATGCTGTTTATGCTCAACGGCGTAAAGAAGCTGAAGGAAGGCTCCGGGCGTATGGCGATCATTCAGAACGGTTCTTCCCTGTTCACGGGCGATGCTGGTAGCGGTGCCTCCGAGATTCGCCGCTACCTTATCCACGAAGATCTGGTGGAAGCCATTGTGCAGTTGCCCACTGACTTGTTCTACAATACTGGCATCTCCACTTACATCTGGGTTCTGACCAAGGGCAAGCCCATGAGCCGCAGCGGACGGGTGCAGCTCATTGATGCCAGCAAGTGCTTTGTGAAGCGCCGCAAAAACATTGGCTCCAAGCGTGTAGATCTGGATGACGCCTGCATCGACCTGATCCTCAAAGCCTACGAGGGCTTTGACCAGAATGAGGTCTACACCGCCGACGACCTTGTTGTGGAGTCCAAGGTGTTTGAGAACGATTTCTTCGGCTTTACCAAGGTGACGGTGGAGACGGCACAGACCGATGCCAACGGCAAGCTCCTGCTGAAGAAGGGCAAAAAGCTGCCGGTCAAGGGTGCCACCGACAGCGAGATCATCCCCTTGTCCGATGACATTGACGCTTACATGGCAAAAAATGTTCTGCCCTACAATCCGCTGGCCTACATTGACCCGGCAAAGGATAAGATCGGCTACGAGATCCCGTTTACCCGGCTGTTCTATAAGTTTGAAGCCCCGGAACCGTCTGCATCCATCTTCGAGGACATCAAGGCGTTGGAGGCAAAGGAAACTGTGCTGATGAAGGAGCTGTTTGGAAATGACTAAAGAAATTCCGTTTATTGAATCTTTGCCTTCGCACTGGGATGTGATTCCAAATCGCTACTTATTCTACCCTGATGGAAAAAAGGTCGGAAGCGAAAGTGCTAATTATCAGCTTCTTTCACTGACAACAAGCGGGGTCAAAGAACGTAATATAAATGTAGGTGGTGGAAAAGTTCCTGCATCTTACGATAATTATCAGACCGTAAAAAAGGGACAGATGGTTTTCTGCCTGTTTGACTTGGACTGTTCAGCAGTCTTTTCTGGAATTTCCAATTACAATGGAATGATTACTTCTGCCTACGATGTTTTTTCTACGTCTGACAGAATTGATAGCAGATATGCTGACTACTGGTTCAAGTATGTGTTTTCAAATCGTTACTACAAGATGTATTCAAAAAACATCCGTTATACAGTTACGACGGATATGTTTCAATCCTTAAAAACGCCTGTTCCTCCTCTCGCAGAACAAAGGCGCATTAGTGATTTCCTGTCTCAAAAAGAATCTAAAGTCGATGCCCTGATTGCCAACGTGCAGGCGCAGATTGAAAAACTGAAAGCCTACAAGCAGAGCTTGATCACCGAGGTGGTCACAAAGGGGCTCGATCCCAATGTGCCAATGAAGGATAGCGGCGTGGAGTGGATTGGGGAAATTCCGGTATCGTGGGGAATTGCCAAGTTGCAATATTGTGCCAAAATCCGTTCCGGTATTACACTTGGAAAGAAATATCCTGACGGTGCCGAGTTGATAGAACGCCCCTATTTGCGCGTTGCTAATGTGCAAAATGGCGGTGTTGTTCTAGATGATTTGAAGACGATTGAAGTTTCTGCGGAGGAAGATGCTCAGTATAGGCTTTCCGCTGGAGAGGTTTTAATGACCGAGGGTGGAGACCGTGACAAACTCGGTCGTGGATGCGTATGGCTTGGACAGGTCGAGCCATGTCTGCACCAGAATCATATTTTTGCGCTGCGTACAAACAAACTGCTCAATCCTTATTTTCTTTCCTACGTCACCACTTCTAAAATCGGACGAGTATACTTCGATATTACGGCAATAAAAACAACAAATTTGGCTTGTACCAACTCAAGCAAAGTGCTTGCATTCAAGTTGCCACTCCCGTCTGCTGGTGAGCAACAGCAGATGGTTGACTATCTTGACAGGCAAGTGGATAAGATTGACAAGCTGATTTCTGCGAAACAGTCCAAAATCGAAAAGTTGGAGCAGTACAAGCGTTCCCTCATTTACGAGTACGTCACCGGAAAGAAGGAGGTCTCCTGAGTGGAAACAAGCCTTGCGGATATCAAAAAGCAGTATGAGAAGCTAAAGAATCTCATGGGGGACGAGGAAGCCTTTGATCTTTCGGATGAAGATGCCCTTCGTTGTCAGGACGCGTTGAGCCTGCTTAAGAGCCGCAACTACATTCAGGATGCCAGCACACTATGCGAAAAGCGGTACATTAAGGCGGCTGAATGGGATGGCTTCGAGGACTGGTTGAACGAGATGATAAAAGAATCCAACCGGATGAGCCGCCGGGAATGGACGATTGCCATTGTCAGTGCTGCGATTGGCGCAGCTATCGGCCTGATTCCTACGATTATTGGCGCATTGTGTTGATTTATCTGTCTATGCAGTGTTATGATAGACGAAAGAAAAGCATTCCGTAGCCCAGCCAACATCTGATGGAGGTGCCCCATGCAGGAACAGAGTCCGGACAAAGAAACCAAGCTTCCCGCAAAGATCAGACAGACAGATGAAATTGCTCCTGCCAAGGGCAAATGCCTGCATATCACGCCTGACAGCAAAGGAATTGAGTTCAACGCACTGCTGGAACAGGCTGTCCAATGTGTAAGCATGGGCGATATCCTGAGCAAGATCCATGCCGGGACACAATATGTGGTTCAGATACCGGCAGAATTTCAGTCGGCGTATGAGTCCGGCGAGATGTTCATCATGGAGAACATGAAAACCGGGAAGAAGTGGCCCAGCCTGATGAAGATTGCCAAAGATGGAAAGCAGCAGGTCGTAACACCGCTTCCGATTGCGGAACAGACAATCGTGCAGGGCAACCCGATACAGGAATTAGCCAACTGGCAATATCAGCTTGTAATGCAGCAGCGAATGTACAGATTGAGCGATATGGTGGAGAAAACGTACCGTGCGGTCGAGCGGATCGAGAATGGCCAGATGGATGACCGGATTGGTCTGCTGGAAGCTGGCAGAAAGGGTCTGCTTTTGGCAATGACCATGCCAGAGGGCGATGCGCGGAACCGTCAGATCGACTCCAGCAGGCAAAATCTTCTTGTGGCACAGTCTCAGATTGGAAAGACCCTTGAACGCCGTGCCATAGAATTTGAGCCATTGCCCAAGAATCCGTTGATTCGTTTTGCACGTG
>UMJR01017493.1_pt1 | contig 9979 bp, 9 predicted proteins | sample 1966121 | NCBI WGS metagenome assembly UMJR01 (sample SAMEA4836155, study PRJEB28245) | human gut metagenome | biome: gut microbiome; material: fecal sample | place: Denmark | collected 2008
CGCCGTTTCACATTCGCAAAAAGGGGCGCGGGCGACCCCGCAGCCAAGTGAAGGTGATACTGTTCTCAAATCCTTCACAATTGAATCCTATCATAGATTAGGTGGACTCTCAAATAACAAGTTTTAAATATAAATAATAAGAAAAACCTTATGAAATGGCTGAAATCCTTGTAATCATGCGGTATATGGACGACGACGGTAAAATTCAAATTTTACTGAAATTAAAATAGTTGTTTTAAATTATGGATAATTGATTTGATTTTTGAAAAGAAACGTTACGGTAATCAAGAAAAAAGAGCGGGAAAGGCGTTATTTTGTCTTTCACCGGTTCCCATATGCTTTTGACCATTGGCAGCTTTTCACCAATCCTTCCGCTTACAGGCTTTCTTTGGGGAAAAAGCGTTTAATGGCAAAGGGCACGGCAAAGTTCAGCATGAGAACACGGATCAGCTGGTAGGTGAGGATCATGGCAACATCCTGGCTCATTTCCATGCCGGCTAGACACATTTCAGCAATACCACCGGGAGCTACGGCAAGGAAAGCGCCAATCGGAGAATAGCCGTAAGCTTTTCCGATAATGACGGCTACGACCGCGCTGGTTCCGACCATGAGCAGGGAGCCAACAAGGACATTGGGAACAAGGCGCTTGGTTCGCAGCAGTTTATCCCGGTCAAGCATGGTTCCAATATAGATGCCAATGCTCATTTGGGCAAAAGCCATGACGGCGGGAGGAACAGAAGGAATCGGACCCCAGAGTGTGGCATAAAAAGCGGTAAAGAGGATGGGCCCTAAAAGGTTCCCCGTGGGCAGATGGACCTTGCGGGCAAAAAGCTGCCCCATTACGGCAAGGGGAAAAACGATGAGCCAGCCCGGGTGAAAGAGCTTCATCCCGTCTGTGACAAGGCCTGCCAAAAGGTTCGGCGCGGCGGTCTTGGTCAGGATCCCGCCAAATAGGTTGATGGCAAGGAAAGGAACGCTCACTTCAACGACGAAAAGGCGCAGGCATTGGGAAACGACGACGACGTTTTCGTCGGCATCATGGTATTCTTCCATAAGGAGCGTCATCTGCGTCAAGCCGCCAGGCAGGCAGCCCATGACACTGCTCAGCAGATTGGCAAAGGTGTGGCGGGCCATGTAGATGGCAACACAGACGGAAACAAAAAGCGTGCTGAGAGAGGCCCCCAGGACGCCGGGCAGTTCTGCGCCCATGCGCATGATGGTGCCTGATGTGCAGTGGGCCCCAATGCCGTACCCCGCTATGCCCAGCATGGCGTTGCGAAGGGAGAGGGACCCAGAAAATGTTGGTCTATAAAAGGTTTTACAGCAAAAGGCAGCAAGAATCCCGCCCAGCATGTAGGGGATTGGGATCTCAAGTTGGCGGAGCAGGAACCCGATGAGTGCAGTCGCAATAAAAACAAGATAGTTAAGCATAAGGCATCTCCTTTTCTGCGGCATCCTGCCCCTCAGGCTGCCGAATCATTCCTTTCCCTTATTGTACCGGAAAGTCAGGGGATGGGCAAATGGGGATTGGGAGCGATGCTGAACGTGTTGGGAGCGGTGAGGGACAAAGAACGGGGAATCTTGCCTGATGCCTCGAAGAGGGGACGAAAGGGGAACTTTCTTTATTTTTGTTGTTTTACCAACAGAATCACCTGACCGTTTTCCCTATACTACAAGTAACGAAAGGAGGACCCGACTATGAAAGCCGTTCATACGCCTTTTTCCATTGTAAAAGAAAATGCTTATGTCCCAGGCTGCACGGTTTCGCAGCAGCTTCTTATGGGACCTTCAGCTGCCTTTCACGCGTTTTCCCTTGCGCCCCGTACGGATATCAGTCCAGAGACCTATGCCTATCCTAAGCTCCTGACGGTACTTGATGGGGCCATGACGGTCCAAGCGGGCCGCACCGCGTTTTTCCTTTCCCAAGGGAATAGTCTCATTGTTCCTCTTGGTGTTGCTTTTGGCGTCCACACAGAAGGCGGTGCGATTTATACCGAACTATCGACAAAGGAGGATCTCATCATGAATCTTGAGGCTGGTCAATTATTTGTATTCAAGGACCTTGTCCCGACAGAAGCGAGAAAGATTGTCAATCGTGACGTTGTTTCGTCGCCCCATATGAAACTGGCTCTCATGGGCTTTGGTGAAGGGACGGGCCTTACGGAACACGCGGCTCCCGGAAAGGCCCTTGTCATGGCCCTTGAAGGGAAAGCTGTCATCACCTATGAAGGAACGGACCATCTCATTTCTGCTGGTGAAAGCTTCGTTTTTGATAAAGGCGGCCGTCATGCGGTTACGGCACAGGGCCCTTTCAAGATGGCGCTGTTATTGGTGCTTGATTGAGAAAGCCTTTCGCCTTGCAGTGAGGAGGCGGTGCCGCTGTCATGAGCATGACCGGCATAGGCGGCTCGCTCATGACGGGAAACTCGTCCTGTGTGGGTTTCTTCAAAATGCAAAACACGGCCCAAGGAGTGCATGAATCGCGCTCCTTGGGCCGTGTTTTGCATTTTTTTATGGATTCGGTCTGGCGTGGCCGAGGGGCAGCCTTATTCCGCTTGCTCTGCGTCCCTGCCTTCTACCTGGGTCACAAGTTCCCTTAGTTTTTCGAGCCGCTTTCGTGTCACAGGGTGATCGGACCATAGGCGGCCAAAAAATCCGGAGTCGTCAGCACCGCCGCCCGATATGTCAAAGAGGGCGTTATGGAGCTCGACGCCGTAGCCGATTTCAAAGGCGTACCTGTCGGCGGCATATTCGTCCTGCCTTGCTTTGACAAGCCGGAGCAGGTGGAGCGGGAAATTCATGGTAAAGCTCAAGGCCTGGATCCACAAGTTGCAGAAAAAGACCATGAGGGAAATGAGTAGGCCCAAGATGGGGATGATGAGAAAGATGCGGAGCATAAAGACGATGGCCCGGTAGATGCCACTGACGAAGGTAATGGGAAGATTCATGCCGTAGCTTAAGAGCAGCCACTGCGTATGGTGATAATGGAGGTGACCCAATTCATGGGCGAGGACACCGCTCACCTCGTCCATGGGAAGCTGGTCAAGAAGCCCCTTAAAGACGACGATATGATGGTCGCCAAAAGCATAGGCGTTGAGCTCTGCCGTGTCTTGGATATAGAGCGTAAAGTCACTGCGCCGAAGGCCCGCTTTTTGGAGCACTGGGTCAAGGCAGGCTTCGATGTAGGCAAGATCATCGCCTTTGGCTCTGCGCGCGCCGTTTACATGGAGAAGGATGGACTGGAAAAAGGAAAAACGGCTCAAAAGGGCAGGAATGATGAGGCAGAGGGCAAGAAGCAAGGTCACATCCTGACTGGTGAGGCCACCTGTGTGCAGGGGGCGGAACCATGTGGAGGGCGTAAAAATGACAAGAGCCTGGATAATGAAATATAGATGCACGACGAGCATGACGTAGTCGATGGCAAACTGGATCAGGAAGAGGAGAAAACTGATCATGAAGGAACCCACTCCTATCGTGATGGATTTTTCCCATTATAGCATAGAAAGAGGGACCTTTTATCCTCTCGGAACCATTTTGCTTTTCTTTCGGGAATGTTCGTTTTAAAAAGACAAAATTAAGCTATGTTGTTAGCAAGTTTACAAAATACTATCGGATAGAGAAAATATAAAATATTTTGTTGACACATTTCAATTCTGTGGTATACTTGCGTCAATACAATTTTTACAAGCAAAAGGTAATGATCAGGAATAGCATGAACGATGAAGCTAAGAGAGCTGCCGGGTGATGCGAGGCAGTGCGGATAGGGCATGCTTCTCACCTGTAAACCCCTTATCTGAAGGGCCGCGTCCCCTAGGGTAAGGCGCTATGGATGCGTTATAAGGCCAAGAGTACAATGGTAGGGTGGTACCGCGAACCAACGCCCCTGCTGGAGAAGATCCAGCAGGGGTTATTTTTATGTTGCAACTATGGATACAGTATACAGCGGCCTTGCCAGTGTGGAACAAGGAGGAAAACGAGGAAGATGATGAAAGTGATGACGGCAGCCTGTCTGGCGGTCCTGATGACAGCCTTTGCGGGGTGCGGCAAAAAGGAAGCAGCCACAAGCGGTCAAGGCGGCAAGATCGAGTACAAGCTTGCCTATCATCTGCCAGCGGACCATCCCCTGGCAAAGGGTGTCGAATCCTTTATCCAGAAGGTGAAGGAAAAGACCCATGGCGAGGTGACGATTACGGCCTATCCGGCAGGGCAGCTCTATAACGACAAGAGCATGAACGATGCCATCATGACAGGCGGTGTCGATATGGGCCTTAATACGGTGGGGCGCTGGGCGACGGTGGTGCCTGCTATGGAAGTCTTTGATGTGCCCTTTGTATTCCCTAGCTACGAAAAAATCGATCAGGCCATCGATGGAGGCATGGGCAGGACCCTTGCTGATGAACTGGCGAAAAAGCATGTCAAGGTCGTCTATTGGGCGGACTACGGTTTTGTCCAGTTTGCCAATAACAAGAAGCCTATCCAAAAGCCTCAAGATTTTGAGGGCCTGAAGATCCGTGGTTACAGCGAAATTGCGTCGGAAACCATCAAGGCCCTCGGCGCATCGCCCGTGACCATGGGTTCTGCAGAAGTCTATATGGCTATGCAGCGCGGCACCATTGATGGACAAAGTTCCGGCACGAGCGCCATGCGGGACCGCAAAATCTACGAAGTGGCCAAGTATCTCACCGTGACGAACCATGCATCGCCGGAATTCATTCTCGCCATGAACGACCGCTCCTTTGCCAAGATGAGTAAGGAGCAGCAGGAGGCCTTTATGGAAGCGGCGAAGGAAGTGCAAGAAGAGACCCGAAAAAATGCGAAGGCCATGGATGAAAAGGGCCTGGCGGATCTCAAGGCCAAAGGCATGGAAATCTACGTAGTCCCTGAAGATGAACTGATTGCTTGGCGCAAGGCGACAAAGTCCGTTTGGGATACGTTCCTGAATCATACGGGTTCGATTGGCAAAACGGTCCTTGATATGGCCGTAAAAGTCTAAGGAAGGGAGGGGCGAAGTCCATGCAATCTATATTTGCTGTCTATAACAGGATCCTTGAAAAAGTGACAAATTTTACGGCCGTCCTTGCGGGCATCCTGCTCTTTGTCCCTGTTTTCTCGATTTTTTATGAAGTCGTATCTCGCGGGCTTTTCAATGAACCGACGGAATGGGCCACGGAGCTATCTACCTACTGCATCCTCATGGCGGGATTTTTAGGCATGGGGGAAGCTATGGCCCGGGGTCGCCATATCCATGTTGATATGATGATTTCCCATTTGCCTCAAAAGACAAATGAAGTCCTGCGCATGGCCGTCTCTATCATCTGCATGATTTTTACAGTCATTTTCTGCTATACATCGGCCCAAATGGTCTATACATCCTATGACCTTGACATGGTGGCGGCAAGTACGCTGCGCATGCCCTTGTGGATTCCCCAGCTGTCCATGCCCATTGGGATCGGGGTCCTGTTCCTGCAGTTTGTCCGCCTCTTTGGCGAATCCGTTCTGGCCTACCGTAACGAGAAAGGAGGAAAGGCCGCATGATTGTCATCTTTACCTTTGCCTTACTGGTGCTTCTTGCCATTGGCGTTCCTGTGGCCTTTTCCTTGGGTGCGTCGGGTCTTTTGGGCATGGTGCTTTTTATGCCCGGTGACGGCGCCCTGGAGCAAATTCCCATCCTGGCCTATAAGGCTCTCGATGATTTTGTCCTCTGCGCCGTGCCGCTTTACATCCTCATGAGCGCCATTTTGCTCAAGGGAAAGGTCGGGGAAGACCTTTTTGACCTGGGCAATAAGTGGCTGCGGCATCTGCCCGGCGGCCTTGGCATTGCGACGATTGTCGCCTGCGGCATCTTTGCCGCGATTACAGGTTCCAGTGTGGCCTGCGCGGTCACAGTCGGAGCCATTGCCATTCCGGAAATGCTGAAACGGGGCTATGACCGGTCCGTTGTACTGGGCGCCGTGGCCGGCGGCGGAACGCTGGGTATCCTCATTCCGCCGTCCATTCCCATGATCCTTTATGGGTCCATTACGGGTGAATCCATTGGCCAGCTTTTTATGAGTGGTGTCCTTCCCGGCGTGCTCATGACGGTCTTTTTCATTTTTATCGTCGTCTACCGCTCCCGTCATTTAAAGCTTGAAAAAAAGGCGCCCCTTTCCGAACGCTTTGCTGCCCTGAAAGGGTCCATTTGGGGACTGCTCCTTCCTGTCATCGTTGTGGGCGGCATCTATACGGGGGCCTTTACGCCGACGGAAGCAGCCGCTGTCGGTACGGTCTATGCCCTTTTCATCACCTTTGTGATTTACCGAACCCTTTCCGTAAAGGACCTGCCGGGCATTCTCATGGAGACGGTGGGAACGTCGGCCATGATCTTTGCCATCATGATCGGTGCGTCCCTCTTTGGCTTTGTTCTCACCATTTTGCAGGTGCCCCAGGCCCTTACGATGATGGTTGCCGAAGTGGAAGTGAGCCGCTGGGTCTTTTTCATTCTGATCAATCTGCTCCTGCTCTTTTTGGGCTGCATCCTTGAAACCGTCTCCATTATCTTTATCACGGTGCCCATCTTATACCCCATCATCAAACAGTTGGGTTTTGATCCCATTTGGTTCAATGTCGTGATGCAGATCAACATGGAAATGGCCCTTATCACGCCGCCCGTAGGCATGAATCTTTTTGTCCTCAAAGGCGTCAGTCCCGAGAGCCGCATGGAAGACATCATCCGCGGCGTCATTCCCTATATCGGTGCCATGGCGGTAGAAATCCTCTTCCTCTGCTTTGTTCCAGAACTTGCTACGTGGCTTCCAAGTGTCGTTAAATAATAGGCGCTGCCTTTTCTTCCGTGATATAATAAGAGGGAAAGAACAAGCACTCACAGAGGGGAGAGATGGTCATGCTGTCATTTGAAAAGGAACGGAACCGCAAAGTAGCGGAAAAAGTGATCAAGGGACTCCAAAGCCGCAATATGGAAGGCTATTTTGTAGAAACAAAGGACGAAGCCCTAGGCCTTGCTTTGGACTTGATTCCCAAAGGTTCAAGCGTCAGCTGGGGCGGGACCTATTCCATTGAGGAAATCGGACTCAAGGAAGCCCTGATCCAGGGGCAGTACACGGTTTATAACCGGGATACGAAAAAGACGCCCGAAGAAAAGCGGGAGATGATGCTGAAAGCCCACAGCTGCGATACCTTTCTATCAAGTACGAATGCCATTACGGAAGATGGCGTCCTTGTGAACCTTGACGGGAATTCGAACCGCGTTTCCTGCATTGCCTACGGTCCGAAGCAGGTCCTTATGATTGTCGGTATGAACAAGGTGACAAAGGATGTGGAACATGCTGTCTATCGGGTCAGGAACGTTGCGGCCCCAATCAATGCCCAGCGCTTCCCAAATGGAAAGACTCCGTGCAAGGTGAATGGAGCCTGTGCCGACTGCAAGTCGCCTGATACCATTTGCTGCAATCTCCTTGTGACGCGCTTTTCCCAGGAAAAAGGCCGGATCAAGGTAATCTTGGTGAATGAGGCGCTTGGGTTTTAGGGCGGAGCATACATCGCTCCGATTCTCCATAAGGGTGTGCCCCCATTGTTTGCTTCCTGATCTTAACGAGGTAATGGAGGATGACGATACGTCATCTGAACCGAATTCGCAAAAAGCACTTGGAAGAAAAGACCGGAACGTCGGGCAAGAACCGCCCTCCTCATCCACCACCCACGCCCGCAAGCAAGCCTTTTTGGTGGATACCCCGTCTTGGTAAGGCGGAACGGCTTTCGCCGTTTCCAAGGCGAAAAAACGAAGGGAAAAACGCAGAGCCAAAAGACCATAACGCAAAAGATTGTAAGGCAAAAGAACACAAGGTAAGCCCAAAACCGAACGTAGAGATAGGTTCGGTTTTGGGCTCTTATCTTATATTCGGTTTTTGTAAGAAGCGGGTCTTTTTGAAACGTAGGAAGCACAATGGCAGTTGCTGGAACGTCCTTCGACCGGTCTTTTCCCTTAGAACTCGATGCGCAGCATCGATCCGCCTTTGCCAAGGCGGGGGACCGAAACGGCCAGCCTTACGTATTTAAAATTAAAGGCTGGCCGTTTTGGTGGTGGATGAGGAATGCCAGTGAGGTATCCCTGCGAGCGGTTAGCGAGGCAGATTCGCCCGGAGTTTCGAAGGACGCTTTTAAAGCGATAGCGGAAGTCTGAGAAACATGTCCCTGGGCGAATTAAGTTTGGACCCGTCCCCCGTTAGGGGGCGGTTTGGGTCCGGCGTCACATGTGCCAATGAGTGCCTTAAAAGACCATAGCGCACGGCGCCAAACCACCCTCCTCATCCACAACCCACGCCCGCAAGCAAGCCTTTTCGGTAGATACCTCGCCTTGGTAAGGCGGAACGGCTTTCGCCGTTTCCAAGGCGAAAAAACGAAGGGAAAAACGCAGAGCCAAAAGATCATAACGCAAAAGATTGTAAGGCAAAAACACGGAGGCAAAAGATTGTAAGAGAGCGGATCATCTTTTCAATATCTTGTTGTGTGGCAGCCGATCCCCTTCTTTTTCTTCGCAATTTCCCCTGAAATAATGTACAATGGTACTGACCATTGTCGTTTAAAGGAGCCAGTCATCATGACCATCCCGCCCTGTTTTTCTTTCTTGAAAAAAAATTCGCGTTTTCCCTGGCCCCTGCGCCAAGGAGCGCTCCTTTTTGCTTTTACGGCCTTTGTCATCCTACCCGGCACGGCAGAACCTAAAAAGGAGCTGCCGCCGCTCCTCAAGGTTCACGAGGCGGAAATCGCCATTGGCTTGTTGCAAAGGGAAGACCTTCCCCTGCACGATTCTTATGCACTGCAGCAGAAACTTCCTGCAAGGATTGCCGTCGTAACACAGGAAAGACCGGTACCGCCAAAGGAAGAGCCGCCGCAAAAGACGGTTACGGTCCTTACCATTTCCGCAGCAGGGGACTGCACCCTTGGAACGGATGAGTCCTTTGGCTATGAGGGGACGTTTCCCGCTTCCTATGACGCGGCCAATGGGGATGCATCGGTCTTTTTGAAGGGCGTAGCGTCAATCTTTGCCCATGATGATCTCACCCTTGTCAATATGGAGGGAGCCCTGACAGAAAGTACGGACCGGCAGGACAAGACCTTTGCTTTTAAAGGAAAGGCCGACTATGTGCGGGTTCTTACGGAAGGCAGCGTCGAAGCAGCGACCCTTGCCAATAATCACAGCTATGACTATGGGAATGAAGGCTATTGGGATACGTTCGGCACCTTAGGAAAGGCTGGCGTCATGCCATTTGGCTACGAAGAAAGCCCCGTCATGCTCATCAAGGGCATTCCCGTTGGCCTGATTGGTATCAACGACCTTACGGGCGGCGCGGAGACACAGCTCATTGCGGAACTGGAAAAAGTGAAGCGAAAGGGCGCCCGTCTCATCATCTGCTATTTCCACTGGGGAACGGAGCTTGAGCCCTATGCCGACGAGAACCAGCGCGATCTTGCCCATCTTGCCATCGACCACGGCGCTCATTTGGTTCTGGGTGCCCATCCCCACATTGTGCAGGGAACGGAGACCTATAAAGGGCGGCGCATCATCTACAGTCTGGGAAATTTCTGCTTCGGCGGCAACAGCAATCCCCGTAACAAAGATGCCCTCATTTACCAGGAACGCTTTGCCTTTGAAGATGGGTACCTTCATGGTTCTGATGGCGGCACGCTCATTGCCTGCCGCATTTCCTCGACACCTTATTATAATGACTATCGGCCTGTTCTTTATGAGGGGGCCGAAAAGGAACGGGTCCTTCAAAAGATTGCGGACCGGTCCTAACGAAAAAGAAATGAAGTGATTGTATGGCACAAAGCCGCACTAAGGATATGACCCAAGGGCCCATCCTGCCTCTTATTGTAAAATTCAGTCTGCCTCTTCTCATGGGGAACCTCTTCCAACAGACCTATAATCTTGTCGATACGGCCATTGTGGGACAAACCTTGGGGGCTAAGGCCCTTGCCGCCG
>UMJR01033870.1_pt1 | contig 9968 bp, 9 predicted proteins | sample 1966121 | NCBI WGS metagenome assembly UMJR01 (sample SAMEA4836155, study PRJEB28245) | human gut metagenome | biome: gut microbiome; material: fecal sample | place: Denmark | collected 2008
GCGTGGGAATGGTGTGGTATCTTTATCTAAGTGAAACCCCTTTTTCCCATTTGGACACCGCCTGTCGGCTGACGCCGATGCTCTCCGCCACAAATTCCTGGGTCATCTTGCAGCGGGTGCGGTTCTCCTTGAGCATCTCGGAAAGCGACTTGCGCACGATCTTGACTTCCTCCGTGAGTTTCGGCGGCTTTTCCAGATTGCGGGCAATGCGCCAGAGCAGATAGAGTGCTATAAAAGGGGCAAAGATCTTGAAGATCGCAAGGATAAAGCCCAAAACCTGAAACGTTCTGTAAAGTATAAGACTGGATGTACTCATGTTCATACGGTTTCCTCCTTTGAAGTGTGGTTTGTTGGGTTTTTCTGTGGCACGATTTTAGCACAAAAGCCCGGTTGCGTCCACCAACCGGCGTGTAAACTCTGGTTGCATTACGGAACTTTAGCCGATTTTTAACAAAAACGTTGCATCTGCGCCGTTGCAACAGGCAAAAGCTATGGTATACTATAAGAGATATCCGGCAGACATCTCTGCCGCACACACCCCCGCTGCGGGGTCAACACAAAAGGAGTATTGTAGCGTTATGGTTCGCATTACTATGGAAGACGGCGGCATCATCGACATCGAGCTGAACGAGGAAGTTGCCCCCATCACCTGTGAGAATTTCAAAAAGCTGGTCAAGGAGGGCTTTTACAACGGCCTGACCTTCCACCGCGTGATCCCCGGCTTTATGATCCAGGGCGGCTGCCCGCTGGGCAACGGCACCGGCGGCCCGGGCTGGAACATCAAGGGTGAGTTTGCTGCTAACGGCGTGAACAACCCGCTCAAGCACACCCGTGGTGTCATCAGCATGGCCCGCAGCATGAACCCCAACAGCGCAGGCAGCCAGTTCTTCATCATGCACAAGGACGCACCCCATCTGGACGGCCAGTATGCCGCCTTTGGCAAGGTCGTGGCCGGCATGGATGTCGTGGACAAGATCGCCGCTGTGCGCACCGACTGGAACGACAAGCCCACCACCCCGGTCAAGATGAAGACCGTGGAGCTCATCGAGGGCTGAGCCTTATAAGCAGAAAGATCCCGGCACTGTTACGGTGTCGGGATCTTTTTTGTTCTGTGTCAGCGCACGTCCTTATCGTGGGCCATCAGTCCCTCATGACGGCTCACGAAGCCCTTGGCACCGGGCCGCCCCACCAGCAGGAAATTGTACAGCACCTCAATGATCACAATGGCAGAAATGCGGGAGAGCGCAAAATCCGTCGTGGTGATGAGTTGCTCGCGGTTGGTGGAGATCAGCAGATGATCGGCCAGCTGCGCCAGCGGCGAGCTGCGGTCGCAGGTGATCAGCACCACTGGCACACCGTTGTCCCGTGCTGTCTGGGCCATCTGGTTCAGCCGCCGGGATTTGCCGGAGTTGGAGATCAGCAGCAGCACGTCCTGCGGTGTAAGGGTGAGCGCGAACGCCGAGTTCTTCTCCGAGATCTCACTGGTGATGCACCGCATCCCCAGCTGGTTGAACTTAAAGGCCGCATCCATCGCCACCGGGATGGTGTTGCCCACCGCGGCGATCTGCACCAGCTGCGCATTCTGCAGCAGTTCCAGCACACGCTGCAGATTTTCCGGGTTGATGCCGTTGATGGTGGCGCTCATCTCATCGATCTTATTGGAAAGGATATTCTGCAGCGACTGCGGGATATTGTCCAGCTGCACTTCGTTGGAGATCTCCAGCGGCTGGCGTTCCATCACGTCCCGCGCCAGCGCCAACTGGAAAGCACGATAATTCTCAAACCCCAGTTTTTTGCAAAAACGGGTCACAGTGGCTTCCGAGGTGGAGCTGCAATGTGCCAGTTCGGCCGATGTCATTGCCGCCACACCGGCCGTATCTTCCAGCACACAATCCGCGATCCGCTTTTCCGCATTGAAAAAGTGCATCCCGGAGCAAAGCAACGTGACCACACTGCCCGGCGTTTCGCCCATAATCATCCTCCTGTCCTTTCAGGCCCGATGCCTGCGTTTTGTTCGGAACTAGTGTAGCAATTTTTATGCCAAAAAGCAATTTGTTCAGCATCATTTCCATTTATTCGTACACATTGAACAAACATTCTGTAAAATTTTCGTTACGGCGAAAGTAACTTTCTTGCAAAATTATCTTTACGAAACAAAATCATCATGTTATAATGCAGCCAATGAGACCTGCCGCACCGCATGAGCGGCAAGAATGTACCCCAAAAAGGAGGATAAATTTTATGGCAAAGATCACCAAGGCTGAGATGCCGGCCCTTGCCGAACAGATCGTCAAATGTCTGGGCGGCAAAGAGAACGTAGCCCGCATCAACCACTGCGCCACACGCCTGCGCGTGAACCCGGTGGACATGGAAAAGGTGGACAAGGATGGGCTGAAGAGACTGCACGGTGTCATCGGCATCGATTCTTCCAAGGCAGAACTTCAGATCATTGTGGGTGCCATCATTGAGGACCTGTATCTGGAAGTGGAAAAGATCACCGGCAACGGCGGCGGCGCTGTGGCAGATGACGTTCCCTTCTGGAAAAAGCGCCCCTCCGAGATCTTCTCCAACTTCCTGCTGCTGATGGCTGGCTGCCTGAGCCCGGTCATTCCCGCACTGATCGCATCCGGCCTGCTGGCCACTGTGCTGACCATCATGACGCTGGTGTTGCACGTGGATGCTTCCACCAGCTCCACCTACTCCATCCTGTATAATCTGTCGCAGACCGTGTTCTACTTCATGCCGGTCCTAGTGGCTTACACCTCTGCCAAGAAGTTCGGCACCGAGCCGGTTCTGGCCATGGTTCTGGCCTGCTTCCTGCTGTACCCGGACTGGGTGGCTGGTGCGGACGGCTCCTTCACCCACTACTTCGGTCTGCCGGTCCTGCGTGCCACTTATAATGGCGCCGTGATCCAGATCATCCTCTCCGTGTTCGTCATGTCCCTGCTGGATAAATGGCTCAAGAAGGTCATCCCGGAAGCTGCACGGCACTTCGTCAAACCCTTTGCCCTGCTGCTGCTCATGTCGATCATCACCCTGACCGTCACCGGCCCTCTGGGCGGCCTGCTGACCAACTACATCTACGCCTTTGTTGAGGCTGTTCGCTCCGTGGCTCCGTGGGCTGGCGTGCCGGTCATCGTGCTGCTGAGCACCACCATCGGCCTGATCGCTCCGGGCTTCCATCTGGCCCTGATCCCCATTGCGACCGCCAGCCTCGCCGCTGTTGGTTACGATGACCTGATCAACATCTGGTTCTTCTGCTGCACCATCACCCCGGGCTTCATCTCTCTGGCTGTGATGCTGCGCACCAAGAAGTCCCTGCTGCGCCAGACCGCATTCTCCTGCTGCCTGTCCTCTCTGCTGGGCGGTATCTCCGAGCCTACCCTCTACGGCATCTGCTACAAGATGGTCCGCCCCTACTACGCATACCTGATCACTGCTCTGTCCACCGCTGTGCTGGCCGGTCTGCTGCACCTGAAGTGCTACGCTTTCGGCGGCTACTCCCTGACCAACATCCTGCTGTACCTCGGACCCAACCTGGACTATGCAAACTTCCGCAATGCTCTGCTGCTGGTCGGCTTTATGCTCATCATGAGCTTCATCACCGTCAACCTGATCGGCTTCGATGATTCCTGCTACGAGGAAACTGCCGTTGCCGCACAGGATGCCGCGGAATAAGTTTACTGCTTCCCTCTTTTCAGAAAGGATGATGCTTCATGCGTTTATACGATAAGGCCCTTGTCGCCAAGATCCATGCGAACCAGTTCACCAAAGAGGTGGACGGGATCCCCGTACTGTTCAAACCGGTGCCGGATGCGGAGCCTGCCCATCTGGATCCCCGCCTGCGGGAGATCATCATCAAAAAGCGCACCATGTTTGCCAACCGCGCCAAGGCAGGCTGGACCCTTTCCAGCGAGCGCTACCGCCCGGACAAGGTGACCTATGACCTGATCGAAACGCCTGTGGACTGCACCGAACAGCTGATCCCCATCGGCGGGCACAAGATTGATATCTACATCTACCGTACTGCCAACATCCAGCCCAACGCACCGGTGCTGGTGTATCTGCACGGCGGTGGATTCACGGCCGGTGACATTCACCTGTTCGGCAAGCAGATGCAGTACATTGCCGAGCAGTCCGGTGCCGTGGTGGTGTTCCCGGAGTACCGTCTGGCCCCCGAGAACCCCTTCCCCGCTCCGGTGGAAGATGCATGGGGCACCGTACAGTGGGTGCACGCACACGCCGCTGAACTGGGTGCCGACCCTGCCAAGCTGATGGTCGCCGGTGACAGCGCCGGCGGCAGCCTGACTAACGCCTGCGTGCTGCAGGACGAAAAGGGCATCATCCGCAAGATCATGGGCATCTATCCTTCGTGGGACGGTTCCGATTACCATGAGCAGACCGCCTACACCTGGAGTTACGATGCTTACGAGGTAGCTGACGAGGACAAGAAACTGGCCTACAGCCGCATCGACCGCATCAAGAGCGGCGTGGATAAGGATCCTGACAGCAGCAACAGCCTGTATCTGCAGGGCCATACCACTTCACACGACCCGCTGGTGTCGGCCGTCTTTGCCACCGATGAGCAGCTGAAGAAGTTCCCGGAAACGGTCATCGTGGCCGCTGAGTACGACTACCTGCGTGTCGGCAGCGACTACGCCGCCAAGCGGCTGGCAAGCCTTGGTGTACCGGTACGCTCCATCCGGTACTGCGGCTGTGACCACGGCTTTTTGGATATGCTGGGCACCATCGTCCAGTCCGAAGAGCTGTGCCTGACCATCGCCGCCGAACTGAAAGCACTGTAAGCTCAAAATCCCCCACTTCATTCACCATATTCCTCCTGTTCCGAAGGAACAAGAAAGCTCCCCGCCGGGAACCCGGCGGGGAGCTTTCTGTTATATGTTCCGGAATACCGCTCAGCAGCCTTCTTTTTCAGCCAGCTTCCGGCCCATGAGCACGCCCATGACGGACGCCATCATCAGGCCGCGGGTCCAGCCGGAGGAGTCGCCCAGGCAGTGCAGGCCCTTGATGTTGGTGTCGAGGTTCTCGTCCATCTTGACCTTGTTAGAGTAGAACTTCAGCTCCGGGCTGTACAGCAACGTCTCGTTGGCGGCAAAGCCGGGCACCACCATATCCAGCATCTTGATGAACTCGATGATGTTGGTCATGGCACGGTAGGGCATGGCGGCGGTGATGTCACCGGCCACGGCATCCTTCAGGGTGGGCTTGACGTTGGACTGGGCCAGCTCCTTCTGCCAGGTGCGCTTGCCGTCCAGAATGTCGCCGTAGCGCTGCACCATGATGTGGCCTGCACCCAGCATGTTGGTCAGCTCGCCCACCTTCTGAGCATAGGCGATGGGCTGGTTGAAGGGTTCGGTGAAGTTGTGAGACACCAGAATGGCCAGGTTGGTGTTCGGGCTCTTCTTTTCCTTGAAGCTATGGCCGTTGACCACGGCCAGGTCATTGTCGTAGTTTTCCTGTGCCACAAAGCCGCCGGGATTCTGGCAGAAGGTGCGCACCTTGTTCTTCCAGGGCTTGGGGTAGCCGATGAGCTTGGACTCATACAGCACCTGGTTCACCTTTTCCATGACCTCGTTGCGGCACTCCACGCGCACACCGATGTCCACGGTGCCGGGCTTATGGGCAATGTGGTGCTCGGCGCAGAGCTTTTCCAGCCAGTCTGCGCCACGCCGACCGGTGCCGATGACCACCTCGTCCGCATACACGGGCAGCAGGTCATCGCCATCCTTCAGCAGCACACCCTTGCAGCCGTCCTCTTCCAGAATGATGTTCTCACACTCGGTGTTGAAGCGCATCTCCACACCGTTGTCGGCCAGATAATTCTGGATGGCCAGATACAGCTCCTGTGCCTTCTCGGTGCCCAGATGGCGGATGGGGCAGTCCACCAGCTTCAGGCCGGCATGGATGGCGTTTTTGCGGATCTCCTTGATATCTTCGCCGGTGTAGATGCCCTCCACATGGGGGTCTGCGCCGAACTCCAGATAGATCTTATCGGTGTAGTCGATCAGCTCCTGCGCAAACTCCTCCCCGATGAGGGTGGGCAGGTCGCCGCCCACCTCATAGGAAAGGCTCAGCTTGCCGTCCGAGAACGCGCCCGCACCGGAAAAGCCGGTGGTGATGGCGCAGGTGGGGCGGCAGTTGACGCAGTGGCCTACCTCTGCCTTGGGGCAGTGGCGCTTTTCCACGGGCTTGCCTTTTTCCACCAGCAGCATCTTCTTTTTGCTGCCGTGGCGCAGCAGCTCCACAGCGGTAAAGATGCCGGCAGGGCCCGCACCCACGATGATCAGATCGTACTTTTCCATGATTTTCTTTTCCCTTTCTATTTCGACGGAATTTACTTCCGCTCTTCCTGTTCTACGGTGGCACTTTCGTCCACATGGTCCAGCTCCACGGCGGTGGCCTCTGCATCGGTGCAGGTCACGTCGGGGGCCACCACGCCGTCGCCGTTCAGGTCCTCCCCGGTCAGATCCTCCAGCATGGACTGGGTCTCCGGGTGGAGCTTGGCAAAACGGCGCAGGGCCAGCACCGTATACAGGGCACTGAGCAGGTTGATGGCACCTTCCACGATCAGGATGACGCCGATGGCCATCACCAGCGTCTCCATGGCACCGAAGGGGTTCACGATCAGCACCACGCCCAGCACCACGCTGAGCACCGGCAGCAGCAGGAAGCCCTTCCAGCTGTCGTAGCCGCAGCGGCGCAGGTCCAGTGCGTTCTGTACCCGGGCAATGGCGTCAAAGATGACGAACAGGCCGAACACCACAGGCAGGATGCTCACCACGATGTCGCTGCGCAGCAGCAGGAAAGCTCCAAGCGCCAGGCAGATGATGCCGGAGATCAGGGTGAGCTGGCTCTGGAACACGCCGCGCTCCACCACAAAGTAGCGGATCAGCTGCACGGCCGCGCAGGCCAGCACCACGCCGCCCAGTGCATAGCATACGATGTTGAGGGCCGTGCCGGGCTTCAGCACCAGAAAAATGCCCAGACCCAGATACAGCACACTCATCAGCACCAGGTTCCACTTCAGCTTTTTTACCATAGAGATCACGTTCCTTTCCTTTGCGCCGACAGCACGGTCAGGGCTCAGCAGGGCCGCACAGGGGCACGATGATGGTCTTGTTGATATGGGCATAAAAGGCCAGGCTCATGAGAACGCTGACGATCTCAGCAATGAGAAAGGCCCACCAGACATTGTTGACGTTGCCGGTCTGGGCCAGCAGCCAGGCTGCCGGCAGCAGCACAAACAGCTGACGGCACACCGACACGATGAGGCTGAACAGGCCGTTGCCCAGGGCCTGGAACACGGAGCTCAGCACGATGCTGGTGCCTGCCAGCAAAAAGTGCAGGCAGATGATCCGCATGGCCGGGATGCCGATGGTCAGCATGGCCTGGCTGGCAGAGAACAGCCCCAGCACCTGACCAGGGAAGAACTCAAAAATGCAGAAGCCCAGCACCATGATCCCCTCTGCATAGCACACCGCCAGCCGGATGGTCTTTTTGACCCGCTCCGGACGCCGGGCACCGTAGTTGTAGCTGATAATGGGGACCATGCCGTTGTTCAGGCCAAAAATGGGCATGAACACAAAGCTCTGGAGCTTGAAGTACACCCCGAACATCGCCACCGCTGTAGAGGAGAAGGCCATGAGGATCAGGTTCATGCCAAAGGTCATCAGGCTGCCTACGCACTGCATGGCGATGCTGGGCAGGCCCACGGTATAGATGCGGCCAATGGCCTTGGCACTGGGCCGGAAACCCTTGAAATCCAGCTGGATATCCGGGTTTTTCCGGGTGTTGAAGTACAGGGTCATGCCGGCACCGCAAAACTGGCCGATGACGGTGGCCACCGCTGCACCGGTGGTGCCGCTGAGGGCCTCGCCGCAGTAGCCAAAGATAAAGATGGGGTCCAGGATGATGTTCACCACGGCACCCACCAGCTGGCTGATCATGCTCAGCTGGGTGCGCCCGGTGGCGGCCAGCAGCTTTTCGCCCATGGTCTGGGTAAACAGGCCCAGGCTGAAGATGCAGCACACCGACAGATACCGGATGCCCTGGAGGGCAATGGCGTCGTCACTGGTCTGGGCGTAGAAGTAAGGCTTGATGCAGGTAAGGCCGATGACCAGGAACACCAAAAAGCTGCACGCCGACAAAAAGATGCCGTTTTCTGCTGTGGCGTTGGCCCGTTTCTGGTTCTTTTCACCCAGGCTCTTGCTCAGCATGGCATTGACGCCTACGCCGGTGCCTACGCCTACGGCGATCATCATATTCTGCAGGGAAAAGGCCAAGGATACGGCCGTGAGGGCCTCCTCACTGACCCAGGACACGAACACCGAGTCTACCACGTTGTACAGCGCCTGCACCAGCATAGAGATCATCATAGGCACACTGAGCTTTACCAGCAGGGGGTTGATCTCCATGGTACCCATAATGTTTTCCCGTTCCATCACGGGGGAAGTTTGGGGTCGATTGTTTTCCACGTTTTCTCCTTTTGAACACTTGAAATTAGGGTCGCTATGGCAAGGCTGCCGTTCTGCAGCAAAACTTCCCTTGCCGGAAACATGGGCAGGGCACCGAAGCACCCTACCCACGTTTTATCGTTGTTTATATCGCAAAGCCAGAGCTGCGTCTCAGCCCAGGGTCTTTTCCTTGGCGGCGGCTGCGTCCAGGATCATCTTGACGCAGGTCTCGCGGCCCAGAGCGGCGTTGATGGCCAGATCATAGTTGTGGGCATCGCCCCAGCGGTTCTGGGTGTAGTAGTTGTAGTAGGCCGAACGGTTGCGGTCGGTCTTTTCCACTTCCTCCTTGATGCCCTTGGCGTCCTTGGCCTTGACCAGGGGGTTGGTCTTGGCGTATTCCAGCCGCCACTCCTTGGGGGCGTACACGAACACGCGCAGCACGTCCGGGCGTTCCCGCAGCACATAGTCACCGCAGCGTCCCAGGATCACGCAGGGGCCTTCCTCGGCCAGCTGCTTGATGATGCGGCTCTGCAGAATGAACACCTGATCGCCCAGCGGCAGCTCGTTGCCCATGGTGTACAGGCTGTACAGCAGGCTGTGCGTGTGCCGTTTTTCGCTGGCGGCAACAGCTTCTTCCGATAAGCCGGAATGCTTTGCCGCCATGGTGATCAGTTCCTTGTCGTAAAGCTTGATGCCCAGTGCATTGGCCACATCCTCAGCGATGTAACGGCCGCCCGTGCAGTACTCACGTCCCAAAGTAATGATCGTCTTTGCCATAATGTGTTCCTCCCATGTCGATTTATTGCCCGAAAGCTCCGGGTGCAGCCGGAGCGGTGTCCGGCTTGTCCTGCGCTTGGGTGACTGGTTGTTCCGGTGCGGGGCGCGGCTTTGGCAGCCGTACCTCCGCTACCCGCATCCTGCCGGTCTGGTCCACGGCATACACGCTGAAGCGCCCGCCTGCGGCAAGCACTTCCGGCAGAAAACGCACCCCGCCGTCCTCGGTGCGCTCCATGCGCACAAAGCTGCGGTGTGCGGTGGTGGCGTGCGCCACCCCGTCGTGGGCAGCACACGCGATCCATCCGGCAAAGTTGTCCGGCAGCGCATCCCGCTGCCCGTGCTGGGAAAAATAATAGGTACCCGGCTGCTGCCCCGGCTCCAGCTCACACCGGAGGCGGAGCGGCCGGTTGGCCGCCAGGTCGCGGGGTTTTGCCCGCAGCGCAATGGCGCGGCCGGTAAAGTAGCGCATAAAATCCACCAGTGCCATGGTACAGTTCACGGCACCGTCGGTGTCGGCGGTGGGGTCGTTGAGCAGAACGTAGTCCGCCATCACGGCATCGTCATGGCCAAAGCCCCGCAGCCCCATCCACACACGGGCCGGGTCGCGCTGGCCGCGGATGCGGCGCTCCACCTGCACGGCCACCGAGCAGCCGTCGTGGATCTGGGCACGCAGGTCGGCAAGGTCCATCCAGGCCTGCCAGCAGGGGTAGCCGCAGC
>UMJR01007020.1_pt1 | contig 9902 bp, 9 predicted proteins | sample 1966121 | NCBI WGS metagenome assembly UMJR01 (sample SAMEA4836155, study PRJEB28245) | human gut metagenome | biome: gut microbiome; material: fecal sample | place: Denmark | collected 2008
GAGACGCTGCGGGCCTACGTCTACAAGGCCACCGTTCAGGCGCTGCCGGGACGGGCCGTGCTGGTGATGTGCGCCGCCGGGGCCGGAATACTGGGAACGGCGCTGTGCATGATCGTCCACGGAACGGCGGGACGGCTGGCGGGGCTGCTGCTGTGCCTTCTGCTGAAGGCGGCGCTTCTGGCCGGGGCATGGCTGCTGCGGCGCTATGTGCAGACCCTGCCATGGGAGGGGCCGCCGAAGGAAACGGCGGACTGATGCTTCATGTGTGAACGTCGGATAGCGATATCCGTTTTGTTCAAATATATTTAAGGAGGATCCCAATGAAAAAAGTAACTCGTATCCTTGCTCTTGCGCTTTCCGTTGTGATGTGCCTGAGCTTGGTCGTCGGATGCGGCAAAAAAGATGGCGGCAATTCCGGCGCAAAAGACACGCTGGTCGTGGGTTATTCCCCGTTCAGCAGCAAGTTCTCCCCCTTCTTCTCAGAGACTGCTTACGATCAGGATGTTTACACCATGACCGCACTCGGCCTGCTCACTAGTGACCGTACTGGCGCTATCGTTGAGAAGGGCATCAAGGGCGAGACCCGCAGCTACAATGGCACCGACTATACTTACTATGGTCCTGCCGACATGACCGTCACCGAGAACCCCGACGGCACCGTGTACTATGATTTCACCCTGCGTGACGATCTGAAGTTCTCCGATGGCGAGCCCATCACCATCGACGACGTCATCTTCTCCATGTACGTTCTGTGCGACCCCACCTATGACGGTGCCAGCACCCTGTACGCTCAGCCCATTCAGGGTATGGCCGAGTACCGTTCCGGTATGTCCACCATGTCCAAGTATCTGGGCAAGCTGGGTGAGGGCAGCACTGATTTCTCCGTGGTTGACGAGGCCACTCAGAAGGCTTTCTGGGATGCCGTCAACGACGGCGGTGTGAAGTTCGCTCAGGAGATCGTGGACTACATGGTCGCTAACGCCGGCGTTGCCGAGGGCGATGTCAAGGCCGCTGCTGCCGGCTGGGGCTTTGATGGCCTGGCTGACGATGCTACCGCTAAGGATCTCTTCTTGGCCATTGCTGCCAAGTATGACTGGAACTTCTCCGCCATGGAGGCTGAGACTGCCGGTTCCGCTCTGTCCGATCTGCTGCCTGCGGATGTGTACGCCACCTCCACCAAGGCTGTCACCTTCGGTGAGTCCGCTGCCAGCATCACCGGTATCCAGAAGACCGGCGATTACAGCATGCGTGTTGTGCTCAGCGAGGTCTCCGCTACCGCCGTGTATCAGCTGGGCGTTGTGATCGCTCCTATGCACTACTATGGTGAGAAGGACAAGTACGATTACGCCAACAACAAGTTCGGCTTCGACAAGGGCGATCTGTCCCATGTCCGTTCCGTCACCACCCAGCCCATGGGCGCCGGCCCCTACAAGTTCGTTAAGTTCGAGAACGGTACTGTGAACTTCGAGGCCAACGATTCCTACTATCTGGGCGCTCCCAAGATCAAGCACGTCAACTTCCTGGAGTCTCAGGAGACCGATAAGCTCAACGGCGTCGTCACCGGCACCATTGATATCACCGATCCTTCCTTCAGCGCCGACACCGTGAACGCTATCCAGCAGCAGAACAGCAACGGCGAGCTGAACGGCGACAAGATCACCGTCAACACCGTGGATAACCTGGGCTACGGCTACATGGGTATCTCCTCTGTGGCCGTGAACGTGGGCGGCGATCCCGGTTCCAAGGCCTCCAAGGACCTGCGTAAGGGTCTGGCCACTGTGTTTGCCGCTTACCGTGAGCTGAGCGTCGAGTCCTACTATGGCGAGCGTGCCAGCGTGATCAACTACCCCATCTCCAACACCTCCTGGGCTGCTCCTCAGGCAACTGACGCCGGCTATCAGGTGGCTTTCTCCGTGGATGTCGATGGCAAGCCCATCTACACCTCCGGCATGAGCGCCGATGACAAGTATGCCGCCGCCAAGACCGCTGCTCTGGGCTTCTTCCAGGCCGCCGGCTATACCGTCGAGAACGGCAAGATCACTGCCGCTCCTGAGGGTGCCAAGATGCAGTATGAGGTTCAGATCCCCGCCGACGGTACCGGCAACCACCCCTCCTTCATGATGGTCACCGAGGCTAAGAAGGCCCTGGCTGACATCGGTATGGATATCGTGGTCACCGACCTGTCCGATTCTACCGCTCTGTGGGATGGCATCCGGGCCCGTCAGGTAGATATGTGGTGTGCCGCTTGGGGCGCCACTGTGGATCCTGATATGTATCAGATCTACTACGCCGACGTTGCCGACTTCAACGGCGACATGGGCAATGGCTACAACCCCATGGGTGGTCCCGATCAGGGTAACTCCAGCTATATGTACTGCATCGCTGACGAGGAGCTGGATAACATGATCATGGAGGCTCGTAAGTCTCTGGATCAGTCCTATCGTAAGACCCTGTACAAGGCTTGCCTGGACACCATCGTTGACTGGGCCACCGAGGTGCCTGTCTATCAGCGTCAGAACGCCATCATCTTCAGCACCGAGCGTGTGAAGATGGAGACCGTGCTGCCCGATATCACCACCTTCTACGGCTGGCTGAACGGCATCCAGAACATGGAGCTGAACTAAGCTCCGTGCTTATAACGGTATCCGGTCGGTCCTGCTGACTGACTGAGCAGACCCGGCGAACCGGTGGCCACTGCGGTCACCGGTTCGCCCCGGCTGCATATCGGGAAGCGACTTTCAAAAAATAGGCAGGTCGCTGCCTGATGTGCAGTGGGCTTTGCGGCATGGCGTCTGAGCGGCGCCGGCCCGTTGTATCATCAGAACGGAGGTTGAATTTGTGCGAAAATATGTTTTGAAAAGAATACTGATTTCCATTGTGATCCTGTTCTTTGTTTCGTTCATCATCTATGGCTTGATGCGCTGTCTCCCGACGTCCTATATCGAGAGAATGGCACAGCAGAAGGCTATGGCGCCCGGCTCCAAGAGCTATGAGGAGTGGCTGGCCCAGCTGGAAGAGATGTATCATATGAACGGCGGGATCATTTCCGGCTTTTTTGCGTGGATGGGCGAGATGTTCACTGGCAACTTCGGTGACAGCTGGCTGTACACGGTGCCGGTGCTCCAGAAGTTTAACGACACGGTGTGGCTGTCCTTCATCATGGGCGGTATCGCCTTCATTCTGGAAATCATCATTGCCATCCCCCTGGGCGTGCTGGCTGCCACCAAGCAGTACAGCAGGACGGACTATGCCATCTCTGTTTTTGCGTTGGCCGGTATCTCCCTGCCTACGTTCTTCTTTGCGTCCCTGCTGAAGCTGGTCTTTTCCGTGAAGCTGGGCTGGTTCGACCTGTACGGTCTCATCGGCCGTGACTATCAGCAGCTGTCTGCGGCCGGTCAGTTTTGGGACAAGGCACACCATCTGGTGCTGCCCATCGTGACGCTGGTGGTCATCAGCGTCGGTTCCCTGATGCGCTATATCCGCACCAATATGCTGGAGGTGCTGAACGCCGATTACATCCGTACCGCACGGGCCAAGGGCCTGTCCGAGCGGAAGGTCATCTATCACCACGCCTTCCGCAACACGCTGATCCCGCTGGTCACCATCATCGGCGGCAGCCTGCCGGGCCTGTTCTCCGGTGCTCTGATCACCGAGACCCTGTTCGGCATCCCCGGCATCGGCTTGACCTCGTATAATGCCATGGTGGGCGGCGATATCCCGTTCTCCATGTTCTATCTGACGTTTTTGGCGATTCTGACCCTGCTGGGCAACCTGATCTCCGACGTCCTGTATGCGGTGGTCGATCCCCGTGTACGTATCGCTTAAGAAAGGAGGAAATAAACGATGGCAGATCATAACGAGAATCTGAAGGATACTTTGAATGAAGAGATCGAGCACGCCGACCAGAAGCCGGCGGAGGAGCACTATTCTCTGAACGACGACCGCCGTGTGAAGGTGCTGTCCCCCGGTATGCTGGTGGCCAAGCGCTTCTTCCGGAACCGCCTGGCGGTGACCGGTATGGCGATCCTCGTGTTCATGTTTGTTTTCTCCTTTATCGGCGGACTGATCTCCCCCTATGAGCAGGATAAGCTCTTCTACGCCGATAAGACCATCCGCCGGGAGTTTGCGGCGGTCATCAAGAATACGGAGTTCCGCTATTCTTCGGCGGACGATTCCGTGTTCGGCCTGCCTGCTCAGGCGCAGGCTATGCTGGCCATCCAACAGCAGAAGGACGGCTTTACCTACCGTGACAACAGATTCACCCTGACCAAGGAGGCGGAGGACTTTTACAGCGTCTCCGTAAATGGTCAGGTGGTGGGTCTTGCCTACAAGAGCGTGGTGAGTCCCTCCGCTTCGGACGCCACCCTGTCCTTTGAGTTCACCTATCAGGCCCTGAAGGCCTATCTCACCGACGGTGCGGATACCTTCACGGCGGACGGCAAGACCTACACCGTGGATGAAAGCGGCAGCGTCATGGACGGCGCCACCGAGGTGGCCTATGTCAGCCCCTACGTGGTGCAGGCTCTGATGCCAGACGTGTTCCTGTCCCGTGACTTCAAGGATAAGCTCATCGACACCATCAACGCCGGCGGCGAAAAGTTCACCTACACCGACGAGTCCCTCATCGTGGATGAGGAACCCGCCACCGATGAGGAGAACGGTACCAACAGCGCCATCACCCCCGACGACAGTCAGATGCCTGATGACACGCCCCGGAGCGCTACGGCGGAGTATGATATCTCCTTCGACGCTGCCACCAACAGCTGGTCCGTTCTGCAGGAGCAGACCAGCCGCCAGTACGATAAGTATTCCGCTCCCAGCAAGGAGCACCTGATGGGTACCGACGGATACGGCATGGATATGCTGACCCGACTGATGTACGGCGGCCGTGTGTCTCTGATGATCGGTTTCATCGTGATCGTCATTGAGACGGTCATCGGCGTTATCTTCGGCGGCATTGCCGGTTATTTCGGCGGCTGGGTGGATAACCTCATCATGCGTGTGGTGGATATCTTCTACTGCATCCCCTCCATGCCCATCATCATCATTCTGGGTGCCGCCATGGACGCTCAGCGTGTGGACGGATGGCTGCGAATGATGTACCTGATGCTGATCCTGGGCTTCTTGGGCTGGGCCGGTATTGCCCGTCTGGTCCGTGGCCAGATCCTGTCCCTGCGTGAGCAGGAGTTCATGACTGCCACCGAGGCCTGTGGCATCAGCGTCTCCCGCCGGATCTTCAAGCACCTGATCCCCAACGTCATTCCTCAGCTGATCGTCAACTGCACCATGGGTCTTGGCTCCGTGATCATCACCGAGGCCACCCTGTCCTTCCTTGGTCTGGGCGTGAAGTTCCCCTTCGCTTCCTGGGGCAACATTATCAGCGACGTGAACAACACCCACGTGCTGACCAACTACTGGTGGGTGTGGATCCCCGCCGGTCTGCTGCTGCTGCTGACGGTTCTGGCCTTCAATCTGGCCGGCGACGGCCTGCGGGATGCGTTCGACCCGAAGATGAAGCGCTGAGAAAGGAGGAGCCTGTATGTCTAAGAAGAATGAGACCGGCTATCTGTCCGCTAAGGAATCCCGGCGCATCTCCCGTGAGAACCGCCGCATCACAGATCAGCTGGAAAAGCGCCATAAGCGCAAGAATGTGCCGGAGTCTGAGTATCTGACTCAGATGAAGGATCCCAACAACGCACTGGAAATCGAGAATCTGCATACCTACTTCTTCTCGGATGTGGGTACCGTCCGTGCTGTGGACGGCGTCTCCTTCGACGTTCCCATCGGCAAGACCGTGGGCGTGGTGGGCGAGTCCGGCTGCGGTAAGTCCGTTACCAGCCTCTCCATCATGCAGCTGCTGCAGCGGCCGCAGGGCCAGATCGTGGACGGCGAAATTCGTCTGAACCTCGGCAACGGCAAGTGCTACGACATCACCAAGACCCCCACGGAGCGGATGCAGAATCTGCGGGGCAACTATATGTCCATGATCTTTCAGGAGCCCATGACCAGCCTGAACCCGGTGTTCCGCATCGGCGCTCAGCTGGACGAGGTCATTGCCCTCCACGACGGCGAGGGCAAGAGCAAGGAGGAGATCAAGGAACGCTCCATCCACCTGCTGGAGATGGCCGGTATCGCCAACTGCGAGGGCGTGTACAATATGTTCCCCCACGAGTTGTCCGGCGGTATGCGCCAGCGTGTCATGATCGCCATGGCCCTGTCCTGCAACCCCAAGCTGATCATCGCCGATGAGCCGACCACGGCTCTGGACGTGACCATTCAGGCCCAGATCCTGGATCTGCTGCGGAACCTGAAGAACAAGATCAATTCCTCCATCATGCTCATCACCCACGACTTGGGTGTTATCGCAGAGATGGCGGACTACGTGGTGGTCATGTACGCCGGTCGTGTGGTGGAGAAGGGTACGGTGGAGGAGATCTTCGCCAATCCCGCCCATCCCTATACCATCGGTCTGATGGCCTCCAAGCCCGTGGTGGGCAAGAAGGTGGATAAGCTGTACTCCATCCCCGGCAAGGTGCCTAACCCCATCAATATGCCGGACTACTGCTACTTCAAGGATCGCTGTGAGATGCAGGTGGAGAAGTGCTGCGGCGAGTATCCCCATATGATCCAGCTCTCCCCCACTCATATGGTCAGCTGCTATCGTTACTTTGACGGAAAGGTGGGTGAATAACCATGGCACACGAGAAGAAAGTCGTTGAAACGCCGGTGGAGTATGATCCCCAGTACATTCTGCAGGTCAAGGATCTGAAGAAGCACTTCCCCATCAAGGGCGGTATGATCAGCAAGACCGTAGGCCATGTGAAGGCCGTGGACGGCGTCACCTTTAACCTCAAGCGCGGCACTACCATGGGTCTGGTGGGCGAGTCCGGCTGTGGCAAGACCACCACCGGCCGCACCATCCTGCGTCTGGCCGGCGAAAAGACCGGCGGTCAGGTGCTGTTTAACGGTAAGGACGTGTATGCCCTCTCTGACAAGGAAATGCGGGATATGCGCACGAAGATGCAGATCATCTTCCAGGATCCCTTCTCCTCTCTGCAGCCCCGTATGCCCGTGGGCGAGATCATCGGCGAGGCGGTGCGTGAGCACGGTCTGGTGAGCAAGGAGGAGTTCGATGATTACATCGATCAGGTCATGGATAACTGTGGCCTGCAGCCCTTCCACAAGGACCGCTATCCTCACGAGTTTTCCGGCGGTCAGCGGCAGCGTATCTGCATTGCCCGTGCGCTGGCCCTGAACCCGGAGTTCATCGTCTGCGACGAGCCTGTGTCGGCTCTGGACGTGTCCATTCAGGCTCAGATCATCAACCTGCTGAAGAATCTACAGGAAAAGTACAACCTGACGTATCTCTTCATCTCCCACGATCTGTCCGTGGTGGAGTACATCTCCGACACGGTGGGCGTCATGTATCTGGGCAATCTGGTGGAGTACGGCGCTACGGAGGACATCTTCCGCAATCCGCTGCACCCCTACACCAAGGCCCTGTTCTCTGCCATCCCGGTGCCGGATCCCACGGTGAAGATGGATCGTATCGTGCTGGAGGGCTCCATTCCTTCCCCGGCCAATCCGCCGGCTGGCTGCAAGTTCCATACCCGCTGCGCCAACTGCATGGAGAAGTGCAAGACCGAGGTGCCTCAGCAGCGTGAGATCGAGCCGGGCCACTATGTGGTCTGCCATCTGTACGACGAGGCATGAGCGACCAGCACAAGGAGTGGGAGGACGACGGCCGGACGGTAGCGGATATGTCCGGTCTGGACCGGTCGCCCCTGTTCGGCCATAAAGAGGGGACCTCCCGGAAGAAGCAGCAGGAGTCGGAGCCGCCCGACGGCGACTATGTGCCGCCCTTGTCCCGAGGCGACCGATGGGCGTTCCTGCTGGGCACCATGAAGGCGTCCCTGCTGATCGCACTGGCGTTTCTGGGCGGTCTTGGCCTGTGTATCTGGCTGTTGACGCTGCTTCTGCACTGAACCACACCGTCCGAAAGGGTGTGCTGCTTCCGGCAGCGCACCCTTTTTCCATACCATACGCTGCGGCTGCTCTCCGGGAGAGCAGCCACCCATGATGAGAAAGGAAGAATAAGATGATCTCTGCAATGCTGCAATACATCCAGCGCAGCCCCGACTGCTTCCACGCCGTGGAGGAGCTGCGCCAGCGTCTGCTGCGGGAGGGCTACACGGAGCTGCGGCCCGGCCGGTGGCAGCTGACGGCAGGAGGGAAGTACTTCACCACCAAGAACGGTTCCTCTCTGATGGCTTTCCGCATCCCGCAGGAGGCCCCTGCCGGCTTCCTGCTGACCGCCAGCCATTCTGACTCCCCCTGCTTCCGTCTGCGGGATCATGCGGAGCTGACGGGGGAGTATATCCGCCTGTCCGCCGAGCGCTACGGCGGCATGATCAATGACAGCTGGCTGGATCGGCCCCTCAGCGTGGCGGGTCGGGTACTGGTACGCCGGGAGGGCGGACTGGAGGCCCGTCTGGTGGATTTGAAGCGGGATGTGGCCCTGATCCCCCGTGTGGCCATCCACCTGAACCGGGAGACCAACAATGGAGTCAAGTACGACCCGGCCCGTGATCTGGTGGCCCTGTACGCCGCCGGAACCGGCAGCGGCAGCTTCTATCGGGAGGTGGCCAGAACGGCGGACTGCGCCCCGGAGGACGTGGTAGCCGGGGATCTGGTGCTGTACAACAACCAGCCGGGGACTGTCTGGGGACCGGAGGGCGAGTTCGTGTCGGCCCCCCGGCTGGACGATCTGGCCTGTGTGTTTGCCTGCACCGAGGGCTTTCTGACGGCGCAGGAGCGGGACATGGTGCCGGTGCTGTGCGTGTTTGACAACGAGGAGATCGGCTCCGAGACCAAGCAGGGGGCGGCCTCCGTATTCCTGCCGGAGACGCTGGCGGCCATCTCGGAGGCACTGGGCCTCTCCGCCGCCGACCACCGGGCGCTGCTGGCGGACAGCATGATGCTCTCCTGTGACAACGGCCATGCCCGCCATCCCAACCACCCGGAGCTGGCGGACACCAACGAGGCCCCGGTGCTCAACGGCGGCGTGGTGGGGAAGCACTCCCCCCGCTACGCCACGGACGGCGTGTCCGCCGCCGTGTTTACGGAGCTCTGCCGCCGGGCAGAGGTGCCGGTGCAGCACTACGCCAACCGTCCCGATCAGATGGGCGGGTCCACGCTGGGGAACATCGCCGACACCAAGCTGCCCATCCCCACGGTGGACATCGGCATGGCCCAGCTGGCCATGCACTCCTGCTTCGAGACCATGGGCAGCCGGGACGTGGAGGCTTTTGTCCGGGCCGTGCGGGCCTGCTATGAGAGCAGCCTGCGCTTCACGCCGGAGGGCGTGGCGCTGCGGTAACGGGGCAGGGAAGCCCACACACCCCATGAGAAAACCATAAACGACAGGGCGGCGCAGAAAAACTCTGCGCCGCCCTGTCGTTTATGGGAAATTTTGCAGGTTTTCATGGTAAAACATTCCTGTTATATGGATACTGCTACCGAGTAGTAGAATGGACAGCATTCGTTTGCACATCGTCAGGTCTTAGAAGATGTGTATGCGGGTGCTGTTTTTTTGGAGGTCTGTCTATGCGGAGAAAGCTGCTGCAATACTTTTCCAGAGCCGAGAGGCTCCTGTGGGGCCTGTCGGCGGCGTTTATCGTCGGATCCTTCTGCGCCTTTGACCGGGAGAATTATCTGACGCTGGCCGCCTCGCTGATAGGCGTCACGTCGCTTATCTTCAATGCCAAGGGAAACCCCATCGGACAGGTGCTGATGGTGCTCTTTAGCCTGCTGTACGGCTTCATCAACTGGAGACGGATGAAGGAGCGCCAGCGAGCATAAGGCCCCACGACACGGTGCAGCCAACAAAAACCGGCAGACGC
>UMJR01055823.1_pt1 | contig 9841 bp, 7 predicted proteins | sample 1966121 | NCBI WGS metagenome assembly UMJR01 (sample SAMEA4836155, study PRJEB28245) | human gut metagenome | biome: gut microbiome; material: fecal sample | place: Denmark | collected 2008
CGTCATGGTAAATGATCCGGTAAGAAAGGAACTATACCAGAAGTTGGCGAATTCAGGTGTGGCAGGCTTTATCAGCATTGCCGGTTCTCCGCTGGACGAGGGCGTGGATCTGACGCCGCGCGCATACAGTTTGCCGAAGAATCTGCCGGGTGAAGAGAAAAAAGCAGCCGGGAAAGAAGCGGCAAATTATGACAATAGAATTCCGGGTGTAAGCATTCATTATAAAGATGCTGTCGAACTAGTGACAAGAGGGGCAGCTAAGGCTTGCCTGTCCGTAGAACAGGAGACAGTGACACGTACATCCCGAAATGTAGTGGCACGAATCAAAGGAACAGATAAAGCAGAGGAGATCCTGACTCTTACTGCACACTATGATTCAGTACCGGAGGGACCTGGTGCTTACGATAATATGTCCGGTGCCGCGATCATCATGGAACTTTGCAGATATTTCAAAGAACACAGACCACGCAGAACAATGGAATTCGTATGGTTTGGTGCAGAAGAGAAAGGTCTGCTTGGAAGTCAGAACTATATTAAAGAACATGAGTCAGAATTGCAGGCTCATCGTTTCAATATGAATGTAGACCTTGCGGGACAGCTTGTGGGCGGAACGGTTGTAGGAGTGACAGGTGATGCGTCAATCTGCAATATGATCACATATATGGCTCATGAGACAGGAATCGGCATGTCTACAAAGAATCAGATCTGGGGAAGCGATTCTAACACCTTTGCGTGGAAAGGTATTCCGGCTATGACATTAAACAGGGATGGATTTGGCATGCATACACGTCATGATACCATTGCACTTCTGTCGGACTGGTCGTTGGAGAGAAGCGCGATCTTACTGGGATATATCGCGGACAGACTGGGAAACATCGAAATTTTTCCGTTTGAACGGAAAGTGCCGGAAGAGTTTATCAGACAGCTGGATGAATATTTTGGCTAATGTTATTCCGGCAGTATGTATCATATTGGCAGAATCAATCCCACACTTGACAAATGAACGCCAGATTGATACCCTATCACAAGAGCGTTTTTTATGCTATAGAAGAAAAACAATGTGGATGCAAGGGTCAGTTACACGCATCTGCATTCTGAAAAGCAACAAGAGGAGATAAAAAATTAATGGATATTATTCAGGTAATCACACAGGAATTGAAGGTGGAGAAATGGCAGGTAGAAGCCGCAGTCAAATTAATTGACGAAGGTAACACCATCCCATTCATTTCCCGATACAGAAAAGAAGCAACAGGTTCCCTTAATGATGAGCAGCTTCGTGCACTCTTTGAGAGACTGACGTATCTGAGAAATCTGGAAGATAAGAAGAATCAGGTATTAAAGAGCATCGAAGACCAGGGCAAGCTGACTGAGGAACTGAAGAAACAGATTCTGGATGCCCAGACACTGGTTGTAGTAGAGGACTTATACAGACCATATCGCCCGAAACGTCGTACCCGTGCGACAATTGCCAAAGAGAAAGGGCTGGAACCACTGGCAGATATCATTCTTCTGCAGATGACAGACAAGCCGGTAGAAGAGGAAGCCAGGGCGTATGTCTCCGAAGAAAAGGGTGTTAAGAATGTTGAAGAAGCATTGAACGGAGCTAAAGATATTATTGCAGAGCGTATTTCCGATGAAGCAGACTATCGTATCTACATCCGTAACCTGACAACAAAGAACGGAAGTATTTCTTCCACAGCAAAGAATGCGGAAACTCAGTCTGTATATGAGATGTATTATGAATTCGAGGAGCCGGTCAGGAAACTGGCAGGACACCGTATTCTTGCGTTAAACCGTGGTGAGAAAGAGAAATTTATCACTGTTAAAGTAAATGCACCGGAGGAAGACATCCTTCGCTATTTGAATAAGAGAGTGATCAAAAAAGACAACCCGAATACAACTCCGATTCTGAAAGCAGTTGTAGAAGACAGTTACAAACGTCTGATCGGACCGGCTATCGAGCGAGAAATCCGCAGTGACCTTACTGATAAGGCAGAAGACGGCGCGATTCATGTATTCGGCAAGAATCTGGAACAGCTTCTGATGCAGCCTCCAATCGCAGGCAAAGTCGTACTTGGATGGGACCCTGCGTTCCGTACAGGCTGTAAGCTGGCAGTTGTAGATGTAACAGGTAAAGTTCTGGATACAACAGTTGTTTATCCCACAGCTCCGACTACTGAGAAAAAGATCCGTGCTGCCAAGGATACAGTGGAAGGTATGATCGAAAAATACGGTGTATCCCTTATTTCAGTAGGAAACGGTACAGCATGTCGTGAATCCGAGCAGGTGATCGTAGATATGCTCAAAGAAATCCCGGAAAAAAAGGTGCAGTATGTTATCACAAATGAGGCAGGAGCATCTGTGTATTCTGCAAGCAAACTGGCAACAGAGGAATTCCCGAACTTTGATGTAGGACAGAGAAGTGCGGCTTCCATTGCAAGACGTGTACAGGATCCGCTTGCAGAACTGGTTAAGATCGATCCGAAATCTATCGGTGTGGGTCAGTATCAGCATGATATGAACCAGAAGAAACTGGATGAAGCATTAAGCGGCGTTGTAGAAGACAGCGTAAATAAAGTTGGTGTAGATTTAAATACAGCATCTGCATCTCTGCTTGAGTATATTTCCGGTATCAGCAAAGCAATTGCCAAAAATATCGTAGCTTACAGAGAAGAGAACGGTCAGTTTACAGACAGAAAAGAACTTCTCAAAGTAGCGAAATTAGGACCGAAGGCATTTGAACAGTGTGCAGGTTTCATGCGTATTTCAGGTGGAAAGAATCCTCTGGATGCAACAAGTGTACATCCTGAGAGCTATGAAGCAGCATCTGCACTTCTTTCAAAACTTGGATATAAGCCAAATGATGTTGTGGCAGGAAATCTCCTTGGACTTTCCCTGCAGGTAAAAGACTATAAGAAGATGGCAGCAGAACTGGGAATCGGTGAGATCACACTTCGTGATATTGTGAAAGAACTGGAGAAACCGGCCCGTGACCCTCGTGATGACATGCCGAAACCGATCCTTCGTTCAGACGTTCTTGAAATGAAAGATCTGAAAGAAGGAATGGTGCTGAAGGGAACTGTCCGTAATGTTATTGATTTCGGTGCATTTGTAGATATCGGTGTACATCAGGACGGTCTGGTGCACATTTCCGAGATGACAGAGAGATTTATCAAACATCCTCTGGAAGCGGTGAGTGTAGGGGATATCGTAGATGTAAGAGTAATCGGAGTTGATATGAAGAAAAAACGTATCAGCTTATCCATGAAAGGATTAAATAAATAACATCAATAAAACAGGGATTACCACTGCAGACCAGATATCTGCAGGAGTGATCCCTGTTTTTGGGGGTACTGCTGTCTGCAGTAACAGTTATTCGGTTTCCCGGTGTGATGTGAGGTGTTCTTCAAGGCTGCGTGCTGCAATGCTCTGTGGCCTTTTTACATTGCGGATCAGACAGATCTTTCGTTCAGGAAGAGGCTCTTCAATGGGAATCTGGACGATTTTCCCCTGAGCAATATGTTCAGCAGCAAGCTCTTCAGGGAAGAATCCGATTCCCAGGTTGTGCTGCACCATAGGGAAGATCTGGTCAGTAGTTGCCACTTCCATATCAGGTGAGAAGGGAAGGTTATGGCGCATAAAATACTGTGTATATAATTCTCTTGTACTGCTTCCGGGAGCAATCCCAATCAGAGGGATATCCTGCAGATCCTGAAGACAGTGTTTGTTGGAAGCTGTTTCCGCATATTCCTCTCCACCTATAAGGATCTCGCGGAAAGAATAGAGGGGAATTCTCTGAAGTGGTTTTTTCAGAGCGACAGGTGTGGTAACTACTGCAAAGTCTACCAGACCGTTTTCCAGTGCCTGAACTGCCTGTGGTGTGGAATGATTAGAAATCCTCAGCTTCACATGTGGATAACGGTGATGAAAGACTTCCAGTTCGTTCAGCAGGAATAAACGCAGTGCGATTTCACTGGCACCAATATTTACAAGTCCGCTTTCCAGACCTTTATCTTTGAGAAGTTCATTTTCTCCTGATACAAGCTGTTCTATTGCAATTGATACATGTTCAAAAAGTCTTTCTCCTTCAATGGTCAGCTGTACTCCGCGATTGGAACGGATAAAAAGTTTACATCCCAGCTCATTCTCCAGAATATTCATACACCGGGTAATGTTAGGCTGATTGTTTCCCATAACGTCGGCTGCTTTGGAAAAACTCTTATACTGGGCAACATAGTAAAAAATACGATAATAATCAAGAATCATGATACAGTCGGCTCCTTATGCTATATAAAAATAGAATATCTGATATAGAAAAATAACGTTTGTATATCAATGTGTGAATCAGTATAATACGACTGGGTCAAAAAATCAATATAAAAGTCCTGACAATAGGACGGAGACCAAAAGGGAAGGGAGATTACCGAATATGACAACAGCAAATAAGACAATTAAGATTAATGACGTAGAGGCAGCAAAGAAACTGGTCTGTGCGGCAGTCAGATGTCCATTTGATATTGACATTGTATCTAAAGGAAAAATTTTTATTGATGCCAAATCTATTCTCGGAGTATTAAGCCTTGATGTGGAAGAACCTCTGGAACTTAAATATGATGGTTATGATGAGGATTTTGAATCAGTGATAGCAGGTCTGGCATGTTAAGATTAAAGAAAGGAATTCGCAGGTGCAGATGACATCTACAAATCTTCTATATATTTATGTGATTATCATTAATGTAGTCACATTTTTTATCTATGGATTGGATAAAAGCAGGGCAAAAGCCGGACAGTGGCGCATACCGGAAGCGCAGCTGATATTTCTGGCGGTGATCGGAGGGTCGGTGGGAGCTCTGGCCGGTATGAAGGTATTTCATCATAAAACAAGAAAGCCGAAATTTAAGACAGGAGTTCCGGCGATACTGATTATTCAACTAATTATTTATTTTCTGTTTTCGGGAAATGAGGGGATTATTCTGCGCTTATAGCAATCCTTATAAATAATGCATATTGATTTTAGCTCATCAGAGCGTGAAATCCTGTGTCAGTAAAGCGGATATATTGTCCGCTTTCTTTTTTTGCCCGAATAAAATTGATTGTTACAGAGAATGAGGTATGTTATGCTACTCTTATATGAGAATTGCGGGATCTGCAAAGCAGCGGAGTAATTCGTAGATATCAAGTCAGGGGAAAGACATCTTTTAACCCTGATATTATATGAAAAGCTGCCTGTTAAGTGAAAGAAGGGCAGAAAAATAATACATGACAAAATATAAGAGAGCAGGTGAAAAATATTGGAACAGGAAATTCAGGAGGCAAAAAGTTTATATTACAGCTATAAGCAGTATTTTTCAGACTATCTTCCGGCTTTGACGAAACTGGGATTGAAAGTAGTAATGGCATTGCTGGTATTTGTGGGCGGGCGCAAAGTGATCCAGTGGTTTGTTTCTTTCATAAAGAAGTCCATGGAGCGTGCGTCTGTAGACAAAGGTGTGATCCAGTTTACAGGGTCGCTGTTGAGAATTGTACTTTACATTTTGCTGGTATTTAGCATTGCCACTCATTTTGGTGTAAGGGAATCCTCTATTGCAGCACTGCTTGGTACTGCCGGTGTAACGGTAGGTCTTGCATTGCAGGGTGGCCTTGCAAATATCGCAGGCGGGATCATGCTTCTGATCTTCAAACCATTTCAGGTGGGGGATTATATCATTATCGCACAGCAGAATGGGTGCGAAGGAACTGTATACAAAATAGAAATCTGTTATACAACTCTGATTTCCATAGATAACAAACACATTGTAATCCCAAATGGAACGCTGTCCGGCAGCATTATTACAAATGTAACTGCCAGAGATCTTCGTAAGCTGGAGATCAAAGTAGGAATTTCTTATGATTCAGACATTAAGAAAGCAAAAGCAATCCTGGAAGAAATCCTTCATAATGATGAAGATACGAAAGACGACCAGGGAATGGTGGTGTTTGTAGATGAGCTTGGAGAGAGCGCAGTGGTCATGGGCCTGCGTGTGTGGGTGGCTACAGAGAAATACTGGCCTGCCAGGTGGCGGCTTAATGAACTGATTAAAGAAGCATTTGATGCAAACGGAATTGAAATCCCGTACAATCAGTTACAGGTTCATGTGAAGAAACAGATATGATAACAACATAAGTCCTCTGAACCAACTATAAGGTTTAGAGGATTTATTGTTTGTACAGATTATAGCCAAATAATACCAAACAAGAATAAATAATCCTTGAACGATGGTGATTTATACCAATTTCACTGTCAGATATTGGTATAATACCACCAAAATAATATAAAATACGACAAAATAATTGACAATAGGACAACAGATTGCTATACTGGAGTCAAGTTAAACAACTAAGTGTTTTTATGAAGATGCAAAGGCGCATGTAAGTAAATGGATTGCTGCACGATTTTTATACATTGCAAAGACGCAAAAATATAAAAACACTTTTTTTGTACCCAAAATTAACTTCGTGATTGTAACTAAGTAACAATGTACAGAAAGAAAAGGAGAGAAAACTATGAAAATGTACAAAAAAGTTATGGCAGCAGCTCTTGCAGGAGTAATGACAGTTTCCATGTCCGCTACAGCATTTGCAGCAGATGATGACGGCTATATTCTCAAAGCCACAAATGAAGATTCCAAATCATCCGACAATGATCTGGTGATCGCAATCGAAGGAAGCGTAAGCTCCATGGACCCGGCAAACATTCCGGATACAAACGCAATCTCTGCTACACGTGGTGTATACGAGACACTGGTTTCTTTTGATGAGAACCAGGAATTAACAGGCAAACTTGCTGAATCATGGGAAGTTTCCGATGACTCTCTTACTTATACTTTCAAACTTCGTCAGGGCGTTAAATTCCAGGACGGAACAGACTTCAATGCAGCAGCAGTTAAAGCAAACTACGATCGTGTAGTTAACAAAGACAACAACCTTCGTCAGAGAAGAACATTTATCGTAACTAACGAAGACGGATCTGAAACACCTCGTGTAGACAGCATTGAAACACCGGATGATTACACACTGGTTATCAAACTGACACAGGCATGGGCACCATTTATCAACCGTCTGACACAGTTCTGTATCATCAGCCCTGCAGCTCTTGAAGAGTATGGAAATGATATCATGAACCATCCATGCGGAACCGGCCCATATGTATGTACAGAATGGGAAGAGGGAGACCACACAAGCTTTAAGCGCAATGATGATTACTGGGGAGACAAACCGGGCGTTGACACTGTAACAATCAAAGAGGTTCCGGAAGCGGGTGCACGTACAGCTATGCTTCAGACAGGTGAAGCAGACTTCATCTATCCTACACCGTCTGACCAGATTGAAGCAATCAAAGGAACAGACGATGTAAACATCCTTACAACAGACTCCAACATCATGAGATATGTAACTCTGAACATGGATCTGGAACAGCTTTCTGATGTAAAAGTACGTCAGGCTATGAACTATGCGATCGACAAAGATGCATACATCCAGTTAATGTATTCCGGATACGGAAAACCAGCTACATCTGTAGTTCCATCTATCATCGGCGGATATGAAGAGCAGGAAGCTTACACATATGATGTAGACAAAGCAAAAGAACTTATGAAAGAAGCCGGATACGAAGACGGATTCAAACTGACTCTGTGGGGTGATAACACAACACAGGAAATCAAAGGTATGACATTTATTTCCCAGCAGCTTGCTCAGATCGGTATCGAAGTTGACGTTCAGCCAATGGAGCCTGCAACTGTAAGTGACAAGATTTATGTTGACAAAGAAGATGCCGAGATCAATATGTGGTATGTAAACTGGTCTGCATCTGACTTCACAATGGATGGTTCTTTACGTTCCCTGCTTTACAGCACAATGTGCCCTCCTACAAGTGCAAACACAGCATACTTCAACGATGCTGATTTTGATAAAGATATGGACGAAGGTCTTGCAACAGCTAACGAAGAAGAGCAGGCTAAATACTACGGCGATGCTCAGAAGATCGCATGGGAAGCATGCCCATGGTTATTCCTTGGCAATGACCAGATCATCTATTCTACAAAATCTTATCTGTCTGGCGTATATGTATCTCCGGATGGAGCATTTAACTTCGCAAATGCAACTTTAGCACAGTAGTAATTTGTTTGAGAACAGGCTGCGAAGAACATAAATCTGGCTGCCTGATCTGAAATTGCAGCAATTCCATAAAATACTGCCGATACGGCAGTGTGAATACAGGACAAAGATGTTCAAACCGGAGAACTGCCATAAGATTTACTATGGCAGTTCTCTGACTATAAAGCATCAAATATAAACAACAGGTAAGAAAATAATAAGGAGGAAAAATATGGGACGTTATTTAGGTAAACGTTTGGCAAGCACGATCCCGCTGCTTCTGGTTATCTCATTCGTAGTATTTATGTTTATCCATATGATTCCAGGTGATCCGGCAAGACTGGTAGCCGGTCAGGATGCAACAAAGGAAGATGTGGCAGTTGTACGTGAACAGCTGGGACTGGATGAGCCATTACTTGTACAGTATGGTAAATATATGAAAGGTCTTTTTACAGGAGATCTGGGAAGCTCTATCAAAAACGGTAAAACCGTAGTAGAGACAATCGCACCAAGACTGAAACCAACTATCATGCTGACATTCTCATCCATGATATGGGCTGCAATCATCGGTATTGCAATCGGTATCATCGCTGCCGTATTTCATGGCAGAATTCTTGATTATGTAGGTATGATCATAGCAATCGCAGGTATATCTGTTCCAAGCTTCTGGTTAGGTCTGGAATTGATTCAGCTTTTTTCAGTAAGCCTGGGATGGCTTCCAACCAGTGGACTGGAAACCTGGAAGAGTTATATTCTTCCATCACTTACAATGGGAGCAGGAATCATGGCCGTACTTGCCAGATTTTCCAGATCTTCCATGCTTGAGACCATGCGTGAGGACTATGTGCGTACCGCACGCGCCAAAGGTCTTTCTGAATCACTGGTTGTTATGCGCCATGCATTTAAGAACTCTCTGATCGAGATCGTAACAGTAGCCGGACTTCAGATCGGTGGTCTCCTTTCCGGATCTGTTATGGCAGAGACAGTATTCTCCATACCCGGACTTGGACGTCTTCTGGTAGACTCCATCCAGATGAGAGATTACAAAGTTGTTCAGGCATTACTGCTGTTCTTTGCTACAGAATATATCCTGATCAACCTGATCGTAGATGTTCTTTATGGTGTGATTAACCCAAGAGTACGTTATGAGTAGAGGAGGAGAGAAGATGGCAGATAAGAACACAACATCAAATATTAACCTTGCTGCTGCCGAAGAACTCCCTAAGGCACAGAGCAAGTTCAAAGAATTTGTTAAGAAATTCATGAAGAGAAAAACAGCAGTGATTTCTCTGGCATTTATAGTTTTTATTATCTTAATGGCAATCATCGGACCGTATGTAGTTCCGTATGATCCGCAGGCACCGGATTACACAGCTATGATGCAGGGGCCAAGCGCAGCCCACATCTGGGGAACCAATGAATACGGACAGGATGTTTTCTCCCGTCTGATGGTTGGTACCAGACTTTCTCTTACATGCGCGCTGACAGCGACGATCATTGGTACGGCTATCGGTGTTGTTCTCGGATTGATCGCAGGTTTCTACGGCGGAATTATCGATTCCCTGATTATGAGATGCTGTGATGTACTTTTTGCTTTCCCTGATATCCTGCTGGCTATCGCAGTTGTTGCCATCATCGGACAGGGTATGGTAAACGTTATGATCGCAGTTGCGGTATTTACAGTGCCGTCCTTCGCACGAATCATACG
>UMJR01029484.1_pt1 | contig 9830 bp, 7 predicted proteins | sample 1966121 | NCBI WGS metagenome assembly UMJR01 (sample SAMEA4836155, study PRJEB28245) | human gut metagenome | biome: gut microbiome; material: fecal sample | place: Denmark | collected 2008
GACAGCCACGACAAGTTTTTTATTTTCTTTAATAGATTCGTCAGCATCTTTTTTTGACCCACAAGCTACCAAAGTTACAGCAACAAGGAAAGCCATCGCCCCGAGGAAAAGTTTTTTCATAAGAAACTCCTGTATAAATATATTTTTTGCTTGTTTATTTTATTTAAAATTAGTAGCATTGTCAACATTTATTAAGAAATTGCGACAGTTTTTCCAAGCCCTTTTGAAGAACTTCCTTATCGCAACAATAACCAATACGGACATGTGACTCCTTGTCAAAACGGTTACCTGGAACCACAAGTACACCGTACTCCTGTAGAAGCTCTAAGGCAAACACTTCAATGGGACGATCAACATCTAATTTGACGAAGGAGGTTGACACACTAGCAGGACGAATCCAGCTAGCCTTAGGCTCTTTGGCAATCCACTCATCCATAAGAGCTAGATTTTCCTCTATAATCTGACGATTACGTTCCAAGATGGCTTCTTTATTTTCCAAAACAAGGGTAGCCACCATATCGTCAAAGACACCGGCGCAAATCATTGTGTAATCGCGGTAGTCACGTAGTATGTTTGCCACCTTAGTATTAGAAGCCACCCAGCCGACTCGAATACCAGGAATCGAATAGGTCTTTGAAAGACTGTTAACCGCAATTCCCTTTTCATATAAATCGACGATAGAAGGTGCAGGCTGGTCAAAACTACAATAGACCTCATCTGAAAAGATATAGGCTCCCACTTCTTTAGCGATAGCCACTAGATCCCCAAGGTAAGCAGCATCCATAAGGGCACCGGTCGGATTGTTAGCATTGTTAATGCAAATCATCTTAGTATTGGGACGAATCAGACGACGTAGTTGGTCCAAATCAGGCAACCAGCCCTTGTCCTCCTCAACTTCCCAGAGATCCACTTCCGCTCCTAGTGACTTGGGAATGTCATAGAGCTGTTGATAGGTTGGATACATGGAGATGATATGGTCCTCAGGCTCAATGAGAGCATAAAGCGCTAACATAGTAGCTCCTGTAGCTCCGTTGGTTTGGAGGATATTATCAACTGGCATGTTCTTGTATAAGCTAGCTACCTGAGTTTTGAACTCTGGTGAACCTTCAATCCAGCCGTAATCCATTTTTTTCTTTAGTAATTGAGAAAAAAAGGCATCCTTATCAAGGCCTGATAGGTCAAATAATTCTCTCATTGTAAGGTCCTTAATTGAAACTCCTGCGATATCATAAATGGCAGATTTTTCATGGACATTAAGCCATTCTTCAACACCAAAACGTGGTAGCTTCATCATTTCTCCTTGCTTTTATCGAGCTCTGTCTACAATTTTATTTGTCATTTTTGGAAGACTTACCTACTTTGATAATAACTGTTTTTAGCAGAGAATTCAATAAAAAATGGGGTATTCCTCATTTTAGATTTAAGAATGTTTTGAGAATTCCCTTTAGCTGCCAAAGCGAGCTCTAATCGAGACTTTTCGCCGTGATGAAAACACCTGAAGCGGGCTTGTTTCAGATGCTCGAAAATTTCGAGAACTTAGTCATGAAACTTCAAAGAAGTTCGCTAACGTCCGACATTACCTAATAAAAGTTTCTAAAAGAACTTTTATTCAATGCAAAATAGAAAATCTTTTGAGTTTACTTACTTTGTTTGTAACTTGATGCTTCTTTTAACCATTGGTCAAATTTTCCAGACACCTTGGTCTCTTTGATGACAGCATTGATTTCTTTAAGTAAATCGTCCGAACCCTTACGTATCGCGACTGCATAAGCATCTGAACCATCTGACTTAAGGTTAAAGCTGGCAAGGGTTAAATCATCATTTTGTGCGATATAACCTTCTGCAATAGCTTTTTCAAGGACAACCGCTTGAATCTGTCCTGACTTGAGTTCGTTAATCATCTCGCCATTTGAAGCGAGTGAAACCACACTTGCCTTAGAGAATTGTTTCTTAGCAACTGTTTCTTGAACAGACCCTTTTTGCGTACCGACAGTTTGTTTAGCGAGACTATCAGCACTTGTAAAATCATTTACCTTGTCTTTTTTGACAATCACTACATTTTCAGAGGTATAGTAGCTATCAGAAAAATCATAGACTTTTTTACGCTCGTCTGTTACCGAGATCCCTGCAATGGCAATGTCTGCTTTACCACTTTGCACACTAGCAAGGACATTGTCAAAAGACATAACAGAAAATTCAACTTTCACACCAAGTTTTTTCCCGATAGCTTTAGCCAACTCGATGTCTGCTCCAACTAAGGTATCCTTGCCATTGACCAACGATTTGAATTCAAATGGTGCAAATTCAGACTCTGTCGCTACGACAATTTTCTTATTTTCCTTAATCGTTTTTGTGCTCACTCCTTGACTCCCCCTACATGCAACAAGAAAACACGTGGCAACTAGGGCTGTAAGCATAAACCAAAATTTCTTCATATTGTGACTCCTGATTTGCTAGAACTCTTAAGTGAAAGAGCGTAGGCATCTTGAACATAGCTGTCAATTTTACCTTCTTTTTTGAGTTTAGCGATAATCTTATTAACCTTGGCTTTAAGATCATCACTGCCCTTAGGCATCGCTACAGCGTAAGCATCGTTTGAATCTGATTTTAGAGCAATATCTGACATAGTTAAATCACTATTTTGGTCCACATAACCTTTCGCGATAGCCTTTTCTAGCACCACTCCTTCGACTTGACCTGATTTCAACTCATTGATAGCTTCACCAGGTTGCGCCAAGGAAACCACATTGGCATCCGACAAATTAGCTTTGGCAATATTTTCTTGAATTGAGCCTTTTTGAACAGCTATAGATTTCTTAGAAAAGTCGCTGATTTGTTTGTAGGTTTTTTCTGTGGCATCTTTTTTGACAAGAAGAACCGTTTCAGAATCATAGTAAGTATCTGAAAAGTCGAAAATTTTCTGACGTTCTTTAGTAGCTGATATACCAGAAATCGCAATATCAGCTTTACCAGATTGAACACTGGCTAGGACATTGTCAAAAGACATTTCAGAGAATTTGACTTTCACACCTAGTTCATCACCAATAGCCTTGGCAATTTCGATGTCTGCCCCAGCAATAGTATCCTTACCATCTTGGATTGTTTTAAATTCAAAAGGGGCAAAGTGGGGATTAAGAGCGACAGTCAAAGTCCCCTTATTTTTTACTTTATCTAATGTGTTAGTCGATGAAGAACAAGCCGCTAAAGATGTCAAAGCAAAGATACCTGCAAGGCCCAATAAAAGTTTTTTCCATGGTTTCATAATCAATCTCTTTTCTATATTTATTAACTATGTAAGTATAATAATGTATTATTATACATTTGTCAACGCAAAAATAGACTTTTATTGATTTGTTTTTATTTTTATTAATTTCAGAATCGTTATAAATTCCGAAAATCGTTTGTTTTAAAGTTTTCTATCTAATTTCAAAGACTAAAAAAAACTATTCATTCATTTGAATAAATAGTTCATTTTTCACCAAAATTCTCTTAAGAAGTCATTTTCAAGGCGCTCACGATAGAAGAGTTCTGAAAGATTATCTTCTTCAAACACACGAAGGAGATTAAGCATGTCATAGGCTAAATCCATATGAACTACCTTCTCTCGAGCAACCCACCGGACTTCTCCCTCTTCCGTTGAACGAAGATCCCCTTCAAAATCCGAGGTTCTATAGAGGAAAACCAAGTACCGTTCGTCATCTGTCGTGTACCAGTGCTTCATACCGACCAATTTAGGACTTTTGATGGTCAAACCAGTTTCTTCCTTTACCTCACGGATAACTGATTCTACTAGACCTTCATGTGCTTCGATATGGCCACCGGGTAGGGCTGCTCCCGACCAAGAATAACGTTTTGGATCGCGGATTTGCATGACAATGTTTCCACGGCCATCTTCAATGAGACACATGTTGGTCAAAATAGTTGCTTGTGAACGTGACATATATTTCCTTTCTTACTTATATTTCCTAAGTAATGAACCTAGCCTTAATCCATACTCTTCAGCTCTAGAACCATATCACGAATTTGGGCTGCCAATTCAAAATCAAGCAGCTCTGCCGCTTCGTGCATTTGCTTTTGAAGTTTCTTGATGGCTTCTTGGCGTTCTTTCTTGTTCATGGCACTGTAGTCCACAGTATCCTCTGCCACTTCTGCTTCATTAGCCTTGGTAATCGAAATAAGGTCACGAATTTCTTTCTTAATCGTTTGCGGAGTGATACCGTGCTCCTTATTATAGGCCATTTGGATTTCACGACGACGAGCAGTTTCATCCATAGCTTTCTGCATAGACTCCGTAATCTTATCCGCATACATGATAACGTGCCCTTCGCTATTTCGGGCAGCACGTCCAATCGTTTGAATAAGCCCACGTTCATTACGAAGGAAGCCTTCCTTATCAGCATCCAAAATAGCAACCAGACTAACTTCAGGAACGTCAATCCCTTCACGGAGAAGGTTAATCCCGATAAGAACATCAAAGACACCCAAACGCAAGTCACGGATAATCTCAGTACGCTCCAAAGTCTTAATATCAGAGTGCATGTATTTGACCTTGACTCCCATTTCCTTGAGGTAATCGGTCAAGTCCTCAGCCATCTTCTTAGTCAAAGTTGTTACAAAGACACGCTCTCCTTTTTCAGTACGGGCATTGATTTCACCAAGGAGGTCATCCATTTGACCCATAGTTGGACGAACTTCGACTTCTGGATCAAGAAGTCCTGTCGGACGGATGATTTGCTCAACGACAGTCTCAGTCTGCTCCATCTCATAGTCACCTGGTGTCGCTGACACATAGACAATCTGATGCACATGACTTTCGAATTCTTCACGACGAAGGGGACGGTTATCAAGAGCCGATGGTAAACGGAAGCCGTAATCGACAAGCATCTTCTTACGGGCTTGGTCTCCGTTATACATTCCTTTAATCTGTCCCATGGTCATGTGACTTTCATCAATCATGATGAGGAAATCTTCTGGGAAGAAATCAAGTAGAGTAAACGGTGGCTCACCTTCTTTACGACCATCCATGTGACGTGAATAGTTTTCGATACCATTGGTGTAACCCATCTCACGAAGCATTTCGACATCGTATTCTGTCCGTTGACGAATACGTTGAGCCTCGATGAGTTTACCCTCGGCTTCAAATTGATTAACCTGAACCTCCATCTCTTCCATAATATTCTTGATAGCTTCTTCCATATGCTCTTCATTGGTCATAAAGTGAGTAGCCGGAAAAAGAACAAGGTGCTCAACTTCACCGAGATTACGTCCTGTCAAACTTTCAATTTCACAGATACGGTCAATCTCATCACCGAAAAATTCCACTCGAAAAGCATTTTCATCACGGCTGGCAGGGAAAATTTCAACCACATCGCCACGTACACGGAATTTTCCGCGTTGAAAATCAATATCGTTACGCTCAAACTGGATATCAACCAAGTCATTGAGCAACTTGTCCCGAGAAATTTCTTGACCAGGACGCAGGCTAACAGCTGAATCCGCATATTCTTTTGGCGAACCCAAACCGTAAATACAAGACACGGAAGCCACAACAATTACATCATTGCGTTCCAATAGGGCTGATGTCGCTGAGTGACGGAGTTTATCAATTTCATCATTAATAGAGCTATCTTTTTCAATATAGGTATCTGATGAAGGCACATAAGCCTCTGGCTGGTAATAATCATAATAGGAAACAAAATACTCTACAGCATTGTCTGGGAAAAACTCCTTGAACTCACCATAGAGCTGGCCTGCCAAGGTCTTATTGTGGGCGATAACCAGAGTTGGCTTATTAACACGTTGGATGACTTGACTCATGGTATAGGTCTTACCTGTCCCTGTCGCACCCTTTAAAATTTGAGCCTTCTCCCCACCTTTGATATTATCAACCAAGGTTTCGATAGCCTGGGGCTGATCTCCTGAGGGTTCGTATTTAGAAACCAAATGAAATTGGTTGTCTTCTTTTCTATCTATCATGGTTTTTCCTTTCATTTATGCAATCATTTATCTCTTGATCGGAGAAAATCTCCCCACTTGTAAGTGGAATCTCAATCATTCGCATCTTTGCGACATAGGTACGTTTCTTCCGTGATTGATGACCAAGTTTTTGTCATAGGTAATGGCTATCTCACCATTTTTGAAGAAGATAAGCAAGACCTGATATCTCTTTTTATCATCAACTTCAGCATCAAGTCAAAGACATGCTCGATGCATTTCAAAGAATATCTCACCGTCGAAGAGCGTTCAATATCCTCCATCTGCGTTGACCAAGCCTTCTTGACAAACTCAATCTCTGATAAGGGAATTTCAAAGGTTTTGCGCCCAAATACTTGGCCGTAGTAGGTCAAAGAATTGTCATCAAGTTCCAACAGTTTTCCATGACCTTTGAGATTTACAATACCATCTATGAGAAGAACAATGGATAATAAGAGCCAAAATAAAACAATGAGACCAAGGAACTGCTTGACTAGATCTTCACGAAGGGAACCTCTAATAAGCTCAGGAAAAAGGATCCATAGAGACAAGACGGAAAATATAAGGCTAACCACTATTTTCAATTTCAATATGAGCCCATCAAGCTTTACTATTATCTCGTCCCCTTTTTCAAATCTTTCTTCTATTTTAACATAGAAGTAAAAAGACCGAGTCTTTAGAACTCAGCCTTAAGAATTTTCTTTTTTCAATTGTAGTCGAAGAATAACAATACCAATCAGGAGAACGATACAGGTGATAATATTACCTTCTAGACCAAAGGGCTCCACCTGATAACCAATCCGGTACACCTGACTTGGTAGGGAAGCGCAATAGGCTATCACCTGCATTCTGTCCACTGACTGCCACGCCAACTAGATTTCCTTGCGTAAAGTTCCAAGCACCATGAAGGGATGCCACTCCCCAGATATTATCTGTCTTGAGCATGTAAAGAGCCATGAGGACTCCTACTAGAATAATACTGATAAGAGACAAGGCAGTGACACCTTGATTTCCTAGGTGTAATATTGAAAAGAGAGAACTTAAAATAGCAATTCCCCAGGAAAGGTTCAATTTACTAGTTACCGTCTGAAGTAGCCAACCACGTGTCACCAATTCCTCAGTCCCGCCCTGGATAAACTAGAAAGGAATCAAAGATAAGAGATATATAAAGATTCTTTGAGAAAAGTCCACTTTTACAAACTCTAAGCCACTAAGTAAAGAAGTCCCAAGGAAACTCGCTAACAAGAGTAGAGTCCCAAAGCCCCACCCCTTAAGTAAGTTCAAGCAAATATTCCCCTTAAAAAATCCGAGTGTACGAATGGGACGTTTTTCAACAACTTTAACTCAGATAAAGATAACTAAGGCAGTAAAGACAAAGGTTCCCAGCTGAAAATACAAGCTTGAAAACAGTTTAGTGGAAATCGTATTTATATTCCGAAACTGAATGTTGCCATTAAATATCAAGAATGAAAGAATAACAGTCATGGGAACTCCCACAACAATCCCTGCTAGAAATCCACCTATAAGGACATATCCAGAGGCAATAAAATAGGAAAGCATAATCATCAGCCAACTAGGGACTTTATCATATCGGCTGGTGTATTTCTCAAGCATACTTTTCTTCATTTTCAGCTCCTGTAACTAATCTTCCCTGTATTAGGGTACAGTGTAACGAATTGACACAAACTTGTCAACTTCTTCTAAAACAACTCTCACAATTAACAATTATTGTTATATTTTATAACATGAAGCTTCTCAGAGTTTGATAACAAGGGCTTTTTTTGATAGAATAGAAAGGTATTTTATAAAGGAGAACTTTTTATAATGAAGAAAAAACTTCTGACACTCTTTTTGAGTGTCATGTCAGCTCTCTTTGTTTTCGGAGCTAAGGCATCTGCTAGCACGATTTCAGTAGTTTCAGATACAGCCTATGCCCCATTTGAATTCAAAGACTCTGATCAGACCTACAAGGGTATCGATGTTGATATTATCAACGAAGTTGCCAAACGTAAGAATTGGGATGTTAACCAAACTTATCCTGGTTTTGATGCAGCCGTTAACGCAGTTCAGTCAGGACAAGCAGACGCCCTCATGGCAGGTACAACTGTAACCGATGCACGTAAGAAGGTCTTCACTTTTTCAGACACTTATTACGACACATCAATTGTTATTTACACTCGTAGCAACGACAAAGTCAGCGACTACAAACAATTGAAAGGTAAAACAGTTGGTGTTAAAAATGGTACCGCCGCTCAAACCTGGCTTGATAAAAACGCTAGCAAGTATGGTTTCACTGTTAAAACTTTTGACACTAGTGACTTGATGAACAACAGTTTGGACTCTGGTTCAGTTTATGCAGCCATGGACGACACACCAGTTGTTCAATATGCTATTGGTCAAGGTAAAGACTATGCTATCAACATAAAGCCTGAATCTATCGGTAGCTTCGCTTTCGCTGTAAAAAAAGGTGGAAAGCACGAAAGTCTTATCAAGGATTTCAATGAAGCCCTTAAGGAAATGAAGGAAGACGGTACCTACGATGAAATCATGACCAAATGGTTGGGTGACTCAGCAAAAGCTTCTTCAAAATCTTCATCGTCAAAACCGTCGGAAGCTCTTAACTTGACTGGTGATGCTAATGCAAAAGCTACTCCTACTAAGGAAACTTACACCATCTCAATGGACTCATCGTTTGCACCATTTGAATATCAAAATGGTTCTGGTAAGTATGTTGGTATCGACGTTGACATCATCAATGCCATTGCTAAAAACCAAGGTTTCAATGTTAAATTAACTAACCCTGGTTTCGATGCATCACTTAATGCCGTTCAATCTAGCCAAGCCGATGCGGTATTGGCTGGTATGACCATCACTGATGCCCGTAAACAAATCTTTGATTTCTCAGATCCTTACTACACTTCAAACATTCGTTTAGCTGTGAAAAAAGGCTCTAACATTAAGAAATATGAAGATCTCAAAGGTAAGACTGTTGGTGCCAAAAACGGAACATCTTCTTACTCTTGGTTAGAAGAGAATGCCGACAAATATGGCTTCACGCTTCGTGCATACGATGAAGCTTCTACTATGTATGATAGCTTGAACTCTGGTTCAATCGATTCCCTTATGGATGATGAAGCCGTACTTCTATACGCTATCCAACAAGGACGTAACTTTGAAACACCTATTAAGGGAATCTCTACTGGTAAAGTTGGCTTTGCTGTTAAAAAAGGGGCTAACCCTGAGTTGATTGAAATGTTCAACAATGGTTTAGCTGCTATTGTTAAAGACGGTACTTACGATAAGATTATCAACAAATACCTTGACAATAACAAATCTAAAGAAAAGAGCTCAACCAATGTTCCCGATGAAACTACAATCGTAGGCTTAATTAAAAACAACTATAAACAACTTCTCCAAGGTCTTGGAATTACCCTTGGATTGACCCTTCTTTCATTTGCTATTGCCATGATTATCGGTATTATCTTCGGTATGATGGCAGTTGCACCAAACAAGACCCTTCGTGTGATTTCACAAATCTTTGTTGACGTTGTCCGTGGTATTCCATTGATGATCGTTGCAGCCTTCATCTATTGGGGTATTCCGAACTTGATTGAAAATATCACCGGTCACCAGTCACCAATCAATAACTTCGTGGCTGCGACTATAGCCCTCTCACTTAACGGTGGTGCTTACATTGCTGAAATTGTGCGTGGTGGTATCGAAGCTGTCCCTATTGGTCAGATGGAAGCCAGCCGAAGCTTGGGTGTCCCATACAATACAACAATGCGTAAGGTCATCTTGCCACAGGCTGTTCGTTTGATGTTGCCAAACTTCATCAACCAATTTGTTATCTCATT
>UMJR01020271.1_pt1 | contig 9719 bp, 13 predicted proteins | sample 1966121 | NCBI WGS metagenome assembly UMJR01 (sample SAMEA4836155, study PRJEB28245) | human gut metagenome | biome: gut microbiome; material: fecal sample | place: Denmark | collected 2008
CATAGTTTTCTGAATATATAACATACTGGTAACGTTCAACATTAAGCATCAAATAAACTGCCTGTTTAACTGCATCTAAATCATCACATTTTCCGATGATGCGCTTTTTATCAATCAATAGTTTAAATGTTGATGAAGGCATTTCTTCAATATCAAAATCTGCTTCTAATTCATAATCTATTTGTGGAATCATATGCATCACATCCTGTCTAATACCACGAACTTCTGACCGCCCTGCATTCTGATTAGAATGACTTTTTCACCCTTTTTCAATCCATTGTGAACTGTGAACTTCTTTCTTCCTGAATAACTGTGACTGTGCGATACATCTATAATCGCTTCACTTATTTCAACATTCACATCAGCACTGATATCAAGGGTTGTTGTCGCCTTGCTTTCAACTTTTGTTTCAGGTGGTGTTACAGTGTTTTGTATCTGAACATCACAAGTTCCATCAATTTCTGATGTTGCTTGTGCATCATGTGAATGATTTGCATTCAAGGATACAGAATCTGTTTGATGATCAACTGTCATTTCAACTTCATAATCTTTTACCGCTCTAGTAAGTATCAGAAATTCTTCTGACAAATCCATCTTTTGTTCAACATTGATATTAAGTGGTGATGTACTTATAACAGTTCCAAAATAAAAAGCAGCTGGATTAGATGCATTAACTGCTTCCACCGCTGCTCTTTTTATCAATTCAGTTAAATTAGCCATCAAAAACACCATTGCCTTTCAATGTTAAATCCATGCTGTGATGATTTTTTTCAAACTTATGTGTTACTTTTTCAACCATCATAAAATTCTGAATCTTGGTATCATCAAGATCCAATTGAACCACAACAAGCGAGCCTGCACGAACTCTTAAATCTCCCAATACACCATTTACTTTCAATCCTTTTGTTTTTTTATTATACAGTTTTAGTAATGCATTCGCCTTTGCAGATGCATTCTCGTTTTCATCAACTGTATCAAAGTATTGAAGAACCCCCCACGTATTCATGTTCACACCATGCTGTGCTATATAAACATCACGTTTTCCTGTTTCTTCATTCTCTCTTACAAGTTTGATTTTGTTATAAGTTTCACCATCAATGGATGAAGAATAGTCCAATGTTTCGGCAGTTTCCGCATCAATCAATATTCCTACTTTTAAAAACTCGACATAGGAAAGCCTCAGTTTTCCAAAATCGTCATATAGGACATAAATTTCACTTCTATTCATCAAGGTATCATCTAATGCATTTTGAATAATATCAAACAGCGTCTGATTATCTTCTACTTTGGTTGCTATCTTGTGGTAAGTGTCATCCATCTGTCCTACATTCAAATTAAAGTCATTAGCAATCATCTTCACAAGTTCTGTTGCGGTTTTATTTTTGTAAACATAGGTATCTTTGTTCTTCAAATACCTTAATTGATCATATGCAGTAACTTTTATGTTCTTTTCTTTGTCATATGACTTTTTGAACACAAATCCAAAGAAAACATTTGTACTGTCTATTCTTAATCTAACAACTGCACCTTCTTCAAATTTCAGCGTATCATCCTTCAAAACTGTAAATTCAAGTTTTCCCGGTGCTCCTTTTCTTTCTAGCGACCATTTTACATCGTCATGAACAACAGGTTGATAACATGTATCTTTCCATTGAATCAATAATTCCATTTCCATAATCAAACCACCTTAACCGCATTCGCAAGAACCCAACCTAACCATCCACCGCTTGGTGTAGTGATGTGATAAGGATGAGAACCTTTTGTATTGATGAAGTTAATCTTTCCTTTATAGTTCTTTCGCCATTGCCCTGGACCGGCACCATAGGAATCCCTATGTAATTGTCCGTTTACAATAACATTACATCCAATCGTTGGTTTCTTGTTTGATGAACTAGAAGGAGGCCTTGGCTTAGGCTTTGGTTTAACAACAGGTTTCTTCCTAGTATCCTTGATAGTGATTTTCACTGTTTTAGTTCCATAATCAACATATTGTTTCAATGTAAAAGATACTTTTATATCAAAACCTTCCCCAGCATCTTCAGAAATCGTATATTCTTCTAAAGATACTTTGATGTTTGTATCAAAAAGCAGTTTTCCATTTGGTGTTGCCCTAGAAACAATAAACTGAAACGGTTTTCTTGAAATCTTTAGTTTTTCAAATGCATCAAGAAAGTAAGCTGCACCTCTAAATCCATTAGGATACGAAGCAAAGGGATACTTCATTTGTGGAATAAGTGCTTCAAATGTAATTTCGGTTAATCCTGGTCTTTTCAGAATATTTACTTCCTGATCATTAATTAGATTGATTGTAGTGTTTTGATTGTTAATCTTCATTTCCATTGATTCAGGTGCAACAGGAAGCTGTACCTTGTCAAAGAAAAAATTATATCCTTTTGCCATCTGCACAACTCCCCTTTCTATGAATGTACACCTTCAGCAGTAGAAAGAAGTTCCTCTTCTACTTTTTCAGTAAGTTTATTTACGACACCATCAATATCCATGTCACTATTTATGTTATTGTGGTTTGTCATATCAATTTTTATTTCTGCTGTAGTGAAACGGTTGATAGTTTCCTGTTCTGCGATATCTCTTAGATATTTTAAATCTTCAGATGTAGCAGTAAGCTCTTTTGCCATCTTAGCTGTATTTCCTGCAGTGTCTTTTCCATCACTGGCCATATCACCAAGTCCTGCAGCATTTAATGCATCTGTAATATTATCAGAAGCATTACCTTTGTTCCCACCAAATAAATTGCTTATTCCTTTTTCGATGCCTTCACCCCATGCATAACCAGCACTCCATGCTTCGCCAAGTGAACCCATCTCCATTTTGGGCGCGGTCCAATAATCTTCCGGTTCATCACCTACCCAATTATTGATTCCTTTCTTCATATTTTTAAGTGAACCAGTAACTGAACCTACTGTTTCTATTTTTCCAACCGTCCCTATCTCTACTCCCGGAATTTTATTTAATAATTCAATAAGTCCGTTAAGAGCTCCAATAGCGATATTCACTGCATTTATAAACAAATTGGCAAGCGAAGTTGCAGCACTATCCCATCCTTCTGTAAAGGAAATCGCCATATCTAATACATTGTTTACCAAATTCCCAAATAGCCTTTTAACTGCGTATATCGGATGATTCCATACATTTACAAAAAACTCAGCAACCGATGCAAATATATTCCATAAGAATGCAAACATATTAAATAAAAATTGCCCTAATACAGCAAAAGCACCAGCGACAATACCGGTTGCACTTATTGAAGTTCCTGCGAATGTATTCATTGCCCATACTCCTAAATAAATGGCTGCTATAACTGCAATGAAAATTGCCACAAATGCTAGAACAGCAGTATTAACACCCCATTGGGCTGCCTTTTGTGCAATAGTAGCCGAAACCACACCCCATATTCCTTTTTCTTGAATACTAAGTGCTGTAACTTGCAACCATAATATACCTAAACTTATTAGCTGGATTACTTTCATTACTCCTAATGCAGTATAGTATAAAGCAACTGCCGAAGCTGCTATGCCAAAAGCAATACCTACACCTTTTATAATTGGTCCAATTATATCCCAATTATCACCAATGAAATTAGCACCCTGCGCCATTAGATTTATCGTCTTAGCCGCAACATCGCCTAGAAAGTACATTCCCTGTGTTACAGAATTAACAAAAGAGTTAAAACCTTCATTATTAGCAAGTGCATTTATCTGTTGCAGAACGGGTTGAAATGCCATTAATGCATCATTTTTAAAGGTTGTCCATGTTTGCCCCCAAGTTTTGGGCATCTTATCGAATTGCTTATTTGTTTCATCAATTGAAGAAAGCATTGCATTCTTAACAATATCAGCGGTAATTTGGCCATCTGACGCCAGTTCCCTAATCTTTCCGATTGGTTCGTCCATATAATCTGCAATGGATTGAATAACATTAGGTGCAGATTCAAACACTGCATTCAATTCTTCACCGCGCAGTACCCCTGAACCTAATGCTTGTGTCAACTGTAGTGTTGCACTTGACATTTCTTCTTGTGTTGCTCCTGCTATGATGAATTTCTTATTTAAAGTTTCGGCAAAGGCAATTAATTCCTTATTCGAATCAAATGCATCTTTAGCATTATTACCCATCTTAGCAATTACATCAGCAGTAGCTGCATATGGTGCCCTAGCATCTTGTGCAGATTGAAATATCATCTGTTGTAACTCTTGATTAGTTTGAAGTCCGTCATTGATCATTGATAATTTAGATTCTGTCAATGCCATTTGGTCTGATATATTGACAATCTTTCCTACAGTTTGAAACCCCATATAGGCAGCAACTAATCCTTTTGCTTTCTTGATAAGTCCATCAGTAGAACTTTTTCCTTGATTTACTTTGTTATTAAAATTCTGTTGCTGATTGGCTGCTTGTTTAATCTGATTTTCTACACCATCCATTGTAACTTCCATTCTTGCAAGTTCTTCTCTAGCGGTTTGAAATGCCGATGTATCAACTGCATTACCACTTTCCATTTGAAGTTTCTCAAATGAATTAATAACAATGTTCATAGCTCGATTCATTGAAGTGAACGCTGGGGTCATTCTATCTTGAATATTTATGATTGTTTGAATTGTAGCCATTCATCCACCTACTTCCTTCTTCCTTTTCTGCTTTGTGCTTTCATCTTTTTAGCTTCTTCTTTTTCCTTCTCAATTTTGATATTAATAGCCGCTATAACGAATGCACGTTCATTAACATCTAATGAAAGAAATTGAGAAGGTAGCATTTTGAGTTTGTGAAGGCAATAGTAAGCATAGTTCGCTTCACCATCGCCTTCATTAATTAGTTTTTTGCTTCTTCTACCTTTTCATCAAATGACTGATTAAAACCATTAATCTCCTGAATTTTTTCCAAGTAAGATGCATATTCGCCTGGTTTAAGCATTTTCTTCAACAATGCATCTGCCCCCATTACTTTGTAAGAGTTTTGAAGCTCTGCATCATGTAAGTTAGGGAATACTGTACATTCAACAGAAAGCATCCCTGTGTACTTATCCCAGTCCATTTCTTTTGTGTACTGTCCTTTTTTACCTGTCACTTCTAATCGCTTAGTACATGCTTTTCTTAGTTCTTCGTCACGCTGTGAATCAATACATTTAATTTCCCACTCCATTGGTTTTTTGGTTTCAGGATTGATAAATCTTTTTGATACAACGTGTTTAATATTTTCTTCTTGCATAACGTTTTCTGCCATAAACATTGATAATGTAGTCATATTTTATTCCCTTCTTTCTTTTAACTAGAAAAAGGACCTGTTACGGTCCTTACATCATTCCCTGTAATAGTTTGAATTGTTCCGGCATTTCAAAATCTTCAAATGTGAAATCAACATCTTCATCCAAGTAATCCGCATCAGCATCAAATTTAGCTAAAATCATGCTGTCAATATTGCAGTCAATGAATGTCACTGTCTGTCTGCCGACAGATGAAGTTGGGTCTTCATTCGTACATTGCATATCGAAATAAACATCTTCACCAGTTTCTTTATATCTTAAAGCCATCTGTCTGAAAACCGAAGTGTTATAATGCAATGTCATTGAACCTGAACCTGTCCATCCTGTTGTCTTATTCCCTTTTCCTGTTTTTCCAAGAATAGGAACTGTAGTCTTTTCTTTTTCAAAATTTGCTTCAAATGAAATAGCCTGTGCAATGTTATATCTATTTCCTGCGATGGTAGCAAACAATTCAGCCATTGAACCGCTGATTGCATCTTTTGATTTCATTGTTACCTTACCCATTATTCACACCTACCTTTCTTAAGCAATAACACATGTCATATACAACTGACTCATTGCATTGACAGGTGTTACTTTATCCTGAAGAACAACTGATTTTTTAGTCTGTCCTTGCTCGACGATTACATCTTCAGAATTAAAATCTTCAATAGCACCAACTGATTCAAGTTCCTTATGATGTGAAACTATATCGCTCCACAGTGATACACGACCACTAGCATTATTTGGGATTTTTCCCAAGTATTTAGTATTAAATAATGAAGCTACATCGTTTGCAATCTGATCAATAACTCTGATTGTCTGATTGCTGGAAAAATCAGAACCTTTGCCATCTATAAATGAAACAAACGTATTAATATCTTCAAGAACTCGCACTTCATTAGCCACTTTATGAAAAATGAATTTCCCTTGTTCTAGTGCTTCAGCAAGCTGTGCCTGTGTGTAATTAACATCAATATCAAATTCACCATTGTAGGATTTATTTGTATTTGATTGATTTACTGGACATCCTGCAATAATACCTGTTGTCCAATAAACAGCAGAAGCTTCATTTGTATCATCATTTACCTTGTTTTCTACAGAAACGATACCCTCATAATCAGCAGTGTTCTTCTTATATACTACTGATTGGAACTTAGCACCGATTTCATCACGCATACGTTTTGTGAAGGAAACAATCAATGATGTAATAGTTTCATCTTTAACAGGAACACCAAGTGCATTAAAAGAATACGCTTCTATCTTGTCCAAGAAGCCCTGATATTCTGCTGTAGATACTGCTGAACCGTTTGTTCCTGCTGTCAATGGTTTAGCTGCTGTTTCTGCCAAAGGTACGCTTTTGAATGTTACCCAATCGTTCGCAACAAGTTCATCCACTGTTGCAACAGTCTGCATATCAACAACTGTATAATCAAGAATTGTTGAAACATCAAATTTAGAAGGTTCATCAACGTTTGCAGAAATAGCAATTTTTAAGTCATTCCCACGAATGCCAGCACATTTTGCTTCTGCTAATTCATTGGATGCTTTAACACCTGATTTAATCAATCTATATGTGTATAATGTTCTAATGTTCATGAACAAATCTCTTAAACCTTTCATCTTTTCATGCCCATAATCATAACCGAAGATATTCAAAGCGTTCTTTTGAAAATCCTCGCTTGATACCGTGATGATTTCCCCTTCAATACCCCAGTCCATTACCAAAGGCATTGCAACAATACCACGATCTGATAATGTACTGGATGCACGTGCGGCACTTACAAAGTTAATATAAGCACCTGGAAGCTTTTTGTTTTGTGAAATAAATACACCGCCACCTAATGACATCTAACATACCACCTTTCTTTTTAGTTCTTTCTGAAGCAAATCTTCTACTTCTTTTACTGTGTAAGTTTTATCATCTTCTAAGATTGCATCTATCAAATCACGTTGATATTTAAAAATCTTAGAATGTAAAAAAGCACCCTTTGGATAGGAGGCTTCATGTTTCTTTTCTTTTGTTTTTATTGCCATCAAATCACCCCTTTGTTCCATTTTCAACTGCAATAGATTCCATCATGTCCTTTGCATCTTCTGTTACTTTTGCTACGAAATTGTAATTCACGAAAAAATGAAGAACACCATCAACAACCTCTGCTTTCATCTTAGTTCCATGCATCGCATCGCCATCAAGCAATGTAATCAATTCTAGTTCATTCATCATCTGATCAGCAATTTCATAGCATTGCATTTTACCTTTTGATGGAAAGAAAAGAATATCAAAAGGAACTAATCGTTTAGAACGTGACTGAAGCAATGGTTCTTTGGAATAATCAACAAGAGTAATCAGGAAGCAAGGCTCTTTCAACCCCTGTACGACATCTTCCTGATTAATCTCAAATTCATCACCAAACACTTCATGTAGTCTAATTGCAATTGCATCCATAATATCTTTAATCACTACTAAACACCTCATTTAATTTTTCAAGCAGCATCTTCTCAATGATTTGTTCTTTCTTGGAATCAACCATTTGCTCTGCTTTGGTCAACATAAATCTACCTTTTACCCAGCTGACCTTTAGCACCATCCCAGTATGAGAATCAGGATCATAAATAAAATCATTGCCTTTCCAATAACCTGGAACAAATCTTCCTGGTTGTTGTCTATGACCATATTCAACATAGCTTGCATATTCCATAGAGTTGATAATCTCTATTTCATAAGTTGCTCCACCTACATTTACAACTTCACTTACTGACCATGCCTTTCTTAATTCACCTGATTTAACTGGTGTTCTTTTCACTGCACTTCTATATACTCTTTGTGCCAAGTTTTTTGCAATTTCAATGCATAATACTTCTGAATCTATTTTTTCAAACTTCTGCATTTTTTTTTGTAATTTTTTTAAGTCCTTGAAATCAACCTTTCCCCATCTGGCCATACAACCAACACCTACGCATACTTGTCAAATAGTTCAAGCATGATTTCCTGATGGTTCGTATATACAGCAGGAACACCACTTTTTTTATAATCAACTGTTTTTCCTTGGTGAGTAATAGAGATTTTAGAACCAGGCTTAATTTCTATTTCAGGTGCAATGAATAGCTTAATCGTTTGCTGTTGCGTTGATGCATGTTCATCACTTGTAACAGTTATAGAAGAAAATGACAATCTGCATTTCTTGTTTTCATGGACTAAGACTTCGCAAGGTTTATTAACATGGGTAACAGGATCTTTTGTATTCTGCCATTCGTATACATTGCACGTATCTTTGTACATTGATTCAATTGCTTTTCTAACAGCATTCATCATGTCTACCACACAAACTTTCTGAACTTTGCAAAATCATCATTTCCGCTGTTCGAAAGTTGATTCACATAGGTATCAAATTTAGCCTGTGGCGAAGAATTAACATCAAATGATATAGAAGTGTCCCCTTCCTTAATTGAAGCTACTACACCATCAAATTGTTCATCTGAAAGCACACCACTTGATCTTACTACTTTTAGAAATTCGCCACATACTCTATCAATAAAAACAAAATGAAGCTCACTAGGAACTTCATCTTGATTTATCTTATTTTTGATATCCTGCTCAACCTTATCAATAATGAATTTCAATAAAAACTCATCATTTTCAGAAACTTTGTAATTCAACGTGGAAAGTCTTTTAACGATTTCATCCTTGATTGTTTCAAACATAGGCATTAACCACGAGAAATAATACGTGCAATGGCAATCGCTTTATGGTCATAGTATTTCTTAGTAGATGATGAACCATCATTAATCAATTCCCAGTTAGTAGGATTTTCGATTTCATTTTTAGTTGGTGATAATGAAGCCACTGATTTATTAGTCCAAGAGAAACCAGGAACAGCAACTGCTTTACGTTTACGAGTGTAAAGAGTATCTTCACCACCGTTTTTCTTAGCATCACGTGCCATTTCGTAAGGAACTTTAGCACCAATATCCTCTAAGTTGATTGAACCGTTACCTAATATATATGTTGTATATTCAGTGTGCTGCGGTAACAAGTAAACATATTCATCAGCAGCAATATCTGAAATATCATCTGTTACATCTGCTTTATTCACTTCACCATCTCCTGAAGCTCCTGATTCCTTGACGAGTTTAGCACCCTGAACTGTTTTATCACATCTGATGTATTTGGCATCAACAACAACTGTAGGCATAGAATCATCAACTATAACCAAACGTCCGTTCCACGTGTAAAGTTCCAAATCTCTCTGAATACCCTGTGCATCAGTATATTTTAATCTTTCAATCAAGTTCATATTTTCTAAGTTAGTAGATACCTGAGAATGCATAATTGCAAGATTGAACACACCTTTATTATCACCACATGCTTTCTGAATTGTAGTATTCAATGATGTTGGTCCTACTTTTGCAGCTGTATCATCAATCATCTGTGCGATGTTGTTTGTATGATTGTTTACGA
>UMJR01014703.1_pt1 | contig 9706 bp, 8 predicted proteins | sample 1966121 | NCBI WGS metagenome assembly UMJR01 (sample SAMEA4836155, study PRJEB28245) | human gut metagenome | biome: gut microbiome; material: fecal sample | place: Denmark | collected 2008
TGGCTGGCAGAATCTCCGAATCTCGGCGTGGACGTGGCATGACTCCCCCTTTTTTAACAGTCGTTCGCAAAGTCATTTCCAATACGCAACGCGTTTTACTATACAGTCTGTCTAGAACAAACTACACAACGTGTCGTATTTATGGCGATTGCCGGCCCGTCAGACGCAAACCAAGCCTCCGTTCGCCGACCAGCCACCACAATCAGCATCGACGTACATCACCCGCGCAATCTGCGTCTACCTGCGCCGCACCTTCGGATTACGGGCGAGCGCGGCCTGCAGCATGATGCCCAGCGCCTGGTTCAGGTTGCGTCGATCCTCGATGCTCAACCCAACATACGTGCCGAGCATTTCGGGGATGACCTTCGGTCCGGCCGCCATCATGGCGGAGATGCTGCCGGCTCCGGACGCCTCCAGCACCGCGAACAGCGCGTCCACAGCACGTTCACGCTGTTCCTTGGACAGGTTGGACAGCCACTTGTTCAACGCTTTGTTGAAAGTCACCGAACTGTTGGCCACGTCCTCGACTTTGTCGAATTCGCCGCCGTGCATCTGCCAGGAGAACGCGAAATGCTGCATGATGCCTTCCACGTCGGATTTGACCACCATGCACCGTTCGGGGGTTTCCAGCACCATGCCCACCACCGACGAGTCCGGCACGATTTTGACGATGCGGCCGCTCACGCTCGAGTATTCGAAACTATTCACCACCGCCTCAGGGAAGCCCGGCCCATCCAACGAATAGATGCGTTCGATGCGGTCCTTCACCCCGTCCTCAGCGTTCATCGCCGCATAAACGGCCAGATTGCCGCCTTTGGAATGGCCGGTGAGCACGATCGGAACATCCTTCCACAACTCGGCCACCCTGGCGAGATAGTCGGCGGCGGTCACCTGCGCCGGCACCGGGTATTGGAAGGCCATGTTGAAGTCCTCTTTCCAACCCACGAGCGAATCGTCGGTACCGCGGAACGCCACAACCAGCATGCCGGACGGCAGGCGATAGGTCACGGCGGCGAACTGCGTCTGCTCATCGCCGTCGAACTGCTCGAGAAAAGCGCCCATTTCAATGTCGGAAAAACGCGGATTCGCGGCGATGGCATGGTAGAAATCGTGCGTCACCTGCGGATCAACCAAGCCCACGTTCTCGACATTATGGTCGGGCACCGCGCTTCCATGGTGCAGCTCGTCGTCGGCGCGCGCGATCGTCACACCGTCGAATGGAGGTTTCCGCAGCATCCGCACGGAGCGTATGGGATGGCGCGGGTCGAATTGCTTCACACGGTCATGCAACGTGCCGTATCGCGATTCGATGTCGTCAAGCCGCGGCACGCATTCCGGCACGTCGTCGTACGAAAGCTGCGCGAGCACGAGCGCGTCGGCTTCGCGGAAGGGAAGCTCACCGAAATCGCGCGTCTCCGTACGCGCGTAATCGATGATGTTGCCCATTGCACACCCCTTTCGCAGCCGTCGACATTCCGCATTCCATTATGCTTCCACAATTATGCGTCCGCACCGCACCATCCTACGTCAGCGAACGGGGATGCATCCGGATCATCGGCGCCCCAATGCCCTCCATTGCCCTTCTTATGTGTCATTTGTGCGGCACTCGTGTGTCACTTGCGCGGCACTTATGTGTCACAATTCCATTTTTCACGCCTTTTCGAGGATCGTGACACATGAATCGGCCGAAATGCGGCTCGGCAACCATCCCGACCAGCCGTTGCATCCGCCCATAGCCCCGCCTCGGCACGCGCTTCAGCCCGCCTCGGCACTCAACCCGCTTCAGCCCTCGCGCACCGCCTTCGCCGCGCTGACCGGAATCGCCTTGATCACCGCCCTGATGAGTCCGCGCGTCTCCCGATCGGTATTGCGCGCCGCCTCCACAATCTTCGGCAGCGAATCCGTCCAATGCTCCACCAAATCGGCGATATTGCCGTATCCCGCCGCCGCGAAGATCCCGTAGATCTGGTCGATGGCGCGCTCGCGCTGCTCCTGGCTTACGGTGTCAAGCCACCCGTCGAGGGTTCGTTTGATGAGCTGCGCGCCGGCCGTCAGCTCGTCCACCTGTTCGAAATCGCCATTTTCCGCCACTTGCCAGCTGTTTCCCATATGCTGCATGATGCCGATGGCATCCGCTTTGACGATGCGCACTGGCGCATTCGATTGCAGCAGCATGCCCACGACGGACGATTCGGGCACGGTTTTGCGGATACGCGATTCGATTGCACGGTACGCCTGACCGCGCACCGTCGATTTCGGAAGGCCCGGCCCGTCATGGGAAAAGATGCGGGAGATCCGTCTGTTGCGACCCCGCACTGGCCCACCCAATGAGGGCAGCAATCCGAGCCGCCGCGCGCGCTCGCCAGCCACTTCGATGTCATCGTGCGCGATACGCATGGCCGCATACACGGCCATATTGCCGCCTTTCGAATGCCCGCCGAGCATGACCGCGGGCGAATCGCCCGACGAAAGGAAACCTTCCGACCTGTCCAGAATCGAGTTCACATACCGATACGCGGATTCCTGGGACGGCACCGGGCAACGCACCGCCATATTGAAATCCTCCTTCCATCCGACAAGCGTGCCATCGGTGCCACGGAAGGCTACATACAGCGAATCGACGGGCCCGCAACCCACGTCGAACGTCATCGCGGCGAACTGCTGCTGTTCGCGCTCGCTCAGACGCTCCGCGTACTCGCCGACACGCAACGCGCGGAAACGCGGCGATTCGCAGACGGCACGCAGCAACGCGAGCCGATACTCGTTTATATCGGAGGAATTCGAAACGAACATGTCGTCATAGCTTTCCGCACGCAGCAGCTCTCGAATCGGCACCGTCGCCACCGACCTCGCCTCGCCGAACGCCGGAACCAAGCCGGAAAGCCGCATATATGAGAGCTCAGCCAGCACCAGCGAATCGACATCGCCGAACGGCAGCTCCGCGAATCCATGAAACTCGCGCCGCACATAATCCACGACATTGCCCATGTCGCACCCCTTTTCGCTGGCCAACGCATCCTACGGAATCCATTATGCTCCGCTGCGGCCAGCCGGCGGATCAGGAATCATCCAGTCAATCGCAAGCGTTGTGCAACGTCCCCTGTGTAGACTAGGCAGCCATGGATCCAGTTGAAATTCTCATGCACTGGCTTGCCAAAAACTACAGCAAGCTCATCCTGCTCGCCGTCGTGCTCATCGTCGCCGCGCTTATCGACAAGGCGCTCACCAAGGTGGTGCGCCGCGTGCTCGACAAATCGCAGGTGCCGAACGCCTCCATCTTCGTCAACATCATGCGCGCGGTGGTGTGGGTGTTCGCCATCGGCACGCTGCTGCAGCCGGTGTTCGGCATCAATCCGACCACGATATTCACCGCTCTTGGCATCGGCGGTCTTGCGGTTTCGCTGGGTTTGAAGGATACGATCGCCAATGTGATCGGCGGCTTCGGGCTTATGCTTGGCCGCGTCATCCAGCCGGGCGATTACGTCAAGGTGGCCGGCATCACCGGCACCGTCAAAGACATCAACTGGCGTCAGACCATCGTCCGCGAACGCAACGGCAACGAAATGGTCATTCCGAATTCCATTCTGAACACCGCCTCGCTGGAGAAGCTTGACCCGTCGAACGAGTGCCTGGTGTCGGTGCCGTTCACCGCGAAGGCGGGCGTGGATGTGGAGCGTATGAAGGCCGACATCGTCAGCACCGTGGAACATGCGACCGTGGGGCTTGCCAACCCGCAATACAAGCCGGTGGTGAAGCTCAACGGCTTCACCCCGTACGGCATTGACGGCACGATTTACGCGTTTGCGAAAAACGATTTGCTGCTGTCCACGATGGCGGATGCGGTGGCGCAGTCGATCGCGCATGCCGATTATCTTGAGCACCGCGCGGTCGGCAGCGGCGAATAGCGGCGGTAGCGGCTATAGGAACAGACCGATCGCCGTCAGCAGCACCGTGAGCACGATGAACGTGACCATGCCAACGTTGCCGTACACGGTTTTGGCGCGCACGCCGCGCGGCAGCTCCTCCGGCGCGGTGTAGAACTCGGCTTTCCTGAAGTTACGGATCAGCAGCACGAATCCGACAAGAATCACGGCACCGTACAGCAGGAAATAGACGAGCATGATCGCCAGCCCGGTGGCGTTCTGCGACGCCCACTGTTCCATCGCCGCCACATTGCCGTTTTCCGCGGCCTGAGACACCTTGTCCAGCTGGTCCAGGTCGACGCGCGTCAGAATCCACGGCGCGAGCACGCCGCCGTTGAAGTTGATGATCATGTGCATGGCCGTCGAATAGCGCAGTTTGCTGGTGCGCATGTAGATGTAGCCGAACATGACTCCCAGCAGGAACGCATAGAAGAACTGGAACAGGTTCATGTGGAATAGTCCGAACGCAAGGCCGGACAGCAGAATCGCCGTTTTCTCTCCGTATTTGCGAGTGTGGTCGATGAGCTGCTTGCGGAACATCCATTCTTCGAAAATCGGGCCAAGAATCACCAAGAACACGACATTCCAGATGTTCGTCTGCATGGCAAGATCGGCTACGCGGTTCGTGGCTTCACCGTCGGAAAGCGCCAGCGACAGCATACTGCCGACCATGCTGCCGACCCACATCATCGGCAGGCACATGAGCAGCAGCTTGAAGAACATGCCCGGTTTCATGTTGAATTTGCGGGTTTCGATGACGGTCGATTTGCCCATGAGCACCACCGCGACCGGCATGGCGATCAGATACAGCGGCACGTCGGAAATGAGGAACGTCATCCAATTCGGCATATCGCCGCCGGCGCCTACACCGCCCGCGACCGCGCGCACCACGCCTTTGAGCAGGAAGACGCCCGCGTACCAGATGATCACCATCAGGCACAGGCTTGCGCCGATGCGCGAAAAGTCGCGTTTCGCCCGCTGAAGCCATTCGAAGAACGGATTGCGATTCGGCTGCGGAAACTGCTGCGAATACTGCAGCGGCTGCGGCGGGAATTGCGATTGCGGATATTGCTGTGCCGGTCCCTGCGGATACTGGGGGTACTGCGGCTGTTGCGGTTGTTGCGGAAACGTCATGGTCACCTTACGAACTTACGGCAAGCAAATAAAAAAGCTGATATTCAGCACTGTACTACCAGTTCTCTGAATATCAGCTTGGAATCTCAGCCCTGCGAATGGCTCGGCTCACGCGATGGGCGACCGTACGCAATAATCACGCACGGCGATCGCACGCAATGACGGTACGCAACGATCGCGCGCAGCAACCAATCGTCAGACGGCGAGCGCCGGAATCGGCCGAGGCGCGACCACGACCTGCGCTCCGATCGCAAGTCCTGCGGGCAGCTCGTTGGCCGGCAGCTGCACGGTGACGCGAATCGTGCCACCCATGCCTGCGCAGGCTACGCGCACGTCCACGCGGGCCAGCGCGCCGAGGAAATGCACCATCTCCACGCGGCCAAGTTCGCCGGCTCCGTGGACGGCATCGGCATCGTTGGTCAGTTCGATCGTCATGTTCTCGGGGCGCACCAGCACCGTGGAGGCGTCGGTGGCGGAACCGTCCAGCAGCGGGACGCGCTGGCCGAACACCACGGCCTCCTCACCGTTGGCGATTCCCGGCAGACGGTTGGTCAGGCCGATGAAGGTGGCCACGTATTCCGTGCCGGGGCGGCGGTACAGCGTCTGCGGGTCGGCGATCTGCTCGATGCGGCCGTGGTTCATCACGCCGATGCGGTCGGCCACGGCAAGGGCTTCTTCCTGGTCGTGGGTCACGAACACGGTGGTGGTGCCGGCTTCGAGTTGGATGCGGCGGATTTCGTCTCGCAGCTGCACGCGCACTTTGGCGTCCAATGCGGACAGCGGCTCGTCGAGCAGCAGCACACGCGGGTTCACGGCCAGCGCACGGGCCAGGGCCACGCGCTGCTGCTGGCCGCCGGACATCTGCTGCGTGTACTTTTTCGCCTGGTCGGCAAGTCCGACCAGTTCCAGTTTCTCCATGGCCTGGCGGCGGCGTTCCGCACGGTCCACGCCTCGGATTTCAAGGCCGAATTCCACGTTCTGCAACGCGGTCATGTGCGGGAACAGCGAGTAGGCTTGGAACACCATGGCCATGTCACGCTTGTTGACGGGCACGCCGGTCACGTCCTGGCCGCCGACGAGAATACGTCCGGCTTGAATGTCTTCCAGTCCGGCCAGGGAGCGCAACGCGGTGGACTTGCCGCAGCCGGAGCCGCCCAGCAGCACCACCATTTCGCCCGGATTGATTTCCAGGTTGAAATCGTCCAACGCCTTGACGGTCGAACCGGGGTAGATCTTGTCTACGCCAAGCATCTGCACGCCGCCGCCGCGCGCTTCGGAATCCTTGAGCACGGCCTTCGCCGCTTCGGTCACCACGTTGGGTTCGGTATCGGAGAACGCTTCCGAGGTATGGGCAACCACCGCCTTCTGTTCGGCGAGAGTCATGAGTTGTCACCTTCCTTGTTCCGACGCATCGCGCCGGAAATCAGATCGAGAGCCACCAGCAGAATCACGCCGAATAGCAGTGCCAGCAGCGACATTGCGGTGGAGATTTGCGAATTGGATTGGCCGAGCTGGTACAGCGCGACCTGTAGGTTCATACGGCCGAGCAGTGAGGCGACGGTGTATTCGCCCAGCACCACGGCTATGGAGATGAACGATGCGGACAGGATCGACTGCCACAGGTTCGGAATGAGTACGCGGAAGAATACGCGCGGCCATGAAGCGCCGAGGGACCGTGAGGCCTCGCATAACGTCTTCACGTCGATGGAATTGAGTCCCACCGCAAGCGCGCGGAAGGCAAACGGCATGACCAGCACCACGTAGGCGAAGCACAGCCAGATCGGGTTGGTGCTCAGCACGTCGGCGGACAGCCAGCGGTAGATCGGTCCCAGGCCAACCACCAGCACGATGGCCGGAATGGTCAGCGGCAGCGTGGCCACCCATTCGATGGCGCGTTCCAGTCTGCGCGAGCGGATGTGCACGATCACCATGGTGGGCACGAGCAGCACGAGCATGATCAGCACGGTCACCACGCACAGCGCGAGCGAAGCGCCGAGGCCGCTCCACAGGGTGCTCAGGTCGGCGCCGAGCGCGCTGCCGTCGCCGGTGAAGATGGCGATCCACGGGTCGAAGCTCCATTTTCCGGACAACGGGTGTCGGATGGTGAACAGGAACATGGACACCAGCGGCACGAACAGGAACAGCAGCGTCACCGTGAGAATGATGGTTTTGACGATGCGTTGCTTGCCGAGTCTGGCCGCACGCAGCTGCGGCGGCATGGTTTGCGATTCCTGCATGTTCTGCTTTTCCTCCGATTGCGCGCTTACGGTTTGCGTATTTGCGTTCACTGCCATCGTCCGGCCCTCTTTTCCACGGCGTGGCTGATCATCATGACCACCGCCACGACGACGATCATGGCGAAGGCGAGCACCTGCGCGAAGCCTTGCTGGTTCGGGTCCATTTCGTTGCGCATCGCGCCTTGGATCATCAGCGGCACGAGGATCGAACGCTGGGAGAACAGCGCGGCGGCCGTGGCGTATGCGGAGAACGCGGACGCGAACAGCAGCAGGAACGCGGAGATGAATCGCGGCGCCAGAATCGGGCCGGCCACGCGCGTCCAGTATTGGAAGGTGTTGCCGCCGAGGCTTTCCGTGGCTTCGCGCCACTGCGGGCGGATGGAATCGACCGCGGGCAGGAAGATGATGATCATCAGCGGAATCTGGAAGTAGCAGTAGATGGTGATCAGGCCCGGCAGCGAGCTGAGCCAGTTCGGATTCACCACGTAGCCGGTCAGCTGTTTGATGAGCATGGTGCCCACGCCGTTGATGCCGATGGTGGCGATGAACGCGAACGCCAGCATCACGCCGCCGAATTGGGCGAGTACCGACGAGATGGCCGAAATCATGCGGCGCAGCAGGCCGTTCGGCTTGGAGCCGATGACGAGGGCGTAGCTGGCGAGCGCGCCCACGATGGCGCCGATGACCGCGGATGCGACCGATACGAGTATCGACGTGCCGAATGCGGCGATGGTGTTCGCTTCGAAAAGTTTGTTAAAGTTCGCCACGGTGAAGCTGCCGTCGGCGGATTGGAAGGCGCCCACGATGACGATGATCGTCGGGGCGAGCAGGAAGCACGCGGTGTAGGCGAAGAACGGGATGGACACGGCGATGGTGCCGAGTTCCCGCCTATGCGCGGCAAACGAGATGGCGGAGGAGCCCGCGCGCTTGGCGTGAGCTCCTGAGGTAAGCACTGCGGTCATGTCAGTTGCCGATGGTCTTGTCCCAGTTGTCCTGGAGCCATGTGGTGATGCGGGTGGAATCCTCGTTGGTGTAGCTCACCGGATCGCCGTCGATGGTGATGGCGTTCTTGAGGGTGGTCTGGTCGACGGTGCCGTCCTTCTTCATGGAGTCGAGCAGTACCGGGTTCGCGCCGCCCTTGAACCAGTCGTTCTGGGCGTCGGCGCTGTACAGGTATTCCTCCCACAGGCGGGCTGCGGCCGGGTGCGGGGCGTCCACGTTGATGGCCTGGTTGTAGTAGCTGACCACCTGGGCGTTCTTGAAGGTCTTGAACTTCCAGTTCACGCCCTTGGCCTTGAGGCTCTTCTGGTAGGAGGCCTGGTTGTAGGTCCAGTCCATCACCACGCCGGTCTGGCCGGAGTCGATGGTGCCGTCGGTCACGTCGACGGTGGTGAGGTTGCCGCAGTCCTTGAGTTTCTTGAAGAAGTCGAGGCCCGGCTGCAGGTTCTTGATGTCGCCGCCGGCCAGCTGGTTGATCATCAGGTAGCCGTTGAACGCGGCGCCGGCTTCGGCCGGCTTGCCGTTGAGCGCCACGGTTCCGGCGAACTTCGGGTCGGTCAGGTCGTTGATGGACTTGATGTCGCCGTACTTGTCGGCGTTCCAGCCGATGGACATGATGCCGGTGTAGTCGGCGTAGTACTTGCCGTCCTTATCCTTGACGGAATCCGGGATCTTGTCCCAGGCCTGCACCTTGTACGAGGCGAAGTTGTCGGTGCTGGTGGAGGCCACGGCCAGGCCGAGGTCGTACACGTCCGGAGCGGCGTCGGTGCCCTTGTTGGTCTTGCCGGCGTCCACTTCCTCCTTGGAGGAGGCGTTCGGGTTCTGCTCGTTGATCTTGATCTTCGGATACTTCTTCTTGAAGCCGCTGATCACGTCACCGTAGTTGGACCAGTCGTGCGGCAGCGCGATCACGTTGAGCGCGCCTTCCTTTTCGGCAGCGGCCACGAGGCCGTCCATGCCGCCGAAATCGGAGATCGAAGTGGCCTTTGCGGACTTTTCGTCCACTTTCACGGTTTTACCGGTGTTGGAGGCGCTATCGGTGGAATTGGCGTTGCCTGATCCGCAGGCGGCCATGGAGCATGCGAGCACGGCGGCGAGCGAGCCGACGGCGATCTTGCGCAAAGCGTTCATCGTTTTCGTTTCCCTTGTTGTTTTGTTGTTCTTGGAATCGACAACATGGAAACGTAATGGCGTTACCTAACGTAGTGTCAAAGAATAAGTAAAGCCGAAGCGATTTTTAGGAATATTCCCGTTTCGCTTCGGCAAACTTACGATGAACTGGCCTTTTTCGTGTTGCTTCGTGTTGCTTTCTTTGCGCTTTTCAGCTTGGAATACGGCACGGCTTCGGCTCAGTTCGGCTGAGATTCAGGATTCAGCGCAGCACGCCTTCGATGAGCATGGTGATCAGGTCGG
>UMJR01022999.1_pt1 | contig 9690 bp, 8 predicted proteins | sample 1966121 | NCBI WGS metagenome assembly UMJR01 (sample SAMEA4836155, study PRJEB28245) | human gut metagenome | biome: gut microbiome; material: fecal sample | place: Denmark | collected 2008
GCGGGGTCGCAGATGAAGTCGTCCGGCGTGGGCTGCACCAGTTCCACCATCATGTCACGGATGTGCTTGGGCGTGCGGAACTGACCGTTCTGACCCGCCGTTGCCAGCTTGCCCAGCATATACTCGTACAGGTCGCCCTGCATATCAAGGTCGGCAATGTCGTGGGTGTAGAGATCCTCCAGCCCGGTGATGATCTTTTGCAGCACCTGTGGCGTGGGAATGAGGAACATGGCATCGTCCATGTACCGCGCAAAGGCCGTGTTGCCCTCGTCCGGGCGGGTGGGGTCGTCCTCGATCTCCACCAGCTCGCCGTTTGTGTCAAAGTCTGGCAGGCGGCCATACTTCATCTTTTTGATGGCCGGGAACACCCGCTGCTGCATGGTCAGGAAAATCTCGCGGGAATCCTTGTCCTTGAAGCGGCTCCACCGCATAGACTGCCCTGCCGCGCTGGCCGGGAAGATGTGCTCCATCTTTTCGCCCGCCATGTTCTCAAAATCTTCGGTGGCAAGCTCTTTCTCGTCCAGTGACCGGATGAACATGAGATAGGTCAGCTGTTCAATGACGGTCAGCGGATTAGTGATGCCGCCTGCCCAGATGTCCGTCCAGATCTTATCTACCTTATTTTTAATGGCTCCTGTTACCATGCGCTCCTCCTGAATGTTTGCCAATCGCAAACGCTTTGTATCTTGGATTTTTGGTGATAATATCACAATTTTATTATAGCAGTGTACGATTGCATTTTCAATGTAGAGTGTTTAGCAGAAGTGCTTTCTTGATCGCAAGGCAAGAAAGTGGTGAAACATTCAAACAGCATATTTGCAATCCACAGGAATTTTACCAAAAAATCCTCGAGTTAGGCTTGTGCAAATTGGCACAAGCCGCGCAAACGCTGCCCGGAAAAGAACATGTAAATTTTAGTGAAATGCGTTTCTTTGAAAAATACATGGAAAAAAGATGCAAAAAACAGAATGGTCAAAAACAGTTTTTCAATTTTAGGCAAAATAACTACAAAAATCGCGAAATGGTGAAAAGAACAAAAACCACTTGACAAAAACAAAACAGAGCTGTATCATGAAAGCACAATGAAAGCGGATACATAAAGTTTCGCGTAAGTGTCCGCAGGCCGTACAAATGGCCGGAATCAACAATGGTACAAGTGGATTTTCCACACAAAAGCAAGAAGATAAAAAACAAGGAGGCTATTGAAATGAAAAAGATCTCTCGTCGTCGTTTTCTGCAGATCACAGGTGTGTCGGCTGCAGCAGTCGGCCTGACCGCCTGTGGCGGCAACTCTGGCGGTTCTACCAGCACCGCAGCTTCAGGCAGCACCAGTGCAGCCCCTGCATCGGACGGCAAGAAGTACACCCTGCGTGCTTCCTCTAACCAGGCAGCCACCAGCACCATCGGCATAGCTCTGGCAAAGTTTACGGATCTGATCAACGAGAAAGGTGCCGGTAAGATCGAAGCGACCGCAAACTATGGCTCGGAGCTGGGCAGCCAGGCCGAGCAGGTGGCCATGGCCATTGCAGGCGACCTGGAGCTGGTTCTGTCCACTCCCGGCACCGGCCCGGGTGCCTACGACGGCCTGGAGCAGATGCAGATGTTCGAGTTTCCCTTCCTGTTTAAGGACAACGACCAGTATCGCCGCGTGCTGAAGGGCGCTGAAGATAAGGTGAACGAGCTGGCCAACACCATCGGCCTGAGCGGCATGGGCGGTATGTCCATGGGCTCCCGCGATATGCTGACCACTGTGCCGGTCAAGACCATGGCCGATATGAAGGACCTGGTCATGCGCGGTCCCAACGCCATCTACAACGGCATGTTTGAGTGCCTGGGCGCTGCCGGCATCACCATGGACTGGAACGACATCTACACTTCCCTTTCGCAGAACGTCTGCCAGGGCTGCGAGGGCTCGCCCGTGATGCTGAACGCATCCAAGCTGCAGGATAACGCAAAGTATCTGGCCATTACCAACCACATCATCGCATGTGTCTACTTCTTCTTCAACACCGACTGGCTGGAGTCCCTGCCGGAGGATGTGCGCACCATCGTGACCGACTGCGTGAAGGAAGCTGTGGAGTACCAGGAGTCTATCGATGACGATGCACAGAAGGATGCATTGGAGCAGATGAAGGCAGACGGCGTGGAGGTTACCGAGCCAGCCGATATCCAGGCATGGAAGGATGCATGTGCACCCATGCTGGACGAGTACCGCGCAAAGGGCGATGCTTGGGCCGAGTTTACCGACCTGCTGCTCTCCATCCAGTAAATAGCTGGTAACGGCTGTAACTGTATTTTGAATGGAACTGTCCGGGCTGTATCTTTCTGGAACCAGAAATTTTCAGCGCGGACTTTTTAGTAAAAACAAATCAATTATGGTAGGAGGTGCCGGCTTTGAATACGCTGCGAAAAGTTGACAAGGTCCTGAACGGAATCCGGGCGTTTGTGCTGGTTGCACTGCTGGTTTCCATGATGGGCATGTGCACTATGAATGTTGTGCTGCGCTACCTGATCAAGGGCGTGTCGTTCTTGCGCCCGTTTTCCTGGGTGAACGAGATGATGCAGATGCTGGCGATCTGGGTGGTGTTCCTGGCGGCAGGCCTAGGCGTGCGGCAGAATGCCCACGTAAGCCTGGAAAGTTTTACTGAGAAATATCTGCCGGCAAAGGCAGCCAAGATTTTGCGCAAGGTCGCACAGGTCATCGTTATCGCAACCCTGATGTTGCTGATCGTGATCGGCATCCAGCAGACCATTAAGATGCGCACCAGTTTTTTGCAGAACCTGCCTATTTCCAACGCATGGTTCTATGCAGCCATCCCGGTGGGGTGTGCGTACCTGTTGTACGAATACGTTCTGATCCTGGTGTTCGGCAAGAACCCCTTTGCCCCCGCACCCGGTAACGGCGACAACGTGTCCGGTGCATTTTAAAAAGGAGGGAGAACACAGATGCTTACTGTATTTTTGATCTTTATTGTTCTGCTCGCCTTTATCTTTTTGGGCTTTCCCATCTTTATGTCGCTGCTCATCACGGGCATTCTGTTCTTGACGCTGGGCGGCAACTCGCTGGGGCTTACGGTCATCAAGATGTTCGGCAGCGCCAACAGCCTTTCGCTGCTGGCCATCCCCTACTTTGTGATTGCGGGCAATATCATCATGAAGGCTCGCATCACCGATAAGCTGGTCAACTTTGCAGATGCAGCCGTTGGCTGGCTGCCCGGCGGCCTTGGTCACGTGAATGTGCTTACCTCCATGATTTTTGGCGGCATTCAGGGCAGTGGCTGCGCCGATGCTGCCGCCATTGGCGGGATGCTGATCCCCGCCATGGAAAAGCAAGGCTACGATAAGGACTACTCGGTGGCGGTCACGGCTGGTTCTTCCATGCTGTCCCCCATCATCCCGCCCAGCATCGCCATGATCCTGTATTCTTACTATACCGAAGTGCCGGTAGGTCGCCTGTTTATGGGTGCACTGGTGCCCGGCATCCTGCTGGGCATTCTGCAGATGGGTGTTGTGTACCTGGAGTACCGGGTGCGTAAGTATGACATCCCCCGCACCTGCTTCTCACTCAAAAATCTGCTGATCACCGCATGGCACTCCCTAGGTGCCCTCATGATGCCCCTGATCATCCTCAGCGGCATCTGTTTTGGCATCGTTACACCCACCGAGTCCGGCGTGCTGGCCATCCTGTACGGTCTGCTGTACGGCTTCTGCATCAGCAAAACGCTGAAGTGGAGTGACATCCCCGGCATCCTGATCGATTCTGCCGTGACCACCTCTGTGGTGTACATGACCATTGTGGGCGCGGGTGTGCTTTCCAACGTGCTGGTGCGCCTGCACTTCCAGGCCGAAGTGCAGAACTTTGCAGTGAACACCCTGGGCAGCCCGGTGCTGGCGGTGCTGTTCCTGATCGTGGTGTTCATGATCCTGGGCATGTTCCTAGACCCCACTGTGATCATTGCCATGTTTGCGGCCACCGTGCTTGCCATTGGCAACTCTCTGGGCTTTGATCCCATCCAGTTCGGCGTGTTGATGGTCATCATCATGCAGCTGGGCGCGATCACCCCGCCGGTTGGCACCTTCCTGTTCATCTCCTGCGGTGTGGCAAAACTTCCGATGGAAAAGGCGGTCAAACCGCTGTTGCCCTACATTGCAACCGTGATCATCGTGGTTGCACTTGCATTTGCGTTCCCGCAGCTGGTTACCTGGCTGCCGGGTCTGATCTACGGCTGATAAAAAAGGGGGTATTCTGATGCAGGAAAAAAAGGATGGAGCAATGTATGCGCCTAAGGGCAAATCAAAGCCGGTGTGTGCCCAAGGTGAGTTCCCGGTGGGTGTCATCGGGCTGGACCATGGCCATATCTACGGCATGTGCAACGGCCTGACCGAGGCCGGTGCTGAGATCACCCTGGTGTACGACCCCGACCCCGAAAAAGTGGCGCAGTTCCAAAAGGCATTTCCCACCGCAAAAACCGCTGCCAGCAAGGAAGAAGTATATGCTTCCAACGTGAAGATGGTTGCTTCGGCAGCCATCCCGCTGGACCGCGGCCCGCTGGGCGTGGAAGCTATGCGCCACGGCAAGGATTTCTTTGTGGATAAGCCGCCGCTCATTACGCCCGAGCATTTGGAAGAGGTGCGCCAGACCGTGCGTGAGACTGGGCAGAAATACTTCTGCTACTTCAGCGAGCGTCTGCATGTGGAGGGCTCTGTGTACGCACAGCAGCTGCTGGAACAGGGCAAAATTGGCAAGGTGGTGCAGGTGATGGGCTGGGGCCCTCACCGCATGGGCCCCGAGAGCGGCCGCCCAGACTGGTTCTTTGATAAAGACCGTTACGGCGGTATCCTCACGGACATCGGCTGCCACCAGATCGAGCAGATCATCTTCTTCTCCGGTGCCAAGGATGCCCGCATCGTGCACAGCCGCACGGGCAACTATAACCACCCGAACCGCCCCAAGCTCGAAGATTTTGGTGACTGCATGATCGAGTGCGACAACGGTGTGACCGGCTACTTCCGGGTAGACTGGTTTACCCCCAAGGGTCTGGGTGCCTGGGGCGACGGCCGCACCATCATTGAGGGAACCGACGGCTATATCGAGATCCGCAAGTATATTGATGTGGCCAACAGCGCCGAGGGCGACCAGGTGTATTATGTGGACCACGAGGGCGAGCACCACTGCTGCGCCAGCGGCAAATGCGGTTTCCCCTTCTTTGGCGGTATGATCCGCGACTGCCTGGACCGCACCGAGCTGGTGATGAAGCAGGATTACATCTTCCGTGTGATCGCGCTCGCCATGCAGGCTGAGCGCGAAGCAGAAAAAGTGGGTTTCAAGGGGTGAAAAAGATGGAACAAAAAAAAATCGGCATTGCCATTATTGGCGCAGGTGCCATTGCAGACGTACATATCAAGGCCTATACCCAGTACCCGGAGCTGTGCGAGGTGCGCGCAGTGTGCGACCTTTTCCCGGAAAAAGCAGAGCAGCTCATCCAGTCGAACGGCTTGACCGCTGCAAAGGCTTATAAGGACTACAAAGAAGCCATTGCTTCTGGCTGCATTGATGCAGTGTCCATCTGCCTGCCGCCGCAGATGCACGCGGACATTGCCGTGGAAGCTTTGCACAGCGACTGCCATGTCATCTGCGAAAAGCCCATGGCCTGCTCGCTGGAAGAGTGCGATGCCATGATTGCCGCCGCCAAGGAAAGCGGCAAGGTGCTGAGCGTGGTGGTGCAGAACCGCTGCAAGACCCCCAACCAAAAGGTGAAAAAGATCCTGGACGAGGGGCTCATCGGCAAGGTGCTGTTTGCTACGGTGGATTCGCTGTGGTGGCGCGGCCAGAGTTACTACGACCTGTGGTGGCGCGGCACCTGGGATAAGGAATCTTCCGGTGCAATGGCAAGCCACGGCGTGCACCACATCGACTTGATGCAGTGGATGCTGGGCATGCCCGAAAGCGTGTATGCCGTCATCCGCAATGTGGGCCACGATAACTCCGAGTGCGAGGACCTGGGCGTTGCCATCCTCAACTATCCGGATAAGCTGGTGCGCCTTACCACATCCATTGTAAACCACGACGAAGCCCAGGAACTGCAGTTCCACGGCGAAAAGGCCAGCATTGCAGTACCCTGGAAGGTCTCGGCCCAAACCTCCATGGTCAACGGATTCCCCGAGGAAAACAAGGAAGAAGAAGAAAAGCTGCAGAAATATTACGATACTCTGCCCGATTTGGAGCGTGAAGGCCATCCGGCACAGCTGCTCAATTTCTTGCGGGCCATCCGCGGCGAGGAGCCGTTGTTTGTAGACGGTGCCGAGGGCCGCAAGACCATTGAGCTGATCACCGCCATCTACAAATCTGCCAACACGGGCACCACCGTCACCTTGCCCATTGCAAGCGATGATGTATACTACCAGCGGGGCGGCTTTGCCAAGGTGATGCCACACTTCCACGAAAAGCACCGCAGTGTGGAAAATTTCGTAGGTGCAAAGCCCATCACCCTGGGCCGCGACGTGGGCAAATAACTGCGGCAGCCATTGCCGCCTAAACCCGCCATAAAGTTCTGGCACCCCTTACGCAGCATGCCCTGTGTGAGGGGGCCTTTTTTGGTGCGGCCACAGCGTGAAACCGTTTTTTACGCCGTGTGGGCCAAGGTGCAAAAATAATGCCCGGTGGCTTGACACTGCCGCGCAGAATATGGTATTTTTGTATCAACAAATTCGAGTAAAGGAACCTGCGTACAGATGAACATTTATGACGTTTCCAAAGAGGCAAATGTATCTGCTGCCACGGTGTCCAGAGTGATCAACGGAAGCAGCAAGGTAAGCCCGGCCACCCGCAAAAAGGTACTGGATGTGATCCATAAAAGCGGTTATATCCCCAATGCCTTTGCTCAGGGCCTGAGCCACGACACCATGCGCACGGTGGGCATCTTGTGCGTAGACCCCTCCGACCCGAACGCCTGCGGCAATTTTTCCATGGGTATCGGCTATGTGCAGCGAGAGCTGCGAGGGTTCGACTATGATACTGTCATCTACTGCGTGGGCTACGATATGGAAGATAAGGCCGCCTGCCTGCAGACCATGTGCGACCGCCGCGTGGATGCCATTGTAGTGCTGGGCTCCTTTTTTGTAGAGAGTGACCCGGAAAAGAATGCATGCATCATCAAGGCGGCCCAGCAGGTGCCGGTGTTCCTGGTAAACGGCTACATCGACGCGCCTAATGTATACTCTTTCCGCTGCGGCGACCGCAAGGGTGCCTTTCAGGCGGTGGACCAGATGGCCAAAAGCGGCGCAAAGGATATTCTGTTTCTGCACCACAATATGACCGGAAGCGTGCGCAGCAAGCTGGAAGGCTATCAGGAAGCTCTGCACCAGAACGGTCTTGCTGTGCGGCCGGAGTATATCTGCCCCTGCTCGCTGGACATTCAGGAAAGTGCTGCCGAGGTGGAGCACCTGGCCGAAGCAGGCCTGAAGTTTGATGCTGTAATTGCTACCGAGGACAGCATTGCGGTTGGCGTGCTGAAATACGCCCAGCGGCGCAACATTGCGGTGCCGGAGCAGCTGTGTGTCATCGGTTTTGGCAACACCAACCTCACCGAGAGCTGCACCCCGGAACTGAGCTCGGTGGATAACAGCGTGGAAGCCGCCTGTGTGGCCGCCGTATCCATGCTCATCCATAAGCTCAAAAACCACCGCATCCCCTCGGAGCTTACCGTTTCGTCTGCCGTGGTGTACCGCAAGACTACGCGGTAAAAAGGGAAAAATTTGTGCGTGAGAAAAGGGACGCACAGGAAAAACAAGCCTATGTGGTAGAAGCGCACCGGCGCGATGAATGCTACTGACTTTGCTGCGGGTGCCGGATGTGCCGTGGAATGACATATTTATCCACATGGACAGCAAAAACACGAGCTACCAGCCAGAGATGACAGAACGGTGTCTGAAGCATGCCCATGTGTACCATACCTCGCAAAGGATCAGCGTTACATGGGCCGGCATATCGATCACGAAAGCAGAGTTTGCCACGCTAAAGGCTGATGTGGCACACGGCCCATACCAGCATTACCACCTGATTTCCGGCATGGATCTTCCGATCCAAAAAACGGAGAACATCCGGGCTTTTTTGAGGCGAACCCGGACAAAGAGTTCTTTCACTTTATGGCAAGGCCTTTCAGCCCGGAATTTGATGGCTGGGTGCATTATTACCACGTGTTTCAGAATCATAACCCCGCGTGAAAACGCGGGGTTTGCATAACGACCCCATAGGGGCCATAATTCAGCCGCGCCTAAAGGCGCACAATGAGCGACGTCAACCGCACACTGACGTCGCATTTACTTTCTCATACGATCTGCAGGCACTTCTGGCGAATCGTTGTCATCGAAGTCAGCTACATTCTTGAACGGGTCTTCGTATTCCTTGAAGCTCAGCTGGTCGCACATCTGATCGTTGACCTCCTGTTCCTGAATGTATTTGCGGATCTTGGCTTCGTTTCCACCTACTGTATTTTCAATAACGCTGATTCGATTATATTTAATGAAACAATATCGTATAACTTCAAATGATATGTAGGTGCTTGGGTGAAAAAACAATGGAAGTACAACCACAAGAGTTTAATGGGGGAATGTTTTGGCAAGCTGCTAGTGCGATTGCAACAACAGCGGCTGTAATAGTTGCACTATGGCAAACAAAATACACAAATTCTCGCAATATCTGGATGGTGCTAACCTCGACAGCCGACAGATTTACTTTGTGAACCAGATCGTCGAGTACATCGTACACAATGGCATGATGAAAGACCTCTCTGTTTTGCAGGAGCCGCCTTTCACAGACCAAGGAAGCATCGTAAAGGTCTTTACAGACTTGAGCATCTGGCTTGGTATTCGCAAAACCATCGAACAGGTCAACGCCAACGCAATCGCAGCGTAATAGAATATCTTCCGAAACGGTAAAGTGGATTTTTGTCTGCTTTGCCGTTTTTCTTTTTATTTTAAATTATAAATTTTTTCAAAACTGTATTCCAAAACGGCCCTGCGGATTCCTATTAGCGTAGGGGCTTTCAAAATCTTTTGCAAAACTGCTTTCCTTTAGTTCTATAAGTTGAAAACGAACAGAATCCATGTTCTGAAATTAGGCAGTTCGACAAAATTTGAAAATCAGGTTGCCAAACACCCGTTTTAGAATGCTATAGGTATAGGAGGTTGTTTGAAAAAGTGAAAATTTTCCGAATTTTCATAAGCCTCGTTTAAAAACACCCCTTTAAGTTTGTATAGGGTGTAGGGATTACTTTCAAAAACAGTCTTGCTCGCATTTTTGAAAGCCTTCGACTTCTTACAAAACAACATTGAACTTTGACAACAGCATGATCGGCTGCAAGCCACTATGCTTTTTCGGGGAAGTGCCGCCACGACACGAGCGCACCAAGAAGAAGCCATACGCCGGAGGAGATCGGGCAGGAACAGCTTGCGGGCAGACCGACACCGAAGAAGAACCGGGCAAGCTGGCAGAGAGGACTTCGCAAAGTTTTGTCTGTCAGGTTGTTCGGCGCAAGAGTGCAGAGAGGTGCGGGTCGCCTGCGGCGACCTCAAAAGGCCACTGGCCTTTTGAAGCACCGACCGAGCCGACAGGCGAGACCAGCTCTTTGCGCGGGTCAAGGGCGGCAGTCTTGCCCAGTGGATGTGATGCCCTGCGTCATATCCTACTGG